>Ga0073899_10002552_pt1 | contig 16336 bp, 10 predicted proteins | sample KloWWTmetaKNB5Ph_FD_88975 | JGI IMG/M metagenome (GOLD analysis project Ga0073899, IMG submission 88975) | Active sludge microbial communities from Klosterneuburg, Austria, studying microevolution and ecology of nitrifiers - Klosterneuburg... | ecosystem: Engineered > WWTP > Aerobic digester >...
CGGTGGCCGCATTGAGCGTGACCGAACCATGAGCCGGCGCGGTGGAGGTGGCAAAGCTCAGCGCATCGACGTCCGCATCACCAGTGTCGATCGAACCGCTGCGAGGCGTGTCCTCGGGGGTGGCGACGACGTACTTGCCGGCCGAGGCACTCCAGTCCGGGTTGGACGCATTGCCGGCGGTGGGCGCATCGTTGACCGGCGTGACGTCGAAGGTGATGGTGCGGGCGTTGGCGGCGAGGTCGGCCCCACCGCTGGCGGTGCCGCCATCGTCCTGCACCAGGAAGGTGAAGCTGGCATAAGAGACGCCGTTGCCGTTGGCGACTGGGGTATAGACGAGCTTGCCGATGTCGGCAGCCGCGATCAGGTCGCCAGCCGAAACCGCCACGTTGTCGAGCTTGAGCGAGCCCACCGCTGGCAAAGCGGTGATCTTGACGGCGGCCAGGTTGTTGGCCCCGCTGCTGGAAATGCCATCGGAGCCATCGCTGAAGCCGAAGTCCGATGCCACGAAGGTGTGGCTGGCATCTTCTGCCAGTGTGATCAGCTTGTCGGCGCCCGCAGGGGCATCGTTGACCGGAGTCACGGTGACAGCGACGGTGACGGAGGTTGTGCCGCCGCGTCCATCGTCGAAGGTGACGACAAAGCTGTCGCTGCCGTTGTAGTTGGCGGTGGGGGTGTAGGTCCAGACACCGGTGCCCGGGTTGAGCGCGAGGTCGCCATGGGACGGCGCAGTGCCGGTCCAGAAGGTCAACGCACCGCCATCTACATCGGAGGTGTCGATGGCACCAGAGCGCGCGTTGTCCTCGGACGTGGTGACGACGTAGCGGCCGTCGGCGACGTTCCAATCCGGGTTGGAGGGATCACCTGCTACCGGGGCGTCATTGGCGCCGTGGATCGTGACGGTCAGGGTCGCGGTGTCGGTGCCGCCATGGCCGTCGGAAACTTCGTAGGTGAAGGTGTCGGTGACGGTGACGCTGGCAGCCAGGGCCTCGGCGTTGTCTGCGGCATAGGACCAGCTGCCGTTGCTGTTGAGCGTGAGGTGACCGTAACTGCCGGCAATGCTGTTGCCGACGTTGCCGGACACCGGGGCGCCTGCGCCAGCAACGACGCCGGAGACGGTGAGGGTGTTGCCGGCATCGGCATCGCTGTCATTGGCCAGCACGGTGGTGCCGGTGGTCGCCCGCGTCAGGCCTTCCGTCACGCTGTCGCTGTCGTCCGTGGCGGAGGGGGCGACGTTGCTGGCGTTGACGTTGATCGTGACCGAATCGCTGTCGTCCAACGTGCCACCGGAGCCAGTGTTGCCCAGGTCGTCGGTGGTGATGGACAGGCCTGCCGCTCCGGTGTAGCCGCTGGTCGGGTTGAAGACCAGACCGGCCAGGGCCGCGTTGATGTCGGCCACGCTGCCCTGGAAGGTCATCGCGGCGTCGGCGCTGCCGTCGCCACTGGTGAAACTCAGGCCGGTGGTTCCCGACAGGTTGATCGTGCCGTTCGAGGCTGTGAGCGTCACCTGGACCGCGGCGCTGCCCGCATCGATGTCGGCGATGCTGATGAGGTTGCCGTTGGCGCTGCTGAAGGTCAGCCCGGTGTCCATCAGCGTGTTCTGCGCGGCGGGGACCGTGTTCACCGGGGCGTCGTTCACCGCGCTCACCGCCAGGGTGACGGTGGTCGAGGCCGCCTCCGAACTGGCCGTACCGCTCAGGCCCGGGTCGGCGCCGGTGTTGCCACCGTCGTCGATGCTGACGGTCAGCGTGACGTTGCTGGCCGCGTTGCTCGCGGTCGTGAAGCTGAGGTTGCTGCCGGCGATGAAGGCGTTGATGTTGGTGATCGACCCGCTCAGCGTGAGTGTGCCTGTGCCGCTGCCCGAGACGGTGACACCGCCGCCGGAGGTGGCTGCCAGGCTGCCCGAAGGCACCGAGAAGGTGGCGGTAACGCTGCTGCCGCCGGCATCGACATCGCTGAAGCTGATGCCGGTGACCGCGGTGGCGGCGTCTTCCGTGACGCTCACGCTGGCTGGCGCGGTGATCGTGGGGGCGTCGTTGACGGCACCGACCGTCACCGTCGTGGCCACCGACAGGACGGAGGTGTCGACGCCGCCGTTGGCGGTGCCGCCGTTGTCGGCCACCGACGTCAGGGTGATGACGCGGTTGCCGGCGGTGGGGCTGTCGCTGGCATTCTGGTAGGTCAGGCCGTCCACCACCGACTGGGCGGTGGCGCTGGAGATGCCGCCGGTCTTGGTGACGGTGACGGTGGCTGTGCCGGCACTCACCGTCACCGTGACGCTGAGGCCATTCGTCGTCGTGGTGACTGCGTTGCCGTTGGTCAGGTCAATGGTGCTGCCGTCGAGGGACAGCTGTTCGCTGCTGCCGTCAGAGAGGTTGGCGACGGTGAGCGTCAAGGCCGGGATCGTTTGGCCGCTTTCCACTGTGCCGACAGACACGCCGGAGAACAGGTCGACCGCGCTGTCCCCCTCGCTGTAGGTCACGCTGGCGCCGGTGGCCGAGAGGGTCGGCGCATCGTTGACCGGGGTCACCTGCACGGTGATGTCCGACTGGCTGCTGGTGCCCCCGTCCCCGTCGCTGACGGTCACGCGCACGGTGCGGCTGCTGGTGGTCGGGTCGGTGCTGTTGCTGTTGGCGTAGGTCAGGTCCCGTACCAGGGCCTGCACTGCTGCCGGTGTGGCATTGGCGTTGAAGGTGACCACCAGGTCGTTGCTGCCCGTGCCGCCGGCATAGGTGCCGATCACCGTGCCGCCATAGGTCACGTCACTGCCGGACAGGCCGATCTGGCCGGCGCCGCTGCCCTGGTTCACCAGGGACAGCACGTCTTCGCCGCTGACGCGGTTGGTGACGATCGAGGCGGTGAGGGTGCCGCCATTGAAATCGGTGGAGTCCGAGTCCGTGAGGGTGGCATTGCCGCTGGCGTCCAGCAGCACGGCGGAGCCGCCTTCGGTGAAGGTGACCGCATCGCCGTTGAGGTTGGACACAACCGGCGCGGCGTTGAGGCTGTCGTTGTCCTGATTGGTGACCGTGACAACCGCTGTGCGGCCGCTGTAGGCGCTGTCTGACGAACTGGTGGTGGCAGTCAGGGTGTAGCTGACGTTGCCGTCGACCAGCGCGTCATCGACACCGGTGACTGTCACTGTCTGTGGCGTGTTCCAGTTTCCGGGCGTGAAGGTCAGCGTGTTGGTGCTCAGACTGCCTTCACCAATGTTCAGGCCCGTCAGGGTGACGGTGACGTTGGCGGTGGGTGCCGCGTCGAGCACCACATTGAATGTCCCTGACGTCCCGGATTCGGATGTCGTGACCGGGCCGCCCGAGATGGATACATCCACAGTGCGGGCGTTGGTGAAGGTTGTGCCCGCACTGAAGTCGATACCGAAGTAGGCTAGGCCAGTGGCGCCGTTGTCGCCTACCTTCACTGTGGTCTGTGACACTTCGTCGAAGCTCACCCGAGCGCGGATGTTGTCGCCAGTGGTCGTGCCGGGAGCTGCCGTGATGTTTCCGCCGACGGTCGTGACGAAGCGGGTGACGCCGCTGCCCAGGTCCGATGGTGCTGCGACCTGGGTTGTCGAGCTCAACGTATACCCGCCGATGCCTTCGAAGTCGGTGAACTGGCGGCCAGATGAACTGGACCCCGATCCGTCCAAGTCATAGGTGTTGGCCAAGACGTTGCGTAGCACGACGGCTGTGCCTGTCGGGTTCGAACTGGCGTTGTAGCTGTTGCCCTCGATGAAGCTGAATTGGAAGGTCGCGTAGCCTCCTACTGAGCCGATCGTCAGGTTGGGCTGGAAGTACGCAGCGGTCGAGTACGGGTTGCTCGTGCTGTCGAATGAGCCCAACGTGGCATTCGACAACTCCGTCATCGTCACGATGGCATCGATCTGTTGGCCGCCGATGGAGATGACGTTGCTGTACAGATAGGACGTGCCAACGTTCGTCCCGGTGCCACTGAGCTTGGTGGACGAACTGAAGGAGAACGCCTGGTTGTTCGCATCGAACACCGAGCGATGGTCAACCGAGTAGGCCGTGCCCGCCGTGTAGCCCCCACCGATGGCGTTGCCGGACGTGTCGGTGACGCCGGTGCCAGAACCCTTGAGATCCAGCCGCAGCGTGCCTGTGCCTGTCACGCCGGTCACAACCACTTCGTACTGGTTGCCCGAGCCCGAAATGGACGCGATGGTCCCGCTCGCGGTTCCTGTGCCGGTGAGTTGGAAGTCACTCACGTCAACATGGCTGACGCCTTCATTGAAGGAGACCAAGTACGTCAGGCTGTTGGTGCTGGCGACTGGGGTGCCTGACACCGTGATCGACGAAACGGACGGAGCGACCGTGTCCGCCGGGTTGCTGACCGTGATGCCGTTGCCAGTGGTGTCGGCCACCACGACGGCGGCATCCGCGCCGGCGGACCAATCCTCGGCGGCGGCCACGTTGTAGGTGGTGCCGCCGTTCGAGGAGGTGCCCGCCTTGTTCAGCAGGGCGTCAACGCCGGCCTTGTCGGTGGCGCTGAGCGTCAGGGAGAAGGCCGTGCCGCTGGTGATCTCGACGTTGGCGGTGTCGGTGAGCGTGTAGGTGGCACCACCCTGGCCAGTGATCGTCAGCTTGTTGGCAACGATGTCGTTCGTGCTGCCGGCCGCCGACAGCAAGCCGGTGCTGGTGACCGCCAGCACGCCTGTGCCGCCGTTGTAGGTGGCGCTGGTGATCGTGGGCACCGGCACGTTCGACACGGTGACGCCGTTCGTCGTGTCCGATGTGTCGCTGTTGCCGATGACACTGTTCCAGTCATCTGCGGCTACCAGGTTGAAGGTGGTGCCGCCGGTGGACGAGGTGCCGTTGCGGTTCAGGATCTGTTCGACGGCGGCCTGGTCGGTGCCGTTGAGCGTGACCGAGAAGCTGGTGGCGCTGACGACCTCGACATTGCTGCTGGTCAGGGTGTAGGTGGTGCCGCCTTCACCGGTCAGTGTCAGCTTGGACACCGTGATGTCGTTGGCCGCGCCCACGCTGCCGACCAGGTTCGAGCCGGTGACCGTCAGCACGTTGGTGCTGGCGTCGTAGGTGGCGCTGGTGATGCTGGGGGCGGTGACGTTGCTCACCGTGACGCCGTTGCCGTTGAGGTCGGCATTGGCCGATGCGGTGCTGTCCCAGCCGGCGGCGCCGGCGACGTTGAAGGTGGTGCCGCCCACCGCGCTGGTGCCGTCCTTGTTCAGCAGGCCGTTGATGGCCAGCTTGTCGGCGGCGTTGAGCGTGACCGAGAAGCTGGTGCCGCTGGCCGCGGTGACGCTGCCGCTGGTGAGCGTGTAGGTGCTGCCGCCCTGGCCGGTGAGGGTGAGCTTGCTGACGTCGATGGTGTCGCCGGTCGTCATGTCGGCGCCGGTGACGCTCAGGACGCCGGTGCTGGCGTTGTAGGTGGCGCTGGTGATCGTGGGAGACGGAACAACGGCTGGCGAGATGTCGATGTCGTCGATCTCGGGTGTCGCTGCCGCATTGAAGGACAGGCGGATCTCGTCGACGTTGTCGTAGGCCGTGCCAAAGGTCAGCTGGCCGTAGCTGCCGCCAGCTGTCGTGCCCGACGTGTTGTAGGTGATGTTGCCCGAGCTGTCCGAGCTGGTGAGGTCCACAGCCTCGCCAGCGACCACTTGCGACCCGTCACGCCAGGCAGAGATGGTGACCACGGCGCCGCTTCCGCTTGACGAACCCAGACGGAGCGAATTCAAGTCGAAGTTCGTCCCGTCTGTCGATCTGAATCCGAAGGTGCTGATGTTGTTGCCGTTGAGATTCCAGAGCAGGGCGCGATCACCCGTCGGACCGTCTACGTTCAGGTTGGCTGCTTGCTCGTTCGAATCCGGGGTGGCGAAATCCGAGGCGCCCGACGACGTGAACGTCCAGTTGCCAACGGTGGTACTGGTCGACCCATACTGAATCACCAGTCCAGCACTGTCGAAGTTCTCGTCCGTGACGGACAGGACCGTGCCGTAGCTCGCCATGGTGTCGGCAGACAGCGCCGAGGCGGTTGCCACCGCACCCGCCCGGACTTCCAGGTTCCAGTCACCACCCGCAGACGCCGCGCCGGTGGCATCGTCCGAGGCCGCGATGTCCGCCTGGGTGACCTGGGCCAGTTCGGCCACGAAGTCGATGCCGGTGCTGCCTTCACCGACCCGGCAGCCGTACAGCAGCAGGTCGCCATCTGCGCTCAGGCTGCTGCCGATCTGCGACAGCAGGGCGCTGTGCTGCGTCAGGTTGCCCTGGTTGAGGTGGTTGGTGCCGAGGTCCAGCTGGCCGGCGCTGCCGTGGCTGAGCACGTGGATGGCGCCGATGTCGCTGCGCCCCTGTAGCAGCTCGGCCATCTGCACCAGGCCGTCTCGGCTGGCGTCCAGAACGTAGACCTGCGCACCTGGCGCCACGCCGTCGACCAGCCGTTGGAAGTCCGGCACATCGTCGAGCACGAAGACCACCTGGGTGGTCGCGCTGGCCGCGGTCTGGGGGGCTGCGCTCGCAGCGATGCCCACGTCCAGTGCGGAGGTGGCTTCGCTCGTCGCATGGTCGGTGTCCGCAGGGGCCGCTGCCGGCGCCTCAGCGGGTGTGGTGAGTTGCTGCACGGCGTCGGCCACGGCCGCGGCATCGAACATCAATCGCGCCTCCAGCGCGAGCGCCCGGGGGGCTTGGGCGAGCAGGTGGCGGCGGCGGGTGGGTGCGTTCATGGCGGCGGGCCCGGGTGCGGGCCGGTTCGTCGTTCGATGCGGGCCGCAGGGCGGTCCGGTCAGAGGCGGGCAGGAAGAGAGGCGGCGATCAGGGCTGGACGTTGACCAGCACCTTGCCGCTCATGCCGGCGATCAGCTCGGCGTGGCGGCCGTCGATGGCGGCCACGACCTTGATGGACTGGCTCACGGGGTCGACCCGAGCACCCAGGCGCAGCACCTTGGCGGGGTAGGTCTTGCCGGTTTCGTCGACCGCGATGCGCACCGCGCTGCCGGTGCGTACGCCGTGCAGCCAGCGCGAGGGCATGATGAATTCGACCTCGAGCACGCTGTCATCGATCAGTTCGATGAGCGCCTGGCCAGGCTGCGCGAATTGCTGCTCACGCACCTTCAGCTCCGCGACCCGCCCGGAGAAGGGGGCGTTGATCTGGCACTTGCCGAGTTGGGCGTGCATCTGGGCCAGCTCGGCGCGGGTCTTGGCGACTTCGGCCTGGGCTTGTTCGGCTTCCTGGCGTCCGGTGGCGTTGAGCTCGACCAGGCGCTGCTGGACTTCGAGCTGCTTTTCGGCGGCACCCAGGGAGGCCTGGGCGCGGGCCTGCTGGGCCTGCTGCAGGCTGCAGTCGAAGGCGACCAGCGGCTGGCCGGCGCGCACGACGGCCCCGTCGGTGACGGTCAGGCGCTGGATGCGCGCGCCGATCTCGGCGGCCAGGGTGGTGTAGCGGCGCGGGGAGAGCTGGGCACGCAGCTCCGGTGCGGGTGCCGCGGCGGCGGTGGCGGGCGCTGGCGTGGCCGGTGCAGAGCGCAGTACGGCCGGCGTGGCCTGGGGGGCCGCTGGGGTGGCCACCGGCTTGGGCGTCGGTGCCGGCGCCTGGGCGAAGGCGGTGCCATTGGCACCGAGGGCGCCGAGGCCGGCCAGCAGTGCGGCGATCAGCGCGGCCGGCGCGGTCGGTGTGAGCGGAGCGGGGCGGCTCATGTGCGACTCCTCAGGACCCGAGCAGGCGGCTGGACACATGGGAGCGCAGTTGCTCCAGCGTCTGGTCGTCGGTGCTGTCGGGCAGCGGATCGACGCCGAGGGTGGCCTGCAGCCGGCTGGTGGCGGCGTGGACCTGGGCCAGGGCCTGGTAGCGGCGCAGCAGGCTGATGATCATGGTGGTCTGGGCCGCGACGCGTTCGAGCTTGGAGCCGGCCTGGGCCTGCTCGCGGCGCAGCATCTGCTGCATGATTTTTTCGTCGAGGACCCAGAGGGCGTTGGCGCGCTCCAGCTGCTTGCGCGACGAGGCGAGCTGCTCGCGGGCGACGTGCACCTGGGTCACGACGGCGACGTGGGCCGCGAGGCGGCGCTGGTCGGCCAGGGCGATGCCAGCCTCGGCGGCGCGCTGCTGGGCGGGCAGGGCCAGCAGGTTGAAGAAGTTGAAGGAGGTCTGCACGCCGGCCTCGGCCCAGTTCTTCTCGACCAGGTAGCGGTCGGTGTCGTAGCGGGCGCCGAAGTTGATGCTGAGGCTGGGGAACTGGCGCACCAGGACTTTGCGGGCCTCGGTGGCGGCGATGCGGCGCTGGTAGGCGTGCTCACGCAGGTCGGCGTTCTGGGCCAGGGCCTGCTCTTCCATGGCCTCGGCGGACGTCGACAGCAACTCCAGTGAGCCCACGCTGGGGTCGCTGCTGTAGCTGAGTTGCTGGATGACGGGCGCGTTCATCAGAGCGGCCAGTTCGAAGCGGGCGGTGGCCAGCTCGCTCTCGATGGATTCGAGCAGGCGCATGTTCTCGGTCAGCTGGCGCTGGTAGCGCAGCGAGTCGAGCGGCGAGCGCAGCTTCTCGTCCTCGGCCTTGCGGGCATCGACCAGGGCCTCGTTGGCCAGCGCGATGGCCTGCTGCACTTCACCGCGCAGGCGCTGTGCCGAGGCGGCACGCCAGTAGGCCACGCGCACGTCCTGCACCAGCAGGTGGGTGGCCTTGCGGCGGCGCTCGGCAGCGGCCAGCACGCGGTCACCCGCCTGCTGTTGGTTGTAGTAGGCCAGGCCGAAGTCGAGCAGGCTCCAGCTCATGTCAAGCGACACGAGCGTGTGCTCGCGCGACTGGGAGATCGAGGGGTTGGCCAGCGAGGGGGCACCGGTGACCGAGTCGGTGCTGCGGGAGATGCGGTCGCGGTCACGCGCGTTGTAGCCGGCGGCCGCGACCAGCTTGGGCAGGGCGTCGTAGCCGGCGGCGTCCCACTGCTGCAGTGCCAGCGCCTCTTCCATCTGGCGGGCCCGGCGGTCCAGGTTGAACTTCAGCGCACGGGCGATGGCCTCGTCCAGGCTGAGCTCGGTGCCCAGCGGTGGGACGTCCTGCTGCACGCGGGTCCGGTCGCTTTGCACCCGCTGCTGGTGCTCTTCCTTGCTGATGTCCTTCAGCGGCAGTTGCGAGCAACCTGCGGCAATCGCAGCGGCGGCCAGGGCGAGGAGGGTGCGGGTGGTACGGTGCGCCATGTGTGTTCTCCAACGGCATTCGATTGCCGGAGCCTCCGTGGTCCGCCGGGCCGCCTGCGGCGGCCTCCCTGCGCAGGGGCTCACCTGCGTGGTGCGGTCTTGAAACAAAAAATGAAACCTGTGCATGCGCCCCTGCACGGTGTCGGCAGCGGGGCTCTGTCTCTGGTGATGCTAGAGAGTGCCGGTCTGGCCGATCCTTCGATCAAGGGGTGGGTTGCGGCGCACACTTGACACGGCACCGGACTGTGCGGCGCAGATATCGGCGGTCGCGGGGTGTCCTGAAGGGCAGGGGATTCACCTAGCGGCGACAATAGGCGGCTGGGCGTGCGTGCCTTTGTCCACGGCGCCTGTCTGCTTCTGCTTGTTGCTGCTGCCTGGCGACCGAGTCGGTTCGGTCGACTGGGCGCGCGTTCTCACCCGGTACCATCTGCTCCATGGCTCAATACGTTTTCACCATGAACCGCGTCGGCAAGATCGTGCCGCCGAAGCGGCAGATCCTGAAGGACATCTCGCTGTCCTTCTTCCCCGGCGCCAAGATCGGCGTGCTCGGGGTGAACGGCTCGGGCAAGTCCACCCTGCTCAAGATCATGGCCGGGCTGGACAAGGACATCGAGGGCGAAGCGCAGCCGATGCCGGGTCTGAAGATCGGCTACCTGCCGCAGGAGCCGCAGCTGGCGCCCGACGAGACGGTGCGTGAGGCGGTCGAGAAAGGCATTGGCGGCGTGCTGGCGGCCAAGCAGCGCCTGGACGAGGTCTACGCCGAGTACGCCGACGAGAACGCCGACTTCGACAAGCTGGCGGCCGAGCAGGCCGAACTGGAAGCCATCATCGCAGCCGCCGGATCTGAAAATACCGACCTGCAGCTGGAGATGGCCGCCGACGCGCTGCGCCTGCCGCCCTGGGATGCCGTGATCGGCAAGCTCTCGGGCGGCGAGAAGCGCCGCGTGGCGCTGTGCCGCCTGCTGCTGAGCAAGCCCGACATGCTCCTGCTCGATGAGCCGACCAACCACCTGGACGCCGAATCGGTGGAGTGGCTGGAGCAGTTCCTGCAGCGCTTCGGTGGCACGGTGGTGGCCATCACCCACGATCGCTACTTCCTGGACAACGCCGCCGAGTGGATCCTGGAACTCGACCGCGGCTTCGGTCACCCCTACAAGGGCAACTACTCCGACTGGCTGGACCAGAAGGAGCGCCGCCTGGAAGTCGAGCAGAAGAAGGAAGACTCGCGCATCAAGGCGATGAAGGAGGAGCTCAAGTGGGTGCGCTCCAACGCCAAGGGTCGCCAGGCCAAGAGCAAGGCCCGTCTGGCCCGCTTCGAGGAACTGAGCGACGTCGACTACCAGCGCCGCAACGAGACCAACGAGATCTTCATTCCCGTGGCCGAGCGCCTGGGCAATGAGGTCATCGAGTTCAAGGGCGTGTCCAAGAGCTTCGGCGACCGGGTGCTGATCGACAACCTGAGTTTCAAGGTGCCGGCCGGCGCCATCGTTGGCATCATCGGCCCCAACGGTGCGGGCAAGTCCACGCTGTTCCGCATGATCCAGGGTGTCGAGCAGCCCGATGCGGGCGAGGTGGTCATCGGCAAGACCGCCAAGGTGACCTTCGTCGACCAGAGCCGCGAGTCGCTGGCGGGTGACAAGACGGTCTGGGAAGACGTCTCGGGCGGGCTGGACAACATCGTCGTCGGCCCCTTCGTGATGCCCAGCCGGGCGTATCTGGGGCGCTTCAACTTCAAGGGCAACGACCAGCAAAAGCTGGTGGGCAACCTCTCCGGCGGTGAGCGCGGCCGCCTGCACCTGGCCAAGACCCTGGCCCAGGGCGGCAACGTGCTGATGCTGGACGAACCGTCCAACGACCTGGACGTCGAAACCCTGCGCGCGCTGGAAGAGGCGCTGCTGGAGTTTGCCGGCTCGGCCATGGTCATCAGCCATGACCGCTGGTTCCTGGACCGCATCTGCACCCACATCCTGGCCTGCGAGGGCGACTCGCAGTGGTTCTTCTACCACGGCAACTTCCACGAGTACGAGGAAGACAAGAAGAAGCGCCTGGGCGAAGAAGGTGCGCGCCCGAAGCGCGTGCGCTACAAAGCCCTGAAGTGATCCGCCCCCGTTGCGGCTGCGCCGCGGCCCGGATCGCCGAATTCGGTTAAATTGAGCTGAAAACCGCCTGGAGCATCACCACCATGAAACAAATCACAGCCGTCATCAAACCGTTCAAGCTTGAGGAAGTGCGTGAAGCGCTGGCTGACGTGGGTGTCACCGGCCTGACGGTGACCGAGGTCAAGGGCTTCGGCCGCCAGAAGGGCCACACCGAGCTCTACCGTGGCGCGGAGTACGTGGTGGACTTCCTGCCCAAGGTCAAGCTCGAAGTCGTGGTGAAGACCGAGGACGTGGACCGCTGCGTCGAGGCCATCGTCAAGGCGGCCAAGACCGGCAAGATCGGCGACGGCAAGATCTTCGTGACGCCGGTGGAGCAGGTCATCCGCATCCGTACCGGCGAAACCAACGATCAAGCAGTCTGATGGTCTGATCCGGAGGGCAATCCGCGCCGCAGCCCCCTTGAGGGTGCACGCGGCGTAGCGTCCTGAGTCAAGGGCCGGCGGCAACGCTGGCCCTTGTCACGTCCCGGCGTGGGTCGCCCCGCATTGCCTGGGGGCTCGGCTGGGGCGGCGTCCATCAGATGCGGCTGAAGTCCCCCGGGGCTGGCGACTGCAGGTCCCCCAGGGCCTTGAACAGCGCGTCGACGCTGCGATGCACCTGCAGGCCGCGGGCCTGTTCGGTACTCACGAAGCCCTGCGCCTCGGTGTGCTTCATGAAGGTGAGCAGCGGCTCGTAGTAGCCCTCCACATCGAGCAGCGCCACTGGCTTGCGGTGGTAGCCGAGGTGCTGCCAGGACCAGACCTCGTACAGCTCCTCGAAAGTGCCGATGCCACCCGGCAGCGCCACGAAGGCATCGGCCGCCTCGGCCATGGCCTGCTTGCGCTGGTGCATCGTCTCGACCACCTGGAGTTCGGTCAGACCGGTGTGGCTTACCTCGCGACGTACCAGCGAGTCCGGGATGACGCCGAGCACCGGGGCGCCCGCGGCCAGGGCGGCATCCGCCACCTCCCCCATCAGGCCAACGCAGCCACCGCCGTAGACGAGGCTCCAGCCCACTTCGCCGATGCGCCGGCCCAGCTCGCGCGCGGCCTGCGTATACGCGGGTTGCTGGCCGTGGCGTGAACCACAGTAGACGCACAGGGCGGGTCGTTGGGCGAACATGAATCAGGCTCCTTGCAGCCGGTTCCAGAGCAGGGGCAGCCAGACCAGGGCACAAAGTGCCAGGGCCAGCGCGACCGCCGCACTACCGTAGTCCTTGGCGCGCTTGGCCAGTTCGTGCAGGTCGAAGGAGATGCGGTCGACCGTGGCTTCAATGGCCGAGTTGAGCAGCTCGACGATCATCAGCAGCAGCACGCTGCCGACCAGCAGGATGATCTCGATCGGGCTGCGCCCGACCCAGAAGGCCAGCGGCAGCAGGATTGCAGCGAGCCAGACCTCCTGGCGGAAGGCGCTCTCGGTGCGGTAGGCGGTTCGCAGTCCCTGGGCGGAATAGCCGGCGGCGTGCAGGATGCGATCCAGGCCGGTTCGGCCTTTGTGGGGATTGGTCATCACCGGCAAGATTGTGCCAGCCACAGGCGTCGCGGCCTTCACCGCTTGGCCTTCAGCGCTTCGATGCCGGCTTCGAGACGATCAGGCGGGTGCCGCAGAGCAGGTCATGCGGTGTTTGGCGCCCGGGCAGGACATGCGAGAGGGTGGCATAGGCCAGCCCCCAGGCCAGAGCCGCGAGGCTCAGGGCGGTGCCGGAATGCCACCCCGCCAGTGCGCCCACGCCCAGCCCAGGCAGGAACCAGAGCCAGCTGCTCAAGTAGCGTGCCACGGCGCGGCGCTGTGTCACCGGGGCGCCGTGTGCGTCGACCAAGCGAAGATGCCAGGTCTTCATCGCCACAGTCTGCCCGCCGCGCGACCAGAACCACACGAAGTAAAGACCCAGGATCACAAAGAGAACGGCCTGCAGGCCGGCCCGACCATCGAGTGCATGCCGCTGCTGGGTGAGGCTGGAGTACAGGAAGCCGGCCACCGAGATCACGCCGAAGAGAACCACGCCCTCGTACAGCATGGCGGCCAAGCGGCGCCAGAAGCCAGGAGCAACCGTGCTCACCTGTGCGTGGTCCTCTGCGCCACTGTCGGCGCTGGCTGTCGAACTCACTGCGGCGCAACGATCTGTTCCGCGGCGGCTCCCTGTGGGCCTCGCTGGGGTAGCAGCGTCGCGCTGTTCACGAAGTCGCCTGTGGCGGCGATCTTCGGCATTCCGGCCTGCTGATGCCTTGGCGGAGCGGGGCGTTGAGTCAGGGGCCGTGTGCTGGCCCCCACGCTCGCCTGCACCGTGCCCGGGCCGATCGAGCGGGGCAGCGCCTCGCGCGGCTTGGCGGCGGCGATCACATTGGATTTGGCCTGGGTGCGATCAAACCCCGTGGCAGACGGGGCAGCAGCGACCGGTGCCACCGCACTGGCCACCGCGCGCTGACTGGCCTTGTCGGCGAGCGCCTTGCGTTGGGCTTCCGGTAGGGCTTGGTAGGCGTCCCACAGCGCCTGGCGCTCGGACATGGGCACCTGGCGCGTGGTCTCGAAGTGCAGTCGGGCGGTATTGCGCTGGGCTGGCGTCATGCTGACCCACTCCGCCATGCGTGCCTGCATGCGGATCTGCTGATCCCTGGGCAGGTTCGGCAGACGCGCAGCGACCTCGCGCCACTTTTGCTTGCGCGTCGCGTCGATCGACTGCCACTGCGATTGCAGCGGGTGCAGGGCCAACCGCTCGGCGGGCGTCAGTTCAGCCCAGGCTGGCCCTCCCGCGGCGGCATGAACCCAGCCGGCGGCCGACAAGGCCAAGCCCAGGCAGATCCCTTGCAGGATCGGACGCAGTCGGAAGGTCCGGCGCGCAAGGTTCACTGGGCAGCCCCACTGCCGTCGGCCACCGGAGTGGAGGTCACGAACTCAGTGAACCCGGGGTCCACGTAAGCGGCGGGCGGCAGGTCGTCGCCCAGCAGCGCCGTGTCGATCTCGGCCGCAGCCTGGATCTGCTCGTGGGTGTGCCATTGGTCGATGCCGACGAGCCCGGCGGCCAGCACCAGCAGCAAGGCGATGATGCCGGCACGCATCCACCAAGCCTCGTCGCGGTCGTCGCCACTGCTCATCAGGGCGATCGTGCCGTTGTGGGGGTCGATGTGGGCGATCTGAACTTCGCTGGCCGTGCGCGACGCTGGCACGGCCACCTTCTGGCGGGCGGCCTGCTGCGCGCGTGCGACGGCCTGGAGGCGTGCCACCCGCAGGCGCTCACTGACGTCGTGGGGCACCACATCGGCTCCGGTCTGCAGGTGGGCGGCCACTCGCAGGCCGAACCGCGCCTCCAGGGCCTGCGCTTCGGCGGGCGGCCAGGGGCGGTTGGGCGATACGGTGTTCACAGCGAGATTCCCTTGAGTGTCAGAGCCTGGGCCAGTGCATGGACGGCACGGGAGCAGTGGGTCTTGACACTGCCCTCCGAGCATCCCATGGCGGCGGCCGTTTCGGCCACATCCATTTCCTCCCAGTAACGCATCAGGAAGGCTTCCCGTTGACGCGTTGGCAGTTTGGCCACTTCGTCCTCGATCGATTTCAGGGTTTGCAGGCGCTGCACGGTGTCGGCAGAACTCTCGGTGCCAAGGGATCCGCTCTGGTCCTCCAGCATCTCCAGCAGGTCGAAGTCCGGATCCCCATCTGGAGACTCGAACTCCGAGAAAAGGTTCATCACGCCCCGTCGAACCTTCTGGTGGCGGAACCAGTCCATTGTGGCGTTGGACAAGATGCGCTGGAACAGCATGGGCCACTCCGCCGCAGGCCGATCGGCATAGCGTTCAGCAAGGCGAATCATGGCGTCCTGCACGATGTCCAGTGCGGCATCGTCATCACGCACCGCGTACACCGTGCGCTTGAAGGCGCGTTTCTCGACGCCTTGCAGAAAATTGGAGAGCTCTTTGTCGGCGGCCAAGGTGGGGTAGGGAGCGTCGACGCTGCGGCGCAAGAAGGGTCGCGAAGGCAGGCTTGATTATGTCATCGGGGTTGTCTGCACCGGCGGGGCGCTGCTGCAGTGCAGTAAGGGCGCTGCAACAGTGCGATAATCCCGCTCCCGCACACCGTGCGGGCATGGGTCACTCTCGGACGCCCGACCACGGGCGCCGCCGTTTTTGACCGCGCAGGCTCCGATTCCGCCCCACAAGGGCGAGTCTGCCACCTGATAGGCAGGCACGAGGAGGAGCACCGTTCGATTTTCGTCAGAGAAAACCCGAAAGGTTCAACATGGACATGTCTGCCGCGGAACACCAGCGTGCCGCATTGGCACAAGCCTCCCGCGATACATCTTCCACCCCCGAGCTGAATGGCTCGGAGATCCTCGTGCGCTGTCTGCAGGCCGAGAACGTCGAGTTCATCTGGGGCTATCCCGGCGGCTCGGTGCTCTACATCTACGACGCGCTGTACAAGCAGCAATCCATCCAGCACGTGCTGGTACGCCACGAGCAGGCCGCTGTGCATGCCGCTGATGGCTACTCGCGCGCGACCGGCAACGTCGGTGTGGCCCTGGTGACCTCTGGTCCGGGTGTGACCAATGCGGTCACCGGCATCGCCACCGCGTACATGGATTCGATCCCGATGGTCATCATCACCGGGCAGGTGCCCACGGCCGCGATCGGCCTGGACGCCTTCCAGGAGTGCGACACCGTCGGCATCACGCGCCCGGTGGTCAAGCACAACTTCCTGGTCAAGGATGTGCGTGACCTGGCGGTGACGCTCAAGAAGGCCTTCCACATCGCCCGCACCGGCCGGCCCGGCCCGGTGGTGGTGGACATCCCGAAGGACGTTTCGCTCAACACCACCGCCTTCTCGTACCCGGAGACGATCGAGATGCGGTCGTACAACCCGGTGCGCAAGGGCCATGGTGGGCAGATCCGCAAGGCCGTGCAGCTGCTGCTGTCGGCCAAGCGCCCCTACATCTACACCGGTGGCGGTGTGGTGCTGGGCAATGCCTCGGCCGAACTGCGCGAGCTCTGCGACCTGCTGGGCTACCCGGTCACCCACACGCTGATGGGCCTGGGCGCGGTGCCCGCCACCGATCC
>Ga0073899_10002553_pt1 | contig 16332 bp, 15 predicted proteins | sample KloWWTmetaKNB5Ph_FD_88975 | JGI IMG/M metagenome (GOLD analysis project Ga0073899, IMG submission 88975) | Active sludge microbial communities from Klosterneuburg, Austria, studying microevolution and ecology of nitrifiers - Klosterneuburg... | ecosystem: Engineered > WWTP > Aerobic digester >...
CGCAGTGCGCTCGCGGCTGCGCAGGATGGCGTCGTTGTCCTTCAGGAACTGCGCCGCCTGCGCGTCCTTGATCGGCACGAACAGCATCGGGTCGCCGCCGGAGGACACCATGCGCCGGGTCAGACCAACCACGGTGTAGTCGTTGCGGCGAATGCGAACACGGTCGCCGAGCTGGAAGCGCGTGGCGACATCGGCCACCGCTTCGTAGTGGCTGCGCGTGAGGTGACGCCCGGCCACCAGATATCCCGGATGGCCAGGCTGGCCGACACCGTCGGCGCTGATGCCGACGACCATCGCGCGCACCTCGCGCGGCGGCGTCGGCGCGACCGTGCGCACCTGCATGGTCAGGTAGGTGACGTTGGCGACGCGCGCCACGCCCTGCAAGTTGCGGATGCTGCGCCAGGTGTCGTCGGGCAAGCTGGACGATTCCGCGTACGGACCGAGCGTGTCCTGCTGCACCACCCAGAGGTCGGCACCGCTGTTGTCGAGCAGCACCTTGGCGTCGTCGACCATGCCGCGATAGACCCCGGCCATGGTCAGCGTGACGCCGACCAGCAGGCCGAGCCCGACGCCGGTGAAGGCGAACTTGCCCCAGGCATGCAGGATGTCGCGACCGGCCAGGCTGATCATGGCGCCGACGCCACCAGGCGCTCGACGATGCGGATGCGACTGCCCGCGGCGAGCGCGCGCTGGCTGTGCACGACCACGGTCTCGCCGCCGCGCAGTCCGGCGCGGACTTGCACCATGCCTTCGAGATCGCTGTCGCCGATGGTCACCGCTTGGTGACGCAGGCGGCCGTTCTCGACCAGCCAGACGCCCAGTCGTCCGTCGATGCGCTGCAGGCTGGCGTTTGCAACCACCGGCCCGACCGCGGTCGGCGCCAGCGCGACGGTCACTTCGACCAGTTCACCGAGCGGTGGCAGCGGTTGCGGCGTGGTCTTGAACGCGAGCTTGACCAGCACCTCCTCGGTGACCGCATCGGCCACCGGCTCGATGCGCACGAGCTGCGCCACGATCCGCTGCGCGCCGAGCGAGCGCAGCACAACCTCGGCATCGAGCCCGGCACGCAGGCCGGCCGCACGCTGCTGGTCGAAGCGCGCGTGTACCCAGACCTGGTCCGGCTCGACGATCTCGACCACGGACTGGCCGGCGACCACGGTGCTGCCGACATCGACCTCGCGCCGTGTCACCAGACCCGCCACCGGCGCGATCAGCGTCAGATTTCCGCGCATCGCGCGCAGGGCAGCCAGCTCCGCAGCGAGGCGCTCCTGCTCGCGCGCGGCCGCATCGCCCGCGGCGACGGCGGCTCTCCAGGCGGCAGTCGCGGCTGCGAGTTCGCCGCGGCGCGTGTCGGCGACTTCGGCACTGACCAGGCGCCGCGCCTGCAATTCCTCGTAACGCTGCGCTTGCTGGCGCGCGAGTTCGCGCCGCGCCGCGGCCTCTCCGACCTGGGCGACGGTGGCGCGCGCGGTTGCGGCAGCGCGCGCGGCGGCGGCGGTCTGCGCCTGCACGCGGTCGTCCAGATCGACCGGATCGATCTCGCCCAGCACCTGCCCGGCGAGAACGTGGTCGCCCGGCTGGACCTCGACTCGCGTCAGCCGCCCGGGCGCCAGCGCGCCGATTCGGTGCGTGTAACGCGCTTCGACCAGGCCGATGCCGAAGCGCGACGGCTGCAGCGCACGCAGCTCGACCCTCGCGGTGGTCACCGCCACCGGCGCCAGCGGCCCCGAGCGCAAGGCCACCCAAGCGAACAGCGCCAGCGTGGCGAAGGCCACGGCACCGATCAGCAGCGCGCGCCGACGTTCCCGCAGCCAGATGCTCATGGCTGCCTCCGAAGGCTGCGCTCGAAGAGCACGAACAGCGCCGGCGCCTGCGTCTTCAAGCGCCCCGGCTCACCGGCCAGCAACGACTGCATGACCAGTCCCTGGATCATGCCGATGAACAGGACGGCTGCGGCCTGGGTGTCGACTTCGGCGGCCACTTCGCCCTGCGCTCGCGCCTGTTCGAGCAGCACCCGCACGCGCTCGCTGTAACGGCCGAGCATTTGCGCGGCGACGCGCTTGGCCGGGGTCGGCGCCGCGCGCTGCAGTTCGCCGAACATCATCCGCGGCACGCCCGGATGCTCGGCGACGAAGGCGACGTGTTGCAGGAACATTCCGCGCAAGGCGGCAAGCGGCGTAGGCGCCGCGGCGGCGGCACGCTCCAGGCGCGCATCGAGACGGTCGGCGACCCATTCCATCACCGACTGCCAGATCGCCTCCTTGCTCGGGAAATGCCGGAACAGCGCGCCCTGGGTCACGTTCATGCGCTTGGCAATCGCCGCCGTGGTGATCTCGCCCGGATTGGACTCGGCCGCAAGCGCAAGCACGGTGTCCACGGTCGCGGCACGGCGTTCGTCAGCGGGCAGGTAGGCAGCAGGTTCGACCATGAGGTTCGCTCGCGAAGATAGTGAGTAGTTACTATCTTATGATCCGCACCGCCGTCCAACAAGCCGCCGCCAGCATCGTTGACGTTTTCCGTGCGCCGTGGCTTTGATCGGGCGGCCTTGACCGGATTGCGCCGGTCAGGGCTGCTCCCACACCACCGGAAGTGCAGTTTTCTGCATCCGGCCGGTTGGAAGGTAGGGCATTAGCCCAGATCAGTGGGGACGAAGCAGCCATATTTGCGCAGGATGCGATTGGAGAGATCGCTTTGCGTCGCGAGTCCGCGAGCAATGCGCCAGGCGCCGCGACCGCTACGTGCGACCCGGGCCAACTCGGGATTGACGCCGAGCTTGCGCAGGTTGCGGTAGCGGCCTACGGCACTGTGCCAGCGTTGCAAGGAGCATTGGCGGTGCGATTGATCAACTTGAGCGTGCGCCGATCTTGCACATCGCGCATCAAACGCCGTATCAGCACGTCGTGGTTCACCCGTTCAAAGAATGCCTCGATATCCAGTCCACCACCCAGGCACGACCCTCTCGGGCATACGCTGTGGACGCGCGCGCACTCACTGCCGGGGTGCACAAGATGGACGGCAGGCTCACCACCGACCCCTTGAACGGCGAGTCTGGCGCTCTCTGGTGCGGCACACATTACACAAACCTCTTTTATATACAAATACTTATTGAACTTTTGTGCGTCTACGAGGTCTAACGAGTGCTGATGGCATGGACACATGAGTCCGTACAGAAAAGCGGCAATCCAACAATCAAGGAGATAAGAATGAACAACAAAGACACCGTAATCGCCAAGATGATCCGGCTGCTGAAATTGTCAGAGCCCAACGAAAACGGAGTAGCGATGCATGGCCACTGGATGCAGTATCGAGGCGACTTCTTCCAGCTCTTCAAGGAAATGGCCGATGCTGGCCTCGACATCCCTGAGGGCGCAATCTCGGACAAGCTCGCCCTGTCGAACATGGGTCAAGCGGCAATGAAGCGATGGACTCAGGACGCCATGCCCGCTTGGAACGAGTGGCGTTACGTCTTGGCTGAACTCCGTCGCGACGAACCGCTGCGACGGTCCCTCTTCAACTGACCTGTCGCTGCTCAAACGAATCGCGGAAGAGCACCCTGGGCACATTGGCCTGCGAAATCGTTATCGGACCGGGATTGCTGGCCGAGTTCACCCCGGTGACTTGCGGGTCGTTCGGATAGACCGGCAGTGCATTTCGCTGTCCGCTTTCTGCGGAGCAAACATTTCCAAGATTCGGACCCACTGCTGATCCATAGCTTATCTCTGTACTGACGCTGGTCTTCGGCGAGAACCAAAGCCCCGGATCAACCGCACTCTTCCTGTTGAACACGAATCCACCCATGACGACGACATCAGGGGATTGCGTCGTGTCGACGTACGCCTGCCCAGTGCAGTCCGTGCTTTCAAAGAACAGCGTCGCCGGAAGTGCTTGGGCCTGCACCCCCGGGATGCGGAACGAGCCCGCTACGTCACCCGATTGCTGAAAAATGCTGAACAGGTATCCGGTCGAAGAGACAACATCGAGCATCGAGGTTACCGGCATGGCTTGACCGCTCGAGCGAGGACCGGTGGAGCCGATGTATGAACCAAGAATTGCGCCGTTGGCGTCAACAACTGCAGGCGATTCGGCTGCGCTTGCTCCGGCCAGCGACAGGGCGATCAACAAGGCAAGTCGTTTCATTCTCGTCTCCATTCGAAGCCCGTGATTTGATGTTAGCTGAGGTGGAATCGCGGTGCGCTGCCATTCCGCCTAGACCGGCGTAGGAAATGTCCTATGTGGACGCGCGAGCGCATTCAGGCGCACCGCTACTGACTTCTCCACCCCCTCGACGTGGAGATCTCCCCGGGTGAGAACATTGACTCTCCAATCGTGCCGCAGCGCTCTACCTGATGCGTCTCGGATGGATTTTGGGTTTCGCTGTTCCCAGCCAGCTCGCCGCCCCTACCCGGCCTCAATGCGCGTTCGTGTTCCTGCGGTCGATCGTTCGCCTCCTGCTTCTTCCAGCACCTCCCTCGCGGTCAGCACCTTGCAGTTCGGCTTCAGTTGGCTCCATCGCCTCCGGTCGACACCTTTCAATCAACAAGTCAATGCCCATGCGGGGCACACTAAGCGCCCCCCCCCGTGGTTGCCCGGCACGGTCCCGCGATTGCGCTGCACATTGCGATTGCCTGGAATCGCGATCTTCGTCGCCGCGGCTACCCCAACCAGGGTTGCCACGGGGGGCCGCCCCTGCGGGACGCGCAAATCCACGTGGTTGCCCGCAGTGGTCAATCGCGGCGTCGAAACGGGCTTGACCGGCGTCGGGGCGCGGGCGTATGTTTCGCGTCCACGGCCGAACGAACGTTCGGTCCGCAACCGACGACGGCGAGGAAGGGCGCATGGGCGGGATCGCGGCTTGGGGCATGTTTTTCGTCGCCGGTGGGCAGCCACTGGAGCGGCGTGAATTCGAGATTCCGGCGCCGGGCGCGGGCGAGGTCGTGGTGCAGGTCGCGGGTTGCGGGCTGTGTCACACCGACCTCGGCTTCCTCGGCGGCGCGGTCAAGACCAAGCACGAGCTGCCGCTGATCCTCGGCCACGAGATTTCCGGCACCGTGGTCGCGGCCGGCGAGGGCTGTGCCGACCTGCTCGGACGCCAGGTGGTGGTGCCGGCAGTGCTGCCCTGCGGCGACTGCGAGCTGTGCCGCGCCGGGCGCGACAACATCTGCCAGCGCCAGCGCATGCCGGGCAACGACTTCAACGGCGGCTTCGCCAGCCACCTGAGCGTGCCGGCGCGTTTCCTGTGCCCGCTGCCCGATGACCTAGGTGGCTTCCCGCTGGCCGAACTCAGCGTCGTCGCCGACGCCATCACCACGCCGTATCAATCCGTGCTGCGCAGCGGGCTTGCCGCCGGCGAACTCGCCATCGTGGTCGGTGTCGGCGGCGTCGGTCTGTATCTGGTGCAGCACGCACGCAACCGCGGCGCGCACGTGGTTGCGATCGACATCGATGCCGGCCGCCTCGCCGCCGCCACCGCGCAGGGCGCGGAACTGGCGGTCGATGCCAAGGCCATCGAGGAACGCGACCTGCGCAAGCACATCCGCGAGTTCTGCAAGTCGCGCGGCTACCCCGACACGCGCTGGCGCGTGTTCGAGACTTCCGGCACCGCCGCCGGCCAGCGCAGCGCGTATTCGTTGCTGAGCTTCGCCGGCACGCTCGGCGTGGTCGGCTTCACCATGGACAAGACCGAGCTGCGGCTGTCGAACATCATGGCCTTCGACGCCGACGTGTTCGGCAACTGGGGCTGCCGTCCCGCGCATTACCCAGCGGTGGTCGCCGACGTGCTCGCCGGTCGCATCGAGGTGCGCCGCAACGTGCGCCAGTTCGCGCTGACCGAAATCAATGCCGTGATCGCCGATGCCAACGCGCACCGCCTCGACGCGCGCGCCGTACTCGTTCCCTGATTCCTCTTGCCCGAGCCCACCATGAAAAACCACCACCTGCTCGACAGCTACAGCTACCGCGACATCCTGGTCGAGAAGCGACCCTTGCGCGACGCCAACGGCCAGCCGGTCGAAGGCCTGTACAACGCCTGGATCCTGCTCAATAACCCGAGCCAGCTGAACTCCTACACGACGCAGGCGGTGAAGGAACTGATCCTCGCCTTCCGCGAGGCATCCTGCGACCGCAGCGTGGTCGCGGTGGTGTTCTCGGCGGTCGGCGACAAGGCCTTCTGCACCGGCGGCAACACCAAGGAATACGCCGAGTACTACGCCGGCAATCCGCAGGAATACAAGCAGTACATGCGCCTGTTCAACGACATGGTCACCACCATCCTGTTGTGCGACAAGCCGGTGATCAACCGCGTCAACGGCATGCGCATCGGCGGCGGCCAGGAAATCGGCATGGCCTGCGATTTCACCATCGCCGCCGACACCGCGCGCTTCGGCCAGGCCGGCCCCAAGCACGGCTCGGCCCCGGACGGCGGCTCGACCGATTTCCTGCACCTGTTCGTCGGCATGACCCGCGCGATGGAGTCCTGCACCCTGTGCGAACACTGGTCGGCGCACACCGCCGCCGCCATCGGCCTGGTCAACAAGATCGTGCCGGTGCTGCGCAAGCCCGACGGCAGTTTCCTGTCCAACCCGATGGTCTCGCTGGAAGCGCGCGACGCCTGGGGCAACCCGGCCTACGGCGCGTTCAAGAGCGGCGCCGCGCGCGAGACGGCGAAGGCGGCGATGGCCGAGTGCAACACCGACTTCGCCCTGCTCGACGCCGAGGTCGAGGCAATGGCGCACAAGCTGTCGCTGACCATGCCCGACTGCCTGACCAAGACCATCGAGTCGGTGCGCAAGAAGAAGCTCGAGCACTGGCAGCGCAACTGCGAGACCAATCGCTCGTGGCTCGCGCTGAACATGATGACCGAGGCCCGCGCCGGCTTCCGCGCCTTCAACGAGGGCCCGAAGCACCAGCGCGAGGTCGACTTCCACGAACTGCGCCGCGCGCTCGCCGCCGCGCAGCCGTGGGACGACGCGATGCTCGCGCGCATCCTGCCCAAGGCCTGAGCGATGGACCTGATCAAGCTCGCGCTCAACGAGCACCACCACGGCCAGGTGCTGGAAGTGGCGCTGCACGCGCCCAAGGCCAACATCCTCGATGCCGCGATGATGGCCGAGCTGCGCGCCGTGCTCGCCGCCGAACGCGCGCCGTCGAAGCGCAAGGCGATCGTGCTCGGCGGCAGCGGCGCGCACTTCTGCTTCGGCGCCAGCGTGCCCGAGCACGAGGCCAGCCAGGTCGGCGCGATGCTGCCGCAGTTCCATGCACTGATCGACGACCTGCTGTCGCACCCGCTGCCGGTGCTGGCGCGGGTGTCCGGCTTCTGCCTCGGCGGCGGCTTCGAACTGGCACTCGCCTGCAGCCTGATCTTCGCCGACGACAGCGCCCGCTTTGCCGTGCCCGAGATCCAGCTCGGCGTGTTCCCGCCGGTGGCCGCAGTGCTCTTGCCACAGCTCGGCGCCGGCGCGCTGGCCACGCGGCTGGTGCTGTCCGGGGAAACGGTGGATGCCGCCGAACTCGATCGTCGCGGCCTGCTCGCGGCGCGCAGCGCCAGCGGCGAACTCGCCGGCACGCTCGACGCCTGGATCGCACAGCACCTGCTGCCGCGCAGCGCCGCCAGCCTGCGCCTCGCGCACCGCGCCGTGCGCGCGCCACTGCTCGCGCACTACCGCCAGCACATCGGCGCCGCCGAGCGCCTGTACCTCGACGAACTGATGGCCACGCACGACGCCAACGAAGGCATCGCCGCCTTCCTCGCCAAGCGCGCACCGGTCTGGACGGACGCCTGAAATGGACGCCGTGAACGCCTGCGCCAACAGCAGCTGCCCGGACGACATCGTCGCCGAGTGCGCCGCGCTGATGGCGCACGAGGGCTACCACGGCACCAGCATGCGCGACCTCGCGCGCGGCACCGGGCGCAGCCTGTCCGGCCTGTACCACCACTTCCGCAGCAAGGAAGAACTGCTGTACCTGATCAACCAGCGCGGCTTCTCCTCGCTGCTCGCCAACGCCACCGGCCTGCGCGACGCCTACCGCACGCAGCCGCCGCGCAGCCGCGAGGCGCGCGCCGCCAGCGCCGCGCTGCTGTGCGACCTGATCGGCGCGCACCTCGGCTACTTCGGCAGCCACCTCAACGAGATGCGCGTGCTCACCTTCGGCACCCAGGCGATGAGCTCGGCGCATGGCGATGCCATCCGCGCGCTCAAGCAGCAATACGCCGAGATCGTGCAGTTCGCGGTCGGCGAATACATCGCCGCGCGCCGCGCACCGGCGGCCAGCGACGAGATCGAGCGCAAGAGCTACCTGCTGTTCGGAATGATGAACTGGATCTTCGGCTGGTACTCGTTCGACGAACACGGCTCGGTCGAGGCGCTGGCCGAGGAGATCTACCTGACCTTCACCAAAGGCTGCGCGGCGCCACGCGCGGCCACCACCCAGGACGCATGAGCATGGGCACCCAGGACATCATCGACCGCTGCGAACGCATCTACCGCGACCTCGACTTCGCCTACGTGCACGAATGGAAGGCGCGCACCGGCGGCAAGGCGGTCGGCTTCATGCCGGTGTACGTGCCGCGCGAACTGATCCACGCCGCCGGCATCCTGCCGGTCGGCATCATGGGCGGCGGCGACGACGTCGAGATCATCCGCGGCGACGCCTACTTCCAGTCCTACATCTGCCACATCCCGCGCTCGACCGTCGAACTCGGCCTCGCCGGCAAGCTCGACGTGCTCGACGGCATGCTGTTCCCGGCGATCTGCGACGTCATCCGCAACCTCTCCGGCATGTGGCAGATGATGTTCGCGCACAAGTACGTGCGCTACCTCGATTTTCCGCAGACCTTCAACGATGCCGGCCGCGAGTTCTACCGCGCCGAGATGGCCGAGTTGCTGGTCGATCTGGAAGCGCTGTCCGGCATCCAGGCGACGCCGGAGCGGCTGAACGCATCGATCGCGCTGTACAACGCCAACCGCCGCGCGCTCGCCGAGCTCTACGACCTGCGCAGCGCCGAGCCGCAGCGGGTGCCGACCAGCGAGCTGTACCTGCTGCTGCGCGCCGGCAACGTGCTCGAAGTGTCCGAGCACACCGTGATGCTGCAGCAATACCTCGCCGCCGCACGCGCAAGCCAGCGCCCGCTGCGCGACAACGTGCGCGTGGTCGCCAGCGGCCTGTTCTGCGAACAGCCGCCGTTGTCGATGGTGCGCGCGATGGAGAACAGCGGCTGCTACATCGTCGATGACGACTGGGTGCTCGGCGCGCGTTACCAACTGCACGACACCGCGACCGGCGCCAACCCGCTCGGCGCCATCGTCGATGCCTACATGAGCGACACCGTCGCCACCGCCACGCGCTACGTCGAGGGCGACGACAAGGGCGCGTTCCTGGTCGAACAGGTGCGCAGCCGCAATGCCGAGGGCGTGATCTTCGCGGCCGCGAGCTTCTGCGACCCAGCCCTGCTCGACCGACCGATGGGACAGAAGGCGCTGGCCGACGCCGGCATTCCCTACACCGCATTCACCTATTCCGAAAACACCGGCCAGGTCCAGGTCATCAAGGAACAGGCCGGCACCTTTGCCGATTCGATCAAGCTCTGGGGAGCCGTGGCATGAACGCCGAAGTCCAGAAAGAAGAAAGCATGGTGCTGCAGAAGAAGATGATCGGCGAGCACTTCGAGACACTGTCGAAGGCCGGCGAGAGCGGGCGCAAGGTGGTCTACACCTTCGTCCCCGGCAACCTCAACGAGCTGATCCTCGCTTTCGACCTGCTGCCGGTACACCCCGAGGTGAACGCGCTGCAGTCGGGCATGCGCAAGCTCTCCGGCGACTACATCCAGGAAGCCGAGAAGCAGGGCCACTCCGAGGATGTCTGCACCTACGTCAAGTGCGACATCGGCATGCTCAAGAAGGGCAACATCGGCCCGACCGGCGAGAAACTGCCGCCGCCGGACCTGCTGCTGCTGAGCTACACCGGCTGCTTCACCTTCATGAAGTGGTTCGAGCTGCTCAAACAGGAATCTGGCTGCCCGGTGGTGATGCTGCAGGTGCCCTACCAGGCCGAGGGCAAGATCACGCCAAGCCAGCGCGAGTTCGTCGCGCGCCAGCTGCGCGACGTGGTGGTGCCGGCGCTGGAGCAAGTGTCCGGCAAGAAACTCGACGAGGATCGCCTCAAGGAACTGCTGGCGAGCTCGGCGCGCGCCGAGGACGACCTGGTCTACGTCTGGGAATCGGCCAAGCACAAGCCCTCGCCGATCGACGCCTACTTCGTCGGCGTCTACTACATCGGCCCGATCTTCACCGCCTTCCGCGGCCTGCCCTCGTGCGAGGCCTACTACCGCGAATTGCGCCGCGAGGTCGATTTCCGCATCGCCCACGGCATGGGCCCGACCACGCCCGAGGGCGAACTGCGCCAGCAGAAATATCGCATCGTGGTCGAAGGGCCGCCGAACTGGACCAGCTTCCGCGACTTCTGGAAGATCTTCCACGACGAAGGCGTGGTCATGGTCGCCTCGACCTACACCAAGGTCGGCGGCCTCTACGAACAGGGCTTCCGCCACGACCCGGCGCGGCCGTTCGAGACCCTGGCCGAGTATTGCCTCGGTTGCTACACCAACCGCAACCTGCCGGCGCGCGTCGACATCATCGCCAAGTACGTCGAGGAATACGAAGCCGACGGCATCCTGTTCAACTCGATCAAGAGCTGCAACTCGTTCTCGGCCGGACAGCTGATGATGCTGCGCGAACTGGAGAAGCGCACCGGCAAGGCCGGCGCCTTCATCGAGAGCGACCTGGTCGACCCGCGTTACTTCAGCGCCGCCAACATCAAGAACCGCCTCGAATCCTACTTCCAGATGCTGGAAGCCAAGCGCCAGGCCGCATAAGGAGAATCCCATGGACTGCTGCTACATCGGCATCGATCTCGGCTCGACCACGACCAAGGCGGTGTTCCTCGACGAACACGAACGCATCATGGGTCGCGGCATCACCAACTCGCGCAGCAACTACGCGCTCGCCTGCCAGGTGGCGCGCGAGGAAGCCGAGATCAACGCCCGCTTCGGCCTGCTGCGCAAGAAGCTCGAAGCGAGCCACCACATCGGCGTGCTGGCCGAGCCGCTGATGGCGGTGCTGGCCTGCAACTACGCGCTCGCCCAGCACCTCGAACAGCTGAAGGCGCTGCACGCCGAATGCCAGGACGTGGCGCGCGCGCATTCGCTGCCGGAGGCCGAACTGGCCAGCGTCGGGCTCGCGCTTGATCGCATCTTCGCTGCGCTTGCGACCCAGGCCGAACTCGACTTCCACCCCGGCAGCACCGCCGCCAGCGACTTCTTCCGCGACCTCGCGACCAGCCAGTACCTGAAGCAGGCGACCGCGGTGACGCGCGAACTGCCGGTGTCGTTCGACCGCCTGGTCGGTCTGTTCGACGCCGCCATCATCCGCGTCGAGAACCACAGCTTCGCCGGGCTCTACCGCGAGTACCTGGAATTCGCGACCGCGCGCGCCACCGCCGACGCGCGCTTCGCGCCGTTCGCCGCCGAGATCGCCGCCGCGGTCAAGGAAACCGCGGAGCTGCGCTTCAACGTGCTGAACATCGTCGGCACCGGCTACGGCCGCCTGACCTTGCCGTTCGCGCGCGAGCAGATCCGCTCCGAAATCCTGTGCCACGGTCTCGGCGCGCACTACATGTTCCCGGACACGCGCACCGTGCTCGACATCGGCGGTCAGGACACGAAAGCCATTCAGGTCGACGGCGACGGCATCGTCACCGGCTTCCAGATGAACGACCGTTGCGCCGCCGGCTGCGGCCGCTACCTCGGCTACATCGCCGACGAGATGAGCATCGGCGTGCACGAGCTCGGACCGCTGGCGCTGCAGTCGAAGAAGCCGGTCAAGATCAATTCGACCTGCACCGTGTTCGCCGGCGCCGAGCTGCGCGAGCTGATGTCGCTCGGCGAAAAGCGCGAGGACATCCTCGCCGGCCTGCACCGCGCCATCGTGCTGCGCGCGATGTCGCTGCTCGCGCGTTCCGGTGGCGTCGACTCCGAATTCACCTTCACCGGCGGCGTCGCACGCAACCAGGCAGTCACCTCGTCGCTGGAGAAACTGGTGTTCGAGAACTACGGAAAGATGAAGATCAACATCAGCGCCGACAGCATCTTCACCGGCGCCGTCGGCGCAGCGCTGTTTGCCAAGCGTGACCCCAAGGGCGTGATGGCCGACCTCGAGGTCAGCCAGCTCGCCAAGAACCCCGACTGCGGCATCGCCGCAACCTGCAGCGCCTGAGGAGACCGCCATGTTCCATACCGTCGGCATCGATGTCGGTTGTGATTCGGTCAAGACCGCGCTGGTCGCGTTCGATGACGATGGCAGCAACCCGCGTCTGCTGTTCAAGGACCTCGACAAGATCCGCAAGCGCAACGTCAAGGAAGTGGTGCGCCAGGGCTTCGAGCGCGCGCTCGTGCGCCACGGCCTGGCCGAACCCGACGTCGCCTACATCGCCTCCACCGGCGAGGGCGAGCTGGTCGACTTCCGTCGCGGCCACTTCTTCTCGATGACCGCGCACGCGCGCGGTGCGATCTTCCTCGACCCGGATGTGCGCGCCGTGGTCGATGCCGGCGCATTGCACGCCAAGGCGATGGTGGTCGACGAGCGCTCGAAGGTGATGGCCTACCGCATGACCTCGCAGTGCGCGTCCGGCTCCGGGCAGTTCCTGGAAAACATCGCGCGCTACCTCGGCGTCGCCATCGACGATGTCGGCCCGCTGTCGTTGCAGGGCAGCTCGCCCGAGCAGGTCTCGGGCATCTGCGCGGTGCTGGCCGAGACCGACGTGATCAACATGGTCAGCCGTGGCATCAGCACCGCCAACATCCTGCGCGGCATCCACCTGTCGATGGCCAAGCGCCTGATCGATCTGATGCGCATGATCAAGACTTCCGGCGACGTGCTGATCACCGGCGGGCTGGCGCGCAATTCCGGCTTCGTCGCGGCGATGCAGGAACTCGCGAACCAGGACAAGCGCCTCAAGGCCACGATCAAGACCCACCCGGACTCGGTGCACGCCGGCGCCATCGGTGCCGCGTTGTGGGCCGGCTATCGCCACCTGCGCCTCGAAGGCCAGCCGGTAGCGCAGACCGAGGCCGCCTGATGGACGCGCAGAACGCCGACGCCCTGCCGATCCTGCGCAATGCGCAGGCGCTCGGCGCGGTCGTGCAAAACGTCGGCAGCCTGGTGCTCGACAACGCCGCGCGCCACGGTGCCGCAGCGGCGTTCGCGGAACGCGTCAACGGGCCGTACCTGCATCGCAGCTGGCAGCAGTTCGGCGCCGACCTGCTGCGCTTCGCCGCATGGCTCGGGCAGCCGGAGCGGGTCGCGTTCGTGGCCGGCAACAGTTATCTGCGCCACGTCGCCGAGCTCGGCACCATGGCCGCGGGCAGCGTCAGCGTGCCGGTGTTCGCCGGTTACCCGGCGGCGCTGATGGGCGAGTTGCTGAAGTTCTCCGATGTCGAGCTGCTGGTCACCGACCAGCCGGACAAGGTGCTCGCGCTCGATCCGGCGGTGCTGCCGCGACGCCTGTTGTTGCTCGCCGAACCGCGACCCTACGATGCCGCTGCCTACCTCGCCGCCGGCGGTCGCATCGATCGCATCGGCGATGTGCTCGCGCAGGAAATGGATGCCGCGGCGTTGGCCGAGGTCGAGCGCCGGCTGCGCGCGATCGCTGCCGATCGCGTCTGCCTGATCATGTACACCTCGGGCACCAGCGGCTTTCCCAAGGGCGTGCAGCTCACCCACCACAACCTGCTCAGCCAGCAGCAGGCGCTGGCGCAGTGCTGGCAGCCGCAACCCGGGCTGCGCATGCTCTGCTACCTGCCCTGGCACCACAGTTTCGGCGGACTGTTCGAGCGCTTCTTCGCGGTCGCCTTCGGCGGCTGCCTGGCGCTCGATGACGGCTGCGGCAAGGACGTCGATCGCCTGCTCGCGAATTTCGCCGAGATCCGCCCGCACCTGTTCTTCAGCGTGCCCAAGATCTACCAGGAGATCGCCGCGCGCGTGCAGGCCAGCGCCGAGATCGAGCGCGCGTTCTTCCATCCCGAACTCAAGTTCGTGTTCACCGCCGCGGCACCGCTGCCGCTGAGTGCTTCCGAGGTGTTCCGCGCCCACGGCGTGCCGGTGGTCGAAGGCTGGGGCCTGACCGAGACCTCGCCCTGCTGCACGCTGACGCCGTTCCGGCTCGACCGCACGCCGGGCGTGGTCGGGCTGCCGATCCCTGGCGTCGAAGTGGCGCTTGCTGCCGACGGCGAAATCCTCGTGCGCGGCGCCAACGTCATGCGCGGCTACTTCCGCAATCCGGAAGCCACCGCCGCGGCGTTCACCGACGACGGCTGGTTCAAGACCGGCGACATCGGCGAGTTCGGCCCCGAGGGCGTGCGCATCTGTTCGCGCAAGGAACGCATGTTCAAGCTCAGCAACGGCGAGAAGGTGTTTCCGGCGCAGATCGAGGCGCGCATCCACGCCCGCTGCCAGTTCGTGAAATACGCCTACGTGTTTGGTTCCGGACAACGCACGCCGCACCTGCTGGTGTTTCCGAACCAGCAGGCGTTCGAGGGTTGCGGCAGCGGCGATGGCTGCGTCCACCCGAACGATTCCGGCCAGCTCGCGCACTGCCTGTCGAACTGCATGGCCGAGATCAACGCGCGCCCGGCCGCCGGCTTCGAGACCATCCGCCGCGCGCTCGTGGTCGGGCGCGAACTCTCGATCGAGGACAACGAGTTGACGCCTTCGTTCAAGCTGATTCCAAAGCGCATCGAGGAACGCTACGCCGACTGCATCGAAGCGATGGAGCAGGGCCGCTACGAGCAGCTGCCGGCGGATGTGTTCGTGCTCAATCTGGAGGTACGCAAGTGAGCATCCATTACGGCGTCGTCGGCACCGGCCCGGTCGGACGCGTGTTCGCCGGCCTGCTGCGCCAGACCGGGCATCGCGTCACCGTGCTCGCGCACCGCGCCCAGACCCAGCAGATCCTGCAGCGCCGACCGATCGTGGTGAAAGGCAAGCTCGAAGCCTATGCGCAGCTCGAGGAAGTGGTGCTGGAAAGCGGCGAGTTCGTGCGCGCCGAGCCCGACGTGGTGCTGATCTGCACCAAGAGCGTGGACAGCGAGCACGTGCTGCGCACCCTGCGCGAGCACGAGCCGAAGCCGGGCACGCTGTTCGTGTCCTGCCAGAACGGCATCGGCACCGAGCGCGTGATCGAGGACGTGTTCGGGCGCGAGCGAGCGCTTCGCATCGTGCTCAACATGGGCTGCGACGTGTCCTGCGGCAACGAGGTCATCGTCACCTTCTGCACCACCCACGTCATGGGCCGCTCGCCGCACGTAGACCCGGCGCGCAGCGAGGCGATCGCCGGCGATCTCAAGGAGTCCGGCCTGCCGCTGGTGCTGCGCGACGACTGGCGCGAGGACGTGTTCAAGAAGGCGCTGCTCAATGCTTCGCTCGGCAGCCTGTGCGCGGTCACCCGCCACTGCATGGGCTGCGTGATGGGCCAGCCGGAGGCGCGCGCGATGGTCGAGGACATGCTGCGCGAGGGCATGGCGATCTGCCGCGCCGAGGGCATCGAGCTCGGCCCGGATTTCCTCGGCTTCGCCCTGCACTACCTCGACCAGGGCGGCGAGCATCGACCGTCGATTCTGGTCGATGTCGAGAAGGGCAAGGTCACCGAAAACGAATTCCACTGCGGCGAGCTGGCACGGCTCGCGCGCAAGCATGGCGTCGCCGCACCGACGATCAGTTTCGTCGACAGGGTGCTGCGTTGTACGGAGAGTTTCTGATGCGCGAGTTCCGCAACGTTGCCGTGATCGGCGCCGGCACCATGGGCGCGGCGATCGCGCAGCATTTCCTGATGAAGGGCCTCAACGTGCACCTGGCCGATATGAACCAGGCCGGGCTGACGCGTGGCGAGGGCCTGGTCGCGGCCTCGCTCGATGAAGCGGTGACGCGCCGCCTGCTCGATGCCGAGGGCCGCGCCGCCACGCTTTCGCGCCTGCATCCAACCACCGACCTGGCCGAGCTTGCCGACGTCGATCTGGTGGTCGAGGCGGTGTTCGAGGATCTGGAGGTGAAGCGCGCGTTGTTCGCCAAGCTCGAAGCGATCGTGCGCGCGGACTGCGTGCTGGCGACCAACACCTCGTCGTTTCGCGTCGGTGATGTCGCCGCCGGTCTCGCGCATCCAGGGCGCGTGCTCGGCACGCACTACTTCTATCACGCCGCCAAGAACAAGCTGGTCGAGCTGATCGCGGGCGAACGCACCGACGCCGCGCTGCTGGCCGAAGTCGAAGCCTTCTACGCCGGACTCGGC
>Ga0073899_10002555_pt1 | contig 16322 bp, 14 predicted proteins | sample KloWWTmetaKNB5Ph_FD_88975 | JGI IMG/M metagenome (GOLD analysis project Ga0073899, IMG submission 88975) | Active sludge microbial communities from Klosterneuburg, Austria, studying microevolution and ecology of nitrifiers - Klosterneuburg... | ecosystem: Engineered > WWTP > Aerobic digester >...
CGACATCACCAAGGTGGTGAGCCCAGACACCTTCGAGCGCCCCATCTACGCGGGCAACGCGATTGCCACCGTGCAATCGGGTGACAGCGTGAAGGTCATCACCGTGCGCGGCACGGGCTTTGACGCCGCAGCCGCCACGGGTGGCTCGGCCGCCGTGGAAACCGTCGCGGCAGTACCAGACAACGGCAAGAGCAGCTTTGTGGGCCGCGAGGTCACCAAGAACGACCGACCCGAGCTCACGGCCGCCAAGATCATCGTCTCCGGCGGCCGGGCGCTGGGCAGCAGCGAGAAGTTCAACGAGGTCATCACCCCGCTGGCCGACAAGCTGGGCGCGGCCATAGGCGCGAGCCGCGCGGCCGTGGACGCGGGCTACGCCCCCAACGACCTGCAGGTGGGCCAGACGGGCAAGATCGTCGCGCCCCAGCTGTACATCGCCTGCGGCATCTCGGGGGCCATCCAGCACCTGGCGGGCATGAAGGACAGCAAGGTCATCGTGGCCATCAACAAGGACCCCGAGGCACCCATCTTCAGCGTGGCCGACTATGGGCTGGAGGCGGATCTGTTCGTCGCCGTGCCGGAGCTGGTCAAGGCCTTGTAACCGCACCCCGGCCGCCCCATGCCGGGGCGGTCGGGCATAAACCAAAAAGGGAGACAGACATGGGCACCACACCTGCACGCCGCCAGGCGCTCACCCTCATCGCCCTGGGGCTGGCCGCCGCCAGCATGCCCCAATGGGCGCAGGCGCAGGACTTCCCGAGCAAGCCCATCACGCTCATCGTGCCCTTCCCGGCAGGGGGCTCCACGGATCGCCACATGCGCATCCTGGCCGAGCTGGCCGGCAAGCAGCTGGGCCAGCCCGTCATCGTGGACAACCGGCCCGGCGCCGGCGGCACGCTGGGGCCGGGCACCATGGCGCGCACGGCCAAGCCCGACGGCTACACGATCACGCAGTTCCCGCTGTCGATGTTCCGCATGCCCTACATGCAGCGGGTGAACTGGGACCCGATCCGCGACTTCAGCTACATCGTCGGCGTGTCGGGCTACACCTTCGGCTTCACGGTGCGCAGCGACTCGCCCTACAAGAGCTTCAACGAGTACCTGGAGGCCGCGCGCAAGAAGCCCGGCGCCGTCGACTACGGCTCCACCGGCGCCGGCACCTCACCGCACCTGCTGATGGAGGAGCTGGCCGAGCACGCCAAGGTTCAGCTCAACCACATCCCGTTCAAGGGCAATGCCGACCTGCAGCAGGCCGTGCTGGGCCGCCACGTGTCGGCGCAGAGCGATGCCTCGGGCTGGGACAAATATGTGGAGGGCGGCCAGATGCGGCTCTTGCTGACCTTCGGCGAAAAGCGCACCAAGCGCTGGCCCGACGTGCCCACGGCCAAGGAGCTGGGCTATGGCGTGGTGTCCACCTCGCCCTATGGCATTGCCGGCCCCAAGGGCATGGACCCTGCCGTCGTGAAGAAGCTGCATGATGCCTTCAAGAAGGCGATGGAAGACCCGCGCAACCTGGAAGTGATGGAGCAGCTCAACCAGGAGGTCTGGTACCGCTCCAGCGCCGACTACGCCCAGTGGGCCAAGGAGGCCTACGCCAAGGACAAGGGACTGATCGAGCGCCTGGGGCTGGCGATCAAGTAGGCGCCGCGCATGGCCCCGTGATACGGCAGGCCTATCGAACGAGTGCATTTAGCAATTGGACGGGTGCGCCATACCTTTCCACAATGGCCATCACGGATAACCATAGGAGACAAGCCATGACCACTCTTTCTCGCCGCCAATATCTGGCACAAGGCCTGGGCGCAGCCGCTGCGCTGGCTGCGCCGCAATGGGCTTTCGCACAGGGCAAATACCCCGCCAAACCCGTGCGCGTCATCGTGCCGTTTCCGGCCGGTGGCACGACCGACGTGGTGGCGCGCCTGGTGCTGCAAAAGCTCGGCGAGCTGATGGGCCAGTCCTTCATCGTGGACAACAAGGGCGGCGCCAACGGCATGATCGGCACGGCCGAGGCCGCGCGCGCAGCGCCCGACGGCTACACGCTGCTGCTCAACACCGCGGGGGCCCAGACCCTGAGCCCGGTGATCTACAAGGCCAACTACGAGGCCCTGGGCAGCTTCGAGCCCATCACGCATATCTGCGACGTGAGCTTCATCGTCATCGCGCGCAAGGATCTGCCGGTGAACAACATGCAGGACCTGATCAAGCTGGCTTATGGCAGCAAGCCGCTGGCCATCTCGTCGGGCAGCGCCATGATCAACCTGATGAGCGAGGAGTTCAAACGCGTCATCAAGGCGCCGCAGACCATCAACGCCCAGTACAAGGGCACGGCCCCGCAGATGCAGGCGGTGGTGGCGGGCGAGGTGGATTTTTCGCTCGATTCGTTCGCCTCGGTGGAGATGATCCGCGCCGGCCGCGTGAAGGCGCTGGGCGTGCTGTCGCCGCAGCGTGCGGCCTCGTTCCCCGACGTGCCCACGCTCAAGGAGCAGGGCGTGGAGGGCATGGAGTTCGCATCCTGGGCCGGCCTGCTCGCGCCCAAGGGCACGCCCAAGGAAATCGTCGACGCCCTGGCGCAGCAGATGGACAAGGTCATGCAGATGCCCGAGGTGATCGCCAAGCTCAAGTCCTACGACTACATCCCGCGCCGCACCTCGCGCGAGGAGTTTGCCAAGCTGATCGACGCCGACAACAAGCGCTGGCAGCGTATCGTCAAGGAGACGGGGTTCAAGATCGAGTGACGGGCGGCGGCCTCAGGCCGCACCGCCCGAGCCGCGCGTGCCCGAGGACGGCAGCGGCAGGTCCAGCAGCGCGCAGGCCACGGCCTCGCCGACCTTGATGCCGTCCACGCCGGCCGACAGGATGCCGCCGGCGTAGCCTGCGCCCTCGCCGGCGGGGAACAGGCCGGGGGTGTTCAGGCTCTGGAAGTTCTCGCCCCGGTCCATGCGCAGCGGCGCCGAGGTGCGCGTCTCCACGCCCGTCAGCACCGCATCCTGCATGTCGTAGCCGCGGATCTTGCGCGCAAAGGCCGGCAGGGCCTCGCGCATGGCGGCGGTGGCAAAGGCGGGCAGGGTCTCGTCCATGCTGGTCCAGGTCACGCCGGGCTGGTACGAGGGCTCCACCGCGCCCGGTGCTGTGCTGGCGCGGTGCGCCAGGAAGTCGCCCACGCGCTGCGCCGGCGCGTTGTAGTTGCCGCCGCCGAGCACGAAGGCGGTCGATTCCAGCTGGCGCTGCAGCACGATGCCGGCCAGCGGGTGCGTCTGGCCTGGTGCCAGCGCCTCCACGCCATGGGTGGAGCCGAAAGTGGCCTCGAAGGCCGCGGGCTCGCGCGGGTAGTCGGCGGGCTCCACGCCCACCACCATGCCGGCGTTGGCGTTGCGCTCGGCGCGTGAATACTGGCTCATGCCGTTGGTCACCACGCGGCCCGGCTCGCTGGTGGCGGCGACCACCTGGCCGCCGGGGCACATGCAGAAGCTGTAGACGGTGCGGCCCTGGCCGGCGTGGTGCACCAGCTTGTAGTCGGCCGCGCCCAGCAGCGGGTGGCCGGCATGCTTGCCCCAGCGTGCGCGGTCGATCACGCTTTGCGGGTGCTCTATGCGCACGCCGATGGAAAACGGCTTGGCCTGCATGGCCACGCCGCGTTGGTACAGCATGGCAAAGCTGTCGCGCGCGCTGTGGCCCAGGGCGATGACGGCGTGCTGCGTTGCCAGCTCGCTCTGCTGCCCCGTCTGCAGGTCCAGCACGCGCAGCGCGCGCAGCTGGCGGCCGGCCAGCACGATGTCGGTCACGCGCTGCTCGAAGCGCACCTCGCCGCCCAGGGAGATGATCTGCGCGCGCAGCGCCTGCACCATCTTCACCAGGCGGAAGGTGCCGATATGCGGGTGCGCGGCATACAGGATCTCGGGCGGCGCGCCGGCGGCGACGAACTCCTCAAGCACCTTGCGCCCCAGGTGGCGCGGGTCCTTGATCTGGCTGTAGAGCTTGCCGTCCGAGAACGTGCCGGCGCCGCCCTCGCCGAACTGCACGTTGCTCTCGGGGTTGAGCGCGCGCCCGCGCCACAGTCCCCAGGTGTCCTGCGTGCGCTCGCGCACGGCCTTGCCGCGCTCGAGCACGATGGGCCGCAGGCCCATCTGCGCCAGCACCAGCGCGGCAAAGATGCCGCAGGGGCCGAAGCCCACGACCACGGGGCGCTCGGCCATGCCGGCCGGGGCCTGGCCCACGGGGCGCCAGGCCATGTCGGGCGTGGGCTGGATATGCGGGTGGCCGGCGTGGCGCGCGAGCAGCGCCGCCTCTTGCGTGTTGTCGGCCAGCGTCACGTCGACGATGTAGACGGCCAACAGGTCGGTCTTGCGCGCGTCGAAGCTGCGCTTGTGGACCTGCAGCGTGGCGATGGCATCGGGTGTCAGACCCAACGCCTGGGCCGCGAGTTGGCGCAGCGGACTTTCAGGCTGTTGTTCGGGGTCTAGAGGGAGGGCGCCCAGGGGCAGGCGCAGTTCGGACAGGCGCAGCATGGCTTGTGGTGATCAAGCAAAAAGGGGCGCCATGGTAGCACCCCGGGTTTTGGTTTGTGTGTGAAAAATGGCTTTAGCGCTTATTGGTAGGGCGCTAGCAGCTATCAATTTCAGTTTTGGCGTGCCGCCATCCTGCCGGCAGGATGCCGGCGCTCCCAGGGGGCGCGTCAGAACCAGGCGTCCAGATCGTCGAGATCGTCCAGCCGCATCTTCTTCTGCTCGTGCTCGGCCTTGATCCAGGGTTTGAGCGCTTGGGAGCGCCGGCATCTTGCCGGCAGGATGCAGGTGCACCGGCCGTCAGAGCCAGTCGTCCAAATCATCCATGTCGTACTGCTGCGCCTTCTGCTGCTCGCGCTCGGCCTTGATCCAGGGTTTGAGCGCGGCGGGGTCGTCGCGCAGCTGGTTGACCTGCTTGCGCAGCCGCAGGTTCTCGTATTCGACGATCTGCAGCTGTGAGCGCAGCTCGCGCATGATGCCCGCGGGCTTGCCGCTGCGAAGGATGTCGAGGCCGAACTCCATCTGGAAGTGGTCCTGCACCTCCCACACCTCCTGCTGCAGCTCCCTGAGCTGCTCGGCCAGCACGCGGTTGTAGTGCGAGAGGCGCTCCTCGCTCAGACCGGCGATGTGCTCGGGGTCGATCTGCTCGACCTCCAGCTGCAGTTGCAGCAGGTCGAGCAGCTTGTTGTCCTGATAGGCCTGGTTCACGCGCTGCATCAGCGCGGTCTTGCGTTCGCGCTCGGCGGGGTCGGTCTCGCGGTCGGGGTGCAGGTGGCTGGCGAGCTTGCGGTAGATCTCGCGCACCGACTGCGTGGCCTGGGCCGCCTCTTCCTGGGCCTTGAGCTCGCGCGCGCTGGGCTTGCGCGGCCTGGCTGCGCGGCGGGCCTCGCGCTGCTGCTCGGCCTGTTCCTGCTGCTCCTGCTGGGCCTGCAACTGCTCCTGCAGACGGCGCAGGAAGTCTTCGGGCGAGTCCATGTCGGCGCCCTCCAGATCCACGTCCACGCCGAAGAAGTCCTTGGCCATGGCCTGGGCCATGTCCCTGGCGATGTCGTTGCCTTCGGCCTCCTCGGCGTCGTAGTCGCTGCCGCTGTGGCGGTTGTAGATCTGCTTGAGGCTGGCGCGCGTGGCCTCGTCGCCCACCGTGTCGATGAGCACGGCCAGGCGGTCGGTAATGGCCTCGCTGAGGGTGCGGCGGTCGGCCTTGCTGAGCTTTTTGTTGTCGCTGGCCGCGTCCAGGTACTGCACCAGCTCGATGATCAGCGCGCGGTATGCATCCTGCTGCGGCGCGAACTCGCGTGCGTGGCGCTCGCGGTAGCCGGCAATGGCCAGCTGCCAGTCGGCCAGCAACTCGCGCTGCTGGTGGATGCGCTCGATGTGGCGGTTGAACTTCTTCTGCTGCGCGCTCAGCGGTGCGCTGTGCTGCGCAGCAGGGATGTGGACGGGGGTGTGGTGTTTGGCGGCCATGGTGGGGGCCGATTGTGCCCCCCTCAACGCCCCTCATCCGTTCAGGCCGTGGGCAGGAAGCCTTCGACCGACAGGTAGCGCTCGCCGGTGTCGTAGTTGAAGCCCAGGATGCGGCTGGCGGCGGGCAGCTCGGGCAGCTTTTGCGCAATCGCGGCCAGCGTGGCGCCGCTGCTGATGCCCACCAGCAGGCCCTCCTCGCGCGCGGCGCGGCGGGCGTATTCGCGTGCCGGCTCGGCGTCGACCTGGATCACGCCGTCGAGCAGGCTGGTGTCCATGATCTTGGGGATGAAGCCCGCGCCCAGGCCCTGTATCGGGTGCGGCCCGGGCTGGCCGCCCGACAGCACGGCCGACAGCGTGGGCTCCACGGCAAAAACCAAGAGCCGCGGGAAGCGCTCCTTCAGCACGCGCGCCACGCCGGTGATATGTCCGCCCGTGCCCACGCCGGTGATGACAGCGTCCAGCCCGTCGGGGAAGTCGGCCAGGATCTCCTGCGCCGTGGTGCGCACGTGCACGTCCACGTTGGCCGGGTTCTCGAACTGCTGCGGGATCCATGCGCCCGGGGTTTGGGCGGCCAGTTCCTCGGCGCGGGCGATGGCGCCCTTCATGCCCTTTTCCTTGGGCGTCAGGTCAAAGCTGGCGCCATAGGCCAGCATCAGGCGGCGGCGCTCTATGCTCATGCTGTCGGGCATGACCAGGATCAGCTTGTAGCCCTTGACGGCGGCCACCAGCGCCAGGCCTATGCCGGTGTTGCCGCTGGTGGGCTCGATGATGGTGCCGCCGGGCTTGAGCGTGCCGCGCTTTTCTGCGTCCTCCACCATGGACAGGGCGATGCGGTCCTTGATGGAGCCGCCGGGGTTGCTGCGCTCGGACTTGATCCACACGTTGGCACCGGCGCCGAACAGGCGGTTGATGCGGATATGGGGCGTGTTGCCAATGGTTTGCAGGATGTTGTCGGCTCGCATGGTGTCTCCAGGAAAAGAGGGGAATGTCCGGCACAGCGAAGTGCAGGCGCCCATTGTGGAGGACTTGTTGTGCCGCGTCGCGATAACGATATGCCGTGGCCGTCATATGCCCGCCGATGCACCGCACAATGGAGGCGTTGCCGTCTACAGGCCTGTTCCATGACCCTTTTGCAGACCACCATGCTCATGCTGGCAGCCAGCTGCGCGCTGCTGCTCATAGGTTTTTCGGCGCGCGAATCGCGCTGGGGGCCGGTGCTGATGATGCTGGGCATCGTGGGCACGCTGGCCATCATTGCCTACAACATCTTCGAGCAGCTGCCCGCGCGGTGAGACAATCGCAGATGTGAAGCACGCCAGACCGCCGCTGGTGCAAGCTGGGAAACCAGGCACTGGAGGAACGTCCGGACTGCACAGGGCAGCGTAGCAGCTAACGGCTGTCCACCGTGAGGTGAGGATCAGAGCAACAGAGACGAGTCGAAGCAGGCAGCAAGCCACCGACGGTGTTCTATTGGTCGCCCGCGCAAGCGGGCACGGCTGGCGCAAGCCAGACGGTTTGCGGCGTAAGCCGCAAAGACCATAGCCACCCGAAGCGGGCGGCGCCCGCTTCGGGTGAAACGGGCAATCTCTACGCGCAGCAACACCAAGTAGGCACACGCTGAGCAGCGCAGTTCGCTGCGTTGTTCTCCCCGGGGCCCCCGGGTCGTGTGCGGGTAGGTGGCATCGAGCCGGCGGGGCGACCCCCGGCCCAGATTAATGGCGGTCACGCCCGGGCAACCGGGTGCACAGAATCCGGCTTATCGGCGGGCTTCACACTTTATTCATGCAGCGGCTGGCACCGTCTGCACCAGGCGCTCGTGCACGCCTTGCATGTCCGGCAGCTTGATCACATCGCCCAGGCTGCCGTCGTCATTGACCCATCGCAGGCGGCTGCCGTCGGGCGTCAAAAACAGTACCTTGCCGTAGCTTGCGGGCCAGTGCTGCGCCTTGCGCGCGGCGTCCTTGGTGTCCTGCTTGGTTTCCAGCAGGCGCTGCAAAGGTGCGGCGCCCGGGGTGTGCTGCACGCAGACGACGAAGTCGGGGTAGAAGTAGTGCGCGTGCTCGGCGCGCACCACGCGCACGGCCCAGGGCTTTTTGTCGGGGTTGCGGTGCCACCAGAGCACAAAGTCGGCAGCATCGAGCGCGCGCGCAAAGTCGCGTTCCAGCGTATTGAGCTGCACTGCGCCGTCGTAGCGCGCCAGGCGCAGGGCGCTGCCGTCGGCCAGGGGCAGTTCCTGGTCTTTCCACCAATGGCGCTCGTCCATGAAGAGCAGGCCCTCCACGTCGGGCCAGTCTTCTTTGCAGGGCGGCAGCACGCCGTAGATGTTCTTGGGCGAGTGCTCCAGCGCCACGTCCTCGGGGCACAGCATGGCGTCGGGCAGGGGCTGGGCATCGACCAGCGCAGCCTGCGCGGCGATGGCGGCAAAAATGGCCTCGCGCAGCTCCTGGGCGCTGGCACGCAGCACCCAATGCGCGGCGTCGCGCAAGAGGCGCAGGCGCTGGGCATCGGTCAAGGCGGCGCAAGCCTGGGCGGCTGCGTCGGATTCAGCGGAGAGCGCAGCCAGCGCGGTATCCAATGCCGGGCGCAGGCGCTCGGTCAGCACCTGCACGATCAGGCGGTAGTCTTCTTCCTCGGCGTGCGGCAGTTGTTGCAGCGCCGCCAGTGCCTCGCGCGCCAGGGCGCTGCGGTCGGTGACCACGGCAATCTCCTGCGCGTAGCTCTCGCCCGTGGTCAGTTCGCGGTGCAGCTCTTTTTGCGTCAAAAGGTTGAGCGCCGCTTGCTGCGCCTGGCGTTGCAGGGCATCGGGCAGGGGTAGGTTTTGCGCCACCTGTGCAGAGATGGCCGAGAGCGCGACGAAGCCCGGCTTTTCCTCGGTTTTGAGGCACTCGCCCAGCGTGGGCACGGCGCTGCCGCGCTTGCGCGCGAACAGGCGCAGGCGGTTCTCGGCCAGGGTTTGCTTGACTTCGGCCAGGGTCTGCGGGCGCTGGCTGCGCACCGGTGCGGCAGCGGGCGCGGGGGCGAGTTCGTCCAGCGGCAGGCCGCCCCACAAATCCGTGGGCAAAGGCGCAGGGCGCGCAGACACAGGAGCAAAGAAATCACCCTGGTCGCTGCCTGACTGCACGGCGCTTGGGGTGATCTGGGCATCCCCATCGGTGGCCACCACCGGCAGGCCAAAGCTGTAGGCCAGCGGCGGCTGGTCGCTGGGCAGGTTGGTGTAGACCACCGCGCCGCCCACGGTGCGCCGCTGCACCAGCTTTTCCGTCTGCCCTTCGAGCTGGCTTTTCACGGCGCTGGTGGCCTGCACGGCGGCTTCGTAGCCGGCCTGGGCCTCGGCGTTGGCCAGGTACACATAGGCGGTGTTGAGCACCGGCGCAATCGCTGCCAGACCGGCAAAGGCGGCGCGCACGCTGCGCTCGACGCGCATCACGCGGCCCATGAACTGCAGGGCAAAGTCGGCGTCGTTCACGCTCTTGGTGCTGGCCAGCACGAAGGCGCGCGGCGCGTCAAAACCCGTGCCGGCGGACTGCTTGAAGATCAGCACCTGCTTGCGCGTGTCGCTCGCAATGGCGGCCATCAGGATGGGGTCGGGCGCGTCGGCGCTGTGCTGGCCTATGGCCTCGGGCGGCACGGCGCAGTGCTGCATCAGCTCCTGCGCGGCTTCTTCCACCGTGCCCGCGCCGTTGGCCACCTGCACCAAGAGCAGCGGTGTACAGGCAATCTGGCGCTGCGCCAACTCGCGCGAAATCGCCTGGTTGCGTGCCCAGGCCTGGCGCAGCACCGTGCGGCGCACATCGGTCACGCTGGCCATGTGGCCGCCCAGGCTGTAGACCACGGCCTCGATGTATTGCTTGTTCAGCTTGGCCTGCACCACGTCGTCGCGGCTGACCGAAAAACCCCGGTGCGCGCCGTAGCCCGCGTGCGCCAGAAAGTCCGTCAGGCGCTGGTCCTTGGGCGTGGCCGTGGCCATCAGCAGGTAGTCGGCCTGCAGCCAGTGGGCGAACTGGCCAAACTCCGTGCCCTTGTCCAGGGCGATATGCGCCTCGTCCACCACCAGGCCAATCGCCAGCCCCTGCGCCCGGGCGCGTGCCAGCAGCGCGGCCAGGGTGCGCACCTCGTCGTCGCCGTCGCCGTCCCAGCCCTGTTTGCGCCACTGCGCGCGCGCCACGGCCTGGGCGGTGGAGATCAGCACCGTGCCCGCGCCCACCTCCTGGTTGCGGCCCTGGGCCAGCGGCACGGGGTGCAGGCTGGCGGCGCTGTGCAAAAGCGCGTCCAGCGTTTGCGCCACCAGGGTGACGAAGGGCACGAACCAGAACCACAGCACATCCCGCTGCTGGCCCACCTGCTGCAGCACCTGGCCCAGCACAAAGGTCTTGCCCGAGCCAGTGGGCGCGCGCAGCAGGCAGGGCGGGCGCTGGGTGCGCTCGTCCACCTGCAAGGCGGCGCTGATGTTTGCAATGAGTTCGGCCTGAAAGCGCTCGGGCTGCAGCGCGGCGGCCTGCGGGGCCAGGGGCAGCGGGGCTTGCAGCGGGCGGGGGGTGGTGTCGGTCATGCGATGGGAGGAATCAGGAGCGCTTTTGCGCCGTGTGCAGCACCGTCAGCACCTGCACGGCGTCGTCTTGCACGCGGTAGACCGCGATGTAGTGCTTGTGCAGCACCAGTTCCCGCGTGCCATAGACGCGCCCGGGGCGGCCAATTTGCTGGGTGCGCAACACCTCCAGCTTGTCGCGCAGCTCGCGCACGAAGCTGGCGGCGCGCACCGGGTTGTCGCGCGCAATGTAGGTGGCTATCTCGTCGAGTCGCGCCAGGGCCAGGCGCGTCCAGCGTAGCTCAAGCGCCATGGCGGGCAAAGGCGGCGGCGACTTCTTCGTCGCTGGCGAACTCGCCGCGCTCGGCCTGCGCGATGCCTGCCTCAATGTCCTGCACCTGCCAGCTTTGCGCGGCCAGGTAGCTGCTCAGGGCTTCCAGCGTGACAAAGCTCTTGGTACGGGCGGTGGCCTGCGCCAGGTTTTCCAGCTGCTGGTACAGCTCCGCCGGCAGGCGCACATTGATGGTGCGGCTGGCGGGCGAGGGGACGGCGGTGGTGGACATGGTCATCCTCCTTGCGTTGCGTGTATTACAGTGCATTGTACGCATTGCGGCCTTGGGTGCCTTTTCAAGCTGGGCGCTGCCTACGCCCCTGCCCCTGCGCCAGCACGGCGTGCAGCGCCTGGGTTTGGCCGGGGATGCCCTGCTCCTGCAGCCACAGCGCCAGCGCCTGCGGGCGCGGGGTGGCGACCAAGAGCCGCGCTGCCGGGTGCGCCAGGTGCAGGGCGCGCAGCGCGTCCAGCGTGGCGGGGGCGCTGTCCTGGCACAGCACCAGCAGCCAGTCGGCGCTGATTGCTATTGTTTGAATAGCTGCTTGCGCTTGTTCCACGGGCGCTGTGGCCATGTTTCGCATGGAAAGCAGGGTGGCGGCGTGGTGCGGCTGGGCGTCGAGCAGCAGATCCGCGCCGTCGATCTTGTCGAGCTGCAGATAGGCGAACTCGCCGCCTTGCGCCAGGCTGTGGCCGGGTTTGCCGCCATAGCCGGCGATGACGCGGCGCAGGCGCTCGGCGCAGACGTCGCGGCACAGGTTTTTGCCGGGCTCCTTGGCCGTGGCCTCGGTACTCGAACAAAGGATGAAGCGGCGCTGGCCTTTGTCTTCGGCGTTGAGCTCCAGCACCGCCTGGCCGGTGGTGCCGGAGCCGGCGAAAAAGTCCAGCACGGTGTCGCCGGCTCGGGTGGCTTGCTGGAGCAGGTTTTTGATGAGCGATAGCGGCTTGGGGTAGGGGAAGGCGTTGAAACCCAGAATTTCATTGACCGAGTGCTCCCCCGTGCCGCTGCGCTGCGCCATCAGGCCCACGGTGAACTCGTCCACGTTGGCATCCTCCACCGTGCCCCTGACCCAGCTGGACACCGGACGTACCTCGCTTTGCAGATCGGCCAGATGGCGCTTGAACCAGGGACGGTCAAAACCGACGGGGCGGCCGACCCAAAAATCCAAGTCGGGTAGGTCTGCCGTCAGCAGCGGCGTTTTGGTCTTGGGCCGCACGGGAACATCGCCCGCCTCAATGGCACGCAGCAGCGCGGCACGGGTCTTCCAGGTCACCACCTTCTCGGCGCCTGGTGCAGGGAAGATGACCTTGCCTTCGCGGATGTACTGCTCCATGGTCTTGGCGCGCAGCATGGCGGGGTCATCGATGCGCTGCTCGCTCGCAAACGCCCAGACCCGGCTGGGGTTGCAGGGGTACCAGACACCGGTTTCGGGGTTCTGGATGGGGTAGTAGCCGTTGGGGCGTTCAAGACGAGTTTTCGACTGTGTAAGGTCACCGGTTTTCCAGCGCCCTCGTGGATCGTCGTCGGGGTTCTTGTAGAGGCTGAAGTCTTTGGTTTCGCCGTTGAACTGGAAGCCGCCGTTCCCGTATACCAGCACATGCTCATGGTCTATGGACAGGCGACCACCCGATTCGTCGTTGGAGCCCGAGCGTGTCTTCCAGACAAAACTGCCCACGCGCCGCCCCGGAAACACCTCGTCCATCAGCAGCTCCAGCCGTGCCCGGTTTTCGTCGTTGATGCTGACCAGGATCACGCCGTCGCTGGTCAGCAAATCACGCGCCAGGCACAGGCGCTGGTACAAAAACTCCAGCCACTGGCTGTGGCGCCAGCGGTCATTGGCGCCCACGAACTGGTCGTTGTAGACCCAGTCCTTGTTGCCGGTGTTGTAGGGCGGGTCGATGTAGATCACCCGCACCTTGCCCGCGTGCGTGGCGCGCAAGAGGCGCAGGCTGTCGAAGTTGTCGCCCTCGATGATGAGGTTGGCGTGCGCCGTGCAGCCTTCAGGCGTATGGCTGTACTCGGGCACCAGGCGCGGCAGCACCAGGTCGGCGTTCATCGCCCGGTCGTGGGCAATGGCGTCGCGCTCCCAATACAGGCCGAGCTTTTGGCGCGTGAGCTGTTCGGTCAGCAGGCGGCGCAGTTCTTCGGCGTTCAGGTGCGGCAGGTGCTGCAGCAGGGTGGTGGCGGGGGAGGGCATGGGGCAAAAAAACGGGTCAGTGCGGCGCGGGCAGGGCGGGCTGGTAGCCCACGCCCAGGCGCTGGGCCTGCGCGGCCAGGCGGGCGTCGAGCGTCCAGAGGCGGGCGGCGGGGGTGATGAGGGTGCTGGCCAGCAGCGTGCAATCGACCCAGCCCAGGCCTTTGCCGTACAGGGTGTGGCGTTCGATCAAGGCCAGGGTTTCGCCCGGCGTGGCCTGCTGGGCGGGGCGCAGGTCGGCCAGGGCGGCCAGGCTGGTGGCGCGCTGCGGCGGCGTGCCGCAGGCGATTTCGCCCAGTACCATGGGGTGCATGAGGGCGGCGTCGGCCTGCAGCAGCGCCACCAGGGCGGCGTTGTGCGCGCGCCAGTGCGCCACCCAGACGCTGGTGTCGACCAGCACCCTCACGCGCGAGGCTCCTGGCGTTTGCGTGCGGGCTGGGTGGGGGGGGCGGCTTCGGTGCGGCGGCGGGGGATGTCGGCCATGTCGGGCGCCTGCCCGCCCAGGGCGGCCAGGCGCTGCCCGGCCTGCACGCGGACAAAGGTTTCAACGGCGGCGCGAAACAGCTCGGCCTTGTCCAGCCCGGGACCGGCAAGCTCGAGCGCGCGCTGGTAGAGCTGGTCGTCGATGGTGACGGTGGTGCGCATGGCGGCCTCTCATCAAAAGTTGCATCTTAGTGCATCAATCGATCGCATGGCCGATCCAGGGTCAAAACCGCTCCCACCCCTGCAGATAGCGCCACTGCCCCTCGGGCAGCTTGGCCAGCGGTACGCGGCCTATGCGGATGCGCTTGATGGCCACGACCTGCAGGCCCACGGCCTCGCACATGGCGGGGATCTGCCCGGGGCGTATGCCTTTGAGGGCAAAGCGCAGGCGGGTTTCGTTCTGCCAGCTGACCTTGATGGGCGGCAGGGGCCGGCCGTTGAACGAGAGGCCGTGGCACAGCCTTTGCAGGCCGCCCTCGGCGATCTGGCCGGCCACTTCCACGATGCATTCCTGCTCCAGCGTCTCGATGTCTTCGTGCAGCTTGCGCGCGATGCGCCTGTCCTGGGTGTAGACCACCAGGCCGCTGGCTGGCGTGGGTAGCGGCGTGAAGCATTCCTGCTGCTTGAAATGGCGCAGCAGCACGCGGGTGCCGGCGGGGTCTTCGGGCAGGTGCGATTGCGCGTTGAGCAGCGCGGCGGCCTGCGGCGCGCCCTGGCTGCGGCTGGCGTGTGCGGCGTCGCCAGCTTCCAGCCCCAGCCCGGCCTCGTAGCCTGGGGGCTTGTGCATCAGCAGGGTGACGGGGGTGAGTTCCATGGGGTTGGCGTCCGGCGCCAGCGCCACGGTTTGCCGCGGCGTGATGCGCGCGCCCGGCAGCTCGACGACCCGGCCATCCACCGTGACCCAGCCGCCTTCGATGTATTGCTCGGCCTGGGTGCGCGAGCAGCCGAACTGCTGCGCCACGCGCTTGGACAGGCGCTCCGTGCCTTCAGTCATTGCCGGGCTCCAGCATGCGTATGCGTTCGATGTGGGCGAGCAGCGATCGCTGCGCCACGGGCCAGATGCGCTCGGGCACGTCGTCGTAGGCCAGGCGCACCCAGTCCTCCATGCTGCCGCCCGGCAGGGCCTGCAGGGCGGCCAGCACCTTGGCCTCGCGCGCCAGGCGGTGGGCGCGCAATCGCGCAATCGCCGCGCGCGCCTCGCCCAGCACGTAGCCGTGGGCGGGCAGGATGAAGTCCACGTTGTGCTCGGCACAGAGCGCATCCAGGCGATCCAGCGAATCCAGATAGTCGGCCATGTTGCCGTCGGGCGGGTCTATGACCGTGGTGCTGCCGTTCAGCACATGGTCGCCCGAGAACAGCAGCCCGTCCTCGCGCAGCAGCAGGCAGACATGGTTGGCCGCGTGGCCGGGGGTGTGCACCACCTGCATGGTATGGGTGATTTGGCCGTCTGGCGCTTGTCCGGTAAGCGTGAGTAGCTCATTATTTTGTAGTGCACGATCGGGCGTGAACTGGCTGTGCGCGCGCGCCGTGGGCTGTGACGGCAGGCCCAGGACGGGCGGCCTGGCGCGCCCATGGGCCGCCACCATGGCCTGCAGCGGTGCGGCGCCCGGCGAATGGTCGGGGTGCGAATGCGTGCAGACGATGATGCGGATGTCGCCGCCCGCGGCGCGCCACAGGCGTTCCAGGTGCGCGGCATCCTGCGGGCCGGGGTCGATGGCGATGTAGCCCGTGCTGGGGTCGCCTACCAGGTAGCTGTTGGTGCCGGGGCCGGTCATCACGCCGGGGTTGGGTGCCGTGAGGCGCTGCACGTTTTTCAGGAGCGCCACGGGCGTCTCGCTCTGCCAGTCAAGCGCATGCTCGCCGCGGCCGTTGGGCGTGACCAGGGCCAGCTCGCCGTAGGGCGGCTCGTGCTCCATGTAGCGCACCTCCTTGCCCGCCAGCAGGCCCGAGCGCGGGCTGCTGACCCACAGGGGCTGCTCGCCCGCGACGGCGGCGAGGACTGCATCCACATCGGCAAACTGCGCCAGCCGCTGCAGCGTGCGTATGGTGGGGAAGATCATGAAGAACTGCCCCGCCTCATGGCGCGCGACGGCGTCGGCGGGGCAGAGCCATACGGGCTCGAACTGCTCGGATTCGTCGGCCACCGGCTCCTGCCCCTCGGGCATGCGTGCGACCAGAAAGGGCACGGCAAAGCGCTTCGGTAAATTGCGATCCGCCGTCCAGTGCGCCAGCTGATACACCGCGTCGGCCGCCAGGCGCAGGCCGCGCGCGGCGCAGGCGGCGGCAAAGCTGGTGCCCGGCGGCAGCTGGCGGTCTATGGCGGCGATGTCGGCGGCGTCGGCCCAGCGGCCGTCGGCGCGGCGCGCCAGCAGCACGCCCAGCTCCTCGAAGCTCTCGCGGATGGCGGCCATGGCGTCGGTCAGGCGCGCGGCGCTTTGCGCCGGGCGGTGGTCGGCCAGGGCGTGGGTGGCGGCGTCGCCGTCCTGCGGCTCGATGCCGCCGCCGGGAAAGACATAGGCGCCGGGCACGAAGCTGGCCTTGTCGGAGCGGCGCGTCATCAGGACTTCCAGCCGAGTCCCGCCGCCGGGCGCGGGCGCGTCGCGCAGCAGCAGCACGGTGGCGGCATCCAGGGGGGTGACGGGCTCGCGGTGGGGGTGGAGTTGTTGGCTAGGGCGTGGCATCGGGGCATTATCGGCAAGAGCGGCGCACGGTGTGGAGCGCCGATAATTGCGGCCATGCTTATCCGCTTCACCAAGATGCAGGGCGCGGGCAACGACTTCGTGGTGCTTGACGAGACCCGGGGCCGCCTGGGCCTGACGCGCGCGCAA
>Ga0073899_10002556_pt1 | contig 16316 bp, 15 predicted proteins | sample KloWWTmetaKNB5Ph_FD_88975 | JGI IMG/M metagenome (GOLD analysis project Ga0073899, IMG submission 88975) | Active sludge microbial communities from Klosterneuburg, Austria, studying microevolution and ecology of nitrifiers - Klosterneuburg... | ecosystem: Engineered > WWTP > Aerobic digester >...
CCGTCGGGGCGGATCGCCACGACGGCGTCATCGGGCATGCCGTCCACGAAGGTGGCGCCCGCCGCGCGCCAGGCCTGCCGGTACTCCTCGCGCGGGTCGCAGACGAACACGCGGTAGTCGACGGCCGCGGCCATCTCCGCGAGGTAGTGCGCGATCTCGGAGGCGCCGATGACGAGCAGCCGCCAGCGCGGCCCGTGGATGCTGCGGAAGCGGGAGTCCGTGCGCTCGCACTCGTCGGTGGGCTGCGCCGGGCGGAAGCGCCACGCGCCGGTGGCGAGGTTCACCTCGCGCGCGACGACGCGGCCGGCGTCGATGTGCGCCATGAGCGCCTCGAGGTCCGCGACAGGCACCTCGGGCTCGACGATCACCTCGAGCTGGCCGCCGCAGGGCAGGCCGAAGCGGCGCGCCTCCTCGCTCGTGACGCCGTAGGCCTTGAGGAAGGGCGCGCGCCCGGAGAACTCCGCGCGGCGGGTCACGAGGTCGTCCTCGATGCAGCCGCCGGACACCGAGCCCACGAGGATGCCGTCGTCGCGCATCGCGAGCAGCGAGCCGGGCGGGCGCGGGCTCGCGCCGAAAGTCTGCGTGACGGTGACGAGCCACGCGCGGCGGCCGGCGCGGCGCCACGCGAGCGCGTTCTCGAGGACGTCGTGGTCGAGGCTCTGCATGGCGGCGACTATAGCACCGCCCCCGGCGTCAGCTCGGCCCCGCGGCCTCGAGCGTGCGCGGGCCGGGGCGGAAGAGCTCGCGCAGCGCGGCGCGGTACTCCTCGGCGGCCACCGACGAGAGGTTGTGGTGGCTCCCGCCCTCCACGCGGATGAAGCGCTTGGGGCCCTGCGCGGCCTGGAAGAGGCGCTCGCCCATCTCGAAGGGGACGATGCGGTCGCTCGTGCCGTGCACCACCAGCAGCGGCAGGCGCAGCTTCGGGAGCTTGGAGAGCGTGTCGAATTCCTGCGTGAGGATGAGCCCCACCGGCAGGAACCGCCAGGTGGTGTGCCCGATCATGTCGCGGATGGAGGTGAAGGTCGCCTCCAGCACGAGCCCCTGCGCCTCCGGGCGGCGAAGCGCGAGCTCCGCCGCGATTGCCCCGCCCAGCGAGTGCCCGACGATGTAGCGCGGCCGCTGCGGCTCGGCCTTCGCGAGCCAGTCCCAGGCGGCTTCGGCGTCCTCGTAGGCGAGCTGCTCCGTGGGCGAGACCTCGGTGCTCTTGCCGAAGCCGCGGTAGTCGATCGCCAGCACGTTGAAGCCGAGCTTGCGCCAGCGGTCGATGCGCGTGACGCTGCCGGTGAGGTTCCAGCGCGCGCCGTGCAGGTAGAGGATCACGGGGGCGGACTTGTCCTCGGCCGCGGCCCAGAAGGCGTGCAGCCTGTCCCCGTTCGCCCCCACGGGGATCCAGCGCTCTTCGTAGGCGAGGCCGGAGCGCTCGTAGCCCCACCACACGGCGTTGGTGGGGCGGAAGATCAGCTCGCCCTGCTTCTCGTTCAGGTAGGCGCAGCCGCCGGCCGCCGCGGCGAGGGCGACGACGGCGGCGAGGCGGGCGAGGAGGCGGCGCCCCGTCATGGTGCGGCGCGCCTCATTTCGGGCTGAAGATGACGGGCGTGTGCGGGCTGCGGATGAGCCGCGACTCCACGGTGACCAGCGTCACGAGCGCGACGAGGACGAGCAGCACCAGCGCCACGATCTCCGTGACGGGGTGGGTGACGAACTTCCAGAGCTGCCGCTGCCATTCGTTGTGCCTAAGCCTGATACCCATGGTTTGCCTCCCGATTCCGCCGGGCGCCGAAGCGATGTGACCGCCTGCCGGCGCGCCGGTTCCACCGCAAGCCAATTTTGGGCCATCTGGCGCCGCGATCAAGGGAAACATGCCCCCAATTTTCGTGCGGCCATTTCGGAGCACGGCGCTTGAGTGTCAGGGGGAGCGGAAAGGGCGGCGGAACCCTTTACAAGGGATTCCGCCGCCCTTTCCGCTCCCCCTGACACTCTCGGCGGGTGGCTCACGGAGCCCTCGACGCAAGCGGGGACATCGCCACTTGATCGCGGTGACGGTGGCCGAAGGGCAGCGCGGGAGTTTGGGGACGGTTCCTGCACTTCATTGGCCCCGATGACGAATGCGCACTCCCCGGTATCAAGACGGTATAGGAACCGTCCCCAAAGACCCCAAGGGCAGCGACCGGGCCCGCTTGCCGGTGAGGGCGAAGAGCGCGTTGGCGACGGCCGGGGCGATCGGGGGCGTGGCCGGCTCGCCGACCCCGGTGGGCTTGTCCGCCGCGGACGACACGATGTGCACCTCGACCTTCGGCATCTCGGAGAGGCGCAGCACGCGGTAGTCGTGGAAGTTGGACTGCTGCACCTTGCCGTCCTTGATGGTGATGGCGGAGTGCAGCGCCGCCGAGAGGCCGAAGGCGATGGCGCCCTGCACCTGGGCCTCCACGGTCATCGGGTTCACGACGAGGCCGCAGTCGAAGGCCGCGACGACGCGATGCACCTTCACCTCGCCCTTCTCGAGCGAGACCTCCGCCACCTGCGCGCAGACGCTGCCGAAGGACTCGTGGACGGCGATGCCGCGGGCGCGGCCCTTGGGCAGCGCCGAGCCCCAGCCGGCCTTGCGCGCGGCGAGGTCGAGCGTGGCCACGACGCGCGGGTGCTTCGCGAGGAGCCTGCGGCGGAAGGCGAGCGGGTCCTCGCCCGCCGCGGCCGCCAGCTCGTCCATCATCGTCTCCATCACGAAGGCCGTGTGCGAGTGGCCCACGGAGCGCCACCAGAGCGTGGTCACCGGCGATTTCGGCGAGTGCAGCGTCACCGCCATGTTGGGGATGTCGTAGGGGGTGTCGGAGACGCCCTCGACGCTCGTGTGGTCGATGCCGTCCTTCACCATGAAGGGCTCGAAGGCCGTGCCGGCGATGATCGACTGGCCGACGATCGCGTGGTTCCAGCCGACGATCGCGCCCTTCGCGTCCAGGCCCGTCTCCACGCGGTGCACGTACATGGGCCGGTAGTAGCCGCCGCGGACGTCGTCCTCGCGCGTCCACACCGTCTTCACGGGGACCTTCACGCTCTTCGCGATCTCGCAGGCCTCGACCACGTAGTCGGAGGCCGGGTTGGCGCGCCGGCCGAAGCCGCCGCCCGCGGGCATCGTGTGCAGCACCACCTTGTCGGGGGTGAGCCCCATCGCCTTGGCGGCCGCCGCCTGGTCGACGGTCTGGAACTGCGAGCCGCACCACACCTCCGCCGAGTCGCCGCGGTACTCCACCGTGCAGTTGAGCGGCTCCATGGGCGCATGCGCGAGGAAGGGAACCTCGTACTCCGCCACGACGGTCTTCGCCGCGGCCTTGATCGCGTTCGAGTCGGCGGCCTTCCTCGCCATCGGGCCGGGCTGCTTCGCGAGCGCCGCGTACTCGGCGCGCAGGCCCTCGGTGGAAAGCGTCGCGCCCGGGCCCGCGTCCCACTCGATCTCGAGCGCGTCGCGGCCCTTCTTCGCCGCCCAGAAGTTCTTCGCGACCACCGCCACGCCGCGCGAGGTCTGCACCACGTGCGTGACCCCGGCGATGCCGCGCACCTTCTGCGCGTCGAACTTCGCCACGCGCGCGCCCACGACCGGCGGGTGCGCCACCAGCGCCGTGTGCAGGCCGGGCCGCTTCACGTCGAGGCCGAAGACGGTCTTCGCCTCGATCCGCTCGACGCCATCCAGCCGCCGCGTCGGCTTGCCGATGAGCTTGAACTGCTTCGGGTCCTTGAGCGCCACCTTCTCCGGCGCCGGGAGCTTCGCGGCGGCTTCCGCGAGGCTGCCGAAGGACGCCTTCTTCCCGCCGGGCCCGATCACGAAGCCCTTCTCGGCGCGGCAGGCCTCCGGCTTCACCTTCCACTGGGCGGCGGCCGCGCCGACCAGCATCGTGCGCGCCTGGGCGCCCACGGTGCGAAGCTGCATCCACGAGTCGCCCACGCTCATCGAGCCGCCCGTCATCTGCATGCCGAAGGCGGTGTGGGCGTATTCGGGCGCCGCCGGGGCGAGCTCGGCGCGCACCCGGGACCAGTCGCACTCCAGCTCCTCGGCCACGAGCATCGGCAGCGCCGTGGTGACGCCCTGGCCGAACTCGAGGTTCTTCACCATCACGGTCACGGTGCCGTCCTAGGCGATGCGCAGGAACGCGTTGGGCGGGATCGGCGCCTTGGGCGCGCCCTGGGCGCGCGCGAGGCCGCGGCGGCCCGGGAGCCAGAAGGCGATGACGAGGCCGCCGGATAGCGCGGCGGTGGCCTTGAGGAAGGTGCGGCGGGACGGGTCGGCGGTCGTCTTCATCGTCGTCTCCTACCGCTTGCCGGAGAGCTTCGCGGCAGCCGTCTTCACGGCCTCGCGGATGCGCGGGTAGGTGCCGCAGCGGCAGAGGTTGCCGTCCATGGCGGCGTCGATCTCGGCGTCCGAGGGCGACTTGTTCCTCGTGAGCAGCGCCACCGCCGCCATCACCTGCCCGGGCTGGCAGTACCCGCACTGCACGACGTCGCGGTCGACCCACGCGCCCTTGACGGCCTTCACGACGGCGTTGGCGGGCAGGCCCTCGATGGTGGTGACGCGCTTGCCCTGCAGGTCGGAGACGGGGATGGCGCAGGCGAGCGCGGGTTCCCCGTTCACGTGCACCGTGCAGGCCCCGCACTGCGACAGCCCGCAGCCGAACTTGGTGCCGGTGAGCCCGAGGTGGTCGCGAAGCGCCCACAGCAGGGGCGTGTCGGGGGCGGCGCGGAACTCGACCGGCTCGCCGTTCACGTAGAACTTGGTCATGGAGGGGGTCCTGGGGGCCGCCGCGGGGCGGGAAGGCGGCCATTATGGGGGATCGGGCACGGCGCCGGAGAAGGGGCCTTTGGTATCATGGCGCCCGCCATCCGCCGACCGCCATGCCCCCGCGCACCCGCAAGCTCTTCCCGACCCCCGACGATGCCGAGGCCGCCTTCTACGAGGCCTTCGAGCGCGCCGACCTCGCCGCCATGATGGTGGTGTGGGCCGAGGGCGAGGACGTGGTGTGCGTGCACCCCTCCGGGCCGCGGCTCACCGGCTTCGAGGCCGTGCGCGAGAGCTGGATGCAGATCTTCGGCTCCAACGTGAAGCTCTCGGTGCGCGTGTCCGAGGCGAGCCGCTTCGACGGCCCCTCCGTCTCGGTGCGCTCGGTGGTGGAGGCGATCACGGCGCCGGGCACGGAATCCTCGCCGCAGTTCGTGAACGCGACCAACGTCTTCGTCCTCACCGACGCGGGGTGGCGCATCGCCGTCCACCACGCCTCGCCCCCGGAGCAGCAGGCCCCGCCCGAGGAGGACGAGGCCGCGCAGCCGCACACGCTGCACTGAGCCCCGCGCACGCCGTGGCGCGCCCGGCCGCCGCCCTCCTCGCCCTCGCCCTCGCGTTCGCCGCCCCCGCGCAGGCGCAGCCCGACCCGCGCAAGGTCATCCGCACGCCCTACCCCAGCGCGGAATCCAAGCTCGACCCGGCCGCGGAGTCCGACGAGGCCTCCGGCAGCATCTCGCACGCCATCTTCGACCCGATGCTGGGCTACGACTTCCTCGCGCGGCCGGCGAAGCTCGTGGGCAACACGGCCTCGCTTCCCGAGATCGCCGACGACGGCGCCACCTTCACGCTGAGGATCCGCCCCGGCATCTTCTTCACGCCGGACCCCGCCTTCGGCGGCCAGCCTCGCGAGCTCACCGCGCACGACTACGTCTACTCCATCAAGCGGCTCCTCGACCCGAAGCTGAGGAGCCAGTGGCTCTTCCTCGTGGAGGGCAAGATCCGCGGGGCCGACGCCCTCATGAAGGAGGCGCGCGAGACGGGCCGCTTCGACTACGACCGGCCGCTCGAGGGGCTGCAGGCGCCCGACCGCTACACGGTGCGCATCCGCCTCGCGAGCCCCGACTACTCCTTCCCCTTCGTGCTCGCCATGCCCGCCACCGCGGCGCTCGCCCGCGAGGTGGTGGAGCGCTACGGCGCGGACATCGCACACCACCCCGTGGGCACCGGGCCCTACCGCATCGCCGAGTGGGTGAAGGGCTCTCGCGTGGTGCTGGAGGCCAACCCGGGCTACCGGGAGGAAATCTACGACGGCGACCCCGGCCCCGACGAGGCGAGCCGCGCCATCCACGCGCGGCTCAAGGGCCGGCGCGTGCCGATCGCGGGCCGCATCGAGATCCACATCGTCGACGAGGCGCAGCCGCGCTGGCTCGCCTTCCTCAACGGCGACTTCGACTACATCCGCCCGCTGCCCGAGGACTTCGCCAACATCGCGCTGCCCGGCGGCCGGCTCGCGCCCAACCTCGCCAAGGCGGGGATCCAGGTCACGCCCGACGAGGTGGCCTACACCACCTACACCACCTTCAACACGGCCGACACCATCGACGGCAAGCCCAACGCCATCGGCGGCTTCACGCCCGAGCGCGTGGCCCTGCGCCGCGCGATCATCCACGGCTTCCGCATCGACGAGCAGCTGGAGATCCTCGACAAGGGCCAGAGCGTGCGCGCGCACACGCCGCTGCCGCCGGCCGTCTCCGGCCACGACCCGGCCTTCGTGAGCCCGACGCTGGAATACAACCCGGCGAAGGCAAAGGCGCTGCTGGACCTCTTCGGCTACGTGGACCGCGACGGCGACGGCTTTCGCGAGGCGCCGGACGGCAGGCCCTTTTCGTTCCAGCACGCCTCGGTGCCGACGCTGCGCGAGCGGCAGAGGAACGAGCTGTGGAAGAAGTCGATGGACGCGATCGGGCTGCGCGTCACCTTCGACAAGGTGGAGAAGCTCCCGGAGCTGCGCAAGCAGGCGCAGAACGGGCGCGTGCAGTCCTTCAGCTACGGCTGGATCGCGGACTTCCCCGACGGCGAGAACTTCCTGCAGCTGCTGTGGAAGGGCTCCATCGGGCAGGTGAACTACGCGATGTTCGACCACCCGGCGTACAACGCGCTCTACGAGCGCGTGAAGCGCCTGCCCGACGGCCCGGAGCGAAACGCCCTCGTCGACCGCATGGTGCGGCTCGTCATGGTCTACGCGCCGTGGATGGTGGAGACCTACAAGGCGCAGAACATCCTCGTGCAGCCCTGGGTGGCCAATTACAAGAAGCACCCCTTCGCCCACGAGCCCTGGAAGTACCTCGACGTCGACCTCGCGCGGCGGCCGGCGCGCTGAAGCGGGCTATCATTGCCCGATGGCCGCCCTGCCCTCCGAGCCCGCACCCGCCAAGCCCAGCCGGCTGGGCGCCCTCCTCACGGCGGCGCTCGTGCTGGTGCTGGCGTGGGTGCTCGCGAAGTGGACCTGGGTGTTCGTGGCGCCGCCGGCGGTCGTGGCGGCCGCGCCCGCCGCCTCGGGCGTGGACCTCGCGGCGGTGATGCGGCTCTTCGGGGGGGCCGCGCCCGCCGGGCCCGTGGCGGCCACCGGCGCGGCTTCCGGGTTCCGGCTGAAGGGCGTGATCGCGCCCACCCCGGCCGACATCGGCTCGGCCATCTTCAACGTGGGCGGCAAGGACATCGCGGTGCCGCTGGGCGGCGAGGTGCAGCCGGGCGTGACGCTCGTCTCCGTGGAGCCGGACCACGCGGTGATCGCGCGCGCCGGCGTGCGCGAGCGCGTGGACCTGGACGTGCGCATGGCGCCCGTGCCGCGATCGGTGGCGGGCCGGCCGTCAGGCTTCCGATTGGCGGTCTCGCGCTCGGGCCCGAACGCCTTCAGTTTCTCGCGCAAGGACCTCGAGAACGCCCTCAAGGACCCGGGCCAGCTCGCCTTCCTCGGCCGCATCGGCATGCCCCAGGGCGGCGGCGTGCGGCTGGAGGAGGCGCCCTCGGGAAGCCTCGCCTCGCGCCTGGGCCTTCAGCCCGGCGACATCATCCGCAAGGTGAACGGCCAGCCCGTGGCCTCCGCGGGCGACCTCGCGCGCCTGCACCAGGCCTTCGCCACCACCTCCCTCATCCAGGCCGAGATCCAGCGCGGCAGCGCCACCCTCCAGCTCTCCTACTCCATCAACCCCTAGCGGAACCGGTCTGCGGAACCGGTCCACGGAACCGGTCCACGGAACCGGTCCGGCGATGTTCACGAATTTGAAGCACCCCTGTAATAAAATGGGAAATTGGAGCAAAATGCCCGACAAATCAACGAGGAAGCCAATTTTCGTGACACGGTTTCTAGCCACGGTCGCGCTCGCCGCGCTCATCCACCTGCCCTTCGCCCGCGCCGCGGAGGAGGAGAAGGTCACGCTCAACTTCGTGAACGCCGACATCGTCTCGGTGATCAAGGCGGTCGGCGGGCACACGGGGAAGAACTTCATCCTCGACCCGCGCGTCACCGGCACGGTGAACATCGTGAGCGAGAAGCCCGTGCCGCGGGATCTCCTCTACCCGATGCTGCTGTCGGTGCTGCGCACGCAGGGATACGCTGCCGTCGAATCCAACGGCTTCGTGAAGATCGTCCCGGAAGCCGAGGGCAAGACGGGCGCGAGCCCCGTGGGCGAGGCCGCCGCCAAGGTGCCCGGCGACCGCATCGTCACGCGCGTGTTCCTGCTGCAGAACGAATCCGCGCTGCAGCTCGTGCCGGTACTGCGCCCGCTCGTCACCGCCAACAACTTCGTCGCCGCCTACTCCAACAACAACGCCATCGTCATCACCGACTACGCGGAGAACGTGAAGCGGATCGAGTCCATCATCCGCGCCATCGACCAGCCCTCCGGCGGCGACGTGCAGGTGGTTCCCCTGCAGCACGCTTCCGCCGTCGACGTGGCGCAGACCATCCGCGGCGTGATGCCCGAGACCGCGCCCAACCCCGCCGCCCCCGGCGCCCCCGCCAAGGCCGCCGTCGCCGTCGACCCGCGCACCAACAGCCTGCTGGTGCGCGGCGACAACCCGGCGCTCCTCAACCGCGTCAGGACGCTCGCGGCGAGCCTGGACACGCCCGGCGCCGGCGCGGGCAACATCCACGTGGTCTACCTCCGCAACGCCGAGGCCGCGAAGATCGCCGACACCCTGCGCGGGCTCCTCTCGGGCGGCGAGGCGGCCGCGCGCACCGCGATGGCCGCGACCGCCACCGCGACGCCGGCGCAGGGCGCGAACACCGCGCAGCAAGCCACCGGGACAGCCGCCACGGCCACCGCCGCCGCGCCCTCCTCCATCATCCAGGCCTACCCGCCCACCAACTCGATCATCATCACCGCGCCGGAGCCCACCTACCGCGCCCTTCGCGCCGTGATCGACAAGCTGGACGTGCGCCGCGCGCAGGTGCTCGTGGAGGCGCTCGTGGTCGAGGTGCAGACCGGCCGCGCCGCGGAAGTGGGCGTGCAGTTCCAGGGCCTCTCGGGCATCGGCCGCGACGGCCGGCAGGTGATCGGCGGCACCAACTTCTCCACGAGCCCGAACGCCTCGACCACCTTCGGCACCAACATCATCGGGCTCGCGCAGAACCTCGCCTCGCTGGGCACGGGCCTCAACGTGGGCGTGGTGAACGGGACGATCTCCATCCCCGGCCCGGACGGCACCAACATCGAGATCCTGAACCTCGGGGTGCTCGCGCGCGCGCTCGAGGGCGACGCGGGCGTGAACGTGCTGTCGAAGCCCAACGTGCTCACGCTGGACAACGAGGAGGCGAAGCTCCTCGTCGGCCAGAACGTGCCCTTCATCACCGGGAGCTACACGCCCACTTCCACCAGCGCCACCAACCCCTTCCAGACCATCGAGCGCAAGGACATCGGCCTCACGCTGCGGGTGAAGCCCCAGATCACGGAAGCCGGCACGGTGAAGCTCGCGATCTTCCAGGAGGTGTCGTCCATCTCGCGCGACGCGACGGTGAAGGGCGCAGACCTCATCACCAACAAGCGCTCGCTCGAATCGACCGTCCTCGTGGACGACGGCCAGATCATCGTGCTGGGCGGCCTCATCCAGGACGACCAGCAGTCCTCCGTCGACAAGGTGCCGCTGCTGGGCGACATCCCCTTCCTCGGCAGCCTCTTCAAGTACGAGTCGAGGAGCCACAAGAAGACCAACCTGATGGTGTTCCTGCGCCCCTTCGTGCTGCGCGACGAGGGCGCGGCGCGCGCGCTCACCACCGACCGCTACGACTACATCCGGAACCTCCAGGGCACGATGGGCTTCGAGCGAAACCTCCTGCTTCCCCCGGTGGCGCCCGAGCAGCTCCCGGAGCTGAAGGCGAAATGACCGCGCCCCTCGAGAGAACCGTGAACCCGGCCGACCTCGACCCCGCGACCGTCCGCCTGCTGCCCTACGCCTTCGCCAAGGCGAAGGGCGCACTCGCCGCGCGCGTCGCGGCCGGCGCGCTCGAGGTGTGGTTCCGCGGCGTGCCCCAGGCCGCCACGCTCGCCGAGGTGCGCCGCATGGCGGGCCGCACCGTGAAGGAAGTCCTCCTCACGCCGGAGGAGTTCGAGCACTGCCTCGCGCTCGCCTACACGCGCGAGCCCAACGCCGCCGAGACCATCGTCCTGGACATGGGCGAGTCGCTCGACCTCGCCCGGCTCACGGAGTCGCTCCCGGAGGTTGCCGACCTGCTGGAGGCCGAGAACGACGCCCCCATCATCCGGCTCATCAACGCGCTCCTCACGCAGGCCGTGCGCGAGGGCGCCTCCGACGTGCACCTGGAGATCTTCGAGACGCGCGCGCTGGTGCGCTACCGCGTCGACGGCGCCTTGCGCGACGTGGTGGAGCCGAGGCGCGGCCTGCACCCGGCCATGGTCTCGCGCATCAAGGTGATGGCCTCGCTCGACATCGCCGAGAAGCGCCTGCCGCAGGACGGGCGCATCGCGCTGCGCGTGGCCGGGCGCCCCATCGACGTCCGCGTCTCCACCATCCCCACCGCCAACGGCGAGCGCGTGGTGCTGCGGCTCCTCGACAAGCAGGCCGGGCGCCTCACGCTCGATGCGCTGGGCATGGGCGCGGCCACGCGCGACGCGATCGACGCCGTGATCCAGCAGCCGCACGGCATCTTCCTCGTGACGGGCCCCACGGGCTCGGGCAAGACCACGACGCTCTACGCCGCCCTCACCCGCCTCGACCGGAAGACCCGCAACATCCTCACCGTCGAGGACCCGGTCGAGTACGAGCTGGACGGCATCGGCCAGACGCCGGTGAACCCGAAGATCGACATGACCTTCGCCCGCGCCCTGCGCGCCATCCTGCGCCAGGACCCGGACGTGGTGATGATCGGCGAGATCCGCGACATCGAGACCGCGCAGATCGCGGTGCAGGCCTCCCTCACGGGCCACCTCGTGCTCGCGACCCTGCACACCAACGACGCGCCCGGTGCCGTCACGCGCCTCGCGGACATGGGGATCGAGCCCTACCTCCTCGCCTCCACGCTTTCGGGCGTGCTGGCGCAGCGCCTGGTGCGCAAGCTGTGCGCGGCCTGCAAGACGCCCTACGAGCCCGACGCCGCCGAGCGCGCCGTCTTCCGCGAGGACGCGCCGGAGCGCCTCTACCGCGCCACGGGCTGCGCCGCCTGCAACTTCACCGGCTACAAGGGCCGCACGGGCATCTACGAGCTGCTCACCGTGGACGAGGACCTGCGCCGCCTCGTGCACGACACCGCCGCCGAGCGCGACATCCGCGACCGGGCGCTCGCCAAGGGCATGGTGCGCCTGCGCGAGGACGGGCTGCGCTGGGTGCGCGACGGGGCGACGTCGCTGGACGAGGTGCTGAGGGTCACGAGGACATAGGAACCCTCACCCCCGACCCCTCTCCCAAGGGAGAGGGGAGCCACGTCTCCCTTCTCCCTTGGGAGAAGGGCCGGGGATGAGGGTCGACGCCAAACATGCCAGGCTTCCGCTACCAGGCGTACTCGATCGAAGGGCAGCTGCGCAAGGGCGTGCTGGAGGCCGACAGCGCCCGCCAGGCGCGCTCGCTGCTGCGCGACCAGGGGCTCACGCCCTACAAGGTCGAGGTCATCGCCGCCAACGACCCGGCGGGGGGCTCGCGCTTCCGCGCGCTCTCGTTTTCCTCGGCGGACCTCACGCGCCTCACGCGCAGCCTCGCGTCGCTGCTGGAGGCGGGCCTCACCGTCGAGCAGGCCTTCAACGCGCTGATCGAGCAGGCCGAGGCCGAGCGCGAGCGGCAGGTGCTCGCGGCCCTGCGCGGCGAGGTGATGGCCGGCTCCACGATCGCCAAGGCGCTGGAGGCCTTCCCGGGCGTCTTCCCCGAGCTCTACCGCACGCTGGTGGCCGCGGGCGAAGCCTCGGGGCAATTGCCGCGCGTGATGGCGCGGCTCGCGGACTACCTCGAGGAGCGGCACGCGCTTCGCGCGCGGCTGGCGCTCGCCCTCGTATACCCCGCCATCGTGATGGGGGTGTCGCTCCTGGTGATGGGCGCGCTCCTCGTCTACGTGGTGCCGCAGGTGGTGCAGGTCTACAGCCACGCGAAGGAGGCGCTGCCGCTGCTCACGCGCGCGCTCATCGGCGTCTCCGCGTTCCTGCAGATCACCTGGCCCGCGTGGATCGTGCTCGCCGCGGCCGCCGGCATCGGGCTCAAGGTCGCGCTCGCGCGCCCCGGGCCGCGCGCGGCCATCCACCGCGCGCTGCTGCGCACGCCGGTCGCCGGCAAGGCGCTTCGCCAGCTCGACAGCACGCGGCTCGCGGCGACGCTTTCCATCCTCGTCGGCAGCCGCGTGCCCATCCTCGCGGCGCTGGAGGCCGGCGAGGGCGTGATGACGCTCGTGCCGATGCGCGAGGCGCTCGCGACGGCCGCGCGCGGCGTGCGCGAGGGCATGGCGCTCTCCCGCGCGCTGGGCGCCACCGACGCCTTCCCGCCGGTGATGGTGCACCTCATCGCCGGGGGCGAGGCCACGGGGCGGCTGGACGAGGCGCTCGAGCGCGCCGCGCGCCAGCAGCAGGCCGACCTCTCCACGCGGCTCGCGGCGGCGGTGGCCGTGTTCGAGCCGGCCCTCATCGTCGCCATGGGCGTGCTCGTGCTCGCGATCGTGCTGGCCATCCTCATGCCGATCTTCAACCTCAACCAGCTGGTGGGCCGATGAAACGACAGTCCGCATTCACCCTCATCGAGATCCTCGTGGTCGTGGCGATCCTGGGGATCCTCGCCGCCATCGTCGTGCCGCGCGTCATGGACCGCCCCGACGAGGCCAAGCGCGTGGCCGCCAAGGCCGACGTCGCGGCCATCGTGCAGGCGCTCAAGCTCTACCGCCTCGACAACGGCTTCTACCCCGCCACCGACCAGGGGCTCGTGGCGCTGGTGCAGCGGCCCGCCACCAACCCCGCCCCCGGCAACTGGAAGCAGGGCGGCTACCTCGAGCGCCTGCCGAAGGATCCGTGGGGCGGCGACTACCAGTACCTGAACCCGGGCGTGAAGGGCGAGATCGACGTCTTCAGCCTCGGGGCCGACCGGGCGCGCGGGGGCGAAGGCAGTGGCGCGGACATCGGCAACTGGGAGTAGGTGGGATGGGTCCCCGCCTTCGCGGGGACGACGCTCGCCTCGGTCGTCATCCCCGCGAAGGCGGGGATCCAGGGCTCGCGACGCGTTGGTGGCGAGAGCGCGATACTGCGTCAACTGGATTCCCGCCTTCGCGGGAATGACGCGCGGCGCGGGGATGACGGTTCGCGGGGATGGGTCCCCGACGACTCGGGGACGGCGTTCACGTTGCGGGATCCCCGCCTTCGCGGGGATGACGGTTCGCGGGAACGCCGGGTTCACCCTCGTCGAGATCCTCGTGGTGGTGGCCATCGCGGGGATCGTGCTCGCGGTCGCCGCCGTGAACCTGTTCCCCAGCGACGAGGAGGTGGCGCGGCGCGAGACGGCGCTCCTCGCCCTCGACATCGAGGCCGCGCGCGACGACGCGTGGTTCGGCGGCCGGCCCACGGGGCTGACGCTCGCCGAGGGCCGCGTGCGCGTGCTGCGCCTCGCCTCCGACCGATCCTGGTCGCCCGTGCCCGGCCGCGAGCGCAGGCTCCCCGAGGCGCTTCGCGTCGCCTCGCTCGCCATCGACGGCCGCGAGGTCGACCCGCGCGAGGTGCTGGTGTTCCTGCCCGACGGGCTCGGCGTCCCGTTCCGCGTGGCGCTCACCGTGCGCGGGCTCCCCAAGGCCATCGAGGGCGACGCCGCCGGCGCCGTGCGGGTGGCGCCGCGATGAGGCGCGCGCGCGGCTTCACGCTGGTGGAGATCCTCGTCGCCATGGCGATCCTCGCCGTGGCGCTCGCCGCCACGATGCGCGCAGCGGGGCTCGCCACCGACGGCGCGCGGGAGACGCGCGCGCGGCTGCTCGCCACCTGGGCCGCCGGCAACCGCGTGGCCGAGCTGCGCGCCCGCCGCGTCTTCCCTGCGGCCTCCGTCACCACGGCCACCGTGCAGCAGGGCGGCATGAGCCTCGTGGTGCAGGAGACGGTGGCCGACACGCCCAACCCCACGATCCGCCGCCTGGACCTCGCCGTGTCGGACGCGGCCGAGCCCGGGCGCGTGCTCGCCAACCAGACGGCGTTCCTGGTGCGGCCATAAGGCGAAGCCTCACCTTCACGCCGGGGCGAAGCCGCGCCTTCACGCTGGTGGAGCTCCTCGTGGCGCTGGCCATCTTCGCGCTCCTGTCGACCTTCGCCTACCGCAGCCTCGCCGTGATGCTCGACGGTCGCGAGGCGCTCGACCGCGACTCGCGCAAGTGGCGCGACCTCGCCCTCTTCGTGGGCCGCTTCGAGCGCGACGTGCAGGCGGCCCTCGACCGCCCCGCCACCGGGCCCTCGGGCACGCTGCAGGCGCCCGTCTCCTCGCTGCTGGACCTCGGCGGGGGCGCGGCGACGGGGCTCGCCCTCACGCGCTCCGGCGCCGCGCTCTACGCCAACGCGCTGGCCGCCCCGCAGCGCGTGGCCTACCGCCTCGCCGAAGGGCGCGTGGAGCGGCTCTCGTGGCCCGGCGTGGATGCGGGCCCGCGCGCCGAGCCCGCGACGGCCCCCGTGCTGGAGGACGCGCGCGCGCTCGCTTTCCGCTTCATGGACCGCAACTTCGAGTGGCGGCGCGACTGGGCGCTGCCCGCGAGCCAGGGCCTGCCGCTCGCCGTCGAGATGACGGTGGAACTCGCCGGCGGCGAGCGCATCGTGCGCGTGGTGGACATCCCGCGATGAAAAGGGATTTCCGTCATTCCCGCGAAGAATCCCGTCATTCCCGCGAAGAATCCCGTCATTCCCGCGAAGGCGGGAAGCCAGCGAAACAGCGCGGCGTGGCGGTGGTGACCGCCATCCTCGTGGTGGCCGTCGCCGCCTCGACCGCCGCGTGGATGCTCGCGCAGCAGTCGGCCACGCTCAACCAGACGGCGCTCGCGGCCTCCCGCGCGCAGGCCGACCTCTTCGCGCAAGCCGGGCTCGACTGGGCGCGCGGCATCCTCGCCGAGGACGCGCGCGCGGGCGGCGCCGACACGCTCGCGGAAGGCTGGGCGCAGCCGCTCGCGGGCCTGTCGGTGGAGCGCGCCGTGGTGAGCGGCGCCATCGCGGATGCGCAGTCGCGCTTCAACCTGAACAACGTCGTGGCCAACGGCCGCCGCAGCGACGCGGACGTGGCGATCCTCTCGCGCCTGCTCGAATCCCTCGCACTGGACCCCGCGCTCGCCTCCGCCGTCCTCGACTGGGTGGACGGCGACCAGGACCTCTCGGGCAACGGCGGCGCGGAGGATGCGTACTACCTCTCGCTCGCGCGCCCCTACCGCGCGGCCAACCGCCCGCTCGTGCAGGTGGAGGAGCTGCACGCCATCCGCGGCTTCGACGCAAAGGCGGTCGCCGCGCTGCGCCCCTTCGTCACGGCGCTGCCGGCACGCACGACGGTGAACGCCAACACCGCGCCGCCCGAGGTGCTGGCGGCGATCCTGCCCACGGTGGCGCGCGAGAAGCTGCGCGAGCTGGCCACGGAACGCCGCGCGAAACCCTTCAAGGACCGCGCCGACCTGCGCACGCGCCTGGAAGGCGCGCCCGCGGCCACGGTGGACGCGAGCCTCGACGTGAAGAGCGACCACTTCCTCGTGCAGGTGGGCGTCTCGCAGGACGACGTGCAGGTCGCCACCGAGTCCCTCGTGGCCCGCGCCGAGCCGGGGAAAAGCCCCGCCACCGCTATAATCTGGCGCCGCGCTCTCTACTAGAACGCCGTCATTCCCGCGACAATCTCGTCATTCCGCGACAATTTCGTCATTCCGCGACAATTCCGTCATTCCGCGACAATTCCGTCATTCCGCGACAATTCCGTCATTCCGCGACAATTCCGTCATTCCCGCGAAGGCGGGAACCCAGCCTTCGATGATCCTTCGCCTCCTCCTCCCCGCCGCCGACCACCCCGTCGCCGACACGCCGGTCGCGTGGGCGCTCGCGGACGCGCGCGGGCAGCCGCTTCG
>Ga0073899_10002559_pt1 | contig 16311 bp, 11 predicted proteins | sample KloWWTmetaKNB5Ph_FD_88975 | JGI IMG/M metagenome (GOLD analysis project Ga0073899, IMG submission 88975) | Active sludge microbial communities from Klosterneuburg, Austria, studying microevolution and ecology of nitrifiers - Klosterneuburg... | ecosystem: Engineered > WWTP > Aerobic digester >...
CGAGCACACCCACGCAGGCGTGGCCGCAGCCTACAGCGCAGGCGCCGCCGGGCTGCCGTTCGCCACGCTGCGCGGCTACCTCGGCACCGACCTGCCGTCCGTCAATCCGCGCATCCGCAGCGTTGACTGTCCGTTCACGGGTGAACGGCTGGCGGCTGTGCCCGCGCTCAATCCCGACGTCACGATCCTGCATGCACAGCGTGCTGACCGCCGTGGCAACGTGTCGATGCACGGCATCGTCGGCGCCCAGCGCGAGGCCGCGTTCGCCGCCCGCGCGTTGATCGTAACCGTCGAGGAGATCGTCGACGAGCTGCCGCCCGCCATGAATGGCATCGTGCTGCCGCACTGGATCGTGAGTGCCGTGGCGCAGTGTCGGGGCGGAGCGTATCCGTCGTACGTCCACGATCATTACGCGCGCGACAACGGCTTCTATCAACGCTGGGATACGATCGCGCGCGAACGCGATGGCTTCCTGGCCTGGATGAACAGGCACGTCCTGGCGAGCCGCGATCACGCGGCGTTCCTGGCCAGCCTGCAGGAGGTCGCGTGAGCGACTGGACACGCGAAGAAATGATGACCGTCGCCGCAGCACGCCAGCTGTGGGACGGTTGCGTCTGTTTCGTCGGCATCGGCCTGCCCAGTGCCGCGTGCAATCTTGCGCGCCTCACGCACGCGCCCGACGTCGTGTTCATCTACGAGTCCGGCACGCTCGGGACGCGGCCGGACGTGCTGCCACTGTCAATCGGCGACGGCGAACTTGCCGACACCGCGGCCTGTGTCATTCCGCTGCCGGAGGTCTTCAGTTACCTGCTGCAGGCCGGCCGCGTGGACGTGGGTTTTCTTGGCGCCGCGCAGGTGGACAGGCACGGCAACCTGAACAGCACCGTGATCGGCCCGTACGACGCGCCCAGGACCCGATTGCCCGGCGCCGGCGGCGCGACGGAAATCGCGGCCCATGCCCGGCAGACGTTCGTGATGCTCAAGGCCACGCCGCGCAGCCTGGTCGCACAACTGGATTTCTGCACCAGCGCAGGGTTTCTTGCAGGCAATGGCGCTCGTGCCAGAACCACGATGCGTGGCGCGGGCCCGCAGACCGTGATCACCGATTACGGCGTGCTCAAGCCGCTCCCGGAGACGGACGAACTGCACCTGTCGGCTCTCTTCAACGGCGTGACCGTCGACGAAGCCCGCGCCGCCACGGGTTGGCCACTCAAGGTCGCGGAGTCGGTCGATACGCTGACGCCGCCGACGCCCATCGAACTCAAGACCCTGCGCGCACTGCACGCGCGCACCCGCGAGGCGCACCGTCGCCCCGTTCGACTTCCCGCCTGAGGCGGGATTCCCTCCAGGAGCCTGCCGTGACGAACCCGCATATCAAGACCCCTCTCCCCGGACCGAACGCCCGGGCCATGCTCGCGCGCGACGTGTCCGTCGCTTCGCCTTCGTATCCGCGCGACTACCCGTTCGTGATGTCGCACGGGCGCGGCACCGAAGTCTGGGACGTCGACGGCAATCGCTTCCTCGACTTCGTCGCCGGCATTGCCGTTTGCTCCACGGGACATGCCCACCCCAAGGTGGTCAATGCCATCAAGGCGGCCGCTGACAGGTTCCTGCACGTCTCGAGCGACTACTGGCACGAGAACATGACGCGCTTGACGGAGCGCCTGGCAGAAGTCGCGCCGATGGGTGAGCCCGTGATGAGCTTCCTCTGCCAGTCCGGCACGGAATCGGTCGAAGGCGCGATCAAGCTCGCGCGCTACGTGACCGGCCGGCCGCGATTCATCGGCTTCCTCGGCAGCTTCCACGGCCGCACGATGGGGTCGCTCGCGTTCACGTCGAGCAAGTACACGCAGCAGAAGGGCTTCGCGCCGACGATGCCCGGCGTGACGCACGTGCCGTACCCCAATCCGTACCGGCCCCTGTTTGCCGGCGCGGACCAGGGCAAGGCGGTGCTCGACTACATCCGCATGCTGTTCGAGCGCAACGTGCCGGCGTCCGAAGTGGCCGCGATCATGATCGAGCCCCTGCAGGGTGAGGGCGGTTACCTGTGGCCACCCGAGGGTTTCCTCGCAGGGCTGCGCGCGCTCTGCGACGAGCACGGGATCCTGCTGATCTTCGACGAAGTGCAGTCCGGGGTCGGGCGCACCGGCAGGATGTGGGCATGCGAGCACTCGGGCGTGCAGCCCGACATCATGACCAGCGCCAAGGGTCTCGGCTCCGGCATGCCGATCGGCGCGATCATGGCGAGGCGTACGATCATGGAGCAGTGGAAGCGCGGCGCGCACGGCAACACGTTTGGCGGCAATCCGCTGAGTTGTGCTGCGGCGATCGCGACGCTCGACCTCGTCCAGTCGGAGTACGCAGCCAACGCGGCGCGCGTGGGCGAGCATTTCATGGGACGCCTGCGCGAGATGCAAACCGACTACCCGTGCATCGGCCAGGTCCGCGGCCGGGGCCTCATGATCGGCATGGAACTGATCGAGAATGACGCCGAGCGGACGCCCGCCCGGGCGCTCTGCGACCGGCTGGTGACGCGCGGCTACCACAACGGCCTGCTGCTGCTGTCGTGCGGCGTCAGCACCCTGCGCTTCATGCCGCCGCTGTCGACGACGACTACCGAAATCGACGAAGCCGTCGGCTTGCTGCGTACCGCGCTCGACGAGGCGCTGCAGGGCAAGAGCGCGTGAAGGGGGTGCAACAGCCGAAGGAACTCGGGTTCTGGATGTGCACGGCCCTGGTGATCGGCAACACGATCGGCATGGGTATCTTCGTGCTGCCGGCGTCGCTGGCGCCCTACGGCTTCAATGCGATGCTGGGCTGGGGCGTCACCGTGCTGGGCATGACCCTGCTCGCGCGCGTGTTCGCGCAACTTGCCCGTGAGTTTCCTGCGGCCGACGGTCCCTACACCTACATCGAGCAGACCACTGGCAAGCTGCCGGCCTACATCGCGATCTGGTGCTACTGGGTCTCCTGCTGGATCACGAACGCGGCGCTCGCGATCGGCCTCGTCGGCTACCTGGGCAAGGTGCTGCCGGGACTCGAGACAGTGTCGCCTGTCGTGCTCGCCACGGCGCTGATCTGGCTGTTCGTCGGCATCAACCTGCTCGGGGTCCGCACCGGCGGCGGCGTGCAGATCGTCACGACCGCGCTGAAGCTGTTGCCGATGCTCTTCATCCTCGGCCTGGGTGCGTGGCTGCTGCTCACCGAGCCGTCGGCCTACACGCGCCACCCGCCGACGACCCCGATCACGCTGGAAGCCCTGATGGCAGCGTCGACGATCGCGTTGTTCGCCATGCTCGGCATCGAGTCCGCGGCAGTGCCCGCCGGCCGCGTGCGCGACCCGGAGAAGAACATCCCGCGTTCGACGCTCATCGGCACGCTGCTGATGGCCGTCATCTACATCGGCGTGTCGGCGATGGCGATGCTGCTGCTGGAGCAGGAACAACTGGCGCAGTCGTCGGCGCCGTTCGCCGACCTGCTCGACCAGTTCGTCGGTGCAGGCAATGGCCGCCTGCTGTCGGTCTTCGTGGTGATCAGCGGCCTCGGCGCGCTGAACGGCTGGACCCTGCTGGTCAGCGAGCTCACGGCCTCGATGGGACGTCATGGCTTCCTGCCGCAATCCGTCCGCAGGCTCAATTCGCGCGGTGCGCCGTGGATCGCCCTGGCGTCGACTGCAGTGCTCGCCACCGCGATGGTGCTGATGAACTACAGCAAGTCGATGGTGGACGGCTTCACGTTCCTGTCACAGGTGGTCACTGCCGCCAACCTGCCGCTGTACCTGCTCTGCGCGATCGCCCTCGTGGTGCTGACGCGCCGCGGCAAGCGCAAACTGCCGGGCAGCCTGTTCGTGCTCGGCATTTTCGGCACCGTCTACGTCGTTTTCGCGTTCGTCGGGCTCGGTCGCGAGCCGTTCGTCTGGTCGCTCGTGCTCGGCGCCGTAGGCCTGCCGCTCTACCTGTACATGCGCCGGCGCCAGGCCTGAACACAGCGCAAACTTCCCGGAGGTATGGACCATGCGTAGCCAGGACGATACGACGGCAGGGCGTCCTGCGGCGGCGTGGCTGCGGGGAATCGTCATGCCACTGGCGATCGTATTCGCAGGGGCGATCGGCGCGCTGGCCTGGCCCGATGCACGCGCCGGCGAGCTGGCGGCGTCGACCGTACCGGCCGCAACCGCCGACTACACGGCCGACGGCCGCCTCCCGCTCGGCACGATCATGCAACGCTTCGACGCGCTGGCGAACCAGCATGGCTGGCTGCCGGAGACCATCTACAGCTATCCCGACGCGCCAGGCGTGACCATCAAGTCCTGGCGCACGCCGCACCGGGGCGAGGCCCTGTGGATACTGGCGGGCATCCACGGCGAGGAACCCGCCGGGCCGAACGCCATTGCCGCCCATCTCGCGAGCCTCACGCGACTGGCCGACGCCGGCGTGCCCATCGTCGTCATCCCGCTCGCCAATCCCAACGCGTATCGCCACAACTGGCGCTACCCCAATACGCCCGAACGCGACTGGAAGAAAGGCGGCGGCTACAGCGTTGGCGACGCCGAGCACCTGCTGCCCGATCTCGACACCGGCAGCAAGTCCCGCGCCGGCAAGGCCCCGGGACCCGAGACCGCAGCGCTGACGCAGTACGTCCTGCGGCTCGCGGAACAGTACCCGCCCCGCCTCGTGCTCGACCTGCACGAGGACGAGTTGTCGAAGGAAGGCGGCTACATCTATTCGCAGGGTCGCCAGGCGGACGGCAATCCGGTAGGCGCCGAAATCAACCGCTTGTTGCAGGCCACGGGCATTCCACTGCGCCAGTCCGGCCAGACCCGCTTTGGCGAGCCGATCGTGCAGGGCGTGATCAGCCGGGACGACAAGGGTGAACCCATCCGCGACGGCTCGATCGACGAGTTGCTGGCAGCGACCGAGGTGTTCGTCGACGACAGGAAAGTCCGCGGCCCTTCCGCTCATACCGTGATCGTGGTCGAGACGCCGGCCTTCGAGGGCTCGAAGTTCGACCTGCGCGTCGCGGCACAGGGCGCGGTCGTGCAGCACGTCGCGGAACTCTGGCGTGACAGCGATCCGCCGCCGGCTGGCACCGCCGGTACGCCGCCGCCTGCCCGGTCGACCGTCGAGGCCATCGCGGACGACTACCTCGCGACACTGGCACGGATGCAGCCCGAATTCGGAACCGCGGAGGACCTGCCCGGCACCGACCACGGCGCACTCACGGACAACACCGAGCCTGGCATCGCCAGGTGGCGCACCTACGAAGACAAAGTCCTGGCGCAACTGCGAGCCGTTCCTGCCGGGTCGCTCCGCAGCGAATCCGACCGCGTGCTGCACGGCGTGTTGCGCGATGAGCTCGAACGCAGCGCGGGCGCACGAGTCTGCCGTCTCGAATTGTGGGGTGTCGCCTCCTACGTGAACGGCTGGCAAGCCAGCCTGACCGATCTCGCTCGAGTGCAACCCGTCGGCAGCGATGCGCTGCGCGAGGCGGCACTGCGGCGCGCCAGGGCCATCCCGGAATACATCGACAACGAAATCGTCCTGCTGCAGCAGGGACTGCGCGCGGGCTATTCATCGCCGCAAGTCATCGTTCGCGAAGTGATCAGGCAGCTCGACGAACTGCTGGCGACACCGCCTGCGCAGTCGCCCTTCGGCGCACCGACGGAGCGCGACGGCGATCCGCGGTTTCGCGCCGCGTACCATGCGATCGTGCGCGACGAAATCAATCCAGCCGTGCGGCGTTACCGCGATTTCCTCAGCCAGACGTACCTTCCCGCCGCGCGGGAGGCGCTCGGCGTGTCGGCCAACCCGAATGGACGCGACTGTTACGACGCCGTCGTGCGCCGGTTCAGCACCGTGTCGATGCCGGCCGATCAGGTCTACGAGATGGGATGGCGGCAGATTCATGCGCTCGATGAGGAGATGCGTCCCCTCGCCTTGCGCCTGACCGGCACCGACGACCTCGCCCGTGCCATGCACACGGTCAACACCGAGTCGCGGTTTGCCTTCGAGACCGAGGCCGGCATCATCGCCTGCGCGCAGGCCGCACAGGATCGGGCCAGCGCGGCCATGCCGCGCGCGTTCGGCCTGTACACACAGTTGCCCGTGCAGATCCAGCCATACCCGGAATTCCGCGCCCGGGCCGGCGCACCGGGGCAGTACCAGCCGCCGCCCGAAGATGGCAGCCGGCCACCAATTCACCTGCTGAACACCTGGGATCCGACGCACAGGAGCCGCGCCAGCATCGAGAGCACGACCTTCCACGAAACGTGGCCTGGGCACCACCAGCAGGGCATGGTGGCGCGTGAAGCCAGGGCGCAACACCGGCTGGTCCGCGCACTGTTCAATTCCGGGTTCGGCGAGGGCTGGGCGCTGTATGCCGAACGCGTCGCCGACGAGCTGGGACTGTATTCGGGCGACCTCGATCGCTTCGGCTACCTCAGCAGCGCGAAGTTCCGCGCGGCACGCATGGTGATCGACTCCGGCATCCACACCCGCGGGATGAGTTACGAAGAAGCGATCAGGCTGCTCACGGAACAGGCGACGCTTTCCCCGGCACAGGTACGCGGTGAGGTGAACCGCTATGTCTCATGGCCCGGACAGGCGCCCTCCTACATGATCGGCAACCTGGAAATCCTGCGCCTGCGCGACGCTGCGAAGGCGAAGCTCGGGACACAGTTCGACCTGCGGGCGTTTCACGACCAGGTACTCGGACGCGGTTCGGTGACGCTGCCACTGCTGCGCGAACTGCTCGAGGAATGGATCGCGGACAGTCCGGCCTGATTACGAAGGCGTCGCCGGCACTGTTGCGCGAGCAGGACGTCTCGCTCTCGCTGATCGGCTTCACCAGCGCGCTCGCACTGCCATGGGCGCTCAAGTTCCTGTGGGCGCCGCTGGTCGCCTCCCGCGGCTTCGAGACCTGGATCGACCGGCTGCCCTGGCTGCTCGCCGCGCTGCTCTGCGCCAACGTCGTCTCCGCGACCCAGGACATCGCCACCGACGGTTATGCGATCACCCAGCTGCGGCTGGAATGGCGCGGCCATGCCGGGTTGTGTCACGAGTTCGTCGCTCGGCCTGGAATGCGCTGGTGGCTGGCGACCATCGCGCGGTACAAGTTCGGCGACTCGCTCGCCTGACGCATGACGGGACCGCTGCTGACCGACAGTGGATTCTCACTCGAACAGATCGGCGTGCTCACGGGAGTGGCGGGCGCCTCGGCTGCCTGAAGGTTCGCAATACCGGACACTGCAACTTCGCAGCGGGCCCGTCGACCGACCGCTGCACCCCGCCCGCCACATGGTATATGTTTGCCAGCCTGCACTTCGCCCGGGGGGAGCGTCGCGACATGAAGGCCCTGAGACCACTGCCCAGATCCTGGTGCTGGCGCGCTTCGGGCTGATGTTGCTCGAGATGGCACTGATCCGCGCTCACCTCGTCCGCGGCCGCCACACGGTGCGGGACACGTTCGCATCGATCGGCATGCGTGCCGGCAACTGCGCCACCAATATCGCATTGGCCGGCGCCACCGTCGCCGTCTTCACCTGGATCTACCAGTTCCGGATCTACGACATTTCGATGAGTTCACCGTATGCGTGGGCGGCCATCGTCGTGCTCGACGACCTGGCGTACTACTGGTTCCATCGCATCAGCCACGAGTGCCGCTTCTGGTGGGCAGCTCACGTCAATCATCATTCGTCGCAGGAGTACAACCTGTCGACGGCAATCCGGCAGCCCTGGACCGGCGTGCTGGTCGGCACCTGGGCGCCGTGGTTCGTCCTGCTGCTGATCGGCTTTCCGCCCAAGATGATCTTACTGCAGAGCGGCCTCAACCTGCTCTACCAGTTCTGGATCCACACCGAGGCTATTCGCCGCATGGCTGGCGGCCCCGCAGGGTCAAGGCCCCGCTGCTTCACAGGGATTGAACTCGTCAGGAGCGCAGGTTGACACTCGGAAACACGTCGCTGTTGCTGATTGCACTGCTCGCAGGAGGCCCGGCCATGGCATTGGAAATCTCGTCGACTGCATTCGGCCCCGGCGCGGCGATACCGGGCCGCTACACGTGTGAGGGCGACGATGTTTCGCCGCCGCTGCACTGGCAAGGAGTACCGGCCGGCGCAAGATCGCTGGTGCTGATCGTCGACGATCCCGACGCACCCGACCCGCGGGCGCCGAAGATGACGTGGGTTCACTGGGTGCTCGTAAACCTGCCCGTGGATGCGGCTGGCCTGGCGGAGGGTATCGCGCCGGCCGCCCTGCCTGAGGGAACGGTCGAGGGCCTGAACGATTGGAAACGCACGGGCTACGGCGGTCCCTGTCCGCCCATCGGCCGGCATCGCTACTTCCATAAGCTGTACGCGCTGGACGTCATGCTCGACGGTCTCAAGCGTCCGACCAAGGCACAGGTCGAGGCGGCGATGCAAGGTCACGTGCTGGCGCACGCGGAACTCGTTGGCAGGTACGAGAAGACGGGACGATAGAGCCACGCGTCCGCACCCGCTGCGTGACCAACTGACCTGGAATGGGTTCAGCGACACGTCGTGGCGTCGCTCCAGGGTCGATGAATGCACGGATTTTCAAGCCGTGCGCGGTGGCGTATCACTACACCTGCCATGGATGTGCTTAAGGACAAGCACCCCGACTACCGCAGACTCCGCCAGTCAATGGTGGACCGGCAGGTCGTGCACCGCGGTGTGCATGCCCCGCTCGTCCTCGACGCAATGCGCAGCGTGCCGCGCGAGGCCTTCCTGCCGCCTGACCTGCGCGAGTTCGCCTACGACGACTCGCCCTTGCCGATCGAGGAAGGCCAGACGATCTCGCAGCCTTATATCGTCGCGTTGATGGTCGAGGCATTGCTGCTGCAGGGCGGCGAGACGGTCCTCGAGATCGGCACCGGCTCGGGCTACGCGGCGGCAGTGATCGCGAAGATCGCACAGCATGTCTACACCATTGAACGTTACAGCCAGCTGGCCGTGAAGGCCGCAGCGACACTCGCCACGGAGGGCTTCGACAATGTGCACGTGCGTCACGGCGATGGCACGCTCGGCTGGCCCGAGCATGCCCCGTTCGACGCCATCGTCGTCGCAGCCGGTGGGCCCACGGTGCCTGAGTCGCTGAAGCACCAGCTCCGGATCGGCGGGCGGATGGTGATTCCCGTCGGATCACGGGACCGGCGAACCCAGGAACTGCTGCGAATCACACGGGTTGCCGAGGAAGATTTCCAGACCGAAGAACTGCTCGACGTGCGCTTCGTGCCGCTCGTCGGCGAGGAAGGCTGGACGCCGGACCGGCCGGACGACCAACCGGTCCAGCTCGCCCCTGCCCGGCCGGCTCCGCTCGATGACGCCCGACTCGCGAGTTCGATCGCACTCAATTGCGAGGCTTTCGCGGGCATCGCGTCGGCCGACCTCGCGCCCCTGCTCGAGCGGATCGGTACGGCCCGTGTCGTGCTGATCGGCGAGGCCTCGCATGGAACCTCGGAGTTTTATCGCTTCCGGGCCCGCATCACGCGCCAGCTGATCGAACGCGGGGGCTTCGCATTCGTCGCAATCGAGGGCGACTGGCCGGACGCCGCACGCGTCGACCACTACGTGCGGCACGCGAACTACCCGCCGTCCGAGTGGACGGCCTTCGCCCGCTTCCCGGTGTGGATGTGGCGCAATCGCGAGACCCGCGAGTTCGTCGACTGGCTGCACGCGCGCAATGCGAGCCTCAAGTTCACGCAGCGCACGGCGTTTCACGGGCTCGACCTCTACAGTCTGCACAGCTCGATCCGCGCGGTCCTGAAGTACCTGGACGAGGTGGACCCGCACACCGCGCGCGTGGCGCGGCTGCGCTACGGTTGCCTCACGCCCTGGCAGACGGATCCGGCGACCTACGGCCAGGCGGCACTGACGGGGCAGTACCGCACCTGCGAGGACGAAGTGGTCGCGGTGCTGGTGGACCTGCAGCAGAAGCAGCGGGCCTACGCCGAGCACGATGGCGAACGCTTCCTGGATGCGACGCAGAACGCGCTGCTGGTAACGAACGCGGAGCAGTACTACCGGGTCATGTACTACGGCTCACGCGCCAGCTGGAACCTGCGTGACGGGCACATGTTCGAGACGCTGCAGAACCTGCTGCGTCACTACGGGCCCGGCAGCCGCGGCATCGTCTGGGCGCACAACTCCCACGTCGGCGATGCCAGCGCGACGGAAATGTCGAGGCGCGGCGAGCACAACATCGGCCAGTTGTGCCGCAACCACTTCGGCCTGGATGCATACTCGATCGGCTTCGGCACCCACAGCGGTACCGTTGCTGCGGCATCCGACTGGGACGGACCCATGCTCGTGAAGGACGTTCGCCCGTCGCTTGAGAAAAGCTACGAGCGACTGTTCCATGCGGCCGGAGTGCCGGGCTTTCTGCTGCCCCTGCGCAGGCCCGCAGCCGACGACCTGCGCAAGGCGTTGCTGAAGCCGAGGCTCGAGCGGGCGATCGGCGTGATCTATCGCCCGGAGACCGAACTGCAGAGCCATTACTTCGAGGCCGTCCTGCCACGGCAGTTCGACGAGTATGTCTGGTTCGACCAGACCTGCGCCGTCACGCCGCTCGACTCGTCCGAAGTGAAGGGGGCTCCGGACACCTATCCATTCGGCATCTGACGGCGGAGTCGTTCGTGGCGGTGTGCAGCAACATCGGTTACGTGCTCGACAGACTCGCGTGGATGCGCGCCGAGCGCATCTGGCCGAACGGCCTGCGCTACCTGTGGACCGACGCGTTCGGCGTCGTGCTGCTGGTGTCACTGCACGCGACGCTGAAGGATCCGCAGTACCTGGAGCAGGCGCGCGCCCTCGTGGCAGAGGTCGAGCGCGTGCTCGGCCGGCCCCGCGGCCTGCGTATCGGCGAGGCTCCCGACCGTGGCGGCCAGTACTACCACTATCTGGCGATGTGGATGTACGCGCTCTCCGTCCTCGGGAGGTACGTGCCGGAATACACGGCCAGGGGGACCCAGCTCGCGCGGGACGTGCACGCGGCGTTCGTGGTCCCGGCACATGGTGTGTGGTGGAAAATGCGCGAGGACCTGAGCGGGCCCGATCCCGACTTCGCGGGTTTCGGCGCGCTCGACGCCTTCGATGGCTACGTCTCTTACCGGTTGCTCGATGAAGCGGCGCTGGCACCGCAGATCGCAGACATGCGCCAGCTCACGGAGCGGTCCTACCCGGATCTCCTGATCAACCAGGATCTCGGCATCGGCATGATGCTCTGGATGACCCAGTTCTTCCCGCACGAGAACTGGGCAGTCACGCAGCGCAACCGCTGCCTCAGGATGCTCGACCGGCTCTGGGTAGACGAGGGCTACTTCTGCCGCGGGCCCGGCTTGCCCGAGGTCAAGTTCGCCTTTACGAATTACGGCGTCGCGATCGGGCTGCAGGCGGTCGGTGCGATGTCCGGACGCGTGGACCGGCTGCATTCGTTCTTCGAGGGCTATCGATCCGGGGACGAATACGATCGCGAGGCCATCACGCACGTGATGGCGTGCAGCTCCCATCTGCCGGGATACCTGCTGCGGGACAAAGCCTAGAGCGCGGCGACCCGGCTCCGCGCCTCGAGCCAGGTCCGGACCCGCTTGGCGTCCGCGATCCGCGTGTACTTGCCATAGGAATTGAGCAGGACCATCACGACCGGGCGGCCATCGATCACGGCCTGCATCACGAGACAGCGTCCGGCTTCCGGGATGTAGCCGGTCTTCTGCACGTCGACCTGCCAGGCTGGATTGGCGACCAGCAGGTTGGTATTGCGGAACTCGAGCAGGTGGCGGCCGACCGTCACGGTATGACGGACAGACGTCGAATATTCGCTGATCGTGCGGTTGCCTGCGGCCGCCAGCACCAGTCTGGCCAGGTCCTCGGGGCTCGCCACGTTGCGGCTCGACAATCCCGTGGGCTCGACGAAGTGCGCCGTGCTCATGCCGAGCGCCGCGGCTTTCCTGTTCATGGCCTGCACGCAGGCACGCAGGCCGCGTGGATAGGATCGGCACAGCGCGTACGCGGCGCGGTTCTCGGACGACATCAGCGCCAGATGCAGCAGGTCCTGCCGGCTCAGCTTGTGCCCTGCCGCGAGGCGCGAACCATTGCCGGCGGTACCACGCACGTCATCGGCGTTGATGGTCACCACCTGGTCCATCGGCTGGCCGGCCTCAAGCACGACCAGGGCAGTCATCAGCTTGGTGATCGAGGCAATTGGAACGGCAATGTGTTCATTGCGCGCCGCAAGCACCGACGAGGCTGACTCATCGAGGATGTAGTAGGCGTGGGAGCGAACTTCGGGGATCGTCTTCGGCGCCACGGACGCCTGCGTGGCCGCCAGCGCGGCCAGGGGTGTGAACACGGTCAGCATGACACTCGTCAGCGTTTTCATACCGCTATTCCTGCGCCAATACAGCATGTCTTCCGTCGCTCCTGGGAGAGAGTCGCTGCCCCGGGGCCGCCCGGCAATCGCGCCGGCGTGTGTCGAGGCGGTCGGTAGCCTGCCACAGTCCGCAGGAAATTTGACATAGCAATGAACCGAAGAGCTGCATCAGTTTCACATTTCGCACCGACGCGACGACGGTCTTTGAGGCTTGCCGCCGCATCTCTGCTGGAATCACCGGCCCTGCGCGCATCGGTCCCTCGATCATCGGTGGCGACCGGCGCTGCGTGGAGGCAGCTCGACCTGTGAACTGCGTCACAGTCGAGGCTGACATATTCGTACGGCGGTCACAGACCACGCCCGTACCCATGAGGCTAGATGCAGCAAATCTACGAGGCCACCGCGTATGGGAGACGCGAGCCGAGCAATATGTCCCCACAGTGGCCAACGACCGATGGCGTGACGAAGCGTGAACGATTCAGCGCCGGCTGGACCGGTGCCGTTGCCGTCGGCCTGTTCGTCTACATCGCGCTCGCCATCGTACTGATCCTGGTCGACGGTCGTGCCTGGCCGTGGCTCGATGTTTTCAACCTGTATTCCGATTCGATAGCAAGCATCGGCGTGGCCATCCTGACCGGGGCTGCCGCGCGCGGCTCCGCGGACCCGGGCGCGCGCCGCACCTGGTGGCTCCTCACGGCTGCGCTGGCCTCCTACAGCACAGGCAACCTGCTGCATTCGACCTACTGGCTGTACGGGATCGACCCGTTCCCGTCGATCGGCGACGTATTCTTCCTGGGCTTCTACCCGCTGGTTCTCGCCGCGGTGCTGACCGTGATCCGCACTGCCGCCGTACGCGTGCAATGGGCCCGGCTCGGGCTCGACACCGCCATCCTCATGCTGGGGTTCGGCGCATTCTTCTGGTTCTTCGTGATTGCGCCGACAGCCGCAGCCCAACGCGACCCGGACGTGCTCAAGTACGCGCTGGCGCAGAGCTACATCGCCCTCAACTGCCTCATGCTGCTGGCCTGCGGCGTGCTGCTGATGCACTCGGGCGCCACGCCCATCCGGCGCCGGGCCCTGATGCTGCTCACGCTCGGCTTCTCGTCGATGTCCCTGGCCGACATCGTCTGGGCGATGTCGAAGGTGGACGGCAGCTACATCCCGGGCGGCGTTTCGGACGTCATCTACCTGTCCTGCTACGTCTGGCTTGCGGCCGCCGCGCGCGAGCAGTTGCGTGGCAGCCCTGGCGTGCGCCGCGCGCCGAATGCGTTCAGCGTCGTGCTCATCGAGGGAATGCCGTACATCGCCATGATGGTGTCGTTTCTGGTGCTGGTGTACGTCGAGCGCAGCACGGCCGCCAGCCCCGTGAACACGATGACCGTCATCATCTTTGCGCTGACTTCGCTGGTCATGCTGCGCCAGGGCGTGCTCTCGCGCGACGACGCACTGCTGCGCGAACGGCGTGCGGCCGACATCGTCGAGGCCCGCTACGCTTCCCTGATCAAGAACGCCTCCGACGTGATCATGATCACCAGCGCCGAGGGAATGCTGCAATTCGCCTCGCCAGCGGCCGAACGCACTTTTGCGACCCATCCGGACGACATGGTCGGACGTAATCTCCTCGATCGCTGGGTCGATGGCGACAGTGAGCGGCTGGCTGCATTCCTCGCCGAGGTGTCGGCAACGCATGGCCGGGTCGTCGGACCGATAGAATTGATCGTCGAATCAGGCGAACGGCGCAGCACCCTTGAGTGCGTCGGCAGCAACCTGATGGACGACCCGGCCATTGCCGGGCTGGCCTTGAACTTCCGCGACGTCACCGAGCGCAAGGCGTTGGAAGAGCAGCTGCGCAAGCTGGCGTTCCATGATCCGCTGACGCTGCTCGCGAATCGCAGCCTCTTCTGGAACCGGGTCGAGCACGCGCTGACGCTGGCGCAACGGTCGCAGCAGCGAGTCGCCGTCATGTTCCTCGACCTCGACAACTTCAAGAATGTCAACGACTCGCTCGGACACGACGCCGGCGACCGCCTGTTGCAGGCGGCGGCGCAACGACTGGTCAAGTCGACCCGGCCATCCGACACCGTGGCCCGCCTCGGTGGCGACGAGTTTGCGATCCTGCTGGAAGGCATTCGCAGCGACACGGACGTCGAGCGCATCGCCGTGCCGATCACCGAGGCGTTCAACCGACCGCTGCTCGTGGACGGCAGGGAGACCGACGCCACGGCGAGCATCGGTGCGGCCTGCTCGCAGCCCGGTGACGACGCCGAGCAGCTGCTGCGCAAGGCTGACATCGCCATGTACAACGCGAAGTCCGCCGGCAAGGCGCGCTGCGTGCTGTTCCAGCCGCACATGCAGGAGCAATTGCACGACCGCCTGCGCCTGGAGCAGGACATCGACCTGGCTTTTGCGCGCAACGAGTTCTTCGTCGAGTTCCAGCCGGTCGTCGACCTGACGAGTCGCGAACTGCTTGGCGTGGAGGCCCTGGTGCGGTGGAACCACCCGCAGCGGGGCATCGTCATGCCGAACTCGTTCATTTCGATTGCCGAGGAAACCGGCCGGATCGTCGAACTGGGTCGTCGCGTCCTGGTTGACGCGTGCACGCAGATCCGCGCGTGGAGCGATTCCGTCGAGGCCGGCACCGGCCTGCGTGTGGCGGTCAACATCTCGGGACGTCACCTGCAGCAGGGCGACCTGGTCGCGGACGTACGCCATGCGCTCAAGGCTTCCGGCCTCGATGCCGCCAATCTCGTGATCGAGCTCACCGAGAGCACGATCATGCAGAACACCGAGGTCAACCTGGAACGCTTCCGTGAGCTGAAGGCGCTGGGTGTGCGTCTCGCGATCGACGACTTCGGCATGGGCTATTCGTCGCTCTCCTACCTGCACCGCTTCCCGATCGACATCCTGAAGATCGATCGCGCATTCGTGAGCCGGCTGACTGAGCACGACGGCGGTCCGGAACTCGCCCGCGCTGTGGTGATGCTGGCAACGACACTCGGCCTGGAGACGGTCGCCGAAGGCATCGAGAACGAAAACCAGGTGGAGACCCTGCTGGACCTCGGCTGCGTCGCGGGCCAGGGATTCCTGTTTGCCAGTTCGAGCCCGCTCGATGTCGTGGCGCAGACACCGTTCATGGCACGACGCGCCGAGCTGCGGGCAGCGGAGCGCGGCGCACAGGCCGACCTCACCGCGACCGGGCGTTTTCGCGCAGCGGAACTCTGGCCGCGCTCGGCGGCCGGATAGAGAATCGAAGTCAACTTCCCGGCGCGAGGCTCACTCAGTCTGCAGTGCTCGACGTTGCCGGTCTGCCCGTGGCACCGGCGCAGCGGTCAACGGTCGCCGCCATCGTGGCCTTTGTCCTTGCCTTGTCCGTGCTTCAAACCGTGACCATCGCTCTCGCCGCGAGCGTACTGCTCCTGCTTCGCGTAACGCGGCACGTACCGGGCCTGGTACCAGTCCTCGCGCACAAAATAGGCCGACTGGGCGTAGATCACGGCAGGTCGCGGCAAGTCGCCGATGTTGATCTGGCCGTAAAGACCGGGTTGGCTGATCCCGATCGAGGCGCTGGCATCGGTGCCGAGGGCTGGAACAGTGACACCTGATGCGATGAGGGCGATAAGCATGCGTTTCATGAACGTCACTCCTGCCAGGGTCGTTCGAAGCCGGGATGGCCCGTCGCGAAGCCCCGATCGACACGGCAGCAACCGCCGCACACCGCTCGTCATTGACGATAGACGGGGTAGAGACCGTAGCGCTCGTCCCAGGAAGGATGGCGACGATAGAAGAAGTCGAGGCGCGCGTCCGGGCTGCCCGCAAATGCAGCATCCTCGCGCAATCGCCGCTCGAACTCCGTCTTGAGCGCCGGGTCCTGCGACAGCATCTGCCGCGCGACGGCCTCGGTGACGTAATTTTCCATGTACTCCTTGCG
>Ga0073899_10002560_pt1 | contig 16310 bp, 14 predicted proteins | sample KloWWTmetaKNB5Ph_FD_88975 | JGI IMG/M metagenome (GOLD analysis project Ga0073899, IMG submission 88975) | Active sludge microbial communities from Klosterneuburg, Austria, studying microevolution and ecology of nitrifiers - Klosterneuburg... | ecosystem: Engineered > WWTP > Aerobic digester >...
AGCCCTTTCGCTTCGGGGTCGGCCGGGCGGCACACGATCACCCTGACCCCGAGCGTGCCGCGGAACGCCTGACACTCCTCGGTCAGCTCCGGCCGCCCTGCCCGCCACCGGCCGATCGCGCCCTCCCCGTCCCACACCAACACCCTCGGGGTGGCGCCGAGACCCTCGATCAGAGACCACCAGCCGGCGAACAGGTCGTACTTCACCCGGGAAGGGACCAGTACCGCCGACAACCAGCGCGAGTAGCCGGTGACCATCGTCAACACCGGCAACTCGGTCGGCCGACGTACCTGCCCGAACCCGACCGGCAGATGGATCGGCGGGAACCAGAAATCGCACTGGGCGATCTCGCCCGCCTGGTACGCCGTACGGGACGCCGGGTCCGGCGGCAGGTAGGCCGGCCGAAGCTCCGCGACCCGTTCCTTCAACACCGTGATCCCACGCGTCCAGCCGATCCGCTCCGCGATCACCGTCGCCGGCATCGTCGGCACCTCCGCCAACAACTCACGGATCCTCGGCTCGAACCCGTCCACCGCCGAGCCGGCCGGCAACCGGACATACCTCGGCGGCCCGTCCGAGCCGATCGCCGACCTCACCGTGTTCCTTGAGATCCCCAACCGGCGAGCGATCGCCTTGATCGCCATCCCCTCGGCCCGATGCAACCGGCGGATCTCAGCCCAGTCCTCCACGCTCAACACTCCCCACGACCCCCTCGACTCGAAGAAGTCGAGAGTCAGCCACGGGGGTCAAGATTCGGGCGGCGACACAGGGTTAGCTTTCAACCGGCGCCGACATGATTCCCCAATGCGTCTCCAAGCGGAGCTTCAGGAGCGTAAACAATTCACCACCAAGACCTGATTCGGGCACTCGCGGACATTGGATACCACCCACCGGGCGGCTCCCGGGCGGCTCGCGCGAGCAGCCGTCAGTTCGTTTCGTCTACGAGGCTTGTCAACTCGCAGCACTGCAAGGGTCTCCGCAACGGGACACGGCCAGGAGGTGGGAAGCAGTACCTGTAGCGGCGGGCAAGAGCGTCAACTGTGTGCACGGGAACGAGACGAGGCCTCTACCGCCGGACATCGAGGGCCGCGCTCTCCGGTAGAGATGGAACGGTCGCGGCGGTTGTCTAAAGCCCAATAGCCAGTGCTTCTCAACGACGTTGGCCTTACCCAGCGACTCCGCGAGGAGGGTGCTGCACAAGACGCTATGGAGGAGTTCCACCGTCGGGGCCCAGCTTCTTTGGAGTCGTCACAGCTGCGGTCGTGTTGGTCAGAGCTCCTGGCCTTTCACACCGGCGTCCACGCCTGGGCGCATCGGGGATGGCAGCGCCACCGTCGTCCTAGTCGACCGCAATAGGAACGTGAACGCAGGACCGCTATGGACTCGTGCATCGCCGCACGACGGCAGAAGGCAGGTACGGGAACGAAGCCGTCGAAGGCGGCCGTGTTAGGGCTCACCTCATCGGTGAAGAGACCCTCACTGCAGGTCGAAGGAGTCCAGATCCTGACCCGCATGGACCTCGCCTTGGAAGCCACTCACCAGGCCACGCCAGTACTCGGCGGGTAGGTAGCCGGGGGCGTAGTGACTCAGCACCAACTTCCGCACCCCTGCTTGCTGCGCAATCGCTCCAACCTCGGTGGCCAAGGTGTGCTTGGCGTAGATTCCCTCGATCAGGATCCGCTGCTGATCGGGGTAGGGTGGCTCACCGAACTCTCGCCGGCCGAATTCTGGATCGATGACCTCGTGAACCAAGATGTCGGCCCCGGTTGCCAGGCGCACCAAGTTGGCCGAGGGCGCAGTATCCCCGGAAAACACCACGGCCCCGCTGTCACAGTCGAATCGGTAGGCCAGGGCCGGCGCCATGTTCCCGTGATCCACCAGAGTGGTGGTGACTCTCACCCGGTCGTCCTCGTGGACTACCCAGGGATCCAGTTCATCCGAACTGCGCAATGGCACATCAGACGAGGGTGGCGCGATATCAACACCATGCATTCGAGAATCCAGTGTCGCCTTTCGGCCGGAGAGTGCGCGATCGGCCGAGTCTGCGGCGAAGGCGCTGATCAGGCTGTCCACCATCGCGGTGGTACCTGGTACCTTTCGCGTGGATCCTGGTTCCAACTGCGCCTTGGGGTAATCGGCTGCCTCAATCAGACGTGGCCAAGGCCCGTAGACCGGTAGTGAACCATCAGGCCAGCCTTGTAGGTAACTGCACACCGCGAAGTTGACCAGATCCAGTGTGTGGTCCGAATGCAGGTGGGTCAGGAAGATCGCGGCCAGGTCGTGCATCACCCGACGGTGCCCTGCTCCCAGGGGGTCGAGCAGGGTTAGCTGGCGTGACGAACCCTGGCCGACATCCACTAGGTAGATGCGGCCACCGACGATCAGGGCGGACGAGATGCCATACGCTGCGGACGTCGGGCCGGTCGGCCTTACCGCGGTCTCCGCGCCACCTGCCGTTCCCAACAAGATGAGTCTGTCGCCCATGTCAACCGCCGTTCTTCGAGTGTGTGGTTCGAGTATGAGTTAGGTGCAGCAACGACCAGCTCTATTAGGAATGCCCTGCCTCCGGCGTGGACACGGCCTCGGCGATGAGCGGCAACGCCGTGGTCAGGTGTGCGCGATGGCCCAGAGGAAGGCGGACGTAACTCGCAAACTCTTCCGACGGTGAGAACGTCGGCCCCGGGTTCAGGATGACGCCTCGGCGCCGTAGTCGCGCGGACAGGTTGGTCGCGTCCTCACCGGTGTCAACCCACAGTGACGATCCATCTGCGGGATGTGGTCGCCACGCCGGGAGGTGGTGGGCAAGCAGATCGACGGTCTCGGCCTGAGCCTGCCGCAGTTCGGCTCGCCGGATGGCGCGAGCCTCGTGGCGATGCTCTAGGCATCGCGCCGCCAGCACTTGTGAGGGAAGGCTGCCTGCAATGTTCGTAGTCATGCGCGCTCGCAGGACAGCGTCCACGATCCGCTCGGGACCGCGGAGCCAACCCACGCGAAGCCCTGCCCAAAACAGCTTCGTGACCGACCCGATGAGCACCGACCGCTCATCCGACAGCAGCAAACTCATCGGCCCGGCGGGCCTTCCCAACTGCAGGTCGGCGGTCGAGGCATCCTCAACGACAAGAAGACTGGCTCGGGTCGCGATGCTGGCGACCTCGCGGCGACGGTCCTGGGTCCAGGTGACGCCCGTTGCGTTGTGCGCGGCGGGCATGACGTAGAGCAAGCGCGGTCGGTGTCGGTGGATCGCTGTGGCGAGATCGGAAGGATCGATTCCCTCGTGGTCGGTACGGATCCCAACGACTTGCGCGCCCAGTCGGGTGAACACGTCGAGTGCGCCACGGTAGGTCGGGTTCTCTACCAGGACAGTGTCCCCCGCGCTGACCAGACACTCTGACACGAGCGTCAGCCCGTGGTGTGCCCCGTCAGTGATCATCAGTTGGGCACTGGGTGTGGCGAGATCGACATCGTCGAAGTAGTCCGTGACTGCCTTGCGCAGCATTTCCAAGCCAGCGGGTAGGAACCCGTCGATCTCGAGAAGGCTGCGGAGGTCATCAATCCAAGGGCCGCTGAGCACGCGTTGGAGCACCGGGGAGGCCGCGAGCGCGCCACTGGTCAGATCCAGTGGGTTCCGATCTGCAGCGTACGACCCGAGCCGATCTCCCTGCCAAGCAATCTGCCGGGCGGGAATGGGCTGCCGTACCCAAGTGGTGCCTCCCTGTCGGGTGGCTAGCCAGCCTTCAGTGCAGAGTTCATCGTAAGCAACGGCCACTGTCGTGCGGCTCACGGCGAGTGCCTGAGCTAAGGCTCGTTGGGAAGGGAGAATGGCGCCCTGCGGTAGCGCTCCGGACACGATGACACGACGGACAGCATTGGCCAAGCAGCGGTGCAACGGTCCGTCGCAACTGTCCCATCCGCTAAGGAGTCGAGTCATGAGCGGAGCGCCCACCCGATCGGGGATAGACATCCTCTCTCCTCACCTTCCGATCATTGTGACTGATTTCGTGCCGGATGCCTTCTCAGGGCGCAATCCCTGACCACTTCGCCCAAACTGGTCATGACTGGTGAGAGTCACTGCGGGCACGCGCACTTCGGGCACGGCCACTTGTGTCGGACTGGCTGTTGTCGAGGGCAGCGCAGTTCGAGAGCGTGGGGGTATCGATCTATGCACAGGGAGGTGCGACACGATGGGAGTTGTGCTGTTGATCGGCACTCTCGATACCAAGGGCCGTGAAATGCGGTACCTCATGGACGAGATACGTGCCCTGGGAGGCGAGCCACTCGTCGCGGATGTCGGGGTCTTTGGCCCCATGACGACACACGTGCCGATTGCCTACACGGCGCAGGACATCGCGGAAGCCGGTGGCGAGTCGCTTGCCGCGTTGCGTACTGGGGGCGAGACGGGCGGTGCTCGTGCGCATGCCATGTCAGTCATGACTAACGGACTGTCCGCCATTTTGCGACGGGAGAACGAGGCGGGACGGTTCGACGCCGTACTCGGGTTTGGAGGATCATCCGGCTCCTCCGTCATTGGGGCAGCGATGCAGGTGCTGCCTGTGGGCGTGCCGAAGGTTCTGGTGTCCACGATGGCTTCGGGTGATACCACTCCGTACGTCGGGACGCGCGACATCACGCTCATGTACTTGGTCACCGACATTGCTGGCCTCAACCGCATCAGTCGGGTAGTCCTACGCAACGCCGCCCGGGCGGCGGTCGGGATGGCATCGGGTCCGCTCGCCGACAATGCGGCCGACCAACCCCTGATTGCGATCACGATGTTCGGCGTCACAACGCCCTGCGTGATGGCTGTCCAGCAGCAGATCGAGGAGGACGGATTTGAGACCACAGTGTTCCACGCGACCGGCTCAGGTGGGCGGGCGATGGAAGACTTGGTCCGGGATGGACTCGTCGATGGTGTTATCGATCTCACGACCAGCGAACTCACCGATGAGTTTGTCGGTGGCGTCCTGACCGCGGGCCCGACCCGGATGGAGGCCGCCGGCCTCGCAGGAATCCCACAGGTTCTTGTGCCCGGAGCACTGGAAGTCATCAACTTCGGTGCGGAACCAACGGTCCCGACCCGATTCCGTGTGCCGGAGCGCATGCTGCATGTCCACAACGCCGCGGTCACCATCGTCCGCACCCTTCCGGAGGAGGCCCGCCGCCTCGGCGAGATCTTCGCGCAGAAGGCGAGCGTCGCGACCGGCCCGACCGCTGTGGTGCTTCCCCTCAAGGGGCTATCCGCGCTCGATGCGCCGGGACAGCCCTGGGAGAACCCCGTTGGGAACGCCCAGTTGTTCGACGCGATCCGCAGTGGGTTGCGTGAAGACATCCCGATCATCGAGGTGGACGCCGCCATCAACGATCCAGCCTTTGCCGACGCGTGCGTTGCGGCGTTCCGCGACCTGTGGGCCAACCGATGACTCGACGGGCCATCATTGCTATCGGTGTCGGCAGCGGTCTCACGGCCGCCGGAGCGGTGGCTGGTGGAGCGGATCTCCTAGGGTGCTACTCGACTGCGTGCTACCGGATCATGGGCCTTCCATCATCGCTGGCATTCTTGCCGTACGACGATGCGAATGCTCTGGTCAGCCGGGCGTTACCGGAGGTGCTCGCCTCCGCCGGAAATGTCCCGGTTGTTGCCGGAGTGGGTGCACACGATCCTCGGCTGAATGTCCCGCGCCGGATCACAGAACTGGCTGCTGCGGGCGTCTCCGGCGTGACCAACGAGCCATTCATCGGGATGTACGACGGTGATCTCCGGCGCCAACTCGAGGCTGCCGGCCTCGGTTACGCCCGGGAACTCGACTTGGCGCGGACTGCAACCGAGGCCGGCATGCTTGTCATCGGGTGGGCCTGGAACCCCGAGGAAGCCGCGCGCATGGCGGCAACAGGTGCCAGCCACGTTGGCTGCATGCTCGGCATCACTTCTGGTGGCCACCTAGGCGGCGGAGCGGCGAACTCGGCGGTGTCACCCCACCAAGCCGGGGAACTGCTGGCCGACATGGTGGCGGCCGTCCGAGCTGAGAACCCCGACAGCCTCACGCTCATTCATGGGGGACCGCTGCACAGCCCCAGCGGTGTCCAGGAGGCACTCAACTCATCTGGAGCGGACGGCTACCTGGCTGGTTCGTCCGCAGAACGCAACCCAGTCGTTGCTGCGGTCAAAGAGACCGTCGAGCAGTTTTGCACACTCACAACGAATCACTGAAAGGATCCACTGCAATGTCAAAGCACTTCACCCGTGACGAGGTTCTTGCCCGACTCCGCTCGGAGATCGCGGCTGGACGCCCCATCGTCATCGTTGGCGCGGGCACGGGCATCTCCGCCAAGTTTGCAGAGAAGGGTGGCGCCGACCTGATCGGCGTGTACAACTCCGGCGTGTTCCGGATGAACGGTCACGGATCTCTGGCCGGTCTCATGCCCTACGCGGACGGCAACCAGATCGTGATCGACCTCGGCTCGCGCACCGTGCTACCGGTGGTCAAAGAGACCCCGGTCATTGGCGGCATCTGCGGCTCTGATCCGACCCGGGAGATGCCGGTCTTCTTGGCCGAGCTTCAGCGGTTGGGCATCGCCGGGGTGATGAACTTCCCGACCGTCGGCCTCATCGACTGGGGCTCGCGCTACCGGCGCGAACTGGAGGACACCGGAATGGGCTACGACACGGAGATCGAAGCACTCAAGGTGGCCAAGAATCTCGGGCTCTTCACCATGGGCTACGCGTTCCGGCCCGAGGAGGGCGCCATGGTTGGAGAGGCGGGAATGGATGTCGTGATCGCCCATATGGGCCTCACTCGTGGAGGCTCGATCGGCTCGACCTACTCCCGTGAAGAGGATCTCGCCGAAGCAGCCAAGCTTGTTGACGCGATCGGTGACGCGGCCCGAGCTGCGAATCCGGACATCATGGTGTTCGCCCACGGTGGCGCGATCGCCTACCCCGACGACACCCAGTACATCTACGAGCACACCCAGGCGGTGGGCTTCCTGGGTGCGTCAAGCGCCGAACGCATCCCGGTGGAGGAGCCCCTGCGTGCGGCGACGGCCGCCTTCAAGGCTGCGAAGCTGCGCGGCTAGGGGTCGGCCATGACCGATACGAATGTCTCCGGTGACTCGGGGCTCGTCCTCAAGGAGACGATCCCCTTGTGGCTGGCCGTGGGAATAACCGTCCTGGTGGCTCTTCCGTTCACCTTGTGGCTCGGACCGTTCAACATGGCCACTTGGGTGTCGTTCATCGTGTGGGCGTCGTACTTCGCCTTGGGTGCGAAACCGGCGGCGGCCAAGACGATCATCCCGGCCTTCGGCTACGGGGCAGCGCTCACCGGCGTCATCCTCGCCTGCATCCCGCTCTTCGGCTTCCTGCCCAGCCTCGTCACCCCCGGCGATCTGGCGGTGGCCGTGCCGCTGTTCATCGGTGTGTGCTTCCTGGTGTACTCCATGAAGTGGGCAACGGTGTTCCAGACGGGCAGCCTGCCGTTGTTCAACGGATTGTCCATGGTGCTGGCGGTGTACTTCACCGGCAGCTATCCGCAGGTCGTGGCGGGACCGCTCGAGCCCTTGTTCGCGGCGGCCTGGACCTTCCTGCTCGCGCTGTTTGGGGTCGGACTGGGCATCTTCAATATCTGGCTCACCTTCCCCAAGCAAGTGCAGGCCGAGAACAGCTAGTCGGAAACGAGCCGTGTGGTTCGGGTCGCCAGCCGGTGACCCGAACCACACATCCGTTAGGAATGAGCAGAAAGTGTGTGCTGCATCCTGCCAGCCAGCAAGTCAGACGCTGGAGACGAGGGCTCCTCGATCAGGCCAGAACCCCGAAGCGGTCAATGGCTTCGGCCAACTCGGGGTACTGCCTGGCAGCTTCCCTGAGGTCGATCCCGTGCGCGGCAGCTTCCACGGCTTGCATCATCGATCGAGCACCCGCAGTCGCACCCGAGGGGTGTCCCTGAATCGCTCCGCCAGCGCCCAGGACGACATCCATGCCAAGGTCCTGAACGTAACGCTGGACGGTGCCCTGATGGACTCCGCCACCGACGACCGGCAGCGCAGCGGCGATTCCCGGTCGCGGCAGCACGATCTGCTGCACCGTGCGCAGATAGCTGAGCCCGCTGAGCGGGTACCCACCAAACGGCGTGTTGGTCAACACCATGTCGCAGCCAGCCAGTCGAGGAAGCAACCCACACGCCAGGTCGGCACTCATGCCGGTGAAGGCGTGCTCGTAGTACATGCCCGTTCCTGCGAAGTGGCCAAGGATCGGCACGGACACAGCATCACGTACCGCCTGCACGCCGGCGTACCCGACCGTCGCGTAGGTGAGCATCACCGCCCGCGCGCCGGCGTCCACCGCGCGGCGGGCGTTATCGACGAGACGATCAGGTCGATCAGAAATGTTGGGCAGGTAGACAACTTCTCGCCCGGTCTCCTGAGCAGCCGACTTCGCGGCCGCAACGTAGGCGCGGACGCGCTCACTCAGGGGCGAGAACGCTGGGTTGCCCATGAGTTCATCGTCCTTGATCAGATCCAGGCCACCCAGGGCGGTCTCGTAAAGGATCCGAGCCCCATCGGTAGGTTTGAGACCAGTACAGGGCTTAATCATGTTGAGCACCAGCGGACGATCCGGCACACCAAGCATGTCGCGGACGCCCTGCACGCCGTAGCGCGGCCCACCGTAGGCATCGGCCATCGAATCGGGCAGTTCCAGGTCGACGAGCTTCGCCTGAATGGAGGTCGATGCATCATTGCCCAGGATGGTGTTGAGAAGCATGGGGAACTGGTCGGCGAAGTTGACCGCCGGCAGGGCGATCTGCACGTAGTACGCCGCCGGGGGCTGCTGGGGAGCGTCGCTCACGAGGTCGGCGGGCGGGACGGGCAGGATGCGCACCACTCGGCCCTGGTGGTCGGCTCGCATCTCTCTGGAAATGCCAGGCACCTCGATCCACGTGCCAATCGTCTGCCCGACCGCGAACCCGATGGTGCGGGCCACGACATCCTGATCAGCCCGCAGGCGGATGAAATACGTGGCCAGAAGGTAGTCCTGAGTACGGATGTCCTCGGGAAGCGCGAAGTGCTGCAGTGATCGCATCGTGGCAACTCCTCCTGGCGCAATGGACGCCACTCATCATATGTTTGATGGTTAAGTCTATACAAGACTGTACATGTACAGCTTCTGAGTCTACGCTATCAGCCAGCGCCCGGACCCGCTAGTGCCTGAAGGAGTCGAGTCATGTTGCCCAGCCAGCTTGTGGGGTGCAGTTCGAAGAGCTATTTCACGCTCACTGACGCGCGGCGCTGGGTGCGCACCGTGGGAGAGCACCTGGCCCAGGAGGGCGGGGACGGTGTATTTGTCTGCCCGAGCTTTCCTCTCCTACCTCTATTCCTAGATGCTCTCGGCGACACAGGCGCGCGGGTGGGCGCGCAGGACGTTTCCCAGTTCCCGCACGGGCCCTTCACCGGCGAGGTGAGCGCGGGCCTGCTCGCGGAACTGGGTGCCAGGTATGTGATGATCGGTCACCCCGAGCGGCGCCGACATCTCGGCGAGACCCTTGAGGTGATCGCGACCAAGGTCGCTCGAACCAAGGAGGTGGGGCTCGCCCCCATTCTCATCGTGGGTGAGGAGAACCCCCGCGACGATCCCCGACCGGTACTCGATCGACAAGTAGCCGCAGTGTTCGCCGCCGGAGAGCCGGGCGGAGACATCGTGTTCGCCTACGAACCGACTTGGGCAATCGGAGCACCCCAGCCAGCCCCACCGGAGCACGTGGTCGCCACGGTGGCCGTCCTGCGCGAACTCGTTGCACGCCACACTGACAGCTTCCGCATCGTCTATGGGGGCAGTGCTGGGCCTGGCACCTTCCAGGCGATAGCCAACGCCTCCGCAGGGTCTGCTGGAACCCCCGACGGAGTGTTCCTCGGACGCGCTGGGCTGGACCCACTCAACTTCATTCGAACCCTGCGCGAAGTGCGTCACGCCGAGTTCCCACCGCTGAACCCAACCTAGAAAGGTCCCATCATGCCCTTAGCGAACACCCTCGAAATGGTGCGAGCCGCCCGTCAGGGCGGGTACGCCGTTCCGGCGATCAACATCGTCGACGATCTCTCGCTGAGAACCGTCATTGCCGCGGCCCAGCAGGCCGGTTCCCCGCTCATCGTGCAGACCTCTGTCAAGACGGTCAAGAGCATGGGTGCCGACATCCTGTCCTACATCGCGCATACAGCAGCCCGGCAGGTCGACGTCCCGATCGCGCTGCACCTCGACCACTGTCCTGACCGGACGGTGATCTCGGAGTCCGTTGCGAAGGGCTGGAGTTCGGTGCTCTTCGATGCATCCGATCGGCCCTTGGACCAAGCGCGGCGCGAGACTGCTGAGGTTTGCCAGGAGGCGCATGCCCAGGGCGTCACAGTCGAGTCGGAAATTGAGAACATCGTCGGGGCCGAAGACGGTGTGGGAGGTGATGAACTCACGCACGCGTACTCGGTCGAGACATTGGTGCAGGTTGCCCAGGAGACGGGCACCGACCTGATGGCACCTCAGTTGGGTACCGCGCACGGCCTGTACCACGCAGAGCCGAAACTGCTCGTCGAACGGGTCAGGCGGATCCTGGAGATCGCCGACATCCCGGTGGTGCTGCACGGTGGCACCGGCCTGTCCCCCGAAGACTTCCGGGCGTTCATCACGGCGGGGGTCTCGAAGATCAACATCTCGACCGCTCTCAAACTGGCCTACATGAAGGCTTGCCAGGCGCACCTGGCCAATGCTGAAGCCACCGGCAAGTGGGAGCCCGTCAGGATGTTCGACGATGTCGCGGAGGCCTGCGCGCAGGTCGTCAGCGAGAATGCCAGCATGTTCGGCTCTGTGGGTAAGGCCGTGTGATGCAGTCCGCGCTCATCTTCGACTGTGATGGCGTCCTGGCCGACACCGAACTCGACGGCCACCTGGTGGCCTTCAACCAGACCTTCGGAGAGTTCGGTTATGGGTTCACCTGGACCCCGCAGGAGTACCGCGAACTGCTGAAGGTCGGCGGGGGTAAGGAACGGATGCTCGCCTACGCCATCCAACATCCTGAGCTTGACTTCCTGGGCACGAAGCCCGACCTGGTCGTGAAGGAGCTGCACAAGCGCAAGAGTGAGTTGTATGTGGAGTTGGTCGAGGCGGGAGCCCTGCCGGCACGGCCTGGCATCCGCCGGATTATTCACGAGGCTTTGGAAGCTGGTTGGCAGGTGGCTGTGGCCTCGACCTCAGCACTTGAGAGTGTGACCGCAGTGCTGCGTGCAGTCACCGACCCAGCCGACTTCGCACGCGTCAGCGGCATCTTCGCCGGTGACGTCGTACCGGCGAAGAAGCCTGCTCCCGACATCTATCTTTTGGCCGCACGTGAGCTCGGCCTCAACCCGGAGGGCATCGTCGTAGTCGAGGACTCTGAGTCCGGAGCGAAGGCCGCCGCGAACGCAGGTCTTCGACATCTCGTGACCGTGAGCTACTTCACTGGCGAGGATCCCTTCCCAGCGGCCTCCACGGTGGTGTCCAGTCTCGGCGACCCGCAGCATCCAGCGCAGCTGCTCGCCGGCGCAGACGTCCGCGACCCGGCAACCTTGATGGTGACCGTTGCGTCCCTGGAGCAGATCCTGGCACTTCCCGTGGGCGGCCAGTGAGACCTAGATCGCGTACTCGAACTGCAGGCGGATCCTGTCACCCCGAAACGCGATCCTAGAGAGTTCGAAGGGCTGCCCGTTTGGGGTTTGGACCCTTTGCTGCAGCAGCAGGATGGGAGCATCCTTGGGTACCGACAGCGCGTCCGCCTGCTCGTCACTCGCAGCGATCACCTCAAGGGTCTCGAACACGCGGCCCATGTCGAGCCCGTACTCCTGGGCAAGGAGCACGCAGAGCTGGCGAGACCCCATGTCGTGAGTCGGCAGGTCGGCCGCCAGGCGTGCCGGGATGAACGAGCAGTGGTAACTGATGGGTTGGCCATCAACGGTGCGTACGCGGCGGACTTGCATTACCGGGTCCCCTTGGACCAGGTCAAGGGCCGCTGCGACGTCCGCGTCGGCGATCGTTGAGCCGACCTCCAGGACCTCCGTAGTGGTCTGGTAACCCCGGTCCTCCAACTGCTCACGGATGCCCCGGTAGCCCGACGGCGCTGGAGCCGCGATCTTGGTGGGCTGCACGAAGGTGCCCTTGCCCTGCACCCGAAAGAGCAGGCCTTCGCTAACGAGTTGTGCGATGACCTGGCGCGCGGTCATCCGTGACACTCCGTAGAGGCGGTCCAGTTCGTTTTCGGAGGTTACCTTCTGTCCTGGCTTCCACTCTCCGGAGGCAACCTTGGCACGCAGGATTTCGGCCAGCTGGACGTACAGGGGCACCGCGCTCTCTCTGTCGAGGGCCTCGCTCATTGACAGGTCCGTCCTTCCTGGCTCCCCATCGTGGTCCACGCGACTGGCCGGCCTCCAACTCAGGGCCAGTTCGGTGGAACTGGTCACAGTTGGTAGCGGAGTCTTGACCTGCTGCACGGGGTTCCATAGATTACAAGAGGCGCCCGTACATGTCTATAGATGTATGGTCCAGGTCCGCTATGGCGCGCCCTGCGGCTTATGTGACCTGTCGCGACGCCCTACCGAACGGACCTTGCCATGCCGAGAACTTCGAAGCTTACGCCGAACGCACCCTGGGTCGAACTGACCACGACAGACGCCGACTGGGACCGCCTCGATCCGAAAACGTTGCTGACGATGCTCGCCCAATTGCACCTTATCCGCCACTTTGAGGAGGAAGTGCTCGATCTGGCGGGCCAGAAGCTGGTCAACGGTCCGGCGCACTCCAGCATCGGGCAGGAGGGTAGCGCCGTTGGCTCGGTGCTCCCGTTGCTCGCCGCAGATCAGATCAACGGCTCCCACCGCGGACACCACCAGTTCCTGGCCAAGGCCATCGGTTACGTGAGCCCCGACGGTCTGGACCCGCTGGAGCCTTATTCGGACGATGTCAACACCGTGCTCTACCGCACGATGAGCGAGATCGCCGGGCTCAGCGCCGGTTACTGCCGGGGCCGTGGCGGCTCTATGCACCTGCAGTGGATCGAAGCGGGCGCCATGGGAACCAATGCGATCGTCGGGGGCGCGGTGCCCTTTGCCGCCGGTTTTGCATGGAACAGCAAGCACGCTGGCACGGAAAACGTCGCGGTGACCTACTTCGGTGACGGGGCGGCGAACATCGGCTCAGTGCTCGAGACGTTTAACCTGGCAGCGGCCTGGAAGCTCCCCGTCTGCTTCTTCGTCGAGAACAATCAATACGCTGTCTCGACAACCCCACACGAGGCCACCGGAGAGTCGCGCCTTTCAGGCCGGGGCCCCGGCTTCGGGATCGCTTCCTGGCGGGTCGATGGAATGGACACCTTGGCCGTCTACCTCGCGACCCAACAGGCCCTTGCCCACCTGCGGGCGGGTAACGGGCCAGCTGTCGTGGAGGCGAACACCTATCGGTACTTCCACCAGAATGGCCCATTCCCTGGTAGTGCCTTCGGCTATCGCACCAAGGAAGAAGAGGCTGAGTGGAGACAGCGGGATCCGATTCGTCAGGTGGAGCAACACATTCGCCGCCGGGGGCTGCTGGATGACGCTCAACTTCAAAGAGCTGAGCAGATGTCCAAGCAGGCGATGGCCACCATCTCCGCGCAGCTAACGGAGCCCGACCCCGACGGAAAGCCCGGGCAGCTCCGGTTGCGCCCATCGCTGTGGCCTGATCCCTCGTTTATCGACATCGGTATTCGGGGCGACGACTCCGGGCTGCGGGGAGCAACCTTCAAGGAGGCGGAAGACTTCACAGCAGATGAGCTTCAAAGCAAGCGCTTCGTGGACGCAGTCGCCGAAGTGATGCACCACCGCATGGATGAGGATTCGCGGGTGGTTGTCCTCGGTGAGGATGTGCACCGGCTCAACGGCGGATCACGCGGGGCCACGAAGGGTTTGAAGGAAGCCTTCCCGGATCGGGTCCTGGGCACCCCCATCAGTGAGGCCGCCTTCTGCGGGCTCGGTGGCGGCATGGCGCTAGACGGGCGCTTCTACCCGGTCGTCGAACTCATGTACGCCGATTTCATCTGGGTCGCTGCTGATCAGCTGTTCAACCAGATTGGTAAAGCACGCCACATGTTCGGCGGCGATCATGACGTGTCGATGCTCCTCCGCATCAAGATAGGCACCCTCACAGGCTACGGGTCACAGCACTCGATGGATCCCGCGGGCATCCTCGCCACCTCCGCCGGATGGCGCATCATGGCGCCATCCACCCCGCTGGACTACGTGGGCATGCTCAACACGGCGATGCGACTCAAAGATCCGGTTGCCGTTCTCGAGCACGACGCGGATCTGTATCGCGCGATGGGTCCAGTACCGGTACACGATCCTGACTTCTGCATACCTCTGGGCAAGGCGGCCATCCGGAGACCCGGGCAAGACGCGACCGTCATTTCCTATCTGTCCATGGTTGACCGCTGTGTGCAGGCGGCCGAGCAGGCGGAAGTCGACGCGGAGGTGATTGATCTGCGGTGGCTTGACCAGGCCAGCATCGACTGGCAGACCATTGAGGGGAGTCTGAAGAAGACCAACAAGGTGCTCATCGTCGAGCAGGGCTCGCGTCAGACGTCCTACGGCGGGTGGCTGGCGGACGAGATCCAGCGCCGCTACTTCGACTGGCTGGACGCCACTGTTGAGCGCGTGACCGGAGGTGAGGCGTCACCAAGCATTTCCCGAGTGCTGGAACAGGCGGCCCTCGCGTCCGTCGATGACATTGCCACCAAGCTGCGCAGCTTCTGAACTCGAAGAGGAACTCGGCTATGGCCACTTACCTGAGAATGCCAGGTCTCTCCGCGGATGCGGAGGAAGCGATCCTGAGCGATTGGCTTGTGGAGGCGGGCGCATCGCTGGCGAAGGGCGACCTTGTCGCCACGGTGGAGACCGACAAAGCCAACGTCGATATCGAGTGTGACCGCTCGGCGACCGTCTACCGACTGCTGGTGCCAGCGGGAGCCACCGTCCCGGTGGGCGACCCCATCGCCATCCTGCTCACCGAGGGAGACACCGAGTCCGCTGGGAACGCACTGCTTGCTGACCTGCAGCAAGGTGCACCCGGCGACTCAAAGAGCACGCAGGAGGCGCCCCTAGAACCACTGCAGGAGTCGCGTCCTACCCCTCCAGTCGTCGAACGCGGTCGCATTTTCGCCAGTCCGCTGGCGCGAAGATTGGCTCGACAGCACAACATCGATGTCTCAACCGTGGTTGGAACCGGGCCAATGGGTCGAATCGTCGGCAAGGATGTCGATCGTCTTGTTGAGCAGCGGCGGACACTGGCCCCTTCCCCTGACCTGGGTGCGGTCACAGCGGCTGCGGCGGCCCCCTCCACGCCACCCGCTGGGACTCCAGAGCCCGTGCCGCCTAGTGCGTCCACCTTTGGCGTGTCAGCCCCGACACCTGCTGCGGACGTGATCACGCCACGGCCAGCCGGCAGGTTCGTCGATACCCCGCACACCAGACTCCGGGCGGCCGTCGCGCGCCGACTGCAAGCCAGTAAGCAGACGGCGCCACATTTCTACTTGAGCCAAACGCTCAGGGTGGATGGACTGCTTGCGTTGCGGCAACAGATCAACGAGTCGCAGGGCGTGAAGGTCTCACTCAATGACCTGGTGGTGAAGGCTGCTGCGCGGGCACTGCGCGACGTCCCCGAGATGAACGTGATCTGGACCGACGAGTCCGTGCGCCAGTTCGATTCAGTGGACATCGCGGTCGCAGTGGCGAGCGAGCGCGGACTAATGACCCCGGTCGTCCAGAACGCCGATGAGATGACGTTGGCAACACTGAGTGCCGCGATTCGCGACAAAGCGGTCCGCGCCAGCGAAGGGAGACTGTCCCAGTCAGAACTCGAAGGCGGCACCATGACGGTGACCAACCTCGGCATGTACGGCGTCGAGGACTTCGCCGCCATCATCAACCCACCCCACGCGTCGATCCTTGCGGTGGGAGCGGTGGGGAAGGCCGTGCTGGCGGACGAAAACGACCAGCCAACCGTCGCAGCCGTCATGCACGTCACGCTGTCTGTCGACCATCGTCCGGTCGATGGTGTACTCGCCGCCCGTTGGCTCGCCCGCTTCAAGGAACTGATCGAGCACCCGCTGGCCATTCTCATATAGAAACCTGGATACGTCCGTCAACTCTCACGCGGCAAGGCGATCGAGTGAACCGCCCCGGCATGTCCGGAGACTCCAAACCTTGGGAAGGTTGGAGTCATGTCAGGGAGAACGTCGAAGAGGTATCCGGCTGAGCTGAAGGCGCGGGCGGTG
>Ga0073899_10002563_pt1 | contig 16307 bp, 13 predicted proteins | sample KloWWTmetaKNB5Ph_FD_88975 | JGI IMG/M metagenome (GOLD analysis project Ga0073899, IMG submission 88975) | Active sludge microbial communities from Klosterneuburg, Austria, studying microevolution and ecology of nitrifiers - Klosterneuburg... | ecosystem: Engineered > WWTP > Aerobic digester >...
ATGCAGGAGCACCAGGTCACGATCGCCGGCGAGCCCTACAAGGTGCCCGAACCCTTCCTCGTGATGGCGACGCAGAACCCGATCGAAACCGAAGGCACCTATCCGCTGCCCGAGGCGCAGGTCGACCGCTTCATGATGAAGGTCGTCGTCGGCTATCCGACCGAGGAGCAGGAGTTCGTCATCGTCGAGCGCGTCACCGGCGCGGCGATCGCCGTCTCGGCCGTCGCATCGACGGAGCAGCTGCTCGCGCTGCAGCGCGAGTGCCGCGCCGGCTACGTCGATCCGTCGCTGATCCAGTACGCGGTGCGCGTCGTCGCCGCGACGCGCGAGCCCGAGCGCCACGGCCTGCCGGAGATCAAGCGCTGGCTGACGTTCGGCGCCAGCCCGCGCGCGTCGATCCACCTGATCGAAGGCGCGCGCGCGCTCGCCTTCCTGCGCGGACGCGCCTACGTGCTGCCCGAGGACGTCGTCGACCTCGTGCCAGACGTGCTGCGGCACCGCCTGATCCTGTCGTACGAGGCGCTGGCCGACGGCCAGAGCGCCGACCAGATCATCCACCGCGTGCTGGCACAGCTGCCGGCGCCCGACAAACCGCTGGACAGCCATGTCAGAGTCGGCACAGGCGCCACCCGCGCCCCCGGCCTCGCGGCCTGAAGTTCCCGAGGCGGCGCTGCGCCGCCTCGAGTGGACCGTCGTGCGGCGGCTCGACGGCCTGCTGCACGGCGACTACCGCACGCTGTTCCGCGGCGGCGGCATCGACCTCGCCGACCTGCGTGAGTACCAGCATCACGACGACGTGCGCCACATCGACTGGAACGTCACGGCGCGGCTGCAGACGCCCTATGTGCGCGAGTACACCGAGGACCGCGAACTCAACGCCTGGTTCCTGCTCGATGTGAGTCCATCGGTGCGCTTCGGATCGGCGCAGCTCGAGAAGGTCAACGTCGCCAGCGAGTTCGTCACCGTGCTGGCGCATTTGCTGTCGCGCCGCGGCAACCGCGTCGGCGCACTGTTCTACGGCGACCGGCTCGACACCGTGATCCCGCCGCGCAACGGCCGCCGCCACGTGCTGCACGTGCTGCACCGCATGCGAAACGCGCCGCCGCCCCAGCCGGCCGCGCAGACCGATCTGAACGCGTTCCTGCAGTCGGCGCTGCCGCTGCTGCGCCGGCGCTCGCTCGTCTTCGTCGTCTCCGACTTCATCAGCGCGCCGGGCTGGGCCGACACGCTGGCGCGTCTGGCGCGACGCCACGACGTCGTCGCCGTGCGCCTCTACGACCCGCTCGAGATGGAGCTGCCCGACCTCGGCCTGGTCGTGATGCAGGACGCCGAGACCGGCGAGCAGTTGTTCGTCGACACCCACGACCGGCGCTTCCGCAAGCGCTTCGCCGCCGCCGCCGAGCGGCGCGAGGCCGAGTTGCGCGCCGCCTTCCAGCGCGCCGGCATCGACGCCCTCGAACTGGCGACCGACGACGACCTGCTCGACGCGATGCTGCGTTTCGTCGACCTGCGGCGCCAGCGCTCGCGGCTGCGCAGCGGCGGCGCGTTGCCGCAGCACTTGGGCCGAGGGAACGCCGGGTTGCCCCGAGTTTCCTCGACCCCCGCGCCGGGCAGGCCGGTGGCTGCCCGTCCCTGGGGGCCGTCAGCAGGACGCAGCGCACCATGAAGTTCCTGTGGCCCGAGGCGCTCGTGCTGATGGTGGCGCTGCCGCTGCTGGTTGCGCTTTACGTCTGGCTGCTCGGCCGGCGCAAGAAGGCGGCTCTGCGCTATGCCAGCCTGAGCCTGGTGCGCGACGCGATCGGCGCCGGCTCGCGCATGCGCCGCCACCTGCCACCGCTGCTGCTGCTGGTCGCGCTCACGCTGGCGCTCGTCGCGATCGCGCGGCCGACCGCCGTCGTGACGCTGCCGTCGCAGCACGACCTCGTCGTGCTCGCGATGGACATCTCGCGCAGCATGCTGGCCGAGGACGTCAAGCCCAACCGCATCACGGCGGCGCAGGAAGCGGCCCGCACCTTCATCGCCGAGCAGCCGCGCAACACGCGCGTCGCGATCGTCTCGTTCGCAGGCACGGCGCAGCTGGTGCAGCCGCCGACGCACAACAAGGAAGACCTGCTCGCCGCGATCGACCGCTTCCAGCTGCAACGCGCGACCGCAATCGGCAGCGCCATCGTCGTCTCGCTGTCGACGATCTTTCCCGACGCCGGCATCGACCTGGCGGCCGTCAACGCGCGGCGCGGCGGAGGCGCCGGCGCGATGTCGCTCGACCGGCCGCCGCTCAACGACGGCGCCAAGGCGCCCTTCAAGCCGGTGCCCGCGGGCTCGTACCCGTCGGCCGTCATCATCCTGCTGACCGACGGTCAGACGACGACGGGCCCCGACCCGATCGAGGCCGCGCGGCTGGCGGCCGACCGCGGCGTGCGCATCTACACCGTCGGCATCGGCACCGCCGACGGCGAGATCCTACGCACGGAAGGCTGGTCGATGCGCGTGCGCCTCGACGAGGAATCGCTCAAGACGATCGCCAATCTGACGCGCGGCGAGTACTACTACGCCGGCAGCGCGCCCGACCTGACGAAGGTCTACCAGATGCTCAACGCCAAGCTGGTGTTCGAGAAGCGCAAGACCGAGATCACGGCGCTGTTCACTGCCGCCGCCGCCGCGCTGACGACGCTTGCGGCGCTGCTGTCGCTGCTGTGGTTCCACCGCGTGGCCTGATATCCGCGCGCCTTCGCGGCGTAACGTTTGCCGCGTAGAGTTCGTCTCTTTGCGCGCTGCCGCGCGCGCCCCGGCGACGAGCCCGAACAACAGGACGCCCCCGCCATGCCCCACCCTCCCGCCAACCCGCGCGCGTGGCGCCTGCGCTGGCTGCTGACGGCCGGCGCCGTCGCAGCCGCCGTCGCCGCCATCGCCGTCCTGCTCGGCACGCGCGCCGACGCCGTGCCGCAACCCGCTGCCGACGCCGCCGCCAAGCCCGCGCTCACCGTCACGACCACCACGCCGCGCCGCGAGACGCTGCCGCAGCGCCTGGCCGCCAACGGCAACATCGCCGCCTGGCAGGAGGCCAGCGTCGGCACCGAGGCCAATGGCCTGCGGCTGGCCGAAGTGCGCGTCAACGTCGGCGACGCCGTCAAGCGCGGCCAGGTGCTCGCGACGTTCGCATCGGCCACCGTCGAAGCCGACGCCGCGCAGATCCGCGCCACCGTCGCCGAGGCCGAGGCCGCGCTCGCCGAGGCCGCCGCGAATGCGCAGCGCGCACGCGACCTCGCCGCCAGCGGGGCGCTGAGCAAGCAGCAGATCGAGCAGTACCTGACCGCCGAGCGCACCGCACAGGCGCGGCTCGAGGCGCAGCGCGCCGCGGCGACGGCGCAGCAGTTACGGCTGGCGCAGACGCGCGTCGTCGCGCCCGACGACGGCGTCATCTCGGCGCGCAGCGCGACGGTCGGGGCCGTGCTGCCCGCCGGGCAGGAGCTGTTCCGCCTGATCCGGCGCGGGCGGCTGGAATGGCGCGCCGAAGTCCCCGCCGACGATCTCGCGCGCCTGAAGCCGGGACTGCCCGCCGCGCTGCAGCTGCCCGGGGGCGCCAGCGTCAGCGGAAAGCTGCGCATGCTCGCGCCGACGATCGACGCGCAGACGCGCAATGGAATCGCCTACGTCGACCTGGCGGCGACGCCTGCCGTGCGCGCCGGCATGTTCGCGCGCGGCGAGTTCGAGCTCGGCAGCACGCCGGCGCTGACGCTGCCGCAGAGCGCGGTGCAGTTGCGCGACGGTTTCAGCTACGTGCTGCGCGTCGGCACCGACTCGAAGGTGACGCAGACCAAGGTCGGTACCGGCCGGCGCATCGGCGACCGCGTCGAGATCACCGGCGGCATCGACGCCGCGACGCGCGTCGTCGCTGCCGGCGGCGGCTTTCTCGTCGACGGCGACACGGTGCGCATTGCAGACGCCGCCGCGCCGGACCCGGCTGTCCAGGGTGCCCGATGAACGTCTCGGCCTGGTCGATCCGCAACCCGATCCCGTCGGTGCTGCTGTTCGTCATGCTCACGGTGGTGGGTGTGATGAGCTTTCGGGCGATGAAGATCCAGAACTTCCCCGACATCGACCTGCCGATGGTCACGGTGACGGCGTCGCTGCCAGGCGCGTCGCCGGCGCAGCTCGAGACGGAAGTCGCGCGCAAGATCGAGAACTCGATCGCCACGGTGCAAGGCCTCAAGCACGTCTACACGACGCTGCAGGACGGCACGGCCGTGCTGACGGTCGAGTTCCGCCTCGAGAAGCCGACGCAGGAGGCCGTCGACGACGTGCGCGACGCCGTCTCGCGCGTGCGCTCCGACCTGCCCGCCGACCTGCGCGACCCCGTGATCCAGAAGGTCGACCTCGCCGGCACGCCGATCCTGACCTACACCGTCGCCTCCGGGCGCATGGACGACGAGGCCCTGTCGTGGTTCGTCGACAACCAGGTGACGAAGGCGCTGCTCGCGGTGCGCGGCGTGGGCGCCGTCGCGCGCGTCGGCGGCGCGACGCGCGAAGTCGCCGTCGAGCTCGACCCGTCGCGGCTGCTGGCGCTCGGCGCGACGGCGGCCGACATCTCGCAGCAGTTGCGCCGCATGCAGCAGGACGCGCCGGGCGGCCGCGCCGACCTCGGCGGCGCCGAGCAGTCGGTGCGTACGCTGGCGACGGTGCGTTCAGCCGAGGAGCTGGCGGCGCTGCAGGTCGCGTTGCGCGACGGACGGCGCATCCGGCTCGACCAGGTCGCGACGGTCGCCGACACGGTGGCCGAGCAGCGCTCGGCGGCACTGCTCGACGGCAAGCCCGTCGTCGGCTTCGAGATCGTGCGCTCGCGCGGCGCCGGCGAGATCGACGTGACCGACGGCGTACGCGCGGCGCTCGACAAGCTCGAGGCCGCGCACCCCGAGATCACGATCACCGAGGCGTTCAACTTCGTCGATCCGGTGGTCGAGAACTACGAAGGCTCGATGAAGCTGCTCTACGAGGGCGCGGCGCTGGCCGTGCTCGTCGTGTTCCTGTTCCTGCGCGACGGGCGCGCCACCTTCGTCTCGGCCGTCGCGCTGCCGTTGTCGGCCATTCCCACCTTCTTCGTGATGCACCTGATGGGCTTCACGATCAACGTCGTCACGCTGCTGTCGCTGTCGCTCGTCGTCGGCATCCTCGTCGACGACGCCATCGTCGAGATCGAGAACATCATGCGCCACCTGCGCATGGGCAAGACGCCGTTCCAGGCAGCGATGGAAGCGGCCGACGAGATCGGCCTGGCCGTGATCGCGACGACGTTCACGCTGATCGCCGTGTTCCTGCCGACGGCGTTCATGAGCGGCGTGCCGGGCAAGTTCTTCGTCCAGTTCGGCTGGACGGCGGCGATCGCCGTCTTCTTCTCGCTCGTCGTTGCGCGCATGCTGACGCCGATGATGGCGGCCTACCTGCTCAAGCCGCCCAAGGGCGGCGCCGCCCACGACGCCGAGCCGCGCTGGATCACGGTCTACATGGGCTGGGCGCGCTGGTGCCTGCGCCACCGCGTCGTCACGACGATCGGAGCCGCCGTCTTCCTCGTCGGCTCGCTGCTGCTCGTGCCGCTGCTGCCGACGGGCTTCATTCCGCCCGACGACCTGTCGCAGACGCAAGTGACCGTCACGCTGCCGCCCGGCAGCACGTTCCGCCAGACCCGCGCCGCCGCCGAGCAGGCGCGCGTCATCGTGCAGCGCAATCCGCACGTCAAGCTGGTCTACACGGCGATCGGCGGCGGCAACGCGGGGGCCGATCCGTTCGCGCCGAAAGGCGCCCCCGAGGTGCGCAAGGCAGTGCTGACGATCAACATGACGCATCGCGACGAGCGCGCCGGACTGTCCAAGCAGACGATCGAGGCGCAGCTGCGCGATGCGCTCGGCGAGGTGGCAGGCGCTCGCGTCAAGGTCGGGCTCGGCGCGTCGAGCGAGAAGTACGTGCTCGTGCTGGCCGGCGAGGACGGCGCCGCGCTGGCGGCGCACGGCGCGCTCGTCGAGCGCGATCTGCGCACGATCCCCGGCATCGGCGCCGTCACCTCGACGGCGAGCCTGGTGCGCCCCGAGCTGATCGTGCGCCCCGACTTCGCGCGCGCCGCTGACCTCGGCGTCACGTCGGCGGCAATCGCCGAGACGCTGCGCGTTGCCACCGCGGGCGACTACGACCAGGGGCTCGCCAAGCTCAACCTCAGCCAGCGCCAGGTGCCGATCGTGGTGCGGCTGGCCGCCGGCGCACGCAAGGACGTCGACGTGCTGTCGCGCCTGCCGGTGCCCGGCTCGCGCGGGCCGGTGCCGCTGTCCAACGTCGCCGAGATCTCGATCGACAGCGGCCCCGCAGAGATCAACCGCTACGACCGCCTGCGCAACATCAACTTCGAGATCGAACTGAACCAGCAACCGCTCGGTGAGGTCGAGAAGCGCGCGCGTGCGCTCCCCAGCCTGGCCCAGCTGCCGCCCGGCGTGATCCAGACCAGCGTCGGTGACGCCGAGGCGATGGCCGAGCTGTTCGAGAGCTTCGGCCTCGCGATGCTGACGGGCGTGCTGTGCATCTACATCGTGCTCGTGCTGCTGTTCAAGGACTTCGTGCAGCCGGTGACGATCCTCGCCGCGCTGGTGCTGTCGATTCCCGGCGCCTTCCTCGCCCTGTTCCTGACGCAGACGGCGCTGTCGATGCCGTCGATGATCGGCCTGATCATGCTGATGGGCATCGCGACCAAGAACTCGATCCTGCTGATCGAGTACGCGATCATGGCGCGCCGCGAGTTCGGCATGACGCGCCTGGACGCGCTGCTCGACGCCTGCCACAAGCGCGCAAGGCCGATCGTGATGACGACGATCGCGATGGGCGCCGGCATGATGCCGATCGCGCTGGGACTCGGCGTCGACCCGAGCTTTCGTGCGCCGATGGCGATCGTCGTGATCGGCGGGCTGATCACGTCGACCTTTCTCAGCCTGCTCGTGATCCCGGTGCTGTTCACCTACGTCGACGACGTCGTGCAGGTCGTCGTCGGTCGGCTGCGAGCCTCATTCGACCGCACGCACCGCGGCGCGGCATCGGCTTCTTGATTTGCAGCAGGTCGGCGCCGAGCGATCGGCACGACAATCCGCCTGTGCGTTGCCTACGTCATTCCTGCATCGTCGCCCGCTGGGTGCTGGCGTGGTACGCGTTGTTCGTCGGCGTGTCGATCGCGTCGCCGCTGATCGAGCCCACGACGCTGCAGATGGTCTGCTCGATGGGCATGAAGATGGTCGTGGTCGACAGCGAAGGCACTGCGGCGGACGAGGCCCACGGACTAGACTGCCCGTTGTGCGCACCGTTCGCACCGACTTCGCGGACCTGGGCGCTGTCGTTCGCGCGCCCCGATGCCCTGGCGCATGCGCTCAGGCCCGCCGTCGCAGCTCACCTCGCCTGGGTGACGCGATCGCCGTTGCCCGCCCGCGGGCCGCCGCCCGCCGCCTGAGCCGGTGATCGGCGGGGCCTTGCCCCGCTCCGTTTCGTTCACGCCGACCTGCGAGCCGGCCGAAGCGCGCCGGGCCTGGAGCCTGCGTGCAGCGCTTCCTTCGATTGCCGCTCGGTCGCCGTGCGAACCCCATTTTCCTGCGCTCGAACCGCGTGGTTCGAGCACCGACACGACGTACAACATGAACTTCAGACGTGCACTCCTAGTGCTGGCCGCTGCGCCCTCGATCGCCCCGGTAGCTGCTCAACAGACCGACACCTTGCCTCCGGTCCAGGTGATCGGGCACCGCGACACACCGATATCCCAAGCCAGCGGCGCGCCGACGCGCTCGAGCCTGCTTTCGCAGCGCGCCGCGACCAGCGACACCGCCAGCCTGCTGCAAGACGTGCCTGGCGTGAGCCTGGGCATCGCGGGCGGCATGTCGAGCCTGCCGATCGTTCGCGGCCTCGGCGACGACCGGCTGCGCATCAAGGTCGACGGCATGGACCTCGTCGCCGCCTGCCCCAACCACATGAATCCGCCGCTGTCGTACCTCGATCCGAGCCAGGTCGGCTCACTGCACGTCTGGGCCGGCATCACGCCGGTGAGCGTGGGCGGCGACAGCATCGGCGGCACGATCGTCGCCGAATCGGCGCCGCCGCAGTTCGCACCCGCCGACCAGGAGCGCATCACGGGCGGCGAGGTCGGCAGCTTCTATCGCAGCAACAACGAGGCGCGCGGCCTGAACGTCTCGGCCGGCTATGCGACGCCAACCTTCGCCGCCGCCTACCGCGGCGCACTCGCACGCGCCGGCAACTACACCGCCGGCGACGACTTCAAGACCTTCGCCGCCACCGGCAATCCGGGGCACGGGCTGCCGCTGGACGAAGTGGGCTCGTCGGCCTACGACGCGCGCAACCATGCGCTCGACTTCGCGTGGCGCGGCGAGACCCGGCTCGTCGAGCTGAAGCTCGGCCACCAGACGATGCCGCTGCAGCTCTATCCGAACCAGCGCATGGACCTGCTGCGCAACTCGCAGGACCGCATCAATGCGCGGCTGCTGTCCGACCAGCGCTGGGGCCGCCTCGACCTGCGCGTCTATCACGAGGCGGTCGACCACTACATGGACTTCGGCCCCGACAAGCAGCTCGTCTACGGCGCCGCGCCCTACGTCGTGGCCACCGGCATGCCGATGTGGACGAAGGGGCGGACGACCGGCGCCGTCGCGCGGGCCGACATCGATCTGTCGGAGCGCGATCTGCTGCGCGTGGGTGCCGAGCTGCTGCTGCATCGGCTCGACGACTGGTGGCCGCCGTCGCCGGCCGACCTGACGGGCATGCTGGTCAGCGCGACGAACCCGGTGCAGGCCACTTTCGCCGGCATGGCGCCCGACACCTTCCTCAACATCAACGGCGGCCGGCGCGACCGCCTCGCCGGCTTTGCCGAATGGGAGGCGCGCTGGAGCCCGCGCTGGATGTCGCTGCTCGGCGCGCGCGTCGAGCGCGTCACCACCGACACCGGCCCGGTGCAGGGCTACAACAGCGTCGCCGGCCACCCGATGTACTCGACCGGCTACCTGATCTCGGCGACCGAGTTCAATGCGCTCGACCGCAAGCGCGCCGACACCAACGTCGACCTGACCGTGCTGGCGCGCCACACGCCCGACGAGACCCGCAGCGTCGAACTGGGCTTCGCGCGCAAGGTGCGCTCGCCCAACCTCTACGAGCGCTATTCGTGGTCGCGCAACGCGATGGCTCTGGTAATGAACAACTTCGTCGGCGACGGCAACGGCTACCTCGGCAATCCGGACCTGAAGCCCGAGGTCGCCCATACGCTCAGCGCGAGCGCGAGCTGGCACAGCGCCGACCGCACGTCGGAGTTCAGGCTCGCGCCGTTCTACACGCGCGTCACCGACTACGTCGATGCCGTCGCGTGGGACCGGAACGCCAACGTCGCCGCCGCGCCGGTGCCGGGGCAGTTCGGCATCCTGAAGTACATGAACCAGAGCGCGCGGCTGGTCGGCGTCGACGTCTCGGGCCGGCTGCCGCTGGGCCGCAACGAGCTCGGCGCCTGGGCCGTCAAGGGCGTTGTGAATTACACCCGCGGGCGCAATCTCGACACCGGCAGCGGCCTCTACCGCGTCATGCCGCTGAACGCGCGGATCGCGCTGCAGCAGGCATCGGGCGCCTGGGAGCACACGCTGGAACTCGTGGCGGTGCACGCCAAGCGCAACGTCTCGGCGCCGCGGCAGGAGATTCCCACGGGCGGCTACGGCCTCGTCAACTGGCGCGGCAGCCATACCTGGCGTCGGCTGCGCATCGACTACGGCATCGAGAACGTGTTCGATCGCCACTACGCGCTGCCACTGGGCGGCACCTACGTCGGCCAGGGCCGCACGATGTCGATCAACGGCGTGCCGTTCGGCATCCCGGTGCCGGGCATGGGGCGTTCGATCAACGTCGGCGTGAACTACAAGTTCTGAAACGCGCCCGCCCGCGCGCCAAGCCAGGCCGTGCTACCCGGCGCGCCGCGGTGCGCCGGGTCGACGCGCTCGAGCACCGCCTGGCAGCGCTCGTCGGAGAACTCGTCGGCCAGCGCGTCGAGGAAGACGCGGGTGCGCGCCGGCATCAGCCGCCGCCCCGGAAACACGGCCCACGCCGGCACCGGCGGCAAGCGCCAGTCCGCCAGCACCGGCTCCAGTTCGCCGCGCTGCACGTAGGGCTCGGCGAAGTGGATCGGAACGCCGGCGATGCCGGCACCCAAACGCGCCAGTCGGATCAGCAGTTCGGGCGCGTTGGCGAGCACTCGCATGCGTAACGCGCCGCCCCATTGCGAGTCGCCGCGAGCGAGGCGCCACGGCAACGGTTCGCCGCTACGAGAGCGCAGCAGCAAGGCGTCGTGCTGCGGCAGCTCGGCCGGCGTCGCCGGGGTGCCGCGCCGCGCCAGGTAGTCCGGTGCGGCGAACAGCCCGGTGGCGAAGACGGCGATGCGCCGAGCTGCAAGCGACGCGTCGTCCGGCAGGTCACCCATGCGGATCGCGAGGTCGTAGCTCTCGCCGATCATGTCGACGCGCCGCGCCGACAGATCGAGGTCGAGTTCGATCGCCGGGTGGCCGGCGACGAAACGCGCCAGCCGCGGCGCGAGGACGACCTGCGCCAGGTCGGCCGGCATCGATACGCGCAGCCGCCCGCTCGGCTCGGCCTGCCGGTGCTGCGCCAGAGCCCCCGCGGCATCGACTTCGTCGACGATCTGGCGCGCATGCGCCAAGACGCTGTGACCGAAGTCGGTCACCGCAAGTTTGCGCGTCGTCCGCAGCAGCAAGCGCTCACCAAGCTCCGCCTCCAGGGCCGCCAGACGACGCGACACGGTCGACTTCGGCAGGCCCAGACGCTCGCCGGCACGGCTGAAACTGCCTTCGTCGACGACGCGGGCGAAGAGCAGCAGATCGTTCGGCTCGAGTCCCACACGCGCCTCGTTAGTTCCATCAAAGGAACAATGTTATCCATTCAGACGTCTTCCGGATCGATTTCGGGATAACTAAAGTGGGTTCATCGCAATCGCATCTCCCGAAGGAGCCGCTCCATGAACATCCTGCAGATCCATTCCAGCGCCCGGGCCATCGGATCGCATTCGAGCCGACTCGCCGCGCGCATCGTCGAGCGCCTGCGCGCCGCGCATCCCGACGCCCGCATCGCGCTGCGCGACCTCGGCAAGACGCCACACCCGGCACTCGACGAAGCGGCACTGCAGGCGCTGTTCACGCCGGACGGCCAGCGCACGCCCGAACAGGCGGCGCGCGTCGCGCTCGACGACGCGCTGATCGCGGAGATCCAGGTCGCCGACGTCATCGTCCTCGGCGTGCCGATGTACAACTTCGGCGTGCCGGCGCAGCTGAAGAACTGGATCGACGCCATCGCGCGCGCCGGCGTCACCTTCCGCTACACGGACCGGGGCCCGCAGGGCCTGCTGCAGGGCAAGAAGGTGCTGGTCGCGCTGGCGCGCGGCGGCACGTACCGCGGCACCAGCGCGGACACGCAAGTGCCCTACCTGCAGACGGTGTTCGGCTTCCTCGGCATGACGGACCTTCAGTTCTTCTATGCCGAGGGCCTGGCGATGGGCCCCGATGCCGAACGCGCCGGTCTCGCCGCCGCCGAGGCGCAGATCGACGACACCGTCGTCGCCTGAAGGGACTCGCCGCCACCGCTACGATGGATCTCGACCGAGGAGTTGCCATGACCACGACCCCGGACCGCGCACCGCTGCAAGCCGAAACCGTCACGCGCGCGCGCGGCGTCGAGCGCCTCGTCGCGGGGCAGGCGACCTCCGATGGCGCCGGAGTCAAGCTGACGCGCGTACTGGCGCAGCCGCTGCAGCGCCGGCTCGACCCGTTCCTGATGCTCGATGCCTTCGGCACCGACGACCCCGACGACTACATCGGCGGCTTTCCAGACCACCCGCACCGCGGCTTCGAGACCGTCACCTACATGATCGCGGGGCGCATGCGCCATCGCGACAGCACCGGCCACGAGGGCCTGCTCTCCAACGGCGGCGTGCAATGGATGACGGCCGGTCGCGGCATCGTCCATTCCGAGCTGCCCGAGCAGGAAGCCGGCCGCATGGAAGGCTTCCAGCTCTGGCTCAACCTGCCGGCCGCCGACAAGATGCGAGCGCCTTGGTATCGCGACATCCAGGGCGACGCCATTCCAGAGTTCACGACGCCCGGGGGCGTGACCGTTCGCGCGATCGCCGGTGCGAGCCACGGCGTGGCCGGCGCGATGCGGCGCGACGTGACCGAGCCGCTTTACCTCGACCTGCATTTCGCGCCCGGCGCCGCCTTCCGCCAGGCGCTGCCGGCGGCGCACAACGCCTTCGTCTACGTCTACCGCGGCGCCCTCGCCCTCGGCGATGCGGCAGTGCCCGCGCAGCGCATGGCGATTCTGAAGAACGAGGGCGATGGCGCCGCGCTCCAGGCCACCGGCGATGCGCCGGCGCGCGCCCTGCTGATCGCCGGCCGGCCGCTCGGCGAGCCGATCGCGCAGTACGGCCCGTTCGTGATGAACACGCAGCAGCAGATCTTCGAGGCGGTCGAGGACTTCAGAGCCGGCCGGTTCACCGGCTGACGGCGTCCGGCTACAGCGGCGCCGCGCGGTCGGTCTCGCCGGCGACGTTCTCGCGCGGGTCGCCGGCGCGCCGCAGCGTCTTCTGCAGCAGCATCATCTCGTCGCCGAGCGCGTCGAGGCGAGGCTCGTCGAGCATGCGCCGCACCTTCGGGAACAGGTCGTCCTCTTCCTCGCGGTGGTGATGTTCGGTCTGCTCCTTGAGCACCTCGAACTTGGGCTCGAAGGTCTTGTCGTCGACGTCCAGGGCGACAAGGTCGGCGAGCAGGCGCTTGAGCGACAAGTGCTCCTCGAGAGATTCGAGCAGGACATCTTCCGTGCGCGCGGCCTTCACCGCCGGATAGAACACCTGCTCCTCGGAAGCGATGTGCACCGTCAGGTGATCGCCGACTTGCGCGAACAGTGCGGCCCGGTCGGCCGGCCGCTCAGCGCCAAGCAACTGCTTCATGCGCGATTCGATCTGGTGGTGCTGCTCTATCAGCAGGTCAACGGCGTTCATGACGAGGATCCCTTGCGTAGTCGATCGATTTCATGAAGCTCAATGGCCGCGCGGCACGTCGGGCGGCAGCAGCGGCATGCGGCCGAGGCGATCCTCGATCTCGCCAAGGTACGCTGCCGTCGAGTTGACGGCCTGCTCCTGCGCCGTGCGCAACTCGGCGGCCACTGCATCGAAGCGCGCGACGAGTGCGGCGCGCGACTCGTCGTCGCGACGGACCATCCGCTGCAGCTCGGCATCGAGGTGCTGGCGCAACTCGGTGAAGCGCGACGCCTCGGCGCGGTCGGCGAGCTCGCGCTGCGCCTGCAGCTCGCGGGCGTGGCGGCGGCTCTCCAGCAGGACCGAGCCTTGCAGCGTCAGCGCCCAGGCGGTGAAGACGAGCGCCAGCACGCACAGCAGCACCAGCATGATCAGCCCCAGCGGCGCGTCGACCGTGACGACGCCCAGCGATACCGGCACGGCCACGGCAAGTTGCTGCCAGTTCAGCAGCGCGAAGCCGGCCACCAGGGCCAGAACGGCGGCGACCGCCAATGTGCGCGGCAGCACCGCGCCGGCAGCAGCGCCACGCCTCGGCAGGCGCGCGCGCAAGGCCGCGCCGCTCATCGCCGCGCCGATCTGCCCGAAGGCTTTCCCGACGGCTCGTGAGTCGCCTGGGCAGTGGCGCCGCCGCCTGCCGCGCCGCTGGCGGCCGAGACGCCCGAGCGGTCGGGTTCGGCGGGCTCCGAGATATCGGCCAGCGCGCCGGCGACCGTGGCGCTCTCGCCGTCGACCTTGGTGGCGACGTCGCCCAGCGACACGATGCCCACCAGATGCTTTTCGCGATCGACCACGGGCAGGCGGCGGATCTGTGCGCTGCGCATCTGATCCATCACTTCGTCGATCGGCTGGTCGTCGTAGCACCAGCGCACGCTGCCGCTCATCACGTCGCGCAGCGGCGTGCTGGAGCCGGCCAGGCCCTGCGCGACTCCGCGCACCGTGATGTCGCGATCGGTGACCATGCCGACGAGCTTCCTGCCGTCGCACACCGGCACGGAGCCGACGTTGAGCTCCTCCATCGCCTGCGCGGCGAACTGCATCGTGTCGCCGGGCGCCAGCGCGCGCACGCCGCGCGTCATCACTTGCGAAACTTGCACCATCATGCGGTCCTTTCGAGGAAAGCGGGCTGGAACGCTGCTGCGCGGCAAGCCGCGTACCCGCGGGACTTCAGATCGCGCCGACCTGCCCCGTCACCGGCAGCACGATGCCCGTGATGTAGGACGCGCAGACCGGCGCCGCGAGGAACACGTAGGCCGGCGACAGCTCCTCGGGCTGCGCCGCGCGCTTGAAGACGGTCTGCTTGCCGAATTCGGGAACCTTGGCGGCGGGCTTGTCGGCCGGGTTCAGCGGCGTCCACACCGGCCCGGGCGCGACGGCGTTGACTCGGATGCCCCTGCCGATCAGGTTCTGCGCCAGCGACTTGGTGAAGGCGTGGATCGCGCCCTTGGTCGCCGCGTAGTCGAGGAGGTGCGCGCTGCCTTCGAGGCCGACGACGGAGCCGGTGTTGATGATCGAGCTGCCCGGCCGCAGGTGCGGCAACGCCGCGCGCGCCATGTGGAAGTAGCCGTGCACATTGGTGCGCAGCGTCTCGTCGAGGCGCTCGTCGTCGATGTCCTCGATCGATTCGGCGTGTTCCTGGAACGCGGCGTTGTTGACCAGGATGTCGAGCCGCCCGAACGCCTGCACCGCCTGCTCGACGGCGCGGCGGCAGAACGACGCGTCCTTCACGTCGCCGGCGATCGCGACGCAGCGCCGGCCCTCGGCCTCGACGCGGCGCTTCGTCTCGGCGGCGTCCTCATGCGCAGCGAGGTAGACGATGGCGACGTCGGCACCTTCGCGCGCATACAGCACGGCGACGGCGCGGCCGATGCCCGAATCGCCGCCGGTGACGACGGCGGCCATGTCCTGCAGCTTGCCGCTGCCTTTGTAGTCGGGTGCGTCGAAGCGCGGGGCCAAAGCGAGTTCGTGTTCGTGGCCGGGCTTGGCGAGGTGCTGGGCCGGCAGCTCGGTGGGCTGCGGCCGAGCACCGGTCTGCGGCGGCGGCGCGTCCTTCTTCGCGCCTCCCTTGCCGCGCGCCTGCGCGCCGTCGCGCGCGTCCTGCTCGCGCTGAATCTCGCGCTGACGCTCCAGCGTTGCCGGTGCCTCGACCTGATTCGCGCCGGGGCGCTCCTTCGGGGTTTCGCGTTTCCTGACCATCGCAGCGGCTCCTTTCGTCCTTGCAGCCGCAGTGGGCACGCGCCGTGCCTACCATCGAAGAGATCGAAGACCCAGGAGCGAACGCGATGACGACGCGGCTGTCGGTGGCCAAGGACAAGCTCAAGTTCGTACTGCTCGAAGGCATCCACGAGACGGCACTGAAGGCGCTGCGCGACGACGGATACACGCAGATCGAGACTTGGCCGAAGGCGCTGGCCGGCGAGGCGCTCGCCGCGGCGCTGGCCGATGCGCACTTCGTCGGCATCCGCTCGCGCACCCAGCTCACGCGCGCGGTGCTCGAGGCGGCGCCGAAGCTGGCGGCGATCGGGGCGTTTTGCATCGGCACCAACCAGATCGACCTACGCACGGCGATGCGCCGCGGCATCCCCGTCTTCAATGCGCCGTTCTCCAACACGCGCAGCGTCGCCGAGCTGGTGCTGGCCGAGATCATCCTGCTGATGCGCGGCCTCCCCGAGAAGAACGCGATCCTGCACCGCAACGGCTGGGTCAAGAGCGCGGCCCATTCCTACGAGGTGCGCGGCAAGACGCTGGGCATCGTCGGCTACGGCCATATCGGCACGCAGATCGGCGTGCTCGCCGAGCAGCTCGGCATGGCCGTCGTGTTCCACGACATCGAGGCCAAGCTGCCGCTGGGCAACGCGCGCCAGTTGCCGACGCTCGACGCGCTGCTGCAGGCCGCCGACGTCGTCACCCTGCACGTGCCCGCGACGCCGCAGACCGTGGACCTCATCGGCGCCGCCGAGCTGGAGCGCATGAAGCCCGGCAGCCATTTGATCAATGCGTCGCGCGGCAACGTCGTCGACATCGAGGCCTTGGCCGCCGCGCTCGATGCGCGCCACCTGCTCGGCGCGGCGATCGACGTCTTTCCGGTCGAGCCGCAGGGCAACGACGCGCGCTTCGAGTCGCCGCTGACGCGTTACGACAACGTGCTGCTGACGCCGCACATCGGCGGCTCGACCGCCGAGGCGCAGGCCAACATCGGCCGCGA
>Ga0073899_10002564_pt1 | contig 16307 bp, 16 predicted proteins | sample KloWWTmetaKNB5Ph_FD_88975 | JGI IMG/M metagenome (GOLD analysis project Ga0073899, IMG submission 88975) | Active sludge microbial communities from Klosterneuburg, Austria, studying microevolution and ecology of nitrifiers - Klosterneuburg... | ecosystem: Engineered > WWTP > Aerobic digester >...
CGCCGGTCTTCTCGCTCACGGTCTCGCGGATCGGACGCAGCACGCCGGCGGTGGCGAACAGCCCATGCAGGAAGACGACGACATGCTCGCCGGGCTGGGCCAGCCGTGGATAGCTGGCCGACATGTCGCGGTGCAGGAGGGTCGCCTGGCGGGCGAAGGCCATGGCCTCTCGACCCACGTCGCGGATCCGCGAGATGGGGGTGCCGCCCGCCAGAGCCGTCAGGGTGGCCAGACCGCGCTTCATCGCTTCCGGGTTTGTAGCGCAGCCCCGGCGTGATCGGCAGCTTCTTGTCAGGCGCACGCCGCTCGGGCCAAGCTGCATCGCCGACTTCGCGATGGGAGAGCCCAGTGAGTTCCGCAGAGTTCGACCCGCCCGCGAACGCATTTTCGCACCCGTTCGTCGTCCCGGCGACCGCCATCGACGACCTGGGCCACGCCAGCAACGTGGCGTGGGTGCGGTGGGTGCAAGACGCCGCGACCACCCACTCGCGGACCGTGGGGCTCGACCTCGACGAGTACCGACGCCTCGGCGTGCTGTGGGTCGTGCGCCGGCACGAGATCGAGTACCTGGCACCGGCCTTCGATGGCGAGTCCTTGAGTGCGCTGACCTGGATTGCCTCGATGCGCGCCGCCACCAGCCTGCGTCGGACGGTCTTCCGTCGCGCCGCCGACGGCGCCCTCTTGTGCCAGGCCGCCACCACCTGGGTCCTGATCGACATCCAGAGCGGGCGGCCGACACGGGTCCCGAAGGACCTCTTGGCGCGCTACGGCTTCGGCACGCTCAGCTGAGGTCTTCGGAGAGGGCAGCCACCGTGGCCGCTGGCAGCTCGACCTCGCCCCGGTAGGCCGGGTGATCGACGCCGATGTGCACCGGCTGCTGCTCGCGGATCGCGCTCACCGCCTGGGGCGAGAGCGGGAACTTCACGTAGTGCACCGCCGTGGTGCGATCGCGACGATCGTTGCGCGCGTCGGGCACCACGGGGAAGCGCTGCCCGCCGACCGTCACGTAGAACTTGTCTTCCAGCCCGGCGAGACGCTCGAGCATTGCCTCGCGCTCCGAGCGGTCGTCGTACTCGACGAAGATCGTCGCCGAGAGCTCGGCGTCGCCGGGCACCAGCTCGTTGTACGTCTCGATCTCGTGCAGCACGGCCTTCTCGGCGGTGATCCGCTCGGTGCGCAGCATCTCTTGGATCTGGAACAACGCCGTATCGTGGTTCTCGAACAGCACCGTCATGTTCGGGCCCAGGCGCGTGCGCCGGCGCTTCTTCTCGTCGATCACGCGCGCCCGGAAGCGGTCGCGGATCTGCTCGTAGGCGCCGAGGTCCAGGACTTCGCTGCGGGACACGGGTTTCATGCGGTTGCCTCCGGCTCGCGGGGCGCGACGCCCCCGGGCAGATCGTCCAGGCCGTAGGCCACCGCCAGCGCCTGCACCGGGTGCAGCGCCGGGCGACCGGTCTCTTTCAAGATGCGCAAGGCCGCCAGGCTGCAGTCGGTGATCACCATGTCGGGCTCCTCGTTCTCGATGGCCTTCGCCATGCGCAGAGCGTAGCGGCGACCTTCCTGGTAGTACGCGGCCTTCATGCCCCAGGTTCCGTCCACGGCCGAGCAGCGCTCGACGATGCGCACGTCCGTCTCGGGCAGCTGCGACAAGAGCCGCGCCCCGGGCACGGCGATCTTCTGGGCGCGCAGGTGGCAGGGCGCGTGGTACGCGACCACGCCGAAGCCCCGCTCGAACTCGCGGCTGAGGGTCTTCGCGCGCCGAAGGCCGTCCAGGAACTCCATCAGATCGAGGGTCGCCGCGGCGACCGCTTTCGCCTCGGGCGTGCCGAGGTAGACCGGCCACTCTTTCTTCATGGTGTAGCCGCAGGTCGGGCCCGGGACGACCACCTTGGCGCCCCGCTGCACGTGCGGCAAGAGCAGGTCCACGTTGTGGCGCATCTTGCGCTTGGCGGCCTCCACGTCGCCGCCGTCCAGGTTGGGCATGCCGCAGCAGGTGAGCCCAACCGGAAGCGTGACCGAGAAGCCGTTCTTCTCGAGCACCAGCACCGCGTCGCGCGGCACCTCGGGGAAGTTGTATTCGCCGTAGCAGGTCGGAAACAGCACCACCTCGCCGGCACTGCCGGCCTCGGCCGGCGCCTGATGGGTCTCGAGCCAGCGCGTGAACGGCTCGGCCGCCAGCGGTGGCAGGGGGAACTCGGCGCTGATCCCGGTGGTGACCTCCATGGCTTTGCGCGCCAGGCGGTGGGCGTTGACGAAGTTCGCCAGGGGCGCCGCCCGCCCCGCGCCGGCCCAGCCCACCAGCTGCGGCTCGCCGAGCACGCGATCGACGAGCGGAATGCCCTCGCGACGCGCCCGCTGGGCCTTCTCGCGCGCCATCAACCGGGGGAAGTCGAGCAGCTCGCGCGCGCCCTCGTCCTCGGTGTACGGGCACTTGATGTAGCAGAGCTTGCACTGCCAGCAGTGGTCGGTGACCGCACGCACCGTGTCGGGGCCGAGGAGCTCGGCGCCCTCGGCGCGGCCTGATTCGATGTCGCGGTCCACGGCGTCGAACAAGAGCGGGAACGAGCCGCAGTACGTCACGCACATGCGGCACTCGTGGCAGATCTGGAACGTGCGCCGCAGCTCTTGCTCGAGATCGCGCGCGTCCCAGTAGCGCGAGTCGTTCGGGTCGACGGCCGGGGGCTGTGCGGGGTTCCGGGCGATCTTGCTCATCGTCGACCGTTCATAGCAACAAAGCCCCCGGCTTCGCGACGGGCGCGGAGCCGAGGGCCTCGCAATTTTCTCGCCGGTTCAGCCCTCGAGCTCTTTCAGCGCCTTGGCGAACCGCCCCGCATGGCTCTTCTCGGCCTTGGCCAGCGTCTCGAACCACTCGGCGATTTCGTCGAAGCCCTCTTCGCGGGCGGACTTGGCCATGCCCGGGTACATGGTCTCGTACTCGTGGGTCTCGCCCGCGACCGCTGCCGCCAGGTTCTTGGCCGTGTTGCCGATGGGCTTGCCCGTGGCCGGGTCGCCCACCTGCTTGAGGAAGTCGAGGTGACCGTGGGCGTGGCCGGTCTCGCCGTCGGCGGTGTCCTTGAACAGGCCGGCGACCTCGGGCAGCCCTTCCACGTCCGCGACCTTGGCGAAGTACAGATAGCGACGGTTCGCCTGGGACTCGCCCGCGAACGCTTCTTTCAGGTTGTTGTGGGTCTTGGTTCCTTCGAGCTTGGCCATTGTCTCATCCCTCCGCTGGGCGCGACCTGCGCGCCGGGTTTCGCATCGGTATCACCGACCCCGGTCAGATAAGGCTGCCCGCGCCGCGCCGCCAATCGAATCTGCTGATGCGCTCTTAAGCTCAGCTTATCGGCTGGCCGGCAGGAAACCCGGCAGAAATTGCGCACAGTTTGCGGCGCGCGGCGGGGCGCCGCAAATAGCCACACATGGATCTGTCCAACGTCACCTTGACCCAGCTTCGCTACGTGGTGGCCGTGGACCGGCTCCGGTCGTTTCGCGCGGCCGCCGAGCACTGCCACGTCTCGCAGCCGGCGCTCAGCATGCAGGTCGGGCGGCTGGAAGAGCTGCTCGACCTGACGCTCTTCGACCGCAGCCGCCAGCCGGTGGTGGTCACGGAGCGCGGCGCCACGGTGGTTGCCCAGGCGCGAGCCATCTTGCGCGAGATGGAGCGGCTGGGCGACGCGGCACGCAGCAGCGCCGAGATCGCCGGGCGCTATCGGCTGGGGGTGATCCCTTCCCTGGCCCCGACGCTGGTGCCGCGCTTCTTGCCGGCGTTCGCCCGGGCGTATCCCAAGGTCGAGCTGATCGTGGAAGAGACCCAGACCGAGGCCCTGCTCTCGCGGCTGCAAGGCGACTCGATCGATGGCGGTATCGCCGTCACCCCGCTCGGGGTCGGCGCGGTGCACGAGCACGAGCTGTTCAAAGAGCCGCTGTACGCCTACCTCTCGCCGCGCCACCCGCTCGCCAAGCGGGCGCGGATCCGCCAGAGCGACCTCGTGGACGAGCAGCTCTGGCTGATGGCCGAAGGCCACTGCTTCCGCACGCAGGTGCTGCACCTGTGCGGCGCCGATCCGACCCGCACGCCTCGCCCGGTTCGCTTCGAGAGCGGAAGCTTCGAGACGCTGGTCCGCCTGGTCGACGCCGGCCAGGGGGTGACCGTGCTGCCCGAGCTGGTGGTCCAGGGCCTGCCGCGTGCCCAGCAGCAGTCCCGCGTCCGCCCCTTCGCCCCCCCCGTGCCGGTGCGGCAGGTGAGCTTCATCCACGTGCGCGAGCACCTGCACCGCCCGATCGCCGCCGCGCTGATCGAGACGCTGACGGCCACCACCCGGGGAGTGGGCGCGGGCCGCGTGAGCCAGACGGTGGTGCCGGTGGTCGACAGCCCGTGACTCTCACCCGTCGAGCAAGACGCTGAGCCCCTTGGCGCCCAGCACGGCGTAGTTGCGCACGCAGTTGTTGAAGATGGCGTGGACCTTGGCCGCCCGCTCGGAGAGCACGCGGACCGGAGCGACCCAGGTCTCGAGCTCGGCCGGCGCGTAGAGGTAGTCGAAGCGCTCGTGCACGCTGGCCCCCTTCTTGTTCCAGCCCGCGCGGTTGTGGCCGTGGAACCGCACCAGAGCGAGCTCGGGATTCGTGACCGCCGTCAGGGGTGGCACGCCGCCCGCGGCCACGTCGGGCTCGTCGACACCGACGTAAGAGAACCCGAGCGAACGCATCAAGTCGAATACGCGCTCGCGACGCTCGGGCAAGAGCCACGACCGGTTGCGGAGCTCGATCGAGATCGGCGTGTCGGGCCAGCGCTCGCGGAGCCTTTCCAGCCGCCGGGCGTTGCCCCGCGTTGCCGAGAACCACGGTGGAAACTGGGCCATCACGCAGCCCAGGCGACCGGATCGCTGGAGCGGCGCAACCAGCGCACGGAAGCGTGCTTCGATCTCGGTGGCGATCTCGGCGGGCATGCGATCGGGGTAGACGCGCGCCCCGTGGCTCGCGAGCGCCTGGGCCAGGTCGCCCGGCAAGCGCGCGACGTCGACCGGATGCCCGGTGACGATCGGGTGAGCCTTCACGTCGAACACGAAGCCGGGCGGCGTCCAGTCGAGCCAGCGCTCGGCGGTCTCGGGTGGCAAGAGGGAGTAGTAGGTGGCGTCGACCTCGACCAGCGAAAACTGGCTCGAGTAGAAGCGCAGGCGCGCTTCTGCGCTGCTGGCGCCCCGGGGGTAGAAGAGCCCGCCCTGCACCAGCGTCTTGTCGGTCCAGCCGGCGGTGCCGAACACCACGTTGCCACGCGCCGCGGGGACCGGGGCTCTGGCGGCGAGCTCGGTCGCCGCAGCCCAGCGCGCGGGATCCGGCTCGGGGACGACCAGGCGCGGGGCCCGGGCGCTCACCCGGACCTCGGCTTCGCGATGCGCTCGGCCAGGGCGCGCACGGTCAGCGGGCTCGAGCCTTCGGCCTTGTTGTTGACGATCACCAGCAGCACCTTGCCGAGCTTCTCGCAAGCCTCGACCAGGCGGGCGACATCGGCGCGCATCTTCTCTTGCGGGTCGACGATGCGGTCGAAGGGCGCCAGGGCGCGCTTGCGATCGTCGTAGCGCTGCCCGGGCGGAATGAGCAGCCGCGCCACCACGAACGGCGCGCTGAGCACGCCGGGGATCTCGAGCTGCTCGCCGAGATCGGGCATGCGCTCCCAGAAGTTGAGCACGTGGGCCACGCCATGAGCGGCCAGGGCGTCGAGGTAGGCGTGGGTCAAGAGCTCGCGGTTCCGGAGCTCGACCGCGTAGCGGTGCGCTGTCGGCAGCTTCGAGAAGAACTCGGACAAGCGCTGGGCGAAGCGCCCGGGCTCGGGCAGCTCGTGGCGACGGAGCGGGGGGAGCTCGAAGACCAACGCGCCGGTGCGCTCGGCGAAGGCCTCTTCGACCGGCGCGAGGACGTGCTCGCGAAAACACTCGACCGAGAGGAAGCGCGGGTTCGGCTCGCGGGTCTTGGGATCGACCGCCTGGGTCACCGCGCTCCAGACCTTCATCACGGCGCCAAACCCCTGGGGCAGCGCCCGGGCGTAGCCCGCGAGGGTCGGGCGGTCGAGCGGGGCGTAGTAGCTGCGGTCGATGCCCACGCTGCGGAACAGCGGGTACCTGGCGTACAGCTCGAGCCCGCGCTGGGCCAGCTCGCGCTCGCTGGTGCCGGGCGGATAGACCAGGCCCGCCCACCCTGGAAACGTCCAGGAAGAGGTGCCGAACCGCACGTGCAACGGCACGCGCGCGGCAAGCTCGCGCTCGGCCGAGAAGTCGAGCTCGGGCGCCGCGCCGAACAGCTCGAGCTGGCGGCCCATCAGATCCGCCCGAGGGCGATCGCTTCCACACCACGCTCGGCCAGCAGTCGAACGCCGTGGATCAACATCGCGAAGCGGTCGTCGTGGGTCAGCCCCTGGCGGTAGCGGTAGTAGATCTGTTGCAGCACCACGGCGGTCTTGAACAGGCCGAAGGCGTAGTAGAAGAGCGCGTTCGACGCGTCGCGGCCCGTGCGCTGGGCCCAGCGATCGGCGATCTGGCGGCGAGTGAGGCTGCCGGGCAGCGTGGTGGGCCCCCAGCGCACGGCATGGAACTGCTCGGCGTCGTCGGGCTCGACCCAGTAGGCCAGCGTGGTCCCGAGATCCATCAGCGGGTCGCCCAGGGTGCACATTTCCCAGTCGAGCACGCCGATGATGCGCGTCGGGTCGAGCGGGTCGAGCACCACGTTGTCGAGCTTGAAGTCGTTGTGGATCAACCCCGGCGCGCCGTCGCCGGGCAAGCGCTCGGCGAGCCACGCTGCCAGCTGGTCCACGGCGGGGACGTCGTCGGTCTTCGAGCCGGCGTAGCGCTGAGCCCAGCCGCGTACCTGGCGCTCGACGTAACCCTCGGGCTTGCCCAGATCGCCGAGGCCGGCGGCGGCGAAGTCGATGGCGTGCAGCTCGGCCAACCGATCCGCGAGCTGGGTGTGCAGCGCCGAGACCTGCTCAGCGCCCAGCTCGAACCCGCGCGGCAGATCTTTGCGCACGATCAGGCCGTGGATGCGCCGCATGACGTAGAACGGGGCGCCGAGCACGCCCTCGTCGGCGCAGTGCAAGAGCGGCTCGGGTGCCAGGGGATACACCGCGTGGAGCTTCGAGAGCACGCGGAACTCGCGCCCCATGTCGTGCGCGGTCTTGACCTTGCTGCCGAACGGCGGGCGGCGGAGCACGTACTGCCGATCGCCGGCGCGGACCAAGTACGTGAGGTTGGAGTGGCCGGACGGGAACTGCTCGACCGAGAGCTCGGCCTGGGCGTCGACTTCCGGAAGGTGCTCGCGCAGGTGACGCGCCAAGGGCTCGAGGTCCAGCTCTTCACCGGCCCGTATCGGTTCGGCCCGATCCAACCAGCGCTCGAGCGTCGCCATCAGCCCACGATGATGTCCTGACAGGCCATCGACCCGAGCGTGCCGTCGTACCCGTCGTCTTTGATGCCGAGCCCGAGGTTGGCCGGGGTCGCCCGAACGATGCTGCCGTCGCTGGTGGTGATGCTCAGCGTCCACTGCTCGAGCTTGCCGCCCACCAACCAGTTGCTGTCACCCACGCACAGCGTCCACTTTCCGATGGCGTCGATGCCCTTGAACGCGGCCTGCAAGGTGGTCGGGCCCGCCGCGGCGCCCTTGTCGGGCTTGAAGGCGCAGATCTTGTCGTCTTTGCACACGTACGACAGCGGCCCGATGCTGTCGCCCATGTCTTCGGCGGCGACCGCCGCCGAATCTTGGAACGTGACGGCGTGCGCCGGATCGAGCCCCGACAGATCGCCGGCGAGGATGCCGCCGCCGTCGTCGGCGCCCTCGCCGTGACCGGGCCGGCTGACCAGGGTGATCACGGTGGCGTTCGGGCCGCGCAGCTTGATCGTGAGGTGACCGCAGTCCTCGTGGTCGATGGCGACCTTCACCGTCAAGCCTGCCACGATCGAGCTCTTGCAGGTCGCGGTCTTGGGATCGGTATCGGTGTCGACGTTGAGGAACCCGGCCTTGCAGCCACACACGCCGCCGCTGGAACAGGTCGCGTTCACGTCCGTGCACAGACCACTGCACGGGTCCGCGGTGGTGCCGCCAGTGCCGCCTGCGCCGCCGCTGCCGCCCGTTGCTCCGCCGCTGCCGCCCGTTGCTCCGCCGCTGCCGCCCGCGCCGCCGCTGCCGCCCGTTGCTCCGCCGCTGCCGCCCGCGCCACCGGTCGCACCACCACTGCCGCCGGTCGCGCCACCGCTGCCGCCCGTTGCTCCGCCGCTGCCACCGGTGGCGCCACCGCTGCCGCCGGTCGCGCCACCGCTGCCGCCCGTTGCTCCGCCGCTGCCGCCGGTCGCGCCACCGCTGCCACCGGCGCCCGCGCTGCCGCCGGCCCCGCCGGAACCGCTCACGCCACCCGAGCCGCCACTGCCGCCGGAGCCCGCGCCGCCACCGGTGCCCGCACTGCCGCCGGCGCCACCATTGCTGCCGCTGCCGCCGGCGCCGCCAGCGCCGCCGGCGCCCGCCTTCCCACCGGTCCCACCCCCGACGTCCGCTCCGCCTTCTTCGCTGAGCCCGCAAGCGGCCAGCGACCACGCGACCGTCACCCACGCCGAGACACCCAGCAGACGCCTGAAGCTCACGGCGGGGAAGTCTACCCCCGAGTCAGCGATCCCGCATACCCTCAGCCGCCCGATGCCCAAACCCGCCCTGTTCTTGGCGCTGGTGGCGGCGGCCTGCGCGCGCTCACCCAGCTTCGACGAGCCCCTGGTGGACCGCAGCAACGGCCAGCTCCCGGAGGTGGTGGCGCCGCGGATCGGCGACGCTGAGATCGTCATCGACGGCACGCTCGACGAAGGCGCATGGAGCCGCGCGGCAACCACCGGCATGTTCGTCTCGCCATCGAGCGGGAAGCCTGCGCCGAAATCGCGGGTCAACGCCCGGGCGCGCGTCGCCTGGAGCGACACTCGCCTGTTCGTCGGGCTCGTGGTGTGGGACGCGGCGGCGGCGACGCCGTTCGCGCGCGACGACGTCGACCCTCACATCTGGTCCAAGGCCTCGGGCGTCGAAGTCATGCTCCAGCCGGGGGACCGCGGCGACAACCGCGACTATTTCGAGATCCAGCTGGACGTGGCCGGGGCGGTCTGGGACACGCGCTTCGACGACTACAACCGACCCGTGACCGGCGGCCCCGACGACGCGACGCGGCGCTTCGGCCACCAGGAGTGGCGCAGCGAGGTCGAGCGCGCCGTTCGGAGCGGGGCGGGGCGCTATCAGGTGGAGCTGGCCATCCCCTTCCGGGCGCTCACGACCGCGGGGACCCCCACCCCGCCCCGTGCCGGCGACGTATGGCGGCTGAATCTCTACAGTTTCCGCGACGGCCAGGGCGACGCCCTGGCTTGGTCTCCGCTGCTGGGCCAGGGGAACTTCCACCGCTCGGGCCGGTTCGGCCGCATGCGCTTCGGCCCGTGAGCCGTGATAGTGTGGAACCATGGGAAAGCAGGGGCCGCGACCGGGTCAGAGCCGGAAGCCGAAGGCGGTGCCCGCCCTGCTGGTGAAGGAGCACGAGGTGCCGCTGGCGGACGGCGAGACCCTGATCGGGCGCGGTCCCGAGGCGACCCTCTCGATCCTGGGCTCGCTGGTCTCTCGACGCCACGCCAAGCTCACGGTGTGTGACGGACGTGTGACGGCCGAAGACGCGGGCAGTCGCAATGGGGTCTTCGTCAACGGCGCCCGGCTTGACGCGCCGGTGATGCTCGAGGACGGCGACACCCTGCTGATCGGGACCACCCAGCTCACCTTCTTCCTGGGCACCCCAGACGACGCGCCCCCGCCCAAGCGGTGCGTGTTCGACGAGCAGGGCAACATGCTCCCCGAGGGCGAGCTGATCGAGGACTCGAACACCCGCACGGCGATTCGTTTTGAGTCAGTCGATACAGTCGAGTTCGATCGCGAAGACGTCACCATCCAGGGGAGCCGCCCGCCCGCGCCCCGCGTCTCGTCGGCGTTCCACGCCAAGCCCGTCGAGACGGATCCGCCGCCCACCCCGAAGCGGGACGTTCCACTTCCCGAGAGCGGAGAGCTGCCCAGGATCCAGACCCTGGGGCGGATCCGGGCCCGGGCAGCGCCGTCGACCGCGCGCACCACCGCACCGCCCCTGGTGGGGCCCGCGGTGCGCCCCGGTTCGGGGTCGATGACACCGCCTCCCACGGCATCGGTGTCGTCACTGCCCCCGTCGGCCGCACCATCGGGCCACTCGGCAACGGCACCCGGGAACGATCCGCTGCTCGCCGCGCTGACCGTCATCGATCGCATGCTGGCGCGGGGTGACGCCGATGCGGCAGCCCGGGCGCTTTCGGGCCACCTGGCGCGCCGACTCGACAGCGCGCGCGCCGGCACGCCGCTCGGCGCCGAGCTGAGCCACACGGCGGCGTTCCGCTGCTTGTCGCTGCTCGAGCTCACGGGCGATCCCTCGTGGTTCGACCTGCTCGTGGAGCTGTACACGGTCGCGGGCGTACCGATGCCGAACGCCGTGATCGATCGCATCAAGCCCTTCGCCGGCGTGGTCCCGAGCGCCAGCCAGCAGGGCCTGACGCGCTATCAGCAGCTGATCCGCGAGAAGCTCGGCGACGTCGACGTCGAAGAGCTGGATGCGTGCGAGCGGATCTTGTCCCTCGGGTTCTGAGCTTCAGCCCTCGGCCTTCACCACCAAGCCGTGCTGCTTGAGGATGCGTCGCGCCAGGGCCGACTTGTGCACCTCGTCGGGACCGTCGTAGATGCGCGCCGCGCGCTCGTGAACCCACCAAGATGCCAGCGGCGTGTCGTCGGTCACCCCCAGCCCGCCGTGGACCTGGATGGCCCGATCGAGCACGCGCTGAAGGACGTTGGCAGCGTAGAACTTGATGGCGCTGATCTCGTTTCGCGCGGCGTATTGCCCCTGCTTGTCGATCTTCCACGCCGCGTGATGAATCAAGAGCTTCGCCGCGTCGATCTCGGCGCGGCTCTCGGCGATGAAGTCTTGCACCATCTGGCGTGTGCCCAGGGGCTTCCCCGGAGCGATCTCGCGCTTGGCCGCGTACTGGCACATCATCTCGAAGGCGCGCTCGCAGATGCCCATCCAGCGCATGCAGTGGTGAATTCGACCCGGGCCGAGCCGCTCTTGCGCGATCATGAACCCCGCGCCTTCGTCCCCCAGGCGGTTTTCCACGGGAACCCGACAGCCGCGGTAGCGGATCTCGGAGTGGCTGGCCCAGCCCGAACCCTGGTGGCCCATGATCGAGATCTTGCGAACGTGCTCGAAGCCCGGGGTGTCGGTTGGGACCAAGATCATGCTGGCGCGGGCGTAGGCCGGGGCGTCGGGGTTGGTCACCGCCATCACCACCGCGAACTGTGCACCGTCGGCCGAAGTCGTGAACCACTTGTGACCGTCGATCACGTAGCTGTCGCCGTCACGCACGGCCCGAGTCGAGAGCCAGGTCGGGTTGGAGCCGGCGTTCTCGGGCTCGGTCATCGAGAAGCAGCTTCGGATCTCGCCCCGGGCGAGCGGGACCAGGAAGCGGGCCTTCTGCTCGGGCGTGCCGAACAGATGCAAGATCTCCATGTTGCCGGCGTCGGGCGCCTGACAGTTCATCACATAGTGGCCGAGCGGGCTGCGACCCAAGACCTCGCTCACCAGGGCGTGCTCTCGGAACGAAAGCCCGAGCCCGCCGTGCTCTTTCGGCACCTGAGGCGCGAACAGCTGCTCGGCCCGAGCCCGCTCGCGCGCCTGCGCAAGCTCGGCCGCGAGCGCCGAGAACGAGCGCCCCGCCGCGCTGGCCTCGAGCGCGTGAACCTCACGCGTCATGAAGTCGCGATAGCGCCCCAAGAGCGCCTGCATTGCCGCCGACACCTCGAAGTCGAACATGGCCCGGTGAAACCACCGAATCAGCGCCGCGTCCAGTGCCCCGGGTCAGGCAGGTGCGCCAGCACGTTGAAGCGCGCCAGGCTGGTTCGGCCCGGCGAATAAGCAATCTCGGTGACCGCCGAGTTGTTCAGCATGAAGCCGAGCTCGAGGGCCGTGGCCGCCGGCGCGCCGAGCACCTCGGCCACGAGCGCGCCGATCGTCCCTGCCGAGCTCACCACCAGCACGCGCCGGCCGCGCCCTGGGTCGCGCGTCAGGCGCTCGAGGGCGGCTCGCACGCGCCCGCGAAACCCGCTCCACGACTCGTGAGCCTCGGTCGCGTCGTGCCGCGTGCTCCAGTCGCGCAGCGCTTCGCGCAAGAGCAGATCCAGGGCCCGACCGCGGCGCGTGCGATCCGGATCCGCCACGTCGCGGGTCAACGCCTCGAGCTCGGGCCGCGCGGCGATCAGGGCGCCGATCCGGGCTTGCAGCACGGCTTCCGCCGGGTACTCGTCGAGCTCGTGCAGGCACTCGGGGGCGGGCCCGGGCAGCTGCTCGAGGGCCGCTTCGGCGGTGTGGGCGTGGCGCCGGCGCGGCCCGACGAAGACCGCATCCACCGTTCGTTCCAGCCCCGCCAGGTAGCGCCCGAGCTGCCGAGACTGGTCGATGCCGAGCTCGCTGAGCCGATCGTAGTCGTCGCTCAAGAACGACGCCTGCGCGTGTCGCACCAGGAACAGCGTGCTCATCGCCGGTCAGTTACCGGCCACGGTGAGCGTGTACTGCGAGCCGGTGCCGCAGGCACCCGACTTGTGGCGCACCTCGACCACGACCCAGCGGCCGTCGTCGCCGCCGTTGGCGATGGAGCCCTCGCCCCAGCTGAGGGAGAGCTGCTCGTTGGCGCCGACGCCGCCCGAGGCGCTGGACTTGCTGGGGCTCGAGCACGAGGGCATCGAGTCGGAGCCCGTGTTCACGTACGCGTACAGGTCGTAGTCCGTGCCCGACGGCACCGCCAGCGCGGCGGCCAGCTTGAGCTTGGCGCCGAGCACGCTGTTGTCGTCTTCGGTGACACGCACACGGAAGAACTTGGTGCCGCTGGCCTTCTGGTTGGCGCTGTCCGAGCCGCTGTCGCCGCTGACCGTGCCGAGGTCGGCGGGCGCCGAGCAGCTGTTCGTCGCGGTGCACGATCCGGTCGCGCCACCGGTGCCGCTGGTGCCCCCCGTGCCCGCGCCGCCGGTGCCACCGCTGCTCGAGCTGCCGGTGCCGCCGCTGCCCCCGCTGGTGGAACCGCCGCTGCCGCCGGCCCCACCACCCCCGCTGCTGGTGCCGCCGCTGCTGGTGCCGCCGCTGCTGGTGCCGCCGCTGCTGGTGCCGCCGGTGGGCCAGCCGCCGCCGCTGCCGCCAAGCCCGGAACCGCCTTCCCCTGCGGCGCCGGCCATGCCCGCCGCGCCCGCGAAGCCTTCGTCGCCGACCTCTTCTGCGGTTGCGCACCCGAGCGCCAGGCACGCGAAGATCCACCCGGCGCGACGCACGACCATCGCCGGCATCGTACGCGAGAGCCTGGCTTCGCGCCACCTCACAGCCGGCTGTGGACCAATCGGGCGGCGCCCCCGGTGCGGGCAACCCCGTGAACCGAGAGCGCGCGGGCGTCGCCGCGATCACGCGCGCGGACCAGCGCGCGCCCGAGCTCGACCGCGCCAGAGGCCCCAGCGGCAGTGGCGTCGCCCAGCACGCGTCGCGCGGCATCGAGGCAAGTCGCGTCTTCGATCGGACAGCCGAGCACCCACACCGTGACGCGCGCCGCGGCGGCGCGCGCGTAGAGCGTGGCCAGCTCGACGCGCGCCCCACCCTGCGGCAGCACCAGCGCACCCGCCGAGTCGGCATGCAGAAACCCGACCGCCACCACCGGACGACGGGCTGCAGCGGCCACGGCAGCGAAGAGCGCGTCGGGGGTGGCCGGCAACGAATAACCCACGAACGCGCGCGCCGAGCTCGGGGGGACCAGCGCCACACGCACCGGGCTTTCGGCACGCACGGGTGGGGTCGGGCGCGGCGCCTCGGCGTCGTCGCCCTCGCCGACCTCGAGCAACTCGGAGAGCACGTTGGCGCTGACCTCTTGTCCGATCTCTTCGGCGACGGCCTTCCAGGGCTTCGCACCGCTGGCCACCTCGTCCCCCAGCGCGGCAACCCCGAGCTCCGACTCGATGCCCCGCGCCGGCATGCCGGCCCGACTCAGGTCGTCGACCGGCGCCAGCGCGCCCACTCCCCGGCTCGCGTTCCTGGACCCGGCGCGCACCCCGGCGCGGCCGAGATCGTCGCCCACGTTGCCCACCGCTCGGACGCCGACGGCCTCGACCACGGCGCCGCGCGCGCCGACGCGCGCGCAGTCGTCGGCGCCGTGCGCCACGATGCCGCCGAGCGCGGCGACCACCGCGCCAATGACGCCGACCTTCTTGCCTTCGTCGCTCACGGTCCTCAAGCCTCATACGTCCTGGCCGGGCGGGGACTTCCCCCGATCGGGCGTGGTAGGCTTCGAGCATGGCAAGGGTCCGCCTGACGTCGGTGGTTCGGGGGTTGATGCTCGTGATCGGCGCGCTGGCGCTGCTCTCGTGGGCCCCGATCGCAGCGGCGCTGACCTCTCCGCTCAGCGGCGCGGTGGCGTACCCGTCCACCGGGCCGAAGCTCGTCATGCCCTTCCCGGCGGGGTACAAGATCAAGATCCTTTCGGGCTACAGCCCGAGCGGCGGCTCGGGCCTGCACGCCGACACCAACGCGACCGGCAAGGCGAACGACTACTATGCGCTCGACCTGGTGATCGACGGCCAGCCCGGCTTCGGCAAGGGGCTGCCGGTGGTGGCGCCCCTGCCGGGCAAGGTGGTGAAAGCCGGTTGGGCCACCTCGGGCTGGGCGAACTACGGCCAGCGCGTGATCCTGGAGCACGACCTCGGTGACGGTCACAAGTACCACAGCCTGTACGCGCATCTGGATTCGGTGACCGTGACCGAAGGCGCCACGGTGAGCACCGGGCAGAAGCTCGGGACGCTGGGACAGTCGTGCCAAGGGGCGCTGTCGTGCGGGTCGTTCTCGACACCCCATCTGCACTGGGCCCTGCACCGCGACAGCCTGATCGGCGGTAGCGGCACCGGGGGCTCGTATGGCGGCAACGCGGTCGTTCCCGAGCCGATGGACGGCGCCGAGAACCTGAAGCAAGGGTTGATCGTCCCCAGCACCAACTCCGAAAACCCGGTGTGCGGCGACTCGGTCTGCAACGGCACCGAGACGCCCGCGACGTGCCCGGGCGACTGCAAGGTGTGCGATCCGGTTCCGGCTCAAGGTCGCACCGTGAGCGAGAGCGAGTCGCTGTGCTTCAAGACCGCGGGGTCGCCCCAGTACTGGCATCAGGCGGCCGCCGGCCACGACGGCTCGCTGATGTGGACCTATGCCACCAGCGACCCGAGCCCCGACAACTACGCCAGCTGGGAGCTGAGCTTTGCCGAGGCCGGCGACTACAGCGTCGAGATCTACACCGCCAAGGCCTACGCCCAATCGCAGCAGGCGAAGTACACCGTGAAACACGGCACCGCGTCGTTGCAGAAGGCCCTCGATCAGTCCGCAAAAGACGGCTGGCAGACCCTCGGCACGTTCGCGTTCGCGAAGGGCGCGGCGCAGTCGGTGCGGCTGGACGACAACACCGGCGAGGCGGCTGGCCTGAAGCGCCAGCTAATGTTCGACGCCATCCGGCTGACACGCATCAACGGCACCGGCGGCACCGGCGGCAGCTCGAGCGGCGGCGCAGCGGGCACGGCCGGCGCGGCCGGAGCAGCGGCGGCGGGCGGCAGCACCAGCACCGGCGGCAGCTCGAGCGGCGGAAGCGCCGGCGGCGGCGCGAACCCGGGCAGCGGTGGCTCGATGACCACGGAAGACGAAGCCAGTGGTTGTCAGTGCCGCGCTGCGCGCCCGGCGCAACGTGCCGGCGCCCTCGGGCTGCTCGGGCTCGCGCTGCTGGGGCTCGCGCTGCGTCGGGGGCGCGGCGGGCCAAGGGGCTGGGCGCGGTAGTCGCCTCAGCCCACGTCCCAGACCGCCAGGGTCACCGACAGATCGCCGTTCTTCAGCCGGTGCCGCTCCGCCACCTGGGGCGGCCGGTAGGGCACGTCGGGGCCGAGCAGAACCGCGACGCGGTGGCCCGGCGCGAGCCGATCGAACGCATCGCCGAGGGCATCGTACAGCGCGCGCCCGCCGGAAAGCCGCTCGCCATAGGGCGGATTGGTGATCACCAGACCGGGCGGCGAGGTCCCCTCGAACGCCTCGAGCTCGGCACGCTCGAACTGCACGTGAGCGCCGGCACGCCGCGCTCCCTGCCGCGCCAGCTCGAGGGCGCGCGGATCGCGATCGAAACCCGAGAGCCGGGGCCCGTCGTCAGAAGCCCGCGCCCGGGCGCGATCGCGAAGCACCG
>Ga0073899_10002565_pt1 | contig 16306 bp, 14 predicted proteins | sample KloWWTmetaKNB5Ph_FD_88975 | JGI IMG/M metagenome (GOLD analysis project Ga0073899, IMG submission 88975) | Active sludge microbial communities from Klosterneuburg, Austria, studying microevolution and ecology of nitrifiers - Klosterneuburg... | ecosystem: Engineered > WWTP > Aerobic digester >...
ACAGCAGCCGGTACGGCACCGTCAGCAGCTTGATCCAGATGCCGATCAGCGGCAGGTTCAGGATGATCAGCATCAGGTTGCCGATCCACATCGACGCGATCAGACCCCAGAACAGCGAGGGGTTGCTCGTCATCACCTGCGGGCCCGGCTGGATGCCCTTGATCGTCATCGCGCCGACCATCAGCGCCATCACGGGGTTGGGCGGGATGCCCAGCGTGAGCATCGGGATGAAAGAGGTCTGCGCGCCGGCGTTGTTGGCCGACTCGGGGCCCGCGACGCCGCGGATGTCGCCCTTGCCGAACTGGCCGCTCGCGCCGGCGAGCTTCTTTTCCATCGTGTAGGTGGCGAACGACGACAGCAGCGCGCCGCCACCCGGCAGCACGCCGAGGATCGAGCCGAGCGCCGTTCCGCGCAGCACCGAGGGCCAGGCCTGCTTGAAGTCGTTCTTCGTCGGCCACAGGCCCCTCACGTCCTTGGTGAACACCTCGCGGTGCTCGGCCGGCTTGCCCAGGTTGGCGATGATCTCGCCGAAGCCGAACACGCCCATCGCGATGACGACGAAGCCGATGCCGTCGGTCAGCTCGGGGATGTCGAACGAGTAGCGCGGCGTGCCCGAGATCACGTCGGTATTGATCTGGCCCATGAGCAGGCCGAGGATGATCATCGCGATCGCCTTCATCAGCGAGCCCGACGCCAGCACCACGGCGCCGATCAGGCCCAGCACCATCAGCGAGAAGTACTCGGCCGGGCCGAACTTGAACGCCAGCTCGGTCAGCGGCGGCGCGAACGCCGCGATGACCATCGTGGCGACCGTGCCGGCGAAAAAGGAGCCGAGGCCGGCCGCGGCGAGCGCCGCGCCGGCGCGGCCGCGCCGCGCCATCTGGTAGCCGTCGATCGCCGTCACCACCGACGACGATTCGCCCGGCACGTTGATCAGGATCGCCGTCGTCGAGCCGCCGTACTGCGAGCCGTAGTAGATGCCCGCCAGCATGATCAGCGCCGGCGTCGGGTCGAGGGCGTAGATCGACGGCAGCAGCATCGCGATCGTGGCGACCGGGCCGAGGCCCGGCAGCACGCCGATCAGCGTGCCGAGCACGGCGCCGCCGAAGGCGTAGGCCAGGTTCTGGAGACTTAGCGCGACGGTGAAGCCGAGCAACAGGTTGTTGAGCAGGTCCATGGATTTCTCAGCCGGCCGTCTTGATGAAAGTCGGCCACAGCGGAATGATCAGCCCCAGCCCCCAGATGAAGATGACCCAGCTCGCGATCGTGAGCACGATGCTGTTGATGATGGCCTCTTTCCACTTGAACTCGTCGCCGGCCAGCGCCGCGATGATGATCAGCAGCGGCAGCGTGATCACCATGCCCAGCCGCGGCAGCGCCGCGCCGAAGACGACGATCGAGCCGATGATGACCAGCAGCGGCCGCCAAGCCACGCCGCCGATCGGATCGCCGCCCTCGCTCTCGATCGCGAGCGCCTTGAACAGCTCGATCGCGCCGAGGATCGCCAGGATCACGCCGAGCCCGAACGGGAAGTAGCCCGGCCCCGGGCGCGCCGACGAGCCGAAGCTGTAGGCCGTCGACCCCCACGCGAAGGCGACTCCGACGACGAGGAACATCACCCCCGCCCAGAAGTCGCGCTGACTCTTGATTCTCATCCACCCGCTCCGAGTAATGCTTCGCCCGCGATTCTAGAGAGGCGCTGGGGCTCCCAAGGCGCCCGCGACCTAGGGCAAACCTTGATCGGGAGCATTGATTGCCGAAGCAAGGCCCATGTCATTGACAGCGCTTGCGCGCTGCGCTACGCCGCGCGAAGCAGCCGCTCCAGCGGGCGGCCTACTCCCAGGCCGGCGTGCTGCGCAGCACCTCCTCGAGTGTCGTCGTGCCCTCGGCGACCTTCATCGCGCCGGCCAGGCGCAGCGGCCGCATGCCGCTCTTGGCAGCGATCTGGCGCAGCCTCGCTGCATCGGCCACCGGGTGCACGGCTGCCTGCGCGGCCTCGTCGAGCAGCAGCAGCTCGTAGAGGCCGGCGCGGCCGCGGTAGCCCGTCATGCGGCATTCGAGGCAGCCGACGGGCCTGTACGGCGTGAAGCCGCCCGACAGGCGCCAAGGCTTGACCACTTCTGCCAGCGTCTCGCGCGTCGTCGCCGCATCGGGCTGCTTGCAGGCCGGGCACAGGGTGCGCACCAGGCGCTGCGCCAGCACGCCGGCAACGGTGGCGCCGATCAGGTAGGGCGGCACGCCGAGGTCGGCCAGCCGCGTGATCGCCGACGCCGCGTCGTTGGTGTGCAGCGTGCTGAAGACGAGGTGGCCGGTCAGCGCCGACTGGATCGCCATCTCGGCCGTCTCGAGGTCGCGGACCTCGCCGACCATGATGATGTCCGGGTCCTGCCGCATCAGCGCGCGCACGCCTTCGGCGAAGCCGAGATCGAGCGCCGGCTGCACCTGCGTCTGGTTGAACGCCGGCTCGATCATCTCGATCGGATCCTCGATCGTGCAGACGTTGACTTCGTCGGTCGCCAGGCGCTTGAGCGTCGAATAGAGCGTCGTCGTCTTGCCCGAGCCGGTGGGCCCGGTGACGAGCACGATGCCGTTGGGCCGCGCGACCAGCGCCTCCCAGCGCTCGGCGTCGTGCGCCGAGAAGCCGAGCGCGTCGAGGTTCTTGACCGTCGTGTCGGGGTCGAAGATGCGCATCACGAGCTTCTCGCCGAAGGCGGTGGGCAGCGTCGACAGCCGCATCTCGACCTCGTCGCCGTGCGCGCCGCCGCTGCCCGGCGCGCGCGTCTTGATGCGCCCGTCCTGCGGCCGCCGGCGCTCGACGACGTCCATGCGGCCGAGCAGCTTGATGCGCGCCGTCATCGCGTTGACGACGCCCATCGGCAGCTGGTAGACGGTGTGCAGCACGCCGTCGATGCGAAAGCGGATCGCGCCGAGGTCGCGGCGCGGCTCGAGATGGATGTCGCTGGCGCGCTGGTCGAAGGCGTATTGCCACAGCCAGTCGACGACCTGCACCACGCCCTGGTCATTGGCGTCGAGCTGCTTGTTCGTCTTGCCCAGCTCGACGAGCTGCTCGAAGCTGGCGCTGCTCGCGGCCTCGCCGCTCTTCTGCGCGGCGCGCACCGACCGGGCGAGTGTGTAGAACTCCGTCGTGTAGCGCTGCAGCTCCTGCGGGCTGGCGACGACGAGCCTGATCGTGCGCTTGGTGTGCGCCGCGATCTCGGCCAGCCAGCCGGTGTCGAACGGCTCGCAGGTCGCTACCGTCACTTCCGTCGCGCCGTACTGCAGCGGCAGCGCGCGGCGCGCCTCGGCATAGTTGATCGACATCACGTCGGCGACGCGGCCGACGTCGACCTTCAGCGGGTCGATGCGCAGATAGGGTAGCCCGGCGCGCCCCGCCAGCCACTGCGTCAGCGCCTCGGTGTCGAGCGTGCGGCCGGTCCGCGCGTCGGCCAGCCCGGCGTTGCCCAGCCGCACCAGCGGGTGCTGCGCGCTGCTGCCCGCGCCGAAGCGCTTGCGCGTGCGCTCGGCGTCGGCCGCCGCGACGACGCCGTCTTCGCGCAACCACTGCAGCAAGTGCTGCCATTCGAGGCGACCGAGGTAGCTGCCGGCCGGCTTGCGCGGCGCGACCGGCGTCGAGGCGATCTTCATGCGGCGGTGCTCACTGGCGGTGACAGGGCGGGCGGCAACGGCCGGATCATGCGCAGCCACTTGCGCGCCGGCAAGCCGTAGCGGCTCTCGATGCATTCTGCGCGCAACGCCAGTTCGTCCTTCGCGGGCAGCCCGGCCCCACGCAGCGCCAGCACGACGGTGTTGCCTTCGGCCGTCGGCTGCATCGTCCAGACCCGCGGCGCGTCGTCCCGATGGCCGAACGCGGCAGCGATGCGCCGCGCGCTGCGCTCGAAGCTCGCATCGCGGCCGAACAGGTTGACCGACAGCACGCCGCCTGCGGCGAGCACGCGGCTGCAGCCGGCGTAGAAGGCGTCGTCGTCGAGCACCGGCGCGGCGGCCTCGTGGTCGTAGAGGTCGACGCACAGCGCCTGCACGCTCGCCGCATTGCGCGGGTCGGCGACCCACAGGCCGGCGTCGCCCTGCAGCACCGTCAGGCGCGCGTCGTCGGCCGGCAGGTGGAACCACAGCCGGCCGGCCTCGATGACGGTCGGGTTCAGCTCGACGGCCGTCGTGCGCATGCGCAGCACCTTGTGCGTGCAGCGCGTGATCGCGCCGGCGCCCAGGCCGAGCTGCACCGCGTGGCCTTCGGCGACCTCGCCGCTCGGGCGCAGCAGCATCCAGGCCATCATGCGGCGCACGTATTCCAGCTCGATCGCGCGTGGCGCGCGCAGCCGCATCGCGCCCTGCACCCAGGGCGTTCCCAGGTGCAGGTAGCGCACGCCGTCGGCCTCCGAGATCGTCGCCGGTGACATGACGGCCCCTCGCCCGCCGGGTACGGCGGTCGATCCCCCGAGGGGATCGCGGGCCGGCTTGGGGCGGCCCGGCGCCCGGCCCGCGCCGCCGGCCCCTCGCCCGCCGGGTACGGCGGTCGATCCCCCGAGGGGATCGCGGGCCGGCTTGGGGCGGCCCGGCGCCCGGCCCGCGCCGCTTCGTTCACTGCGGCGTGTCATGCCGTCGCCACGCCCGCGCGCTCGAACACGTCGCGCCAGGCCGCGAGCTTGCGCGCGAACGACCAGCTTGCATTGGCAGGACTGGTCGACGGCAGGCGGTACACCGGCACCCCGAGCACCGACGTGACGCGCATCGCGCGCGCCGACTCGCCGCCGTTGTGCGCGATCGCGCGCAGCGCCGGCGCGCGCCGCGCGAGACTCGCCAGGTCGTTGAGGCAGGCGTCCTCGATTGCGCTGTCGAGGCTGCCCTGGCGCCGACAGCTCGCATAGACGTCCCACAGACCGAGGCCATGGGCGCGCAGCTTGCGCAGCCGCTCGCGGTAGGGCTGCGCGGCGAGGTCGGCGCCGAGCAGCGTGCCGACCAGCGGCCAGAACTGGTTGCGCGGGTGCGCGTAGTACTGTGCCGCGCGCAGCGACGCCTCGCCCGGGAAGCTGCCGAGCACGACGAGCCGCGTCGCACGGTCGACCACGGGGCCGAGGCAGACGAGCACGCCCTGGGCGGCAGCCGGCGCTGCCGTGGCGCGGCGGCGCGCCGTCACGAGGCGGCCTCGCCGTCGAGCGCCGCCAGCCGCGGCAGCGCGGCGCGCGCGTTGACCGCCGCGACGGCCGCCGTGCGTTCGAGCGTCCAGCCGCGCAGCGCCGCCAGCGTCTGCCCGATGCGCGGCAACTCGGCCGGCTCGTTGCGCGAGCGCGCGCCGGCGCGGCGCTGCTCGGCCGTGCGGTAGAGCCACTGCGGCGGGATGTCGGGCGCGTCGGTCTCGAGCACGAAGGCGTCGTCGGCGACGCCGGCGGCGAGGCGCCGGATCTGCAGGGCGCGCTCGAACGTCATCGCGCCGCCGAAGCCGAGCCTGAGCCCGAGCGCCACGAACATGCGCGCCTGCTGCTCGCTGCCGTTGTAGGCGTGCACGATGCCGCCCGGCACCTCGACGCGGCGCAGCGCCGCGAGCAGCGCATCGGCCGAGCGCCGCACGTGCACGATGACGGGCAGCGCGAAGTCGCGCGCGATCTTCAACTGCTCGACCCACCAGTGCTGCTGGCGCGCGCGGTGGTCGTGGCCGGGCACGAAATGGTCGAGGCCGATCTCGCCGACAGCGACGAGCCGCGGGTCGCCGCGATGGCGCGCCAGCGCGTCGCGCAGACGCTCCAGATCGTCGGTGTCGGCACGGTCGACGAACAGCGGATGGATGCCCAGCGCATAGGCACCGTCGTGTCGAGCGGCGAGCGCGCGCACGGCGTCGAAGCCAGCGACAGCGACAGCCGGCAGCACGAGACGCGTCACGCCCGCGGCGCGGGCGCGCGCGACGACGGCGTCACGGTCGGCGTCGAACTCGGGCGCATCGAGGTGGCAGTGGGTGTCGATCCACATCGGCGCGCCGGCGCGCTCTTCAGAAGGTGTGAGCGGGGCAGGGTTCGTTCACCGCTTCTCACCCCTTGGCGATCACGGCGCAGGCGATGCGCGCGCCGGCGTTGCCGGTGGGTTGCGTCTTGTAGTCGTCGGGCTGCGCATGCACGATCAGGCCACGGCCGACGATGTCGGTCGCGCCCGCGCCGACCGTCACGCCGAGCAGGTGGAAGTGGACGACAGCGTTGCCGTTGGCATCGGCCTTGAGCGACGGCAGGTCGCCGACGTGGTGGTCGCTGTCCTGCGGGCCGTGCGGCTTGTTCGTCGGGTTGAAGTGGCCGCCGGCGCTCATGCCGTCGCCGCTCGAGCAGTCGCCCTTCTCGTGCACGTGGAATCCGTGCTCCTGCCCCGGCTTCAGCCCGGCGACGCGGCCGGTGACCATCACGGCGTCGCCGTGCTGCACGAAGCGCACCGTGCCGCTCGTCGTGCTGCCCGTCGTCGGCTTGAGTTCGGCGAATGCCGCCGAACCGGGCCCGCCGCGGCCCATCGGCCCGCCCATGCCCATGCCGCCGCCCATCGGCCCGCCGCCCATGCCGCCCCCCATCATCGGGCCGCCGCTCGCCGGTCCGCCGGCCGCGGGGCCGCCGCGCGGATGGGAATGATCGTGGGGCGGCTGCGTCGCGCAGCCCGCGAGTGCGAGGGCGGCCGCCGCGGCGGTGAGCAGGGAGTTCAGGGATCGCATCGCCTTGCTCCGGAGGTGGAAGTGGCTGCGATGATAGTCGCGGCCCGCGCCGGCTGCGATCACCCTGCGAGCACACCGCCTTGCAGGCGCAGCACGCGGTCGCAGCGCGCCGCCAGGCCGGCGTCGTGCGTCACCAGCACGAAGGCCATGCGCAGGCGGTGCGCCAGGTCGAGCATCAGCGCGAACACGCCGTCGGCCGTCTCGCGGTCGAGATTGCCGGTCGGCTCGTCGGCCAGCACACAGGCCGGCTGCGCGACCAGCGCTCGCGCCAGTGCGACGCGCTGGCGCTCGCCGCCCGAGAGCTGCGCCGGCCGGTGCCCCACGCGCTCGGCGAGACCCACCTGCGCCAGCACGGCGCGCGCGCGCTCGCGCGCGGCGGGCACGGCGTCGCGGCGGATGCGCAGCGGCATCGCCACGTTGTCGAGCGCCGTGAACTCGGGCAGCAGGTGGTGGAACTGGTAGACGAAGCCGAGGTGCCGGTTGCGCCACTCGCCCTGCGCGCGCGGCCCCAGCGACGACCCCGCGCCGTTGAAGGCGCGCCCCATCAGCTCGACGCGGCCCGCGCTCGGCGCGTCGAGCGCGCCCAGCAGGTGCAGCAGCGTGCTCTTGCCCGAGCCCGACGCGCCGACGACGGCCAGCGTTTCGCCGGCGCGCACGGCGAGGTCGACGCCCTTGAGGACGTGCACGTCGAGCCCGCCTTCGCGAAAGCGCTTGTCCAAGCCTTCGCAGCGCAGCACCACCTCATTCATACCGCAGCGCCTCGGCCGGCTGCACGCGGCTGGCGCGCCAGCTCGGATAGAGCGTCGCGAGGAAGGCGAGCACCAGCGAGATGACGGCGATCGGCACGACGTCGGCCGCCTGCGGGTCGCTCGGCATGCGGCTGATGAGGTAGACGCTGCCGGGCAGGAAGCTGATCGACAGCGCGCGTTCGATCGCCGGCACGATCGTGTCGATGTTGACCGCGACCAGCAGCCCGAGCAGCACGCCCGCCGCCGTGCCGATCACGCCGGCGGCCGCGCCCTGCACGATGAAGATGCCCATCACGGAGCGCGGGCTCGCGCCGAGCGTGCGCAGGATCGCGATGTCGGCCTGCTTGTCGGTGACCGTCATCACCAGCGTCGAGACCAGGTTGAACGCCGCCACGGCGACGATCAGCGTCAGGATGATGAACATCAGCCGCTTCTCGATCTGCACTGCGTCGAACCAGTTGCGGTTGGTGCGCGTCCAGTCGCGCACCGCCACGCCCGGCCCGAGCGCGACCGACAGCTCGTCGCCGACGCGGCGCGCCTGCTGCACGTCGGCCAACCGCAGCTGCACGCCTGTCGGCCCCTCGACACGGAACAGCCGCGCCGCGTCGTCGAGGTGGATCAGCGCGAGGCCGCTGTCGTACTCGTAGTGCCCGGCGTCGAAACGGCCGACGACGCTGAACTGCTTGAGACGCGGCACGACGCCCGCCGGCGTGACCTGCCCGCCCGGCGCGACGATCGTCACCTTGTCGCCCTCGCGCACGCCGAGCGAGCGCGCCAGTTCGCCGCCGAGCACGATGCCGAACTCGCCGGGCACGAGGCGCGCCAGCGTCGTGTCGCGCAGCCGCGCCGCGAGGTCCGTGACGGTGGCCTCGTCGGCCGGCACGATGCCGCGGATCACGGCGCCGCGCATGTCGTCGCCGCGCGCGACCAGCGCCTGCGCGGCGACGAAGGGCGCCACGCCGACCACCTGCGCGTGGCGCCGCGCGTCGCGCGCCGTTGCCTGCCAGTCGGCCAGCGCATTGCCGCGCGGATCGACGATCTCGACATGCGCGATCACGCTCAGCATACGATCGCGCACCTCTTTCTGGAAACCGTTCATCACCGACAGCACGATGATCAGCGCGGCGACGCCGAGCGCGATGCCCAGCATCGAGACGCCCGAGATGAACGATATGAAGCCGTTGCGCCGCCCGGCGCGGCCGGCGCGCGTGTAGCGTCAGCCGACTTGCAGTTCATAGGGCCAGTTCATCGTGGCCGCGATGCTACCCGAGCCCGATAATCGCGCCGATGCACCTGCTGATCCCGTTCGCGTCGGTGCCGTCCGAGGGCGGGCAGCACGCCCTGCGGACCCTGGCCCTGCCGAATCTCGATGCCCTGCTCGCGCGCATGAGCGCAGCCTCCACCGACCGCGGCGACGCGCAGTCGCTCACGCCGCCGCACGAACGCGCGCTCGCGCGCGCCCTCGGCCTGGCCGGCGCCGACGGCGAGCTGCCGTGGGCCGCGCAGGCCGCCGCCGACGACGGCCTCGACCCCGGGGACCTCGCCTGGGGCCTGGTCACGCCGACGCACTGGGCGGCCGGCGCCGACGGCGTGCGCGTCGTCGATCCGCAGGCGCTGGCGCTCGACGAAGCCGAGTCGCGCGAGCTGTTCGACGCGCTGCACAGCCTTTTCGAGAGTGCCGGCTGGCTGCTCGCCTGGGGAGCGCCGCTGCGCTGGTATGCGGCGCACGAATCGCTCGCCGAACTGCCGACGGCCTCGCTCGACCGCGTCGTCGGCCGCGAGGTCGATGCGTGGATGGCCCGCGACGACGCCCGAATGCGCGCGCTCGGCCGCCTGCAGAACGAGGTGCAGATGCTGCTGCACGCGCATCCGGCGAACGCGGCGCGCGAAGCGCGCGGCGCGCTGCCCGTCAATTCGTTCTGGCTCAGCGGCTGCGGCGTACGCCAGCCGGTCGAGCGGCCGGCCGCGCTGCGCGTCGACGACCGATTGCGCGCGCCGGCGCTCGCCCAGGACTGGCCCGCGTGGCGCGCCGCCTGGCAGGCGCTCGACGCCGGCGCGCTGCGCGACGCGCTGGCGCTGCTCGATGCCGGCCGCGACCTCGCGCTGACGCTGTGCGGCGAACGCACGGCGCTGCGCCTCGAGCCGCGCGCGCGCAGCTGGTGGTCGCGGCTCGCCAGGCGCCCGCGGGCCGGCGCCGCAATCGAACTGCTGGAGAGCTTGTGAAGATCACGACGCGCGACCTGCCGCCGCGCAGCGCCTGGGCGCTCGAACAGGCCGGCGTGCACCCGCTGCTGGCGCGCCTCTACGCCGCGCGCGGCGTGCGCGACGCCGCCGAGCTCGACGACGCGCTGGCGCACCTGTTGCCGCCCGCCGGGCTCGCCGGCGCCGCCGACGCGGCGCGCCGCCTCGCCGACGCCGTCGCTCGCGGCGAGCGCCTGTGCGTCGTCGCCGACTACGACTGCGACGGCGCGACCGCCTGCGCCGTCGCGCTGCGCGGCCTGCGCCTGCTCGGCGCCGCGCCGGAGAATCTGCGCTACGTCGTTCCCGACCGCGCGGTGCACGGCTACGGCCTGAGCCCGGCCGTCGTCGAGCTGGCGCTGCGCCATGAGCCGCAGCTGATCGTGACGGTCGACAACGGCATCGCCAGCCTCGACGGCGTGGCGCTGGCGCGCTCGCGCGGCGTCGACGTGATCGTCACCGACCACCACCTGCCCGCGCTCGTCGACGGCCGCGTCGCCCTGCCCGATGCGACGGTGATCGTCAACCCGAACCAGCCCGGCGACGCCTTCGCGAGCAAGTGCATCGCCGGCGTCGGCGTCATGTTCTACGTGCTGCTAGCGCTGCGCGCAGAGCTGCGCGCCCGCGGCGCGCACACGGCCGAGAGCCAGCCGCGGCTCGACGCGCTGCTCGACCTCGTCGCGCTCGGCACGGTGGCCGACGTGGTGCGCCTCGACGCCAACAACCGGCGCCTCGTCGCGCAGGGCCTGAGGCGCATCCGCGCCGGGCGCATGCAGACTGGCGTCGCCGCGCTGTTCGCCGCGGCGGGGCGTGATGCGACCTGCGCGACGGCCTTCGACCTCGGCTTCGCGATCGGGCCGCGGCTCAACGCCGCCGGACGCCTGTCGGACATGACGCTGGGCATCGAATGCCTGCTCGCCGACGACGCGGCGCACGCCGCCGAGCTGGCGCAGCGGCTCGACGCGATCAACCGCGAGCGCCGCGACGTCGAGGCCGGCATGAAAGAGCAGGCCGAGGCGCTCGTCGACGCGCTGCTCGCGCGCGAGGCGGCGCGCGGCGCCGAGCCGCCGGCGGCGCTGGCGATCCACGACCGCGACTTCCACGAAGGCGTGGTCGGCATCGTCGCCGCGCGATTGAAGGACCGGCTGCACCGGCCGACCTTCGTCTTCGCGCGCGGCCAGGACGGGCTGCTCAAGGGCTCGGGCCGCAGCATCGAGGGCTTCCACCTGCGCGACGCGCTCGACCTCGTCGCCAAGCGCCGCCCCGGCGTGCTGAAGAAGTTCGGCGGCCACGCAATGGCGGCGGGCTGCACGATCGAAGCCGAAGCGCTCGACACCTTCGCTGCGGCGCTGCAGGAGGTCGCCGCCGAATGGCTCGACGCCGCGACGCTGGCGCGCACGCTGCGCACCGACGGGCCGCTCGGCGTCGAATGGTTCAACGTCGAGACCGTCACGGCGCTCGAAGCCCAGGTCTGGGGCCAGGGCTTCGAGGCTCCCGTCTTCTGCGACGAGATCGAGGTCGTCTCGCAGCGCCTCGTCGGCGAGCGCCACCTCAAGCTCGCGCTGCGCCACGCCGGCGTGATGCGCGACGCGATCTGGTTCGGCCGCAGCGAGCCGTTGCCCGAGCGGGCGCGCCTCGCGTACCGGCTCTGCGTCGACACCTGGAACGGGCGGCAGCGGCTGCAGATGGTCGTCGAGGCGATGGGCTGAGGCGAGGCATCGCGCTGTCACGCAGCCCGAGACCCGGCACACGCGTTGCCACTGGCACGAGCGTTTCGTGCCGCAGGAGTTGTCGCGCGTGGATGAAATCGGCCAGTGGCACGCATCACGATGGCGCCGCTGTCGGACGGCACCGACGCCAGTATCAGCGTCCGCCGCTCGCGGCGGGCGTTGCCGACCTCTAACTTGGCTACCTTCGACCGAGGCACCCATGCAGCGTCCACCCCCGACCGATCCGCCACACGCGACTCCAGAGATGCGCAGAGCGCGACGACGGCTGCTCTGGCTCGTGGGCTGCGGCACGGTGGTCGCGCCTTACGCTTGGCTGAGCGGCTGCGGGGGCGGCGGCAACGGGACTCCGACGACGGCGACACCGGGTCAGCCGACGCTGCCCTCGCCCAGCGGCACGACGGTTGCAGCTGGGCCAGCCAAGGCCACCACGCTGCATAGCGGACTCAATTCGCCATGGAGCCTCGCGTTCCTGCCCGACGGGCGCATGCTGATCACGCAACGCCATGGCACGATGTTGGTCGTCAGCGCCGACGGCACCACGACCGTTTTCAGTCTCTCGGGCGTGCCAGCCGTCGACGATGCCGGGCAGGGCGGCCTTCTGGACGTTGCGCTCGATCCCGACTTCGCTACCGAGCCCTGGGTGTACTTCAGCTACTCGGAGCCTTCCGGCGGCACGGCCGGGACGGTCGTGGCACGGGGCCGACTGGTCGGCGATGCGCTGCAGGACGTCGCCGTCATCTTCCGCCAGTCGCCCAAGGTGCCGGGCAACGGACACTACGGCTCACGGCTGGCCTTTCGCAGAGACAAGACCTTGTTCGTCACGCTCGGCGAACGTCAGCTCGGCAGCCCGGCGCAGGACGCCACCGGCCACCTCGGCAAGGTCGTGCGCATCCAGCGCGACGGCAGCCTGCCGTCGGACAACCCGAGCTTCGGCGCGGGCTCGGCGCCCGGCCTATGGAGCATCGGTCACCGCAATCCGCAGGGCGCAGCGATCCGTCCCGACACCGACGAGCTGTGGATCACGGAGCACGGCCCGCAGGGCGGCGACGAGTTGAGCCGGGTCGCCGCCGGCGACAACCATGGGTGGCCATCGCGCAGTTACGGTTGCAACTACGGTGAGAGCGGCGGCGATGCCTGCCGCATCGGCGGCGGCGTCCACGCGCCGGATTTCGCCGAACCGGCCAGCTACTGGGTACCGACGTCGATCGCTCCCGCCGGCCTGATGTTCTATACGGGCGACAGGTTTCCCGAATGGCAAGGCAACGCGCTGTTCGGCGCTCTCGCCGGCAAGGCGCTATGGCGCGTGGCGCTGACAGGCAATGCCGAGGCGTCGCGCGAACGCCTGTTCGCATCGCTGGACGAACGCATCCGCTGCGTCCGCCAAGGCCCCGACGGCTGGGTCTATCTGCTGACCGACAGCGGCAAGCTCATCCGCATCGACCGATGACGCGCCCCGCGACTGCGAGACCGGCGCGGGCTTGAAGCGCGTCGGGGTGCGCGCGGCCTACACTCGGTGCGTGGCTGCCGCTGCCCTGCCCGTCGAAGCCGCCGCACCCCGCAGGCGCGGCGGCCGGGTGCTGCTCGCTGCCGTCGCCCTGGCGGCCGGGCTGGCAATCGGCGCCACCCGCGCCGCCGACATGCGCTGGACCACCATCGCCAGCGGCCTCGACCACCCGTGGAGCCTCGCCTTCCTGCCCGACGGCCGCATGCTCGTCACCGAGCGCGGAGGCACGATGCGCATCGTCACGCCGCAGGGTGGGATCGGCGCGCCGCTGGCCGGGCTGCCGCCGGTGGCGGCGCGCTCGCAGGGCGGCCTGCTCGACGTCGCGCTCGACCCGAAGTTCGCCGACAACCGCTGGGTCTACTGGAGCTATGCCGAGCCGGGCCCCGATCGCAGCAACGGCACGGCGGTGGCGCGCGGCCGGTTGAACGGCGAGCGCCTCGACGACGTGCAGGTCATCTTCCGCCAGCGGCCGAAGGTGACGGGCGTCGCGCACTACGGCTCGCGCCTGGCGTTCGGCCGCGACGGGCGCTTGTTCGTGACGCTCGGCGACCGGCTGTTCCACCGCGACCAGGCGCAGCGCCTCGACAGCCACCTCGGCAAGGTCGTCCGCATCGAGGCCGACGGCCGCGTGCCGGCCGACAACCCCTTCGTGCGCGCGCCCGGCGCGCTGCCCGAGATCTGGAGCCTGGGCCACCGCAACGTGCAGGGCGCGGCGCTGCACCCGGCGACCGGCGCGCTGTGGACGCACGAGCACGGCCCCGAGGGCGGCGACGAGGTCAACCTCACCGAGGCCGGCCGCAACTACGGCTGGCCCGTCATCACCTACGGCGTCGACTACGGCAGCGGCAGGAAGATCGGCGAAGGCACGGCCAAGGCCGGCATGGAGCAGCCGCTGACACGCTGGGTGCCGTCGATCGCGCCCAGCGGCATGGCCTTCGTCGCCGGCGACCGCTACCCGGGCTGGCAGGGCAGCCTGCTCGTCGGCGCGCTGCGCGGCCAGGCGCTGGTGCGGCTGACGCTGGCCGGCACGCGCATCGTCGCCGAGGACCGCCTGCCCGCCGGCGCCTACGGCCGCGTCCGCGACGTGCGCGTCGCGCCGGACGGCATGGTCTACCTGCTGACCGACATGTCGGACGGGCGCATCGTGCGCCTCGATCCCTGAAGCAGCGCACGGGCATGCGGCGCTCGCCGGCAGGCGCGCGGGGCGCTGCCTACAATGCCGCCGGTGAAGCCCCTCAACGCCGACCTGCATTGCCACTCGGCGATCTCCGACGGCACGCTCTCCCCCGAAGAACTCGCCGCGCGAGCGCGCGCCAACGGCGTCGAGCTGTGGTCGCTGACCGACCACGACGAGATCGGCGGCCAGCAGCGCGCCCGCGACGCCGCCCTCGCCGCCGGCCTGCCGTGGCTCAGCGGCACCGAGATCTCGGTCACCTACGCCGGCGAGACGGTGCACATCGTCGGCCTCGGCTTCGACATCGACGACGCCGTGCTCGCCGCCGGCCTGGCCGCGACGCGCAACGGGCGCGACACGCGCGCGCGAGAGATGGCCGCCGAGCTGGCGAAGATCGGCATCGCCGGCGCCTACGAGGGCGCGCTGCGCCACGTCGGCAACCCGGCGCTGATGTCGCGCACGCACTTCGCGCGCTTCATGGTCGACGCCGGCGTGTGCCGCGACACGGCCGAGGTGTTCCGCAAGTACCTGGTCGAAGGCAAGCCGGGCTTCGTGCCGCACCGCTGGGCCGCGCTCGGCGATGCCGTGCGGTGGATCACGGCGGCCGGCGGGCTGGCCGTCATCGCGCACCCCGGCCGCTACCGCTACGGCGCGGCCGCGGAGCACGCCCTCTTCAGCGAGTTCGTCGCGCTGGGCGGGCGCGGCGTCGAGGTCGTGACCGGCAGCCATGCCGCCGGCGACGCTTCGAGGTACGCCGGGCGCGCCCTCGAGTTCGGCCTGCTCGCGTCGCGCGGCTCCGACTTCCATTCGCCCGGCGAGAGCCGCGTCGACCTGGGTGCGCTGCCCGACCTGCCGGCGGGGCTGACGCCGGTGTGGGAGGCGCTCGGCCACCGGGTGCTGCGGCCTTGAGCGCCGCACGGCGCCACCCTCCCGGGGGGCCGGCCTGCAGGTCCGTGGTGGCCCGATGAGCGCGGCCGTTCCGGCGCGCGTGCACCGCCCGCTGGCGGGCATCGCGCTGATCCTCGCGGCCTGCGCCTGCTTCGCCGTGCTCGACACCAGCGCCAAGCGCCTCGGCAGCCTGCTGCCCGTCGTCGTCATCCTGTGGGCGCGGTATGCGTTCCAGGCCATTGCGATGGGCCTGTGGCTCGCGCCGCGCAAACGCCGCGCGCTGTGGCGCGCAGCGCATCCGCGCTTCCAGTGGGTGCGCGGCCTGCTGCTGCTGGCCGTCAGCGCGCTCGGCTTCTGGGGCCTGCAGATGCTGCCGGTGGCCGAGTTCACTGCCGTCGTGATGCTGACGCCGGTGCTCGTCACGGTGCTGGCCGTCGCCGTGCTGCACGAGCCGATCACCCCGCTGCGCGCCGCGCTCGTCGTCGGCGGGCTGAGCGGCGCGCTGATCATCGTGCGGCCGGGCAGCGGCCTGTTCGGCTGGGCCGCGCTGCTGCCGGTCGCGGCAGCGCTGTGCTATGCGGCGTTCCAGCTGCTGACGCGGCGCCTGGCCGGCATCGAGCATCCGCTGACGACGCACTTCTATACCGGCTGGATCGGCACGCTGGCGGCGTCGGCCGGCCTCGCCGCGTTCGCCGTCGCGCCGTGGAGCGCACTCGCCGCGCTGCCGGCGCCGGCCTGGGGGCTGCTGCTGCTGGTCGGCCTGCTCGGCACGGTCGGCCATCTGCTGCTGATCCTCGCGATGGGCAACGCGCCGGTGTCGCTGCTGATGCCGTTCACCTATGCGCAGATCGTGTTCGCCATGTTCACCGGCTGGATCGCCTTCGCCCACGTGCCCGACGGCTGGGCGCTGGTCGGCATGGCGGTGATCGCGCTGTGCGGCGCGGCGTCGGTGTGGCTCAATGCGCGCGACGCACGCGCCGCCGTGCCCGACTCGACCGATGCCATCGGGGATTGACCGCCCCCGCGCTCGCTTCGCTCGCTGCCCCCTGGGGGCGGTCCGCGGCTTCGGACGGCCGGGCGCCGCGGACGACGACAATCTCGCCATGTCGCAGTACTTCGAAGTCCACCCCGACAACCCGCAGTTGCGCCTGCTCAAGCAGGCCGCGCAGATCCTGCACGGCGGCGGCATCGCGGCGATCCCGACCGATTCGAGCTACGCGCTGGTCTGCCATCTCGACGACAAGGCGGCGGTCGAGAAGCTGCGGCGCATCCGCGGCGTCGACGACAAGCACCACCTGACGCTGCTGTGCCGCGACCTGTCGG
>Ga0073899_10002567_pt1 | contig 16289 bp, 12 predicted proteins | sample KloWWTmetaKNB5Ph_FD_88975 | JGI IMG/M metagenome (GOLD analysis project Ga0073899, IMG submission 88975) | Active sludge microbial communities from Klosterneuburg, Austria, studying microevolution and ecology of nitrifiers - Klosterneuburg... | ecosystem: Engineered > WWTP > Aerobic digester >...
GCTCGCCAAGTGGACTCGGTGAGCCCTGGCTGCGAGCGCGCTTGCGCGGCGCTGCGCGGCTGCGGCCTGCAAACCCCACAGGACGAGTGCGTCACGGGATGCCAGAGCCAGCCGGCGCAGGCGAAGTGCTTCGCGGCGGCCGGAACGGACTGCAACGCCGTGGGTGCTTGCCATGTCGAAGCCATCTGCCAGGCCAAACCCCAGGGCACGGCCAGCTGCGCGCAGACGCGAGTGTGCGAGGCCTCGTGCGACATGAAGGACATGGCTTGCGCGTGTCGCTGCCTCCGGGCAGCAGCGCCCAGCGCCGCAGCGAGCATTGCGATCGCGGGCTCGTGTGTCCTGCGGTACTGCGAGAGCGAGTGTGCCGGGGAGAAAGCCTCCCGCGCCGACTGCAATCAATGCACAGTCAGACGTTGCGCGCGCGAGCTCGAGGCCTGCACGGGCAGCGCGCCCTCGAAGGACACCGCGCAGAGCGAGAAGCCGAGCGAGGAAGCGCCGCCGCTCGACAAGCCGAAGCTCGCGCCCAAGCATCAGCCGCTCAAACCTGTCCCGGCGCCGGAGCCCAAGGCCCCTGCCGAAGAGCCGGCAGGGGGCATGCCCTGAGCGTTGCGCGGGTTGCCAACCCGGCGAGGGCACGCCAGAGTGGGCACATGCTCGGGCGCGTCGCTGCCGTGCCGCCGGGCACCCACGCTACCCGCCCTTGAAGTCGTCCAGCTCGAGCGTCGTGCCGCCGAAGTAGATGGCAATGCCCGCGCGCCCGCCCGGCCAGACCCCCACCGGCACCGAGAGCACATCGGTGCCGTTGACGGCCGCGGTCAGCTTCCCGCTGCTGTCGATCCGCGCGCTGAGCGTGTCGCCTTCGAGCACCGTGAAGGCCTGCGAGCCCAGGTCGTTCCACTTGTTGTTGCTGCAGCGCTCCACGCGCAGGCCCCCCGCCAGGGCCGAGTAACCGACCTGCACCAGCTCGCAATCCTGGTTCGTCCCCTTGGCGAAGACCAACCCCATCAGGCCCACGAATGAGTCGAGCTTCATCAGCCGCACGCTGGCCGACTGCGCCGAGCAGAAGGGCTTGTCGTAAAGGATGCGATCGTCCTGGTTGCTCTTGATGTGCCGCAACCGGCCCCCCACGATGCCGAACGAGTTCCTGTCCCCGAGCCAGGCCGAACCGATCACGCCATTGGGCAGGCCGAAGTCGTCGAGCAGCTTGGGAGACAGCGGGCTGCACGGGTTGCCATCGGAGAGCGGCGCGTCCGCGAAGGCGTCCGGCGGTGCGGCGTCGAACGGCGCCCCGCCGCTGCCGCCCAGGGCGGCGTCGGCGCTTGTCCCGCCCACCCCGCTCGCAGCACCCGTGCCGCCCGCGCCCCCGGCCAGCGCATCCGGACCGTCCTCGGGAGCGACTGCGTCCAGGCTCATGCACGCGCCCAGCGCGAGCCCCACGGCGACCAGTCCGAGGCGCAGCATGTCGGGGCAGCATACCACCTCGCGATCCCTGGCGAGCGGATCAGACCCTGACCGTGTCTCGGTGCGCCATGTCCACCGCGACGGTGCCGCCGGTCACCGAACCCTGATTGCGACGGTGCTCGACCAGAGCGTGCCCGTGTTCGACCCACCAGCGTCGTGCATCGGCCACCGACCACTTCCCCAGGTCGGGGCAAGCGGCGAGGCGCTTGGCAAGGGTGGCGGCGTCCTGGGGCCGGGCCTCGGGTGCCTTCGCCAGGCACGCGAGCACCAAGGCCTCCAGCTCTTGGGGCAGGGGCCGGCCCAGCCGCTCCGACGGCGGCACCGGGGGCGTGTGCAGGTGGTGGCTGCACACCTCCACCACCGAGCCTCCCCCGAACACGTGCTTGCCCGTGAGCAGATAGTACGCCACCGCGCCGAGCGCGTAGATGTCCGCGCGAGCGTCGACGCCGTCGGGGGACTTGATGGCTTCCGGCGCCATGTACTGCGGGGTTCCGGTGATCGAGTTGGCCTGGGTCAGCGCCGCGCTCGAATCCGAAGCGATCTCTTTCACCAGCCCGAAGTCCAGCACCTTGACCACGTCGGGGATCCCGCCGCGCTCGCACAGCATGATGTTGGCCGGCTTGATGTCACGATGGATCAGCCCGATCGAGTGGGCCTCGGCCAGGGCACCCGCCACGTCGGAGACGATGCGCGCCACCCGCGCCGGCGGCAGCGGCCCGCACGCCTCCACCACCTCCATCAGGGTGGCGCCTTCGAGCAGCTCCATCGCGTAGTAAAAGACGCCCTCCGGCGTGCGCCCATAGTCGAAGACCGTGATGGTGTTCGGATGCGAGAGGCGGGCAGTGAGCTGAACTTCGCGTTCGAAGCGCTTCAGGCTGGCGGTGCCGGTCCGGTCGGGCAAGAGCAGCTTGACCGCCGTGGGCCGGCGGAGAAGGGCGTGACTGGCCCGGTAGACCATGCCCATGCCGCCCTCGCCGATGCGCTCCTCGAGCGTGTATTGCCCCAGCTTCTTCGCGCTCTTCACCTCGCGCCGCAGACCGTAGATCACCCGTGAAGCCAGCGTGCAGGTGAGGGTGGTCGCGCCCCACCAGAAGGCACCGAAGATCGTCACCAAGATGGCGGCGGACAAGTTGGTCCGTCGAACGACGCTGGGGTCGATCAGCGCCCAACGGGTCAGATCGGCATCCAGATACAGCTTGAACGTCATGACCACCAGCGGCGCGCCCACCGACGCGGTGATGGCCAGCGTGCGGGCGGCGGTGCTGGGCACGTAGATGGCTCGCGCCACCATCACCAGCGTCAACGCGAGCGTGACCATCAGCTCGGGCCGCGCATGCAGCGGAATGGTGTAGCCCATGAACACCCAGCAGCTGCACCCCACGAAGAACGAGAGCCATTCGGTGCCGCGGACGTACGCCCGCGAGCGGGGCGCGCCCCGATTGCAGAGCCAGCCCACCCCGAACGCGAGCGAGCCCGCCGCGTGAGCTGCCAGGGAAGGGTGGGTGAGCTGCTCGTACTCGTTCACCGCGACCAGCAAGGCGACGCGCAAGAGCACGAACGTTCCCCCGACCGCCGCGCCCCACAGGCCGGCCAGGGCCACCCGTCGCTGGAGGAACGCGAGCTCCGTCGATTCTCCGGTCTGTGAGCTGCCGGACATCCTGCCGGGCTCACTATGCCCCAGCGGCCGCCGCGCGCGCGAGGGGGAGGCCGCTCCGTCGGCGGGGCTTGACCCCGCGCGACAAGCAGGATGAAAGGCGGTGTGCGGGAAGCTCAGCACCGGCACGAGCCCGCGCGAGCGGAGGGGGCGTCCGGGAAGGGCCGCCTCGTGCTCGCGGTGGTGCTGCTGATCCTGGCGGTGGTGGGGGTGTACCGCGAGGCGGACGTCATCTTGGCGCCGCCACCCGCCACCGCCCCGGCAGCCACGGACGCGCGCGCGGCGGGCCCGGGCACTCGCACGTTCATGCTGTTCATCGACTCGCTGCCGCTCGGCGCGACCCGAAACGTGGCCCTGATGCCAGAGCTGGGGCGCTTCAAGCGCCAGGCGCGGTGGATGGCCTCGAGCGGCGCGACCGATCAGGTGACCAACCCGGCACTGTTGGCCGCCTTCGTGGGGGCCGACCGGTTCCGCATCTTCGGTTTCGTCGAGAACTTCGTGCAAGGGCGCGACGCCACGGGCTCGATCGTCGACGACTGGCGCCGCGCTGGCCGGAAGATCCTCGTCTACTCGGACGATGCGTTCCTGCAATTCGGCAAGAACGGCGTCGACTATCGTCGGTACGAAGAGCCCAAGGCGACCGCCGAGCTCGAGCCCAAGCAGCACGCGCTGTTCACCCGGTCCCTGGAGGAATATCGCTCCGGGGCGTTCGACATCGTCATCTTCCACGCCACGTTCGTCGACACCGTGGCTCACCGCGTTCGCCACGATGGTTCCGAGTATCGCTCCACGCTCGCGACCGCCGACCGTTGGATCGGGGAAGCCGCGAAGGCCGTGGCGCCCGGCGAGACGCTGATCGTCTTCGGAGATCACGGTCACAACGACCGGGGTGTGCACGCCGCCGGCCTCGACGTTCCCACCTTCATCGGCGTTCGGGGCCCAGGCTTTGCGCGCGGCCGCGAGGAAGAGACGCAACCCATCACCGTGCTGCGCTATCTCGCGAGCTGGGCCACCGGGGTCCCACTGGCCGCCGAGTACGAAGGCCCCAGGCTGCCCCACGCGCTGCTCAGCCCTGGCCCGTTGCCCGCGGAATTCGGCGCGGCGAGCGCGCCGCCCGCTCGGCGCGACTCGCGGGGCGCGACGGCGCTGGCGCTGGCGGCGGGGGCCCTGCTCGCGCTCTGGCTCCTGGGTGCCTGGGGCGGCTTCGGCGTCTTCGAGCTGGGCGGCCTGGCTGCCGGCATCGGGCTGCTTCTGATCACCGGGTGGCACCCCTACAACGCCTGGGCCGCCACGGCCGCGGCCGGGGTCGCGCTCGGTCTCTGCTTGGTCTACCGCCGCACGCTGCGCGAGCTCGCATGGGCTGTGGCGGCTGGTGTGCTGACCGCTGCGATGGTCGCTCACGGCCACTGGATGGCCACCCACGTTCTCACCGAACAGACCAAGGAGTTCTCGACGCTGCGCCTGGTTCTGCCCATAGCGCTCACGCTCGGGACCGTCGCCGCCGTCGCGTTCGGGCCGGGTCGGGCGTGCTGGGCGGGCATCGGCGCGGCCCTGCTGCTCTTGCCCACCACCTGCTACGCGTGGGGGGCGATGAGCCTGTGGGCCGCCGAGCTCATGCTGGTCGCGCTGTGCTTCGGGCTGGTGGGGCTCGCCGCCAGGCACCGTGCGGGCGGCATCCCTGCCGGAGCCGTGGACTGGGTGTCACACGGGATCGGGCTCGTGCTCGTCGGTTGGATCGTGCAGCGCTACGCGTTCTCCAATGGCTTCGACTTCGTGTTCCGGCGCTGGGATCCGTGGTCGTGGCTCCTGGCCGCCACGGGCCCCGTCCAATGGCGCGCGGGCTCGTTCCTCGCGAAGGTCTTGCTGCTCTTCCACTGGCAGCGCAAGCCGACCACGCACGCCGTCTCGTTCTTCGGCCTGGGGCTGCTCAGCGCTTACGAGTGGGGTCTCTTGCCCCGCGAGTCACCCTGGACCTTGCTCGTCGCGGCGGGTCTGCTGGCGGCCGCGTTCGCCGCGCGAGCTCGGGCCGCGGGCAAGCTCGCCGACGAGGCGACCTCGGACGTGCTGCTGCTCACGGCGTTGCTCTTGGCGTTCTTCTTCATGGTGCGCACGGACCGTGACACACACTATTGGCTCAACCTGAGCGCGGCGGCGCTCTCGCTCTGCGCCCGGATGATGCAGCCGCTGCGACCCGAGCTTCGCCAGAGCGGGCACGCCTTGCTGCTCTGCTTCGGAGTGGTCATCTCTGGCTGGGTCGACACCTGCTGGTCGACCGGCCACCTCGAGTGGGAGTTCTTGAGCAGCGTCTTCTCGGCAGAGCTGATTCGAAGTCACGTCGTGCTCTTCTTGCCCGCTCTGGTCGGGCGCTACCTGCTGCCGCTGTTCGTGATCCGGGCCGTGCTGCGACGCCAGCTCGGCCCCGAATCGATCGATCTGAAACGAATCGTGCTCGCGGCGTGGGGGCTCAAGACCCTCACCGTCGCAGCGCAGACGGTGGGCGTCGGGCTGGCCCACCAGGGCTCGGGCTTCTTCCTCGAGGGCCTTCACCACACGGCCATCTTGCTGATCTTGGGCCTGGGCCTGATTGGCACCCAGGCGCCCGGCCTCGGCCCGGCTGCCGCCTCGGAAACCTCGCTGCTGTTCGGCGCGATGCGCGCCGCATGGCGACGCGGTCGGCCCGCGCTTCGCGCCGTGGAGAGCTGAGCGGCGCGGCCAAAGCGGGTGCCCCCGCGCGGCCGCAGTCAGTCGCCGGCGTCCGCGTCCGCGCCGGCATCGCAGCTGCTAGCCGCGTGAGCCCCGAGATCGAGGGCGCTGACGCAACCGGCGCCGGGAACGGGATCCACGACACCGCAGGTGCCGCTGGGGGTGCAGCACCCCGGGTGAAGCTGCACGACCGGGCAGGTTGGATCGACGGGCGCAATCGGTTCGACCGGTGTGCAGTCGGGTTCGTCCGTCGAACGCCCGGCGATGCCGCACCGGCCATCGGCGGTACAGCACTGCGCGCGGTCGCGTGGGAACATGTCGTGAGGCGCCGGGCAGACCGTCCCGCCGCACTGGATGGCACAGCCCGCCCAGTTGTTCAGCTCGAGGCACCCGTGCTCGCACTGGATCACCGTTGCCTCGCAGTCAGTGTCTTCGTCGAGTTGCTCGAACAGCACCGAGCCCTCGCAGGACTGGTAGATGGCGCACGCGGTGCACTCGTACTCGGGGGCTCCGCCATCATTACCTTCGCTGCCGGTCGTAGGGGCACCGCCCGAACCCGGGGCCGGGCTCGTCGATGCAGTGAGGTCCGAGCTGGCATCGCCGCAGCCCACCAGGAGGATCACCATCAGTCCGCACCAGCGTTGTGCCATCGCGCCTACCAGAGCAACCATCGTGCCGATGCTTCGATGCTCGATCTGCGCCAAGGTGTGCCGCGCCGAGCGGAACTGGAACGCCCGGGTCTGGCTCGAGTTGAACGCGCCGGCGTTCCGAAGCCCGCGTGGCCCCTCAGCGCAGCCACTCTCGCGGCGAGCTGCCGAAGAAGTCGTCGAGCGCGAGCCCGCCCGAGCCCACGACGACCGCGCGGGCGGCCGGGTAGCGGCGCGTGAAGGCGGCGAGCCCGCTCGCGGCCCGGGGGCGACCGCTCTTGACTTCGATTGCCCACACGCGCCGGCCGTGCTCGACGACGTAGTCGACCTCGTCGTTCCCGTCGCGCCAGTACCAGAGCTGGAAGCCGTGGTGTCGCGCCGCCACCAAGAGCTGAGCGCCGACGGCGTTCTCCACCAGCCGGCCCCAGCGCTCAGGGCGAGCACGGGCCTCTCGGAAGCTCTCTGCCGCCGAGGCCGTCACGAAGGTGTTGCTCCAGAACACCAGCTTTGGAGGCGACGCCCTGAGCCGCGCACGCTCTGGAGACCAGCGCTGAAGGCCGCTCACTACGAAGCTCGCGCCGAGCAGCTCGAGGTAATGCGCCAGCGTCACGACGTTGCCGGCGTCTTGAAGCTGTCCGAGCAGTTTGGTCAAGCTCACGACCTCGGCCGGCGCGGCCGTGGCAGCCATCAGCAATCGCCGCAGGAGCGCCGGCTTGGCCACCTGCGCGAGCTGTAGCACGTCGCGCGTGACCACGGGCTCCATCAGCGCTCCGCGGACGTAGTCCGCCCACCGGGCGTGGGACTTGGTCAGCGGTGCCGCGCTCGGATAGCCGCCGAAGTAGAGCCATCGGTCCAGGTCCCAGCGGAACGCGCGTTGACACTCGGGCGCGCTCCAGTGCGGCACGAAGTGGGTCTCGAAGCGCCCGGCCAGACTCTCGGAGGCGCCCCGTGCCACGGAGAGCGCCGCCGACCCCAACACCACGACCCGCAGCGGCCGGCGGTGGCGCCGGTCGTCATCGAGCTCCGCCTTCACGACCTCGCTCCACCGAGCGACCTTCTGGATCTCGTCGAGCACCAGGAGCGCGGAGCCGCGGCGCTTCTGGGTCTGCTGTCGCGCGACGGCCCACTGTGCTTGAATCCACGCCGCGTCGGGCGGCGCTGGTAGGTCAGCTGTTGCGTAGTGAGCCCCGCCGCTCCAGCCCTCGATCACCTGCTCGAGCGCGGTGGTCTTCCCCACCTGCCGCGGACCGACGACCACCTGCAGCAAATTGGGGCTCGCGTGCAGTCGCTTCCTCAGCTCTGCCACGACAGCGCGCTCGATCTGGGCCATGGGAGCTCGAGCGTAGCTCAGTGCACTGAGTAAATCTACTCAGTGCACTGAGTAGCCAACGCCTCCCACCCGGTCACAACGCGTCTTCCACCAGCCCCGCCAGCTCTTCGTAGCTGTAGCCGCCCACGAACACGTCGGCCCCGATGATGAAGGCCGGCGTGCCGAAGCTCGGCAGCTTCAGCGCGTCGATCTCGCGCTTGTCGGCCAGGACGCCGTCGCGGTGGATGCCCAGCTCGAGCGCCCGCGACAGTCGCTTCTGATCCACCCCCAGGGCCTCGGCGTAGCGCACCAGATCCGCCGGTGCCAGCGCGCGCTGGTTCCGGAACAAGACGTCGTGGTACTTCCAGAACGCGTCGTCTCCGAGCTGCGCGCGGACCTCGCGGGCGGCTTCGGCAGCGCCCAGCGCGTGCTCGTGGCGGTCCAGGGGGTAGTCGCGCCAGACCAGCGCCACCCGCTCGCCGTAGGTCGCCATCACGCGTTTGACCGTGGGCTGCACCGCAGCGCAGAACGAGCACTGATAGTCCCCGATCTCTTGCAGCAAGAGCTCTGGCTTCTTCGCGCCCTGGCGGGGCACGTTCGGCGGCACGTCCACCGTGCGCACCGGCACGCAGGCGGCTAGGGTCAGGCCGAGCAGAAAGCTGCGCCGCCCGACCATCAGCCGATGCCGAGCTGCTTCAGCTTCTTGTGCAGCCCTTCCCGGGTGATGCCCAGGGTCTTGGCAGCGCTGGTCTTGTTGTTGCCGTGCTCGCGCAGGGTCTCGAGGATGAAGTACTTCTCGACCTGCTCGACCATCTCTTTCAGCGTGCCCTTCACCGCGCCGGCATGGGCAATGGTCGCTTCCATCTGGCGCACGCGCGGGCTGAGCAGGTCGGGCGTGATGAAGGCGCCGGCATCGACCTGGATCACCAGGCGCTGGACCTCGTTCTCGAGCTCGCGCACGTTGCCCGGCCACTCGTAGCTCATCAAGAGCTCCATCGTGCCCTGCGCAAAGCCCGCCACCGGGCGGCCCACCTCGCGAGAATACTTCTGCAAGAAGTGCCCGGCGAGGAGCGGCACGTCGTCGCGGCGCTCGCGCAGCGGGGGCACACGAATCGGGAAGACCTTCAGCCGATAGTAGAGGTCCTGTCGGAAGCGACCGCCCTCCACCTCTTTCTCGAGGTTCCGGTTGCACGCGGCCACGATCCGCACGTCCACGATCTTGGTGTGCGTGGCGCCCACCGGACGAATCTCGCCCTCTTGCAGCACGCGCAGCAGCTTGGCCTGCAGCGCCAGCGGCATCTCGGTGACCTCGTCGAGAAACAGCGTGCCGCCGTCGGCCACGTCGAACAGGCCCCGCTTCTCTTCGGTGGCGCCGGTGAACGAGCCGCGCTTGTGACCGAAGAGCTCGCTCTCGAGCAGGTTCTCGGGCAGCGCAGCGCAGTTCTGCGCCACGAACAGCTTCCCGCGGCGGCGCGAGCGATAGTGCACGGCCGAGGCGATCAGCTCTTTGCCGGTGCCCGTCTCGCCCTCGATCAACACCGTGACACGGGTGTCGACGACCTTGTCGAGCTGGGTGAGCAGATCGCGCATGGCGCGGCTCTGCCCGATGATCTCGGTGGCGCCGCTGGACTTGGCGCGCTCGCGACCCTTGAGGAAGGTGTTCTCTTTCTGCAGCTGCTCTTCCGCCGCCAGCAGCCGGCGCACCAAGCGGGCGTTGGCGATGGCCAGCGAAGAGCTGGCAGCCAGCACGCCCAGCGCCTCGAGGTCGGCCGAGTCGAACATGCCGGGCGTGGCGCGGTTGTCCACCTGCACCACCCCCAGGATTTCGTCGCCCTTCCACAGCGGCACGCCGATGGTGCTGCGAATGCTGGCGCCCAGCAGCGACTCGGAAGAAAACGACTCGCTGGGCGCGTCGGCCGCGAGCACCGCGGCGCGCTCGCGGACCACCTTGCGGAACACGCTGCGCGTCACCGCCACCGGGCCCGGCGGCGCTTCGCCCCGGCCCGCGGCACCCCGCACCCGCGTGAGCACGGGCACATAGCCGGCCTCGTCGCGATCGGTCTCGGCGTCGATGTCGTCGCGCAGCACCAAGGTGGCGTGGGTCGCGGTGGGCACCAGCTCGAGCGCCGCGTCGGCCACGGCGATCAGCACGCCGTCCAGATCCGGCGCGCCGCCGATGGCCTTCTCGACGCGGAACAGGGTGGCGAGCACCCCGGTGTTGCGCTCGGGCGAGGCGGTCACGCCGGGCAGCTCGGCGATCGGCCGGATGCTCACCACGTGGGCGGGCTCGCGCTCGGCCCCCAGCTGCACGCGGACGTGGGTGCCCTCGTCCACGGTGCCGCCCAGCTCGAGCACGTCGCCCGATTCCAGCACCGTGCGCAGCGAGGTCGAGTCGCCCAGCACGATGCGCTGGCTGCCCCGCACGATGGCGGTGCCGTTGGTGCTGCGCAGATCTTCCAGCGTCACGCGCTCGGCGCCGACCACCAGCCGGGCGTGCTCGGCCGAGACGTGCGCTTCGCTCAGCTCGAGCTCGTTCGACTGAGAGCGCCCGATGCGGATCACGTCGCCTTCCGGCTCGAGGACGCGGCCCTTGGAGCCGCCGTTCAACACCTCGAGCCGGACACTGGCCATCGGAGATCTTCCTGGCCCCGAGGGCCAGCGGGGCGGATCAGTTGGCGCGAGCCTCGATGCGGTACATGACCTGCTTCACCGGCGCGTCACCGGCCATCTTGTCTTTGTCGCCGCTCTCGGCGTTCTTGTCGACGACCTTGCGCAGCTTGGCGGCTGCCTCTTTCGAGCCCTTGGGCGACAGGTGGTCGATGGTCTGCGCCGCCACGAAGCGGACCGCGGCGTTCTCGAACGACTCGATGCGCTTCACCAGCTCGTCGCGCTGGGCCTCGCCGCCCAAGATGGCCGCCATGTAGCCGCTCTTGATGGCGACGAACTGGGTGGCCTGCTCCTGGTTCGAGCTCTTCTCCATCTCGCCCATGTAACACTCGGCCTGGCCGGTGCACTGCTTCACCAGCTTCTCGGCCTGCGCGTACAGGTCCTTCTCCAGCTTGGTGCCGTACTTGTCGACCGCCGCCTTCACCTTCTCGAGCTGATCCACCTTCGCGAGCTTGATGGCGGTCACCACGATGGCACCCTGCAGCGCCTTCAGGTCGTCGCCGCTGCCCTTGGTCTTCTCCGCGCGCTCGAGCAGCCAGTCGACCAGGTCCGAGTTGTAGAACTGGCCGGCCGCCTCGGCCAGCATCTGCAGGGCGTTCATGCCCGGGGGAACGTTGGCTTCGATCGAGATCTTCTCGAACGCTTCCTTGAAGCCCGCCAGCGACTCCGGCGTCTTCGGCAGCTTGACCAGCTCGCGGGCGATCAGCGCGCGGGTCACGTCTTTCTCTGCCTTCTTCAGGGCGTCCAGCATCGGGCCCACACCCTCGCCGCGCCCGATGGTGCCCACCATGATGGCCGCCGTCTGCACGTGCGGCGCGTCGGAGGGCTTCTCCTTCATCTTCTTCTCGTCGTCTTCCTTGATCTGCTTCAGCTCTTTCAGGCGGCGATAGTGGAAGGCGATCATCTTCTCGTCTTCGCCCTTCAAGAGCTTGATGGCCGCGTCGGCCGCGGGCTTGCCGATCTTGACCATGGCCAGCACGGCGGTGGCCTGGCAGTCGGCCTTGGCCGGATCGAGCATGATCTTGACCATCGGCTCGACGGCCTCGGGCGCCGCCAGCTCGCCCAGCACCTGGGCCGCCGTGGTCTGCCAGAACAGCTGGTCCTTGTAGGGGTCGATCTTGTCCTTGTCCTTGTCGCCGCTCGGGCGCTCGATCGGCGCTTCCAGGGCAGAGATCAGCGGGCCCGTCCAGCTCTTGGACTTGATCTGGACCATCGCGTCGTTGAAGTCCTTGTACGTGATGCCGCCCAGCATGGTGCTGGCACGCAGCTTCAAGAACGCCTGCACCAGCGGGTCGGCCAGCGAGTCGAGCTTCAGGTCGGCCGAGGCGCGCACCGCCCACTTGATGTCGGCGTCGTCCTTGCTCGTGGCCGGCTTCTTCGCGAACTCTTCGAAGGCCTTCTTGAGCGCCGGCTCGGTGCGCTTGTCGCGGACCGAGGCCAAGAGCTTGATCAGGGCGACCCGCGTCTTGCCGTCCATCTTGTCGTACTTCTCGACATAGGTCTTGGTCAGCGGCTCGACGATCTTGTTGAGCAGGGCCTGGACCTCGGGGGTGCTGTTGTCGCCCTTGGCCTTGCTGCTGGCGTCCTCGTAGAACTGGCCGAGGCGGGTCACCGCCCGGGCGCGCCACGAGTCCTCGTTCAGCTTCTCGACCCAGTAGTCCGGCTGACTCTCGTCCTTGCAGCCGACCAGGAGCACGCTGGATGCGGTGACCGCGAAGGCGGTGGTGGCGGTGCCGAGGAGCAGGGAGCGGATGAGCGACGCACGCGCGCGCGAGGAACGGAACATCTCGTGTTGCCTCCGAAGGTCAGGTCTCTGTTCGGGGTCCGGGAGGGGCGCCGGAAGGGCGCGAAAGCCCCACGAATCCGGCGGTTCCAAAACCCCGCGGGACGGTACGTCGGCCGCAAAGCCGCTGTCAACGAACGGGCACGAATGACGCGGTGCGGCAGACGGCGCCGATCAGCCGATGATCATGCCCTCGCTGAGCAGCGAGCCCTGGGCGAAGCGACGCAGGTTCCAGCGCTCGAACACCTCGGGCACCGCGCCGCCCGCGACCACCTTGGCCATCATCTTGCCGATCACGGGCGCCATCATGAAGCCGTGACCCATGAACCCGCACGAGAGGAAGAAGCCCTCGAGCCCGTCCACCTTTCCGACGATCGGGTTCGAGTCCGGGGTGATGTCGTACAGGCCCGCCCACTGCCTCAGGACCTTCACGGACCCCAAGATCGGACAGGCCTGCAAGAGCGCGCGCGAGTAGAGCGAGAGGAAGCGATACGACGAGCCCTGATCCGCACCGGGGGGCACCTTGTGGTTGCTCACCCCGCCGACGATCTCGCCCCGCGTGGACTGCGAGAAGTAGAGGCCGTTGCTCAGGTCGGCCACCAGCGGTTCCAGCCACGGCTTGAGCGGCTCGCTCGAACAGATCTCGTGGCGATGGGGTCGATTGGGCAGCTCGATGCCGACCAGGCGCGCCACCTCGGGGCTGAGGGCGCCGGCGGCGTTCACCACCCGCTGGGTCTGGATCGTGCCCCGGTCGGTGACCACCGCGCTGACCTGCCTGCCCGTGGTCTCGATGGCGGTCACCCGGGTGAAGGTCTCGACCTCTACCCCGTGTGCGCGCGCCCCTTCCGCATAGCCCCAGACGAAGGGCCACGGAAACACCACCGCGTCGTCGGGGTTGTAGCAGGCGGCCACCACGCCCTCGGTCGAGAGCTCGGGCACCACCTCGCGGGCGGCGCTGGGCGTGAGCATGCGCGTCGGCAGCCCGCACTCGTTCTGCAGCTTCGCGCTCTCTTCCAGGCTCTTCGCCTTGTCGGCGCTGCGCGCCAAGAACAGGTACCCGCCCTGGCGGAACCAGGTGTTGATCCGGTGCTCACGGGCGAAATCGCGGCAGATCTCCACCGACTCGCGCATCAGCCGCACGTTGTCTTCACTGGACCACTGCGCGCGCACACCGCCGCCGTTGCGCCCGCTGGCGCCGCTGCACAGGTACGACTGGTCGAGCACCACCACGTCACGTAGCTTCTGGTGCTTCGCCAGGTCATAGGCGATGGCCAGACCCATGATGCCGCCGCCCACGATCACCACGTCGGCGTGGGTCTTCATGGCGCGCCCCGGGCCTCGGCCAGGCGCGCCAGGATCTCGGCGTGCAGGTGGCCGTTGCTGGCCACGATGCCGCGCTCGTTCACCAGGCTCTCGCTGCGATAGTCGATGGGCTCGCCCCAGGCGTCGGTGAGCTTGCCGCCGGCGGCGTGGATGATCGCCTCGCCGGCGCACAGGTCCCAGCGACTGCCGGCGCGCGCCGGGGCCACGTAAGCGTCGGCAGTGCCGGCGGCCACCTCGGCGCACTTCAAGCCCGCGCTGCCCAGTGCGTCCAGCTGGCGAACGCCCAGCGCCCCCAGCGCGCGCTCGAGCGCCGGGCTGCGGTGCGAGCGCGTCGAAAGCACGCGCGCCTGGGCGAGCGTGGGCGTGGCGCTGACGGAGAGCGGTGTGCGCGCGTCGGAGGTGACGACCGCGGCGCTCTCGCCGACCCGGCCCACCCAGCGGATGCCGGTGGCGGGTGCGAGGATCACGCCGGCCACCGGGCGCCCGGCTTCGAGCAGGCCGATCATCACCACGAACTCGCCATTTCGTTTCACGAACTCGCGGGTGCCGTCCAGCGGGTCCACGAAGAAGGCGCGCTCGGCCGTGCGATAGCCCGCGAACGACGCCGGGTCGCTCTCTTCGGCCACCACCGGCACCCCGGGGAACGCCTGAGCAAGGCGCTGGCAGATCAGCTCGTTGGCCTGGCGGTCGGCCAGCGTCACGGGGTCGCGCGGGGACTTGTACTCGACCTCGAAGGGCTTGGCGTAGACCGCGTTGATCAGGGCCGCCGCCTCGCGCGCGATCTCGGAGAGCACGTCGAGCAGCTCGCTCACGCGTCGACCCCCACTTCGTGCAGGCGGTTCCGCAGCGCGACCAGAGCCCAGTCTTCGAGATAGGGCGGGCCCTTGCCGGCCTCGCGCACCAGCTGGTCGAGCTGCAGGCAGCTGCGCGGCCCGAGCACCGCCGAGCTCACCGTGCGGTGGTGCAAGACCCAGCGCAGCGCGGCGGCGCGCATCGAGAGCACCTCGCCGCCCACCGCCGGGCGAAGCGCGTCCAGCTGGCGAATGCGCCGGCGCAGCTCGTCGCTGGTCCAACGCTCGGCGCGGTGGTCGTTGTCGGCAAACGCCTTGTCGCCCGACCAGTGGCCGCAGAGCAGCCCATAAGCGAGCACCGAGTGCGCCAAGAGGCCGACCTCTTTCTGATCGATGTCGCTGCTCAGCGCCGCCAGGTCGTCGGCGGCGAACACGTTCACCGCGAGCGAGATCACCTGCGCGCCCTTCTCGATGGCGGCGCGCGCCACCGCCGCGTTGCCGGCGCTGACGCCCCAGGCCCGCAGCTTGCCGCCTGCGGCCAGCTTGGCCAGCGTCTCGCACGCTTCGCTGCCGTCCAGGGCCACCTTCGAGGGATTGTGCAGCAGCACCACGTCCAGCACGTCGCGCCCCAGGCGCTCGCGGCACGCGTCGAAGGCCGCCTCGAGGTACTTGGCGTCGAAGCGCTTGCGCGGCACCGACGTCTCGCGGTCGGTGCCGATCTTGGTGACGATGCGGATGTCGTCGGCGCCCTTCAGGCGCTCGCCCAGACGGCGCTCCATGGCCCCGCCCGCGTAGCCATCCGCCGTCTCGAACAGATTCACGCCCAGCGCGCGCGCCCGGTCGATGACCTTGTCTTGCTCGCTCTCGGTCACCGGCCCGTAGCCGTCGCCGGAAAGACCCCAGGTGCCGAGGGACAGCTCGGTCACGCTCAGGCCCGTTTTTCCGAGCGGCCGGCGGCGCATGGGCTCCCCTATACCTTGGCAGCGAGCCGAGCGGGTACATCCAACCCCGCGGCGTCCAGCAATCGTGCGTCCGCCAGCGTCTGACCCGCGGCGCCGTGGCCCAGCAGCCGCCCGCCGCCCAGCACCAGCACGTCGGCCTCGAGCTCGAGCGCCGCCTCGAGGTCGTGGGTGGCGAAGACGGTGGTGGCCGGGCAGGCCCGAATGGCCTCGAGCACCGCGCGTCGGGACCGCGAGTCGAGGCTGGCGGTGGGCTCGTCCAGCAAGAGCACCGCGGGGTCGGCCGAGAGCACCGCCGCGATGGCCAGCCGACGCTGCTCACCCAGGCTCAGCGACTGCGGGGCGCGCGCATCCAGACCGGTGAGCCCCACCCGCGACAGCTCGCGCTCTGCGCGCAGGGCGGCGTCAGCCAGAGCGCGCTGGCGCGGGGCAAACGCTGCTTCGTCCAGCACCGTGGCCGAGAAGAGCTGATCGGCCGGCTCGGCGAACACGAAGCCCAGCTTCGCCCGCACCGCGGTCAGGCTGCGGCGATCGAGCGCCAGATCGCCGATGCGGATCGTGCCGGCGAAGCGCGCCGCCCCGACCAGCGCGAGCAGCAGCGAGGTCTTTCCCGCCCCGTTGGCGCCCACCAGCGCGACGCGGCGGCCCGCTTCGATGGCAATGCTCACGCCGTGCACCACCTCTGCCGGCTCACCGCCGAGACCGTCTTCGCGCCACACCTGCACCCCCGAAAGCTCGATGCCCTCGGGAGTCATGGCGGCAGCCAGTGAAGCGCGGCGACCGCCGCGAGCGCAGCCAGCGACGACACCACGCCCGCCGTGCCGAAGCGCGGGCCGACCGGAGCGCCGTCGGCCCCGCGCAGACGCATCGCCAGATCGACGCGCTCGGCCCGGGCCGCCGTGCGCAGCAAGAGCTGCGACAAGACCTCGGGGCCGAAGCGCCGTGCGCCGCGCAGGCGCCGCGCCAAGATCAGGCGGCGACCCTCGCTGCCC
>Ga0073899_10002568_pt1 | contig 16288 bp, 15 predicted proteins | sample KloWWTmetaKNB5Ph_FD_88975 | JGI IMG/M metagenome (GOLD analysis project Ga0073899, IMG submission 88975) | Active sludge microbial communities from Klosterneuburg, Austria, studying microevolution and ecology of nitrifiers - Klosterneuburg... | ecosystem: Engineered > WWTP > Aerobic digester >...
GCGCGCGCCCGACAGCCCGCGCGCCAGGGTGGTCTTGCCAACCTGCCGCGCCCCGACGACCGCGACCACCGGAAACCGGCGCAAGAGCCGACGCACCTCAGCCTCGGCGGACCGGCGAGGAAGCAGCATGGTCTCTAGATACCATGAAAATCCGACAGCCGGTGTCGAATTTTCATGGCGCACCGCGGGCCGCCCGTCACTTCGGATCGGCGCAGCAGCGGAAGCCCGTCGAGTAGTCGTGATAGTCGAACGGGTGACCGAGCGTGCGGTACTCGCAGCCCTCGCCGTTCTGGAAGGTGTCCATGAAGAACCCTCCGAAGAACGTGCCATCCGGGTCGTTCACCCACTCGTGCTGGTTGCCGACCATGTCGTACACGCCGTACTCGTTGGTGCACTTCGAGAAGGCACCGGTGGGCGTGGTGGTGTTCGGCAGCTCGAGCAAGCGCTTGTCGTTCATGAAGCGCGGGTGCCACATCAGCTTCTCGTCGGTGGCGTCCAGCGGGTCCTTCTTCCACAGAATGGGCACCGGGTGGTTGTCCAGGACCTGGAAGCGATCGTTGCACACGTTCGCGCGGCGCTGGTCGCCGTAGGGGTAGCGCGTGAGCTTGGGCCCGCGGCACGCGCGCACCCACTCGTCGATCTCGCACAGCCGCTTGCCGGCGTTCTCGCAGGCGCGGCCCGCCTGCTTGCCGCTGATGTAGCCCTGGGCGCGCACGCCCTTCCGGCTCACCGCGCGCACCTCGCCCTCGATGCCGTCCACGTTCTGGTTGAACGGGTGAGCGGCGGTCGAGCCGTCGGCCTTGACGCGCGCCACCGACGCCTCCCACCGATCGATGCAGTACGCGCCCTGGTAGCGCTGCACCGGCGCCATGCCCTCCGGGCAGCGAGGCGGCGCGGTCGCTTCCGGCGGCTGAGCGGCAGTGACCGCAGGCGCTGCGGCGGGCTCGGGCGCAGGCATGGGCGCCGCCGGCGAGGGCTCGCTGGCGGCGCGCTTCACGCCGGGCTTCGGCGGCGGGGCGGGGGGCGCCAAGACGGGCGCGGCGCACGCCGAGAGCAAGAGCCCGACGGCGCTCAGCTGACGGAAGTCCATCGCTCAGTCACCTCGATGCCGCGGGCGCGCACCGCGCTGACGAACGGGCCGAGCGGCACGGCCAGCTCCCCCGGGAGCACGCCGCGCTTCTGGATCGCGCCCGCGCCCAGCATGTAGGCCACGACCGCTGCCGGGTACGACGTGGTCCGAGCCATGGCGCTGTGCCCGGTCTTGGGGTCGTGCCGGTCGATGACCTCGAACACCAGGCGCTGCGCCTTGCCACCCTTCATGCCGTCGATCGTCACGCGCACCAGCGCCACGTCGGTGTCGTCGTCGGTCAGCGACCGCTCGAGCAGCTTCTCGGTGAACTGGCGCGGGACCACGCCGTCTATCGGCTTTTCCGACAGCAAGCCGATGGCGTGCATGCCTGCGAACGCCGCCATGTGCCCCGGATACCGGATGGTCTTGTAGTCCAGGTTCCGAAGCTTGTGCTTCAGGGTGCGCGGCAGCGTGGACGACCCGCCCGAGGTGTTGAACGCCTCGAGCGTGCCGAACGGATAAGGGAACTCGACGGGCTCGGGCTCGGTCAGCGAGGGGATGCGCACGATCTTGCCGTCGCGCAGTGCCTCGGCGGGTTCCAGGTACTCGTTGGTGAGCCCGCGCACGGCGAACAGCATGCGATAGTTGAGCGGCGGCTTCGGATGGGCGGGCAGGCCCCCCACCCGGATGGTCACGCTCTCGGCCGAGTCCATCAGCTCCACTCCGTGGGCCGCGAACAGGCAGGCCATGCCGGGCGCCAGGCCGCAGTCCGGCACCACGGTCACCCCAGCGCGCTTGGCGTCGTCGTCCAGGGCCAGCTGCTTCTCGACCACGAACAGGTTTCCGCCCAGGTCACACATGTGACAGCGCGCCTCGATGGCCGCGCGCGTCAGATCCACGTTGTAGCGATAGTCGGAGCACGAGAGCATCACGTCGAAGCCGCTGAGCAGCCGAGTGAGCCCCGAGCCGTCGTCCAGGTCGTAGCGCGACGCCTCGATCTTGGCCTTCGAGTCGGGCAGGGTGGAAGCCAAGAGCTGGCCCAGCTCGTGCTCGGCCGCCTTCAGCGCATCGGCGTCGCGGTCCACCAGGCGCACGGCCGACACCCCCGGCTGACGTGCAAGATCCCACGCCGCCGCGCGGCCCATTCTTCCGGCACCCAGAACCATCGCTCGCATGTGCGAGCCGGTCTACCGCTTCGAGCGCCGGGTTTCCAGCTCACTTGCAGACGGTGACGCCGGGGCTGTTCTTGCAGTCGTAGTCCGCGCAGTCGACGTAGCCGTCGCCGTCGTTGTCCAGCTTGTCGCTGCACGCCGTGTCGTTGGTCTCGGGGCCCGGGGGGCCCTTGCAGATCGTGACGCTGGGGTTCTTGCTGCACGAGAAATCGAGGCAATCGACGAACCCGTCGCCGTCGTTGTCCTTCTTGTCGCTGCACGTGAGGTTCGAGTCCTCGGTGGCGCCGCCGGTTCCGCCGCCGCCGCTGTTGCCGCCGACGCCGCCGGTTCCGCCGCCGCCGCCGCCGCCGGTTCCGCCGGTTCCGCCCACGCCGCCCGTGCCGCCACCGGCTCCACCGCCGCCGGTTCCGCCCACGCCGCCCGAGCCGCCGCCGCTGCCACCTGCGCCGCCGCCGCCCGAGCCGCCGCCGGTTCCGCCGCCGCCGCTGCCACCTGCGCCGCCTGCGCCGCCGGTTCCGGAGTCGCACATGCCGCTCTGCTCGTAGGCCGCCAGCGCGCTCTTGCACCCCGTCTCGGGATCACTGCTCTTCTTGTACGCCGCCAGCGCGCTCTCGCACTGCGGGCCGAAGGTTGCGTCGCCGTTCGCGCAGCACGCCTCCAGATCCCCGCAGGCGGTGCCCGAACCGCCGCCGCCGCCGGTGCCGCCCGCGCCGTAGCAGGCGCCGGACTGCGTGTAGCTCTGCAACGTGGACGCACACGACTGCGCTGCGTTGGGGCCCGCGGCGAGCTGGTTCGCCTGATCGTGGCATTGCTTGTTCTGCGTCGCGTCGTCCAGCGCCTCGCAGCACCCGCGCAGCGCCTCGCACTCGGCGATGCTGCCGCCGCCGCCGCCGCCCGAGCTGCTGCAGGCCAGCGCCAGCGCGCCGGCGAAGATCAGACCGAGTTTCAACTGCAGTGCATGAGACATGGCTTCGTGGCTCGCAGGCTGCATTCGTACGCCGAACAACGGGCTTTCTTCCCACCGCACCCGGCCCCGCGCAAGCCCGCGGCGGGCGCAGATGCATCCCGCGATCGGGGATTTCCGCCATCATTGCCGGCCTTGGCGGGCGTGGGCTTGCACGCCTCGCCGGTTCGTCGCATGTCCCGCCCCCATGGAGACGCGGCCTCAGACGAACCTGCCCAGCACCCTCGTCGTCGGCAACTGGATCGGACAGCGAGAGCTCCCGCCGGGGGCGGAGACGTTCGAACGCAGGAGCCCTTCCAACCGGGACGATCTGGTGACGGTGGCTCCGCTCTCGAGCCGGCAAGAGGTGAAGGACGCCTGCCTTGCGGCGCGCGAGGCGCAGAAGCTCTGGGGTCGGACGCCCGCGCCGCAGCGCGCCCAGGTGCTCACCCGGCTGGCGGCGCTCTTGAGCCAGAGCAAAGAGCAGCTGTCGCGGTTCATCTCGCGCGAGGTCGGCAAGCCCCTGCGTGAAGCGCGGGGCAGCGTTCAAGAAGCGATCGACACCGCCGAGTTCTTCATGAGCGAGGGGCGTCGCCTGTATGGGCAGACCGTTCCCAGCGAGCTGCGCGACAAAGAGCTGTTCACCTACCGCCGGCCGCTCGGCGTGGTGGGCATGATCACCGCCGGCAACTTCCCCATCGCCGTGCCGGCGTGGAAGATGGTTCCGGCCCTTCTGTGTGGCAACGCGGTGGTCTGGAAGCCCAGCGACGACGCCCCGGGCATCGCGGCGATCTTCGCCGACCTCTGGCGTCGCGCCGGCCTGCCCGACGGCGTGATCAACGTGGTCCATGGCCGCGGCGCCGGTAGCGCCGGCGAATGGCTGATCGAGATGATCGACGGCGGGCTGCTCGACAAGGTCTCGTTCACCGGCTCGACCAACGTCGGGCGGAAGATCGGCGAGGCGTGCGGCCGCAATCTGCAGGTGCCGTCCCTGGAGCTCGGCGGCAAGAACCCCCTGGTGATCTTGGCCGACGCCGACCTCGAGCTGGCGGTCGAAGGCGCGCTCTGGGCCTCGTTCGGCACCGCGGGGCAGCGCTGCACCAGCTGCGGCAACATCATCGTCGACAAGCGCGTCGCACAGAACGTGCGCTCCGAGCTGCTGCGCCGTGCCAAGGCGCTCAAGATCGGGGCTCCGACCAGCGAGGCCATCGACTACGGTCCGTTCATCAACGAGCGCTTCCTCGAGAAGTGGATCGAGCAGCGCGCCATCGGTGTCGAAGACGGCGCCGAGCTCTTGCTCGATGGCAAGCGCATCGTGCCGGGCGAAGAGCCCGCGGGGTTCAGCGGCGACGCCAGCCGGGGGCTCTACGCCACGCCGCGCATCTTCGACAAGGTGAAGATGAGCATGCGGGTGGCACAGGAAGAGTGCTTCGGCCCCACGGTGAACATCGTCGAGGTCGACGGCCTCGACGAGGCCATCGAGGCCGCCAACGGCACGCCCTACGGGCTGTCGAGCGCGATCTACACGCGCGACGCGCGCGCCATGCTGCGCTTCAAAGAAGAGATCCGCGCGGGCATGACCAGTGTGAACAACTCGACCACCGGCGCCGAGGCGCACCTACCGTTCGGCGGGAACGGCTGGAGCGGCAACGGCACGCGCGAGAGCGGGATCTGGGTCATCGACTCGTATACCCGCTGGCAGGCCGTGAACGTCGACCTGGCCGGCAAGCTCCAGAAGGCGCAGATCGATCTCTCGGATGCCGGTCCCGCGCAGGCCCCGGACCTCTCGGGCCTGCTCGGCTGATTTCAGGCTTGCGTTCAGATCTGAAATGACGGCCCGGCGCGCCGGGTCGCGTGGACGCGATTCCGACCACTTGCGCGGGATTCGGCCAGGCACGCGGCCTGCTAGGACCCCCACCGATGTCTCTCGCGCGCACCCGGCCCCTCGAGCTCTACGCACAAGCTGATGGCGATGCCGATCGAAGCAAGGTGCTCACCCCCGAGTCGCGACCGCGATCGATCCGTGCGCCCAAGGGGACCGGCGATTCGCTCGCGGCGCCCCGCCTGCTCCTGGCCGAGTCGGACCGTGCCGCACGCGGCCTGCTCTTGCCGTGGCTCAGCGAGCTCGGCACCGACATCGAAGAGGTCCGCGACGGCAACCAGCTCGAGAAGGCATTGCTCTCGGGCGCGCGCTACCACCTGGTGATCGCCAGCGCGCGTCTGCCCGAGCCCAGCGCGCTTCAGGTCCTGGCCCGCGTGCGTCGCAACGGGGTCGCCACGCCGTTCATCGTCGTGACCTCGGTGCACGGCAACATGCTCCGGATCTTCATGAGCGACTCCGAGGGCACGGTGCTCTCGAGCCGCATGGTCGACGGCCAGAACCTGGCGTCGCTGATCACCGGGATGATCGAGAACCAGCGCTGAAGTTCAGCTCGCGTCGGGTGCGAGCGGCGGCGGGGGCGGCGGCAGCGGCGGGGGGTTCTGCGGCGGTGGCTTGGGGGCGGGCTCTTCACCGCTGGTCTTGCCCCAATCGCGGTCGCTGGCGGCGTCGGTGATGGCGCCCTCTTTCTTTTCCTTCTCGGGCTTGTCGGGGGTGGCCTTGCCCGCCGGCGCATCGGGTGTGGCGCTGGCGTCGTCGCTGGCCGCCCCGGCGTCGGTGCTGGCCGTCCCCGCGTCTTTCGTCGAGTCGCTCGCGTCGCGGTCCCGCTTCTCGGGCACGGGCTCCCCGCTGCTGCTCGCCGCCGGGCCCGGATCCGGGGCCAGGCCGGCGTCTTCTCGAGCGGCCGTGGGCTCGGCCGTGGGCGAGGTGGTGCCGAGCACGTTCGGCCCACCCAGCACCAAGACGCCGGCCACCGCGCCCACTGCCAGCGCCAGCCCGCCCACGCCCACCAGCAGCGCGGTGCGATTCGAGCCCGACGGAACGCTGGACTGCGTCGTGCCAAACTGCCGCACGGTGAGCGAAGGTTTCTTTGCGCTCGCCACCGCGCTCTCGCCCTCGTCGCCCAGGTCCTTCGGGGTTTCGACGATGGTCTTGGCCGTTCCGCTCGAGTCGTCGGCTTGCCCACTGCGCACCACCACGCTTCGGGGTGGTGCCGTGTGCTCGTCGTCCGAGAGGGTGGTCATGGTCTCGCGGGCTTCGAGCCCCACCACCTCGCGCAGCCCGTCGGCCAGCTCGCGCGCGGTCTGGAAGCGCTGCTCCGGGTCCCGGTGACACGCTTTGGCGAACCAATCGTCGAACTTGGGCGGAACTTCGCCGAACTGACTGGGCACGGGCATGTCCCGCACACAGATCTGGAGCACCAGGTCGCCGAGGCCTTCGCTCTCGAACGGTCGCTTCCCGGTCACGCACTCGAACGCGATGACGCCCAGGGCCCACAGATCGGATCTTGGGTCGATGGTCTTGTTGCCCTGCGCCTGCTCGGGGCTCATGTAGAACGGAGTCCCGAGCAGCGACCCGGTGCGGGTCCGAGTGCCCTTCGGCCCAAGCTGGGCCTTGTCCACCTTGGCCACACCGAAGTCGAGCACCTTCGCGATTTCGGCGTCCTCGTTCTTGACGATGAACACGTTCTCGGGCTTGAGGTCGCGGTGGATGACCCCCGCTTCGTGCGCGCGCGCCACCGCCCGAGCCACGTGCGCCATGATGCGCGCCGTGTCGAGCGCGGTCATGGTGCCGAGCCGCGCGAGCCGCTGCTGAAGCGTCTCGCCCTCGAGCAACTCCATGGCGATGTACGGGAAGCCGTTGTCCACCCCGTAGTCCAGGATCTGAACCACGTGAGGGCTCCGCAACGCGGCCGCCGACCGGGCCTCTCGGATGAAGCGGTCGTGCGCCTCTTCGTCCTTCGAGACGTCTCGATCGAGGACCTTCACCGCAACCGGCGCACACAGCACCAGGTGCTCGGCGCGCCACACCGTTCCCATGCCCCCTTCGCCCAGCTTGACCTCGAGCCGGTATCTGCCGGCCAAGACCAGGCCGATTTCAGGGACTTTGGCTGCCATCGCTCCGTCGACCCGTCACGATAGCGCCGGCAGGCCGGAAGGGCGAGCTAGAAGCGAGCCGACAGCTCGGCGATGGCCTCGGGCGTGGCCGCGTCTTTGCGGAGCAGAGGCAGCTCGACGCGTGCGCCGCCCAGCGCGCGCAGGCGGGACAAGCTCTGCGCCTGGATGCGCTCGCGGATGCTGCGCCGGATCCCGCAGGCGATGGCCTCGTCGCCGTTCTGGGTTCTATCCAGCGCCAGATCGGAGAGGAGGCGCGAGCGCTCGACCTCGTCGAACACTTCGTCGATCACGCCGTTGACCACCAGCGCTGCGATGGGCAACGAAAGCTCGTTCTGGAGCGCGTCGTACAGCTCGATCGTCTCGTTGGTTGGCATGTCTTCGGGCAGCGTGACCACCACCACCCCGCTCTTCACCGGGTCCTGGAACATGGTCCACGCGCGCTCGGCGTCGCGGCGCAACACCCCCGGGGGGACCACGTCGACGATCACCTTGGGCACGCGCAACATGTCGAGCCCGTGACCCGTCGCGGGTGCGTCGAAGATCACCACGTCGAAGCGGGGTCGGCCGGCCGAGGTCTCTTCGATGGAGTGGAACCAGGCCTTGCCCAGCATGGCCCACTCGTGCAGCCCGGGCACGCCCGCGAAGAACTGACGGACGTACTTGTTGTCGAACACCGCCCCGAACACGATCTCGCTCTTGAGCACCATGCCGCCGTACTCGCGCAGCGCGACTTGCGGCATCAGCTTCACGGCCCACAGCCGCTCCCGCAGCTCTGCCACCTCGGGGGTGAGCGGATCGGAGCCGAGCAGCAGGCTGATGCGCTCTTTGGCGTCGCAGGCCGTCACCAGCACGCGCTTGCCCCGCGCGGCCAGCGCCACCGCCAGGGCGGCGGTCACCGTCGACTTCCCGACTCCCCCTTTGCCGGTGACGAACAAGAAGCGACGCTGGTCTAGGGGCGTCATCTGCGCTAACTCGGAGCCAGCCCTCAATACCATGCTTCCCCACGGACTTTCGCCGGTTTCACCAGTTCTGCTCGTCGCCTGGGCGTTCGCGGCGTGTACGCCGGCCCCGAGCACCCATTCGACGACCTCCGGCACGCCCGCGGCAAGCGCCGCACCCGCGGCGAGCGCCCCGCCCTCTGCGGCGCCGGGGCCTCTCGCCGTCGCTCCGCCCCCGTCCGGCACGCCTTCCCCCACGGCGTTTCCCGTCGCGGGCGGTCCAAGGTTGGCCATCGTGGCAGGCCAGGGGGTGGGCGCCATCCGCCTTGGCGCCAACCTGGCCACGGTCGAGCGCTTGATGGAGGCACCGTGCGACGAGAAGACGCCGACCCTTTGTCGCTACGTCGCGCGCGCGGTCGAGTTCCGATTCGGCGACAGCGGCAAGCTGGAGCGGATCGTCGCGCACCGCCAGGGGCGGAAGGTGGGTGACAAGACCTACGGGCTGTTCAATGGCGCCATCCCACCCGATCTGATGTTCGGCATGATCCCCACGGCGATTCAGCAATATCTGGGGCCACCCGAGCGCGTGATCGAGAGCAACGAAGGGGCCTCCCCCGAAGCGGCCTATCAGCATGTCTACAAGGGGCTGGTGCTCGAGTACGACAAGCTTCCGACCGGGCGTACCGTGCTCGGCGCTGCTCGCATCCCGAACTGATGGCCGCGTGCCCACGGGGCTGCCTGCCGCAGCCATCGAGGCCCCAGCGAGCCGGAGGGCCCTGGTGCGCGGAGGGCCCTTCCCGAATTGCGTTCCGAGGGGGCTGCCTGACGGGCCCCGAATGCTCGCGAAATCGAGCAAAGCTGCGCGCTCGGCCGGCTGACACGCCCGAAAAATCTCGGCAGCGAGCATTTCGCCACGCTCAGCGCGCCGCGTGCCGCACACGGCCCCGAAATGCTCGCCCTGCGAGCCGATGACTGGGCGAGCGCTCGGGGGTCGACGCCGCGCCCCGCTAGCGCTGGAACGTGCCGGGCTGTCGCCCCTGCGGCGGCACTGAAAGCGCTCCGCTGGCGTGCAATACCGGGCCGTGTACGCGAGGTCGGAGGCTGACCGCGCGGGAATGCTCGCTCAGTGAGCAACTGTCGTGTGTGAGGCGGCTGAAGCCCCGGGTGTGCTCGCAATGGCGAGCACTGCATCCCGATCACGGGGGGCAGTGACGGCGCGTCGGGGAAAGGCCCACCGGGCGCGGCGGCACGGGGCCCCCGACACGAATGCCCCGAGACGGGGGTGTCAGTGCTGACGCACGCGTCGCCGCTCGGCGACCATGTGCTGGGTGATGCTGCGCTGCGCCTCGGCCGGCTCGACCAGCGTCCAGACGTCGTGCTCGGGGCGTGTCGCCGCCTGCTCCAGCAAGATGTCGGCGGCCCGCTCTGCCGGGATGGCGTCGAAGTGCCGGCCCGGCAACTCGACCACGGCCGATCGCACGCGCAGCCCTTCGAGCGTGCTGAGCATTGCCTCGATCACTCGGCGGAACGTCTTCTCGCCGAACGCGCTCTGCGGGCCCGAGCCGAAGAACACCAGCTTGTCGAACGCCAGCTTCGGCTTGCCGGGGACGAGCAACACCTCGCCGACCGCGCCCGTTGCGTAGCCACTCGACAGCAACTGCGACAGCCGCCCACCGAGGCGCCAGTCGACCAGGCCCGCAACGCCGTGCGGCGGGCGCTCGTCTTCGGAAAGCGGTGCCAAGAGCACCTCCGTGGCCGCGAGATCCAGGCGGCGGAGGTCACGGGAGACGAAGCGCAGGTCCATCTCAGCCGCCGGAGCCCGAATCCGTGTCCGTCCGCCCGATGTCGTTCGCAATGCGCTCGAGCACGCCGTTGACGAAGGCGCCGCTCTCTTCGGTGCCGTAGCGCTTTGCCAGCTCCACGGCCTCGTCGATGATCACCGCACGGGGGATCTCGGGGCGGTTCTTCAGCTCCCATGCGCCCATGCGCAGCAGGTTGCGATCGACGCGCGTCATGCGCTCGAGCCGCCAGTTGGTGCTCGCAGCCCGGATCAGCGCGTCGGTGGCGTCGCGGTCGGCCGAAACCCCCCGCACGACCTCGCTCGCATACTCTCGCCCTTCGGGGTCCCCGGGCATCTCGCGCCAGTAGTCGAAGATGGCCTGGTCGGCGAGGTTGCCACTGGCCTCGATCCCGAAGAGCAGCTGCAGCGCAGCTTCGCGGGCTCCACTGCGCGCGCCCATGGTGCTCAGAGCCCGGCGTCGCCGAGCGCCTTGGCCAGGCTCACCATCTCGATGGCGGCCATGGCGGCGTCGAAGCCCTTGTTACCCATCTTGGTGCCCGCGCGCTCGATGGCCTGCTCGATGCTGTCGGTGGTCAGAACACCGAACACCACGGGCACGCCGCTCTGGGCCGAGGCCGCTGCGACCCCCTTGGCCGCCTCTGCGGCCACGTAGTCGAAGTGGGGCGTGCCGCCGCGAATCACCGCGCCGAGCGCGATCACGGCGTCGAGCTTGCCGCTCTTGGCCAGGCGCGCGCAGACCAGCGGCAGCTCCCAGCTGCCTGGCACGCGCACCAGCGTCACGCGATCGGCGGAAACGCCGTGCCGCGTGAATGCGTCCATCGCGCCGCCGACCAGCCGGTCGACGATGAAGTCGTTGAAGCGCGAGGCGACCACTCCGAAACGCGCGTTGCCGGGCGGGATCAGCGTGCCCTCGATGATCTTGTGGGTGTCGGACATCGGAAGACCTACGATACCTGGCCCGAACGGTTCTTCACCAGCGGAACGCTGTCCACGACCTCGAGCCCGTAGCCGTGGATGCCCGCGATCTTGCGCGGATTGTTGGTCAGAAGCCGGATCTGGCGGACCGAAAGCTCGCGCAGCACCTGGGCGCCAAGGCCGTACTCGCGCAGCGTTCCGCCGTGCGGTCGGGTGTCGATCGGCGCGGGGGAAGCGAGCGGTGAGCTCTTGGTGCGGCGCGCGACCTCTCCCAGCTCGGCGCGCAGATCACCGTGGGGCGGCAGATAGACGATCACGCCTCGGCCCTCGGCCTCGATGGCGTCGACCGCCTCGAACAGGTTGCGCCCGCCCTCACTGGCCGGCGAGGCGAACACGTCGCCGAGCGTCGAGCCCGAGTGCATGCGACAGAGGACCGAGCCGGGGCCGGTCGGGTCGCCCTTCACCAGCGCCATCAACTGGCGGCCGTCGACCGTCGATTCGTAGACCAGGGCCCGCCACGCGGTGTTGGTGCGATCGAGGACGATGTCGGCGTCTTCCACCCGCTCGACCAGGTGCTCGGCCTGCAGGCGATAGCGGATCAGGTCGGCGATGGTCAGGATCAAGAGCCCGTGCTTCTCGGCGAAGCGCTCCAGATCGGGCATGCGGGCCATGGTGCCGTCGTCGTTCATGATCTCGCAGATCACGCCGGCAGGCGTGAGGCCCGCGAGGCGCGCGAGATCGAGGGAGCCTTCGGTCTGCCCCGCGCGCACCAGCACCCCGCCGCGGCGGGCCCGAAGCGGGAACACGTGTCCGGGCGTCACCAGGTGGTCGGGCTCGGCATCGGCCGCAATGGCCACCTTGATGGTGTGAGCGCGATCGGCCGCGCTGATCCCCGTGGTCACCCCGTCACGCGCCTCGACGCTGACCGTGAACGCGGTGCCGAGCGGCGGGCCCGCCCGGCCCTTGGGCGGCTGCATCATCGGCAGCTCCAGGCGCTCGACCTGGCCTTCGGTCAGGGTCAGGCAGATCAGGCCGCGCCCGTGCATGGCCATGAAGTTGATGGCCTCGGGCGTGACCAGCTCGGCCGCCATGGTCAGATCGCCCTCGTTCTCGCGGTCTTCGTCGTCGACCAAGATCACCATCTTGCCGGCCCGGATGGCGTCCAGCGCGCGGTGCACGCGAGCCAGCGGCTCGGGTTCGATGTCGAGCGGTCGGGGAGTGGTGCTCTGGGTGCGATGCGGCATGCTGCGATCTCACGAGCGGATGAAGCCCGAGCGTTCCAGGGTCTCGCGCAGGCGGGCGTCGGGGCTGGCGCTCTGCACGTCGAGGTAGCGGAGCACGTAGCGCGCCACCAGATCCACCTCCATGTTGAGCTCTACCCCGGGCGCAAGGCGCGACAGGTTGGTCACCTGGCGCGTGTGCGGGATGAGCATCACGTCGAAGCCGTCGCCCGAGACGCCGTTGACGGTGAGTGAGGTGCCATCCAGGCTGACCGAGCCCTTGGGCGCCACGAACCGCGAAAGCTCGTGGGGCGGCTCCAGGGTCACGCGCCAGGCGTCGCCGATGGTCTCGACCGAGCGCACCCGGGCGATGCCGTCGACGTGACCGGTGACCAGGTGCCCGCCGAGGCGATCACCGACCTGGAGCGATCGCTCGAGGTTCACGCGCGCGCCGATGGGCAAGCGACCGAGCGTGGTCTTGTCGGCGGTCTCGAGCGAGACGTCGGCGTCGAACCCGGTGTCGTCGTGGGCGATCACCGTCAGGCAGGCGCCGCTGACTGCAATCGACTCGCCCAGTGCGAGGCCGCCCAGCGAGCACGTGACGCGCAGGCGGAAGCCCGGCCCTCGGCGCTCGCGGGCGCACAGCTCGCCCGTGGTCTCGACCAGCCCGGTGAACATCGCGGCCGGTCCATAGCACCAAGCCCCGCCGATCTCGCCGAAATCCGAGCGCGCGGCCCTGGTCTATAGTGGGGCCGTGGCCCGCCGTGCCTGGCTCTTGCTGCTTCCGCTCGCCGCCTGCGGCCCGAGCGTGAGCGCCGTGTACGAGTCGAACATCCGCTTCGAGCACTGCTATCGGCTCGATCTGGACGCCAAGGTGGCGCCGGGCCATCGCGGCGCGTGCTGGAAAGAGTGGAGCCGGCGCTACACGTATGGTCAGACCCGCGACCGTCTGGAATATGCACGCCGCCGCATCGCGGCGCTCGACGCGGGCGACGCCTCGCGCCCCGAGCTCGACCTGAGCGTCACCGACGGCGGCGTCGGTTCCACCGAAGCGCCGGCCCCGACCAACCTTCACGCGCCGCCCCCTCCGATGGTCGCCACCGCGAACGGCGCGCACCGGGACGCCGGCGTGCCCGACGCGAGCGTCATCGCGAGCACACCGGATGCGGGTCGCTCCGATCCACCCGGCAGCAAGTGCGTGGCTGACTGCCGTCAGTCGTGGCGCGACTGCGGGCGCGATTGCGATCCAGACGCAGGAAAGAAGCGCGGAAGCTGCAAAGCCTGCGACACGGACTACGGCAGGTGTGTTCAGCGTTGCTACAAGTGAGCTCCAATTTGTTGACGCGGAGCGACGAGCAGCGCTAGGCACTTTAGCTCAGATCGACCAGGCCACGATGACGGTACAGCACCCCTTGCTCGAGCCCGGTGCGAGCGCGCTCGCCACCCCGCTGCCGCGGGTGCTCCGGCCCCAGCGGGCCGTCCCGTCCGATGCGGTCCGCCCGACTCGCGCCGAGATCAACCTGGCCAACCTGCGCCACAACCTGCGCGTGCTGCAGCGCGTGGCCGCCGGCGCCCAGGTGTGGGCCGTGCTCAAGGCCGACGGCTACGGCCACGGCGCGAAGGCCGTGGCACGCACCCTCGAGCGGGCGGGCGCCACCGGCTTGTGCGTGGCGTTGCTCGAAGAGGGCATCGAGCTGCGCGAGGCCGGCATCCGCGTGCCCATCCTGGTGATGGGTGGGTACTACGGCCGCGCCTGGGGTGAGATCTTGCGGCACGAGCTGACCCCCGTGGTGTTCGACCCGGGCCAGATCGAAGAGCTGGCGGACGAGGTGCGCTACTCGTCCAGCGAGCCCATCGCCGTGCACGTGAAGATCGACACCGGCATGGGTCGCCTGGGCGTCATGCCCAAAGACATCGGCACGCTCGGCGCCTCGCTGCTGCGTCACCCCGAGGTGCGCCTGCAAGGCCTGATGACCCATTTTGCCTGTGCCGACACCGGCGAGGGCATCGACGATCAGCTCGATCGCTTCGAGGCCGCCAGCGCCAGCCTGCGCGCCATGGGTCTCTCGGCCGAGCTGCGCCACGCCGCCAACAGCGCCGCCGCGCTCTCCAGCCCGCGGGCGCGCCTCGACCTGGTGCGGCCCGGCATCGCCCTGTTCGGCGTCTCGCCCAGCGAGGGGCTGTCTACCGAGCTTCGCCCGGTGATGCGCATCCAGAGCGAGGTCATTGCGCTGCGCGAACTCGGCACTGGCATGAGCGCGGGCTACGGCGCCACCTGGCGCGCCAGCCGCCCCAGCCGCATCGCCACCGTGCCCATGGGCTACGCGGACGGGCTGTCGCGCGGGCTGTCGAACACCGGCAGCGCGCTGGTGCGCGGCAAGCGCGCGCCGATCGTCGGCGTGGTCAGCATGGACATGACCATGATCGACGTGACCGAGATCGACGGCGTGCGTCTGGGCGACGAAGCGGTGCTGCTCGGCGCCCAGAAGGGCCCCCTCGGCAGCGACACGATCACGACCGAAGAGGTCGCGAAGCAGCTCGGCACCATCCCGTGGGAAGTGCTCACGGCCGTGTCGCGGCGCGTGCCGCGGTTCTATCGCGAGCCGTGAGTCGGCTTCGTTGGCGGTGCTGCCAACCCGGTTGCCGGGTGCGCCGCCCGGAGCCCGGGCAAGCTGCATGGAACGCGGCTTGCCCCTCGAGGTGATCCGAGGAGCTCGATGACGGCGGGGTGGTTTGCGGATCGGTTGCGCGCAGGTCTGGCGAGCGGCGTCCTGCTCGCAGGCGCGAGCCTGGGCTGCCAAGACCAGCCACAGTCCGTGGTCGCACCCAGCACGACCCAGTGGCTCATCCAGGACATCCGCATGAGCAGGCTCGACAAGATCGATCTGCTCTTCATGATCGACAACTCGCTGTCGATGGGTGAAAAGCAGGCCATCCTGGCCGAAGCGGTGCCCGCGCTCCTGAAGCGCGTGGTGGCGCCGAAATGCGAGGACGGCTCGGGCAAGTTGACCGACCCACCTTGCGCCTCGACCGCACACGCAGAGTTCTCACCGATCGAGGACATCCACATCGGCATCGTCTCGAGCAGCCTGGGCGGTCACGGCGGGGACCTGTGCTCGGCGACCGGTCCGAAGGCGAACCCGACCCAGGACGATCGCGCCCACTTGATCGCGACGGTGCGGGACGGCCTGGAGAGCTACGGCGGCTTGGGCTTCCTGTGGTGGGACCCCCTGGGCAAGAAGGGGCCCGCGGGCCCCGGTGAGAGCGACGCGACCGCGCTGGTGTCGGACTTCGCCGCCCACGTGAAGGCCACCGGCGAAGACGGCTGCGGCTACGAGGCTCAGCTCGAGTCCTGGTACCGCTTCCTGATCGATCCGGCGCCGCCGGCGAAGATCGAGGTCGTGAACGGCGTCGCCCAGACGAAGGGCGTGGACGAGGTGATCCTGCAACAGCGCAGGGACTTCCTCCGCCCCGATTCGCTGGTGGCCATCGTCATGTTGAGCGACGAAAACGACTGCTCGATCGTCGACGGTGGCGTGAATTGGCGCGCCGCTCGGACGAGCAACCCGGATAGCACCCCGTTTCTCCTACCGCGTGGGGCGTCGGCGTGCGCCAAGGATCCGGACCACCCCTGCTGTCGCCCGTGTGACTTGGCGGAGAAGACGCCGCCCGCGGGCTGCCAGCCGCTGGCCGCCGATCCAGAGTGCCAGAAAGGAGCCTGGAACGACCAGGACGACCACCCGAACCTCCGCTGCTGGCAGCAGAAGCGGCGCTTCGGGGTGGACTTCCTGTATCCGACGCGGCGCTACGTCGAAGCGTTGAGCCAGTACCGCATCTGCCCGGGGTGGGACGCGCACGGCCCCGTGGGTTGCCAGTACGAGGTTCAGGACGCCGCCGGCTACCGCGTCTGCAACCCGCTCTACCGCAGGAAGCTGGATGATCCCGAGAGCTGTGACAAACGGCCGCGAGATCCGAGTCTGGTCTTCCTCGCGGGCATCGTGGGGGTTCCCTGGCAGGACATTGCTACCGACGACACCCTCTCCGATCCAACGAAGCTCACGTACCTGACCTCGACCCAGCTTGCGGAGAGGGACCGCTGGCGCTGGCTCTTGCCCCACTGCGCGAGGACGGTCGATCAGAATTCGACGGACCCGGGTAGCAAGCTGCCGCGGCCGATGCCGATCTGCGATCGCTGGGACGCGCTCGACCCACCCGACGACTCCCTCATGGTCGA
>Ga0073899_10002569_pt1 | contig 16285 bp, 10 predicted proteins | sample KloWWTmetaKNB5Ph_FD_88975 | JGI IMG/M metagenome (GOLD analysis project Ga0073899, IMG submission 88975) | Active sludge microbial communities from Klosterneuburg, Austria, studying microevolution and ecology of nitrifiers - Klosterneuburg... | ecosystem: Engineered > WWTP > Aerobic digester >...
GCCAAACAAATAGGTTTCAATTTTCATTTTTTCTCCTCGCAAATGGAATAAAGCCTGCTGCATCCTACACCATGCTTGAACGGTTGTATTTTCCAGCCGGATTGCGCATAGTGCACCCCCCATTTTTGCTGCGCTGCCGCACCCATGCTGCCATCCATCGAACACCGCATTGCCGCCGAACTCGGCGTCCGCCCGGCCCAGGTCAATGCCGCCATTGCCCTGCTCGACGAAGGTGCCACCGTGCCTTTCATCTCGCGTTACCGCAAGGAGGCGACCGACGGCCTTGATGACACCCAGCTGCGCAATCTGGAAGAACGCCTGGGCTATCTGCGCGACCTCGAAGACCGGCGCAGCGCCATCCTCGCCAGCATCGAGGAACAGGGCAAGCTGACGCCCGAACTGAAGGCCGAGATCAACGATGCTGAAACCAAGCAGCGCCTCGAAGACCTCTATCTGCCCTACAAGCAGAAGCGCCGGACCAAGGCGCAGATTGCCCGCGAAGCCGGCATCGAACCGCTCGCCCTCGGCCTGCTCGCCGACCCCAATCTGACGCCGGACAACGAAGCCGAAAAGTTCATCAATGCCGAGGCCGGCTTTGCCGACACCAAGGCCGTGCTCGACGGCGCCCGCCAGATCCTCATGGAAAAGTTCGCCGAGGATGCCGAGCTACTTGGATCCTTGCGCCAATATCTGAGCGAACACGGCCATGTCCGCTCCACCGTCGTCGACGGCAAGGAAACCGAAGGCGCCAAGTTCCGCGACTGGTTCGACTTCGCCGAGCCGGTGGCGAGCATGCCCTCGCACCGCGCCCTCGCCCTGCTGCGCGGGCGCAATGAAGGCATGTTGCAGGTGGCGCTGGTCCTCGATTCCGAACTTGACCCGGAGGCCATCAAGCCGGGCACGCAGAACCCCTGCGAACAGCGCATTGCCGTGCGCTTTGGCATCAAGCCGCAGAACCGCCCGGCCGACAAGTGGCTGGCCGACACCGTGCGCTGGACCTGGAAGGTCAAGGTCTACACCCACCTCGAACTCGAACTCATGAACGAGCTGCGCGAGCGCGCCGAGGAAGAAGCCATCCGCGTTTTCGGGCGCAATCTCAAGGATCTGCTGCTCGCCGCCCCGGCCGGCCAGCATGTCACCATGGGCATTGACCCCGGCATCCGCACCGGCTGCAAGATCGCCATCGTCGACGCCACCGGCAAGATGCTCGACCACGCCACCATCTACCCGCACGAACCGCGCTGCGACTGGGACGGCTCGCTATCCACCATCGCCCGCCTGGCCGCCAAACACCAGGTCAGCCTGGTCGCCATCGGCAACGGCACGGCCAGCCGCGAAACCGACAAGCTCGTGCAGGACGTCATCAAACGCTACCCGGAAGCCCGCTTGCAAAAAATCGTCGTCTCGGAAGCCGGCGCCTCGGTCTATTCCGCCTCCGAATTCGCCGCCAGGGAATTCCCCGATCTCGACGTCTCGATTCGCGGCGCCGTCTCGATTGCCCGCCGCCTGCAGGACCCGCTGGCCGAACTGGTCAAGATCGACCCCAAGTCCATCGGCGTCGGCCAGTACCAGCACGACGTCTCGCAAACCAAGCTGGCGAAGAATCTCGATGCCGTCGTCGAAGACTGCGTCAATGCCGTCGGCGTTGACGTCAACACCGCCTCGATTCCCCTGCTCGCCCGCATTTCCGGCCTGAGCGCCGGGCTGGCTGCCAACATCGTCAGCTACCGCGACGCCAACGGCGCCTTCCGCAGCCGCGACGAACTGAAAAAAGTACCGCGCCTCGGCGACAAGACCTTCGAGCAGGCCGCCGGCTTCCTGCGCGTGCCCAATGGCGACAACCCGCTCGACAGCTCCTCGGTGCACCCGGAAGCCTACCCGGTGGTCGAGAAAATCATTGTCGACCTCAACAAGTCGATCAAGGAAATTCTCGGCGACTCGCGTGCCCTAAAGGGTCTGAACCCGTCCAAATACACCGACGAACGCTTCGGCCTGCCGACCGTCCAGGACATCTTCAAGGAACTGGAAAAACCCGGCCGCGACCCGCGCCCCGAGTTCAAGACCGCCACCTTCGCCGACGGCGTCGAAAAAGTCGGCGACCTGCGTCCGGGCATGATCCTCGAAGGCGTCGTCACCAATGTCGCGGCCTTCGGCGCCTTTGTCGACATCGGGGTGCACCAGGACGGCCTCGTCCACGTCTCTGCCCTGTCCACCACCTTCGTCAAGGACCCGCACACCGTGGTCAAGGCCGGCCAGATCGTCAAGGTCAAGGTCCTGGAAGTCGACCTGCAACGCCAGCGTATCGCGCTGACCATGCGCATGAGCGACGAACCGGGCCAGGCCAAACGCAACGACGGCGCGCCGACAGGCCGGGGTCAGCCACCAAGTCGCTCCCAGCCGCGCAGTAGCGGGCCGGCACCTGCTGGCAATGCGATGGCGAGCGCCTTTGCCAAGTTAAGGAAATGACACGGGAGGTCGACGGCGCCACTGGCCACTGAAATTCCTGCAGTCGGAATGATTCGCCGACAAATCTCCTCGGTTTTTGCCAAAATCCTCGATAAGCATTTATTTAAGCTAAGCAACCGGATTGCCATGCGCTAATATTCCTGAAACGCATCGTCTGGAGGACTCGATAGAATGAGACTGAGTGTCCAGCACCGAATCTGGGGTATGGTCGGCCTTTTCGCTATTTCCTTGCTGCTCACCGGCACCCTTTACGTCGCCAGCGAACGGCAAAGCCTGCTCTCTGAGAAGAAGCTCAAGACACGGCAACTCGTCGAACTGGCCGTCAGCAATATTAGCCATTTTCACGACCTCAGCGTTTCCGGCCAGATGAGCGAAGCCGAGGCGAAGGCCGCGGCTCTGCAGAGCATTCGTGCCATGCGCTACGGCAGCACCGAATATTTCTGGATTCAGGACGCACACGCGCCATATATGGTTATGCACGCCACCCAGCCGAAACTGGATGGGCAACGTGTCGATATTCCGCAAATGCCCAACGTATCTGCCGTCCAATACGGCCCGGAAGCCAACGCACCGCTGACGGCAAGTGATGGCAGGACAACACTGGTAATTGCGACCAACCAACTCGCCAACACCGCCGGAAGTGGCTTTGTCACCTATGAATGGCCCCACATTACGCCGTCGGGGCCGACATTGGAGCGCTACCCGAAACTTTCATTCGTCGAGAAATTCGAGCCTTGGGACTGGGTCGTCGGTACCGGCATTTTTATTGACGATATCGATACCTCGCTCAAGGAGAAGGCCATCAGTTATCTCGGCCTGCTCGCAATCATCGGTGGTAGCCTCGCTCTTGTCGCCACCCTGCTGGCCAATAGCGTTGTCCGTCCGCTGCGTCAGGCAACGGCGCGCCTGCAGACCATGAGCGACAACCCCTCACTGCTAGCCCCATTGCCCACCGGGCGAGACGACGAAATCGGCGCCCTGATCGCCGGCTACAACCAGTTGCAAGCCGCCTTGAGGCAACGAGAAGAAGGTCGCCGCCTGGCCGCCAGTGTGTTCGATAACGCACAGGAAGGCATCATCATCACCAACGCCGCAGGCCGGATTATTCAGGTCAACCCGGCCTTCTGCAGGCTGACGGGTTATTCAGAAGCAGAGCTCATCGGAGAAGACCCGGCAGTACTGACTGCCGGAAATACAGCACAAGAAAGCCTTGGTGAGCTTCAGGCCGCCCTTGGCGACGGCAAAGCCTGGCAGGGAGAACTGACCAGCAAGCACAAGGATGGGAGCGAATTCATCGAACGCGCCTACTTCACTCCGGTGCTGAGTCAGGACGGCAAAGGCAGCCACTTCATCGGCGTCATACAGGACATTACCATCCAGAAGGCACTGGCCTCGCAACTCGAGCAGGAAGCACACCATGACTACCTGACGGGACTGGCCAATCGTCGCCATTTCATCAGTCAGGCCGAACTCGAAATAACCCGCGCCCGGCGCTACAACTATCGCATTTCCGTGGCCATGCTCGACCTGGATCACTTCAAGGCGGTCAACGACAGCTACGGCCATGAAGTCGGTGACCAGCTCCTCAGGCACTTCGGCACCACCTGCGTCGAACTCCTGCGGGATTCCGACTTGATTGGCCGCGTGGGCGGCGAGGAGTTCGCCATCAGCTTCCCGCACATGTCGGCGGCAGAAGCCCTGGAAGCAGTTGAACGCCTGCGTGAAAAAGTTGCTTCCATCGAGATCAGCGGCCCGGGCAATTGCATCATCCACTTCACGGTCTCGACAGGCATTGCCGAACTGTCTGCCACCGACGGAAACATCGACGAATTACTGGGTCGCGCCGACCGTGCGCTCTATGAGGCAAAGCATTCGGGACGCAACCGGAGTGCCGTTGCGGTGCGTGATCCAGTCGGCGAAAATTAAAAGGCAAGAGATGCATGCAATGCACACCTAGCCGTTCCCGTCAGCACCGAGAGTTTGTTTGAAACATTGCTAGAATGCTTGTCACAGGCATATTCAGGAAGCCAGACTGATGCAAGCTGGCGATCCACACACATAGGACTAGTTAGTCACCATAAAAATGACCGAGAACAGGAATAGCACCGTCAGGGTATATGGCATCAAGAACTGCGACACCATGAAGAAAGCCATGACCTGGCTGACCGAAAACGGCGTCGTTTATGAATTCGTCGATTACAAAAAGGCCGGAGTGGCCGAGGCAAAGCTGCCGGACTGGAATGCCCGCGCCGGCTGGGAAAAGCTGCTCAATACGCGTGGCCTGATGTGGCGAAAACTGAGCGACGAAGAGCGTTCCGGCGTCGACGAGCAAAAAGCGCTGAAACTGATGGCGCAGTACCCGAGCCTGATCAAACGACCGGTGCTCGATATCGGCAGTCAGCTGATCGTCGGCTTTTCGCCGGAAAACTATGCGACATTATTGAAATGAGTGAAAGCACCGTCCGCCGCTTCATCTTCGAGAGCCTCGACATTCGCGGCGCCATCGTCCATCTCGGCGACGCCTGGCAGCAGATGCAGGCCGGTCGCGACTATCCGCCGACCGTCTCCCATCTGCTCGGCGAAACGGCGGCCGTCACCGCGCTGATCGCCGGCCAGCTCAAGCAGCCCGGCCGCCTGACGCTGCAGTTGCGCGGCAACGGTGCCATCCAGTTGCTGGTCCTCGATTGCAACGAGCAATTGCAGATGCGCGGCATGGCGCGCAGCAACCCGGTCGTTCTGGCCGCACCTGTGCCGGAACTGCTCGGCGCCCACCAGGGCGGCCAGCTCATGATGAGCCTGGACATGCCGGAAGCGCGCCAGCCCTATCAGAGCTTTGTGCCCATGGTCGGCGATAGCATCGGAGAAATTTTCGAGCATTACCTCGAACAATCGGAACAGCAACCATCGCGTCTGTTCACAGCGGCCAGTGAGCATGCAGCGGCCTGCCTCTTCCTGCAAAAGCTGCCGGAAGCCGACCAGCATGACCAGGATGGCTGGCAGCGCATCACGCAACTCGCCGCCACCGTCAAGCCGGCCGAACTGCTCGAACTCGACACTGAAAGCCTGCTCACCCGCCTCTTCCACGAAGACATGGCGGCGCACGGCATCCGCCTCTACGACCCGCGCCCGGTGGCCTACCACTGCCCCGAGGACCGCAACAAGGTGGCCGACATGATCCGCAGCCTGGGCCGCGCCGATGCCGAAACCATCCTGGCCGAACATGGTGAAATCGTCATCCGCGACGACATCTGCAATCGTGATTACCGTTTCAGCCCGGACGACGTCGCCACCCTGTTTGCCGGCAGCGAAGGGAAGGCCCTGCATTGAACCAGACCATCAATCCCTTCGTTCTCGGCCGCCGGGTCGAGTTGCTCTACCGGAATGTACTGCTCGGGCAGATCGTTTCCATCATCAATGTAACGGCACTGACCTGGGTTGCCGGTTCGCTGCTGCACAACCCGCTCATTTACGTCTGGTGGGTAGCGGCTGTGGCCATGGCTGGCTTGCGACTGGCCCATTATTCCGCCTACCGGCGCCAGGACGACGTCCAGCGTCGTGAAAATGCCATCGACTGGCGACGGCGCGTACTCCTGAGCGCCAACGGCTCGGGCTTCGTCTGGGCCGCTGGTGCCCTGCTCCTGATGTCCCAGGGCAATACCCATCTGCAACTGTTCGCCGGCTTCGTGATGTCAGGCATGATCGCTGGTGCGGTCCCCATCCTGGCAGCCGACCGCATTGTTTTCCGCTGCTATGCCTGGCCAATTTCGCTGGCCGTGGCCTTCGGCACCCTGGGCAGCGACCCGCTGCACATTGCTTTCACGGCTTTGTCGCTGCTCTTCATGCTGGCGGTGACGCGCAGCGCCGATTTCTTTCATGGCGCCCTGCACGAAACCTTCCGGCTTGAGTACGAAAAGGATGCCCTGCTGAGCAAACTCGAAACCGCCAGCGCCGTCGCCGAACGCTCGAACCGCGCCAAAACCGAGTTTCTGGCCAATATCAGTCACGAACTACGGACGCCGATGAACGGCATCATCGGCATGGGCGACTTGCTGGCACTCGAAGAACTGACCCCCGACCAGCAAGAATTGCTGCTCCATCTGCGCGAATCGGCGACGCACCTCATGCGCCTGATCAATCACCTGATCAAGCTATCCGCCCTTGAGGCCGGTCACATCAAACTGAACCCGGCGCCGTTTGCCGTCGGCGGCTTGCTCGAAGGCCTGCTCTCCGGCCTGCAAAAAGACGCGACGGCCAAAGGACTTACCTTGACGCTGCAACCGCAGGAATTGCCGAACATCCTGATCGGTGACCTCAACCGGCTACGCCAGGTGCTGGAGCATCTGGTCGGCAATGCCGTCAAGTTCACCGATCACGGCAGCATCACGGTGTCGGCACGAGCACTCGAACCCCAAGGCAACACCGTCAAAATCGAATTCTCGGTCGTCGATACCGGCTTGGGCATGACGCCCCAAGAGCTTGAATCGATCAGCGGGATGCTGACGCAGGGGGATGGCTCGACCATACGACGGCATGGTGGCATCGGTGTCGGGATGCCCATCGCCCGCAAGCTGATCGACCTCATGGGTGGCGAACTGGCCATCGCGAGCCAGCCGGGCCAGGGCAGCAGCTTCCGCTTTACCCTGCCTTTCGGACTGCCCGAGTCGGAAACCTGATCACCCTCAACGGCGACACTCTCAAAGCACCTTGCCGGGATTTATCAATCCGCGGGGATCAAGCGCCTGCTTGAGCGAACGCATGAGCGCCATCTCAACCGGGTTCTTGTAGCGCAGGATTTCCTCGCGCTTGAGCTGACCGATGCCATGCTCGGCAGAGATCGAGCCATTCAGGGTGTCGATCGTGTCGTGAACGAGACGATTGACCTCGGTCTGGGCTGCGATGAAGGACTCATTCTTCTTCGCATCCGGCTGCGACAGGTTGTAATGCAGGTTGCCGTCACCGACATGGCCGAAAGCCACGACGCGCACGCCGGGGAAAGCCTTTTCGAGCGTTGCATCGGCCATCGCCAGAAACTCGGGGATACGCGATACCGGCACCGCTACGTCATGCTTGATGCTGATGCCTTCAATTTTCTGGGCTTCGGAAATACTCTCGCGCAGCGCCCACAGCTTTTTGGCCTGGGCTTCCGATTGCGCCATGACGCCATCGCCGACCTCGCCTGCCGCCAGACGATCGGCCAGCCAGACTTCAACAGCCGCCGGATCGGCATCGGAAAACTCGGCCAGCACATACCACGGCGAAGCTGCGCTCGGCCGCGCCGTATCAGGGATGTTCTTGAGGACCAACCCAAGGGCAGTCTCCGAGACCAGTTCGAAAGCCGTCAGTTGTGCATCGAAGGCCGCTTTGGCCGAATTCAGCAGCTCGACCGCCACTGCCGGTGTCGCCACGTTGAGCCAGCAGGTGGCCTGCTTTTTCGGCAAGGGAAAGAGTTTGAGCACGGCCCCGGTGATGATGCCCAGCGTGCCTTCGGCACCGATGAACAAGTGTTTTAGATCGTAGCCGGTGTTGTCCTTGCGCAGACCCCGCAGGCCATCCCAGATCTCGCCATTGGCGAGCACCACTTCAAGGCCCAGCGTCAGTTCGCGCATGTTGCCGTAGCGCAGCACCTGAACGCCGCCGGCATTGGTCGACAGATTGCCGCCGATCTGGCAGCTGCCTTCGGAGGCCAGCGCCAGCGGAAAGAGGCGGTCGGCGGCGCGCGCAGCCTCCTGAACAGCGGCCAGCGTGCAGCCTGCCTCGACGGAAATCGTGCTGTTTTGGGGATCGAGCGCAACTATGCGGTTCAGACGGCCCAGGCTGATCACCACGGCCCGACCTGCCGCATCCGGCGTCGCCGCGCCACACAGGCTGGTATTGCCGCCCTGCGGCACGACGGGCACACCGGCATTGGCACAGGCCTTGACGACCGCTGCCACCTCGACCGTACTACCCGGCCGGACAACGCATTGCGCCGCGCCGCGATAACGGCCGCGCCAGTCGGTCACGAAGGAGGCCATGTCAGCCGGGTCGGTCAGTACCTGCGCGGCACCGACGATCCCGGCCAGTCTTGCGATCAGGTCAGACGACCTGGGCGTAGAGGTCATGGTGGTCGGCGTCGATGACTTTGACCTGCAGGAAATCACCGGGCTGGGCATCGTAATGGCCATCGATATAGACCACGCCATCGATTTCCGGGGCGTCGGCCTTGGAGCGGGCTATCGTCCCCTCCTCGTCCACGGCATCGACCAGCACCTGGATGACGGTATCGATCTTGGCTTCGAGCTTGGCAGCGGAAATGTCTTCCTGCACCTGCATCAGCCAGCGACGACGATCCTCGCGCACGTCTTCCGGCGGCAGGCCTTCAAGCTCGTTGGCCTTGGCGCCTTCGACCGGCGAATAGGCAAAGGCGCCGACGCGGTCGAGCTTGGCATCTTCGAGGAACTGGATGAGCTGGTCGAAATCCTCGTCGGTCTCGCCAGGGAAGCCGGTGATGAAGGTCGAGCGAATGACGATTTCCGGGCAGATGTCGCGCCACTTGGCGATACGCTCCAGCGTATTCTCGGCCGAGGCCGGGCGCTTCATGGCCTTGAGGATGGTCGGGCTGGCGTGCTGGAAAGGCACATCGAGGTAAGGCAGGATCTTGCCCTCGGCCATGAGCGGAATGACATCGTCGACCGAAGGATAGGGGTAGACGTAATGCAGACGGACCCAGATGCCGAAACTGGCCAGCGCCTCGCACAATTCCTTGAGGCGGCTCTTGACCGGCTTGCCGCCCCAGAAGGCGGTGCGGTACTTGAGATCAACGCCGTAGGCGCTGGTGTCCTGCGAAATGACGAGAATTTCCTTGACCCCGGCGCGCGCCAGGTTTTCGGCCTCGGCCAGCACGTCGCCGACCGGCCGCGAAACGAGCGGGCCGCGCAGCGAGGGGATGATGCAGAAGGTGCAGCTATGGTTACAGCCTTCGGAAATCTTCAGGTAGGCAAAATGGTCCGGCGTCAGACGGATGCCCTGCGGCGGCACGAGGTCCGAATACGGGTCGTGCGGTTTGGGCAGATGGGCATGAACATAGCCCATTACTTCGTCGGCGGCATGCGGGCCGGTCACGGCAAGCACGGACGGATGGGTGGACTGGACGATGTCGCCCTTGGCACCGAGGCAGCCGGTGACAATGACCTTGCCGTTTTCGTTGAGGGCCTCGCCGATGGCGTCGAGCGACTCTTCAACGGCGGCATCGATGAAACCACAGGTGTTAACAATAACGAGGTCGGAATTGTCGTAGCTCGGCGAAATCTCGTAGCCTTCGGCCCGCAGCTTGGTCAGGATGCGCTCGGCATCGGAGGATGCCTTCGGACATCCAAGGGAAACGAAGCCGACAGTCGGCACTTTTTGCGAAATAGTCATGCGCTGGAAACCTTATCCGGACTGGCCGGCAAACAAAGGGCGTATTTTACGGGGGAATCAGCTCGGCAGGCGGGCAAGTGCCTGTTTCAGTGCGTCAAAACATTGCGCATCGATGGCCGTACCGACATTTTCGGCCATGATCTCGAGCGTCTTGGGGATAGGCACGGCACCGCGATACGGGCGCTCGGCCGTGATTGCGTCGAAGATGTCGGCGGTCGTGATGATCCGCGTTTCCAGACAGATCTCGGCAGCCATCACACCACGCGGGTAGCCCTTGCCGTCGAGGCGCTCGTGATGCGCCGCCGAAACCACCGCGAGTTCAGCAAAGGCATCGATGCGCGAGAGGATGGTCTCGGTGTACATCGCATGCGCCTTGACCGCCGCCCACTCGTCGTCGTCGAGCTTGCCGGGTTTGTCGAGCACGCTGTTGCTGACGCCCAGTTTGCCGACATCGTGGAGCAGCGCCCCGCGCTTCAGCCAGCGTCGGCGCTCCGGCGTCAGGCCCAGCGCTTCGGCAATGAGGTCGGTGTAGAGCGCGACGCGCACACTGTGGCCGCTCGTGTAGGGGCTCTTCGAGTCGACCACCTGACCGAAAGCGGCAGCGATGTCGTCGAGATAATCGTCATCCAGCGCCACGACATGCCCGGCCGGTTCCAGCCCGAGCACGGCCGTCATGACGTCGGGCGCAGCCAGTGTCGCCCAGAAGGCATCGTCGTCTTCCAGTTGTTCAAGAGCCTGCACCAGCGCCGGATCGAACCAGCCGCCGGCGCGCTGCCGAACCTCCTCGAAAGCCGCCAGCCGACCGCCAGCCGTATGGAAGACATCGACCACCTGGGCCAGCAGCGCAATTCGCGAATAGAGAGGAATCGCTTCCCCGGCCAGCCCCTGCGGCCGGCCCTGCCCGTTGAAATGCTCGTCCAGACTGTAGATGCCGGCGGCAACGCTCTCGGGAAACCGCAACAAGCGGGCGATTTCGGCGCCGCGCTGGCAACGCGTCGCAATCAGCTCCTGGGCAATGCCATCCCCATCGCGCATGATCGTCAGCACACTGCGGAATCGCTCGGCCAGTGGCGCCTTGAGGCCGGTATGGCTCAGCACGAACTGCAGCACCTTGGGCAGGCTGTCGCCCACCGTCTTGAAATCACGCTTGAAACTCAGGTCATCGGTCAGATACAGCTCGCAAATGCGCGCCGCATTGCTGCTGCAACCCAGATCCTTGAGCAGCAAGGTGTAATAGAGGTGCCACAAATCGTCCTCTCCGAGCCCGAGACGACGACCGACATGCATGCCGATCCAGCAGCACCGCACGCAATGCCCTTCCGGCTGCCCTTCCGTGATATCCAGCGCGTGACTCAACGCCGAGATAAGTTCGGAAAGCTTGAGACCGGCCAGGGCCGGCAAAGTGAACTGAACTGGAGAGTTCGCGGGCATGGGAATAGATTACCAACAAACGCCGGATTTATCTTGCCATGCGATGCATCGCCCCTTGTCGCGGGAACCAAGCAGAATGACGCACTGCAGATAATTCGATATAATGCGCGCCCCAGCGTTCTTAGCTCAGTTGGTAGAGCGTCTGCCTTACACGCAGAATGTCGGCGGTTCGAGCCCGTCAGGACGCACCAAATACCTGTTCCATGACAGTTCATGGAATACCGAAAACCCCGCTCCGGCGGGGTTTTTCATTTGTATCTTCGTATCACACCGTATATATTCGTTCCATGGAATACCAACAATCTTGTTGGTACGACTGTTGGTATCGGCGAAGGGTGTTGGTATACACCCTCAAAAACCATCAATTTTTCGTGATCTGAGGTGTGTTATGGCGCTGGCAGATGTAGCTGTTCGGACGGCAAAACCGACCGAAAAACCCCGCAAAATGGTTGATGAAAAGGGGATGTATCTCCTGATCCAGCCTAGCGGCGCGAAGCTTTGGCGGATGAACTACCGCTTTGGGGGCAAGCAAAAGACCCTAGCGCTCGGAACCTACCCCGATACCAGCCTTGCCCAGGCCAGAGACAAGCGAGACGATGCTCGCAAGCTGTTGGCCCAGGAGATTGACCCCGGCGCCCAGCGCAAGCAAGACAAGATCGAACGCAAACTCGCCCAGGAAAACACCTTCGAGGCAGTTGCCCGCGACTGGATGAAGACCAAGGGGAAGGAATGGACCGATGGCTACGCGGCCAAGACCCGCGCTTGCCTGGAGCGTCACGCATTCCCATCTATGGGCAGTAAGCCCATCAAGGAGATCACTGCCCCCGAACTTCTGAAGATGTTGAGGGTGATTGAAAAACGCGGCACGGTCGACATGGCTCACCGTATTCAGCAGCACTGCGGCGCAGTCTTTCGCTATGGCATCGCCACGGGGCTATTGACGTCAGACCCCACCCCAAGCCTTCGGGGTGCGCTCTCGACGGTCAAGGCAGAGCATTACGCCGCGCTGACAGATCCGAAGGACTTTGCCGATCTGCTGCGAAGCATTGACGAGTACCGAGGCGAAGTCACCACAAAAGTGGCCATGCAGATGCTGGCCTGCACCTTCCAGCGCACCAAGGAAGTCCGCTTTGCTGAGTGGTCACAGATCGATTTCAAGGCTGCTCTGTGGCGCATACCTGCCGAAGTCATGAAGATGCGCGAGGCCCATCTGGTCCCGCTGAGCTCCCAGATGATTGCCCACCTCAAGGAATTGCACACTCTGACCGGTACCGACTGCCTGCTATTCCCGTCGACCACAAACCGAGACCGCCCTATCTCCGAGAACACTGTCACCTACGGCCTAGCGCGTATGGGGTTCAAGGGGCGGATGACCGGCCACGGCTTCCGCTCCGTTGCCTCAACAATCCTCAACGAGCAAGGCTATCGCCACGATGTAATCGAGCGTCAGCTAGCACACGCCGAGCGTAACCAAGTTCGAGCGGCATATAACCGCGCCGAGTACCTGCCAGAACGCAAGGTGATGATGCAGGAATGGGCTGACTATCTGGATATGCTGAAGGCCGGTGCCGAGGTCATTCCGTTACATGGGGAGGCGGCATAGCAATCTGAGTTACAACCAGGCACAGACGCTCTGACACCCCGATGCTATCCTGGGGGATTGCGTGTGACCATGGTGGTCGCATTGACGTGGATAGCACACCAGGAGTTGGCAGCACATTCACCCTGTATCTACCGATATCTGGCCCCGATGTGACTCCAGGTGAAGACCTTAGGGAGCCCTGTTAATAAGTGTTTGGAGGCGGCAACTTCGACCCCGTCAGAGCACCAGAATTCAGGATCAGCAAGCGAAGCTTGTTCGCCAAACAGAAAAGCCGTTCAGTCAAACCTGAACGGCTTTTTGTTTTCTGGCAGGCGCGGCGAAGCGCCTCCCGATCTTCAGTAACGCACCCCGGCCGGTGGCGTGAATGAATTGAGAACGTGCAGATAAGAGGCCCGTGCGAAGGTGCTGGGGTTTGGTGAATTCTGCTGGCTCATCGAGCCTTTCATCTGCGTCACCGAGGTGTATTCGCGTTCCGTGAGCCAGTCGGTGATGCCCTGCAGCACCTCGCTGAGCGCCTGCGGACCGCGTTTGAGCAGGGCGCTGGCGAGGTGCACGACGTCGGCGCCGGCAAGCAGCATCTTGAGGGCGTCTTCAGCCGTATGCACACCGCCGGTAGCCGCCAGCGAGAGGCGGGTGCTGCCGCGCAGGACGGCGATCCAGCGCATGGTGAGCAGCGCATCGGCCGAAGATGAGAGCTGAACGCGGTCGACCACGTTCAGGGTGGCCAGATCGATATCCGGCTGGAAGAAGCGGTTGAACAGCGAGACACCCGCCGCCCCCGCCGAGCCGGCCTGGTGCACGAAATGTGGCAGCGAGGAAAAGAAGGGCGAGAGCTTCATGCCGACCGGAATGCTAACCACCGTCTTCAGCTCCTTGAGCAGCGAAATATGGTGATCCTCGATGGCCTCGCCGGACACCCGGGGGTCGCTCGGCATGTACCAGGCGTTGAGTTCGAGCGCATCGGCGCCGGCCGCCTGCAGTTCCTTGCCCAGCTCGACCCAGCCGCTCAGCGACGAGCCGTTGAGGCTGGCGACGACAGGGATGGAGAGGCGCGACTTGAGGCGCTGGATCTGTTCGAGATAACCGTCGAGCCGGCTCTGGTAGTCGTGGCCGAAAGGCAGGTGGCCGGCCGACTCGCCGAAGGTATCGGGATGGACAAGGAAGCGGTCGATCATGCGTTCGTCGTGACGGACGTCTTCCTCGAACAGCGAATGCATGACGATGGCCGCGGCCCCGGCGTCTTCAAGGTGCAGGATGGCGTCGAGGTCGTGACTGAGCGGGGTCGATGACGGCACCAGCGGATTTTTCAGGCGCAGGCCGAGATAGGTCGTAGACAGATCAGGCATCGGGTGCCTCCTTCTTTTCGGCGGCCGCTTGGGCCTGTTCATCAATGGCGGCTTCCGGCAGCAGCATTTCCGAGAGTTCGACGTATTCCTGATGACGCAGTCGGGCATCCTTGCCGGCCTGCGCCATGAAATGCACCGAAGCATCGGGCTTCAATCGTTCGAGGATTGTAAAGCGTGCCTCGTTGCGGGCGAAATCGCTGAACGGAATACTCGGCGCGGCGCTATCCACCGAGAGCGGGTTTTCGCCCTGCTCGCGCCGACGCGGATCGTAGCGAAGCAGCGGCCAGTGGCCGGACTTCACGGCCAGATCCTGCTGGCGGTGGTTGTTCGAGAGATCGACACCATGCGCGATACAGGGGCTGTAGGCGATGATGATCGAGACGCCGGGATAGCTCTCGGCATCGATGAAGGCCTTCAGCGTGTGCACATCCTTGGCGCCGTAGGCGACCTGGGCGACGTAAACATTCTCGTAGTCCATGGCGATGCGGGCCAGATCCTTCTTGCGGTTCGGCTGGCCGCCAGCGGCAAACTTGGCGACAGCACCGCGCGGCGTCGCCTTCGAGTTCTGGCCGCCGGTATTGGAATAGACCTCGGTATCGAGGACCAGGATATTGACGTCCTCGCCCGAGGACAGCACATGGTCAAGACCGCCGAAACCGATGTCGTAGGCCCAACCATCGCCCCCGATGATCCACACACTGCGCCGGATCAGGTATTCGGCGACGGCGGCGAGCTGGTCGGCAGCCGGCGTGGCGATTTGAGCCAGTTTGGCGAGCAGGACGGCGACCCGTTCGCGCTGGTCATGGATGCCGGCTTCGCTGGTCTGGTCGGCATGCAACAGGGCCTGGACCAGGGCATCGCCGATTTCCAGCGCCATGGCCCGCAACTGCACCTGCGCCACTTCGCCCAACTGCTTGGTGGCCAGGCGCATGCCGAGGCCGAATTCGGCATTGTCCTCAAACAGCGAATTGCTCCAGGCCGGGCCGCGTCCGTTGGCGTCGGTGGTGTAGGGCGTGGTCGGCAGGTTGCCACCGTAGATCGACGAACAGCCGGTGGCGTTGGCGACCAGCATGCGGTCGCCGAAAAGCTGCGTCGCCAGCTTGATGTAGGGCGTTTCGCCGCAGCCGACACAGGCCCCGGAAAACTCGAACATCGGCTGCAGCAGCATCGAACCGGGAATGGTGTTGCGCTTGGCGACCGTCCGGTCGTAATCGGGCAGGGTCAGGAAGAAGTCCCAGTTGGCGGCTTCCGGCGCACGCAACGGCGCTTGTTCGGCCATGTTCAAGGCCTTGCGCGAAACGTTCGATTTATCGCGGATCGGGCAAACCTCGACGCACAGGGTGCAGCCCGTGCAATCCTCGGGCGCCACCTGGTAGCTCATTTTCCAGCCGGCCGGGTAATCCTTGCTGCGGATGGCCATGGCCTTGAAGGTGGCAGGCGCTGCATCGAGCAATTCCGGCGCAAAAGCCTTGGCGCGAATGGCCGAATGCGGGCAGACGAATACGCACTTGCCGCACTGGGTGCACAAGTCGGTTTCAAGCACCGGAATCTGCAGTGCCAGATTGCGCTTCTCGTACTTGGCCGTGCCCGTCGGGAAGGTACCATCGACCGGGAAGACCGACACCGGCAGGCTGTCGCCCTTGCCGGCAATCATCGGCAGGGTCAGCTTGCGGACGAATTCCGAAGCTTGCTGGCCCAACCGCTCGGGGATGCAGATTTCGCTGGCCACGAACTCGGCCGGCAGCGGTACTTCATGCAGGCAGGCCAGGGTCTTGTCGATCGCCCGGTAATTCAGTTCGGCAATGCGCCGACCCTTGCGGCCGTAGGTCTTTTCAACGGCATGCTTGATCGCGGCGATGGCTTCGTCCTGCGGCAGGATGCCGGAGATGGCGAAGAAGCAGGTCTGCATCACGGTATTGATGCGCCGCCCCATGTCGGCCTCGAGCGCCACCTGGTAGGCGTCGATGACGTGGAAGTGGATGCGTTTGGCGACCATCTGCTGCTGCATGGCAGCCGGCAAGGTCGCCCAGATCTTGTCGGC
>Ga0073899_10002570_pt1 | contig 16281 bp, 9 predicted proteins | sample KloWWTmetaKNB5Ph_FD_88975 | JGI IMG/M metagenome (GOLD analysis project Ga0073899, IMG submission 88975) | Active sludge microbial communities from Klosterneuburg, Austria, studying microevolution and ecology of nitrifiers - Klosterneuburg... | ecosystem: Engineered > WWTP > Aerobic digester >...
GCCGGCTGGCACGGTCGACACGGATGGCGATGTGAACGACCGCGACATCCACGCGAGCTTCGACACCGCGACGGCGGTGCCTGGCGGCGGTCCGCTCACGGTCGTGCTCGACGGCTTCGATCACTCCGGCAACCACAGCGACGTCGCGATGTCGACCCGCACGTTCACGGTCGACAACACGCCGCCGGTGGTGGTGATCACCGCGCCAGCGATGGACGGGCAGTTCCTGCGCGCGCCGGTGACGGTGCAGTACACGGTCACGGAAGCGAACGTGATGTCGACGACGGCGCTGCTCGACACCATGACGTCCATCTCGCCCGGCTTCCAGGTCGCGATGGACGGACCGCACAACGTCAGCGTCAGCGTCGTCGACCGCGCCGGGAACACGGCCAGCGCGACGCGCACGTTCACGATCGACAATGTGGCGCCGGTGCTCAGCGTCACGGCCCCGGCGGCGGGCAGCTACGTGCGCGGGCCGGTCACGCTGTCGTGGTCGGTCACCGACGCGAATCCGGGGACGGTCGCCACGGCGACGCTCGACGGCAACCCGATCACCTCGCCGCACACGTTCAACGACGAGACACAGCACACGCTGATCGTCAACGCCAGGGACGCGGCTGGCAACGTCGCCGCGACGGTGACGCGGACGTTCACGATCGACAACACGCCGCCGGTGATCACGGTCACCGGCGTGGTCGATGGCGGCGCGTACCAGGCCGGCGTGCAGATCTTCTACTCCGCGACCGACGCCAACCCCGGCACGACGCTCAGCGCCACGGCGAACGGGGTGAACCACAACTCAGGGCAGTCGCTGTTCACCCAGGCCGGCTACACGCTCGTCGTGACTGCGACCGACGCGGCCGGCAACGCGGCGACCGCGTCGCGACGGTTCCTGGTCGACTCGACGGCGCCAGCGTTGTCGGTGCGCTCGCAGGCGCCGACCGGCATGTACGTGAAGACGCCGCTGACGCTCGTCGTCGATGGCACCGACAACCTCCAGGTGTCCGGCGTCGCGGGCCTCGCCGGTTCGCTCGCCACCCCGGTCACGCTCGCTGTGACGGCGCTCAGCAACGGCACGCCGACGACGCCCACCGGCGGCGAGGTGGTGAACGGCGACAGCAGCCGCACCCGCACGGCGACCTTTGCGGGTGTCGCGGACGGCTCGCTCGCGGCGACGTTCTCGATGACCGACCGCTCGGGGAACACGCGGACGCTGCCGACCGTCAATGTGACGGTCGACAACACGGCGCCGACCAACGTGGCACTATCCTCGCCGGCATCGATGGGGTTCGTCTCGGCCAACAGCGCGTACTGGACGTCCGCCGCGCGCCCCACGCTGTCCGGCTCCGTCATCGAGGCCAACCCGGGGGCGACGGTCACGTTGCTCAACGGGGCGACCGTCGTCGGCGCCGGCACCGTCACCGCGGGGGCGTGGTCCGCAACGTTCAGCGCGGACGTGCCCGAGTCGACAGGCTTCGACGTCACCGTCCGGATCACCGACGCGGCTGGCAACTCCGGCACGTCGCCGGTCCAGCGCATCGCTCGTGACATTACGGGGCCGCGGATCACGTCGGTCGTCAAGACGGTCTCCAACGAAGCCAACGACACCGTACGCTACCTGACGCCGGGCGGTGGGCTCGCCGACCATGTGCACGGCCCGGCGACGATCGACCTCGGCGAGGCGGGCGCGCTAGCGCCGACGGTGTGCCGCGACGTCCCCAAGTATGCCTACCTGACTGCAACGGCGCCGCAGGCGACCCAGAACGTCGACAACACCCTCACGTTCAAGTGGGCCGTGAGCGACCAGAGCGCGGCCGCCACGCTCGGCGGGTCCGGGGTCGACGACATGACGTTCCAGTGGGTCGTGACCCACGTCGCCAGCGGCGTCGCGACGCCGCTCAACGACGTGACGGGCACCGCCGCGGGCGCCGACACCTGGAACGTCGACGTCCCACTCCATCGCGATGGTGCGCAGGCGATCCCGGCACTCGGCGCGATCGTCGCGGGTGTCAGCCAGGCCCGCGAAGGCCGCTTCGATGTCGAGCTCCGCGCCAAGGACAAGCTCGGCAACTCCACCACACTCGTCCGCTGCATGAACTACCAGCCGATCGGGGTGCCGGTCGAGGCGATCGGCGCCGCCGCGCTGACGACCGGCACCGCCGCGCTGGCCACCCACACGCTCACCGGCAACAGCGCCATCTCGCAGCTCCTCAACGCGACCCACCTCGGCGCCGGCATGATGGGCCTCACGATCCGCAACCCGACGGCAGATCCGGTCGTGCTGACGCTCACGCCTGCGGGGTCTACCGGCACCTACTCCGAGAGCTGGTCGTTCCTACGAGTCCCGAGCGCGACCGCCGTCAACACGACCATCAGCTGCGGTGACAGCATCAGCGGTCGCATCACGACCGGTGTTTGCAGCCAAGGGCTCCTGGGGGCGCCGCCTGCGCCGACCGAGGTCTCGACCGACCTCGCACTCTCCACCCAACTCGTCGTCCGCGTCTGGCCCGCCATCGGCCCCGAGGAACTGGTGACCCAGCCGACCGCGACTACCTTCCGCTTCACCGTGGCCCCGACCGCAACCTACACGGTCCACGTCGGGCTGCGCGACCTCACGCCTGCGCGGTACATGGCGACGGCTGGCAACGTCGAAGCGTCGACCCAGTACTGGTTCCACGACGCCGTCAACAACAGCGGGCAGTACCGGACGATGAGCTACACCGGCCTATCGGCCATCGTGCCCTTCACCGCCAGCGGCAACGGCATCGACGTCACCTGCGTCGACCTCCAGACCACCGAGGTCCCTGTTGGCAGCGGCAACCTCTACTTCACCTGCAAGCAGACCCGCAGGTTCGGCGCTGTCAGGTACCTGACGAGCGTGAAGGTGCGATTCGACACGCTATCTGTGCAGGCACAGTCGCTAGCAAGCGCGTCAACTTCCTACAGCCATAGCGGGTTTACCACCAGCCCGAGCATCGCAGCCTTCACGTGGAATCCTACGGAGACTCCTCAATGATCAAGACCATCGCAACATTCCTAATGGGCGCCGTCGGCGCGACAGCGCTCGTTGTTGCTTGTAGCGACGACTCACCGCGAGACGCCGATGCGGCAACCTGCGACTGCCCCTCGGCGGAGCCTCCGATTGCTGGTCGGATCACCCAGGTCCGTGGTGTCGACTCAGCCCTGGCTGCCAACAGCATGGGCACCGCGAGCGCGACCTGCCCGGCAAACGCCGTCTTGGTCAGCGGCTGGTGCGAACTGGGCAATAGCAGCGCACAAGCGGCGCTCGTGAATGCCGGCACGCTGCCCACAGAGCCGCAGTCCTGGTTCTGTCAATGGAACAACTACAGCGCCGGCATAGGAACCGTCCACGCCGTCGCCTTCTGCCTGACGCCACCACAGTAGGGCAACGCACTCACCCACTGCGTGCGAGCATCGCTTCGCCTTTGACAGCCTCGGGGCTCCGCAGGTTACGAGCTGTCGGTGGCGCAGTGCTCGCACGGATAACGAGACAGGAGAACTTGCCATGAACTCCGTCATCTCCGCGACGGCCGGAACGGGTGCAGCCGACCGATCACGAGCACCCGTCGCGCGTGTGTCGCCCTACACTACCAAGACCCCACATATCACCGTCGCCAATGGTGATGTCGCGCTCGTCGCGCCCCTGCACCGGCAGATGTCGGTCTGCGCCGCAATCTGCGCTGCCGCGAGCGTAGTTGCCGTTACAAGCGTGACCGGGTGCGCGGATGAGCCTCCACGCGACTGCGCGGCCGAGCTCGCTGACCTTGATGGCGACGGCGCCGTGGATGGAAATGACTGTCTCTTGGCCGCAACCGGGCTCGCAACGCGCGCGTTCTGCGAAGGGTCGCCGTACCTTTGGATCAGCAGCAGCGCTTGCAGCAGCACGAGCCAGGAATCGATCGAGACCTCTACTGCAGGTCCGGACATACTCGAGATGACGGGGCAGGGCAGCCCCGTCTTCTTTGAACTCTCGAGCAACGGCGTGCGAACGTTCGCACACAACGGCCCAGAAGACCAGTGGGTGAATGCCGCCGTGTCCGGCGCATTCGGCACGCGGCTCCTTGACGCAACCTACCCAATGGCAGCGACCGACACTCACGTCTGGTTTGACTGGAACCATGACTCGAGCGTCTCAGCGGACGAGGTCACCGCACTCGACGAGGCCTTCCAAGCACAAACGCAGCTGCCGCTTCAGAACGCAATCGTCGCGCTGGACCCGGAGGGAAGGCCGACCCTGGTTGCGTCGCTTGGTGGGTCAGGCGGAGCACTCGGCTTCGTGGTGTGGAAAGACCGCAATCGCGATCGCCACGCAACCTCGCAAGAAATAACACTCATTCCTGGCGCATTTCCGATATCGAGCGACGGACGCGAGGTGTGCTATCGCGACTTCATTGGCGACCAAGGGCACTGCTGGACAGATCTGAACGACGATGCGGTCGTACAGCCAACGGAGACGTCGTCGTCACCATACCCCGCCGCTTGTAGTCGAATCTACTTCTTTCGGTACTGTCGTACGTTCAGCAACGGACTGCTCGAATTGAATTACGCTGATGCACATGATATCGGGTCGTCGCAGTGGGTGATTCTTGCCTCTTCAGACGTGCTGCGCGTCCATATTGGTGGGGTCGGCACGGCCCCAATCCTGTGGACGGACTCCAACCGGGATCGTCGCGTGGGCGACGGTGAAGAGTTGACGATGCCGATCGATGCTCTCGTGGGCGATGTCGCCAGCATCACGACGAGTGGCGCCCTTGCCTCGCGCATTGATGCCTTCCGGGGCGCGGATGCTCGCTTGTTTGCCGTCGAGAGTCGCTGGGCTGGAGGTGGCACCTACGAGACGTTCACGGTAACGCGTCAGCCGGCGGCCGTGTATCTTGGTGAGCCATGCTCTACCGCTACACCGTGCGCCGACAACCTGCGGTGCGAGAGAAGCGGGAACGCTCAGGCGGCACGCTGCGCATTGTCACTGCCGTGACGCGCAGGCTGTGGTCGCTGGACATTGGTAAGTACGAACAAAAAACACTGGGAAGTAGGTGATGACATGTCTGATGGCCCCGCATCAGCTTCTAGTGCTCCGACCGCGTGAAAACGAGCGTGTCGTACTTGAAGACGCGCCGAGCATCGGCGACGCGGAAGCGCCAGCGAATCGAGCAGCCTTCCTGCGTCGCGGCGCGACGCCAGGCGCGGACGTCGCGTCGCAGAGTCGCAAGGTCGGGGATCCGGCGCTTGCCGAGGCACTGGCGAGCAACGAGGCTCGCCTCCATCTCGGCGGCGTTGAGCCAGCTCGCGTGCTTCGGCGTGTAGTGGACCTTGAAGCGCCTCCAGAGCGCGCGGCCCGTCCGCGGGCCGAAGGTGTCGCAGCAAGCCTTCTCGGTGTGCGTGCTCAAGTTGTCGACGACGAGGTGGATGCGCTTGGCCTTCGGGTACGCCTTCGAGATTCGGAGGAGCGCCCGCCCGAAGTTGCGGTTCTTGCGGCGAGCCGTCGCATGCGTCACCCGTCGCCCCGTCTTGGGCTCGACGATGCAGAAGATGTTCGCCGTCCCTCGACGCACGTACTCGTAGTCGGTCCGTGTCGGGCGGCCGGGCGCCATCGGCGAGCCAGACCGCGCCGCGTCGCGCAGCACGACCGGGCGTTCATCGAGGCAGACGACGGGCTCCCGCGGGTCCAGCGGCCGCGCGTACAGGCGCAGCACGTCCTCCATCCGTTCGACGAACTCGGCGTTGATCGCCGGCACGCACCACATTTTTTTCCCGCCACGGCTTGAGCTCGTGGTTCGCCAAGGTCACCCGAATGGTCTCCCTGCCCACCTTCCGTACGATCCCCCGCTTCATCACCTCGGTGGTCACCAGGCGGACGGTCCACCGCGCGTTCCCGTCGGGCGGCGGCCCGCAGACCAACGCCACGACCGCGGCCTCCTCGACGCTGTCCAGCTTGCGTGCACCGCCAGGCCGGGGGTCATCGCGGAGCGCGGCCTGCAGCCCGTCCGCCAGAAACCGCGTCAGCACCCGTCCGACCTCGCGGTGGTACCCGCCGACGGCGGCGGCAGCGGCGCGTACGGACAGGCCGGAGTCCAGGTGCTCAAGCGTCAGGATCCGACGCCAGGTCCTGGCCGACAGCTTCTCCCCGCCCGCCTTCATCCGCTTCAGCTCCCGGTGGTCGCGCGCGGACAACTTCAACCTGGGGACTCGCTTCGCGTTGCCGGTCACCTCAACGCTTAGATCAGATTGCGATCCCGGCCGCAAGACCGCCCGGATCACAACCGCCCGGTCGAAGCACTAGAACGGCAGACGCACTCCGAGTCGCCGCACTGCGCAGCACACGTATGTCGCTCTCTGCGGGCGCGGCCGCGATGCTGTTGATCCTCGGTGTCAGTGGTAGCTGCACCACCGAGACGGCCGAACTCGGGCCCTACTGTGGCGACGATCTGGCTGATGTCAATCGAGACGGAAAGGCCGACGAGGTCGACTGCATACTGAAGGAGAGCGGGCGCGCCGAGAAAGCCACTTGCGAGCTGGTCGCTGGCCTGTGGTGGTCTCAGTCAAGGTGTGCCAGTGAAGCGACAAAAGATGTTCCCGGCTTTGTGGCAAACTCTCCATGGGAGCAGGTTCGAGCACTCTCAAACGGATCAATGGCCGTGCTTCGGCCCGAAGGGCTCACGGTTGTTGCCCCTCGAACTGGCGTGGGCGGGCTAACAGAGTTCAGGCAGAGCGCGCCAGTCCCAGACTTCGGTGACCGCATCACAAGTGTGGGTGGCGTCGATGAGATAGCCGTGTCAAGCTTCACAAGGGCATGGTACGACAAGAACAGTGATTCCGTGCCGACCGCTGACGAGGTGGTCGATCTTGCTCAACTCGGTCGGGGTGCAGCATGGCGAGTTCAGGTGCTGCGGATCGATGGTCATGCGGCTGCCGCAGTCGAGGTTCAAGGTGCCGTGAATGCGTGGCAGGATCTGGATGATGACCTAGTCGTTGATCCGGAGGAGGTGATCTCGTTCTTGGTGTCGCGCTTCATCGGGATGTCTCACAACGCAATCTATTTCTCGCGTCTGAATGAGTCTTTCGAGGTGTCGACTGAGCCATGGACGGCCGATCCTTCGCGCGTCCGGAGTTCCAGTATCGCAAATCTCTGTCAAGCGCTCGTGCCGGGGTCGACAACGGTCTGCATTTCGACGGCCGGCTATCTGATCGACGCCATTGACGGACATCGCCTATCAAGTGGGGCGTACTCGTCAGACTATCGGCAAGAGCGATATCTGGTCGGTCGGCGCTTCCCGATCCTGGGCCCGCAGGGGCAGTCCAGGTTGTGGTTTGATCTCAACGCGGACAATGTGGAGCAGACCAATGAAGTCTTTGCGCGTAGCCATGAGGGGACGAGTGCCGCATTCGATGCGTCGATCGACTTTGGGGGTCTAGCAGAGGAGTACGGAGCGGGCGCTAGTGGAGTCACCATGACGTTTGGTCCGACGGGAAGTGCAGATACCTTGAAGATTGTCGCCTGGCGACGGTTTCGTGCTCGCCGCTTTGCCGGTGAGCCTTGCATCAACGCGGAGCAGTGCCCCATCGGCTATGTGTGTGAACGAAACGGGACCTCGTCCGAATCGTGTTGTGTCATGGGCGCGGGGGCGGCGCCGTGAACGTGGCACCCGCGCGACTCGCGTCAGTCGTGAGCACGCGCACGGCCGCCGCAAGTTCCGCGACGCCAAGGCCACGCGCCCCGACCTCGCCGCCGAGGGTGGCGCCTTCATCGCCGCGATGTACGTCGCCGAACAGGACGCCCAGGCCCGCGGCCTCGTCGGCGCCAAGCTCCGCGCGCACCGACAACGCCGCATCGCGCCGATCGTGAAGCGCTTCCGCCGCTGGCTCGACGCCGTCGCGCCGACTCTCTTGCCGTCCGAGCCGCTGGCCGCCGCCGTCGGGTACTACCAGCGTCACGGCGCCGCGCTGTTCCGCTTTCTCGACGACCCCGACGTCCCCATTGATAACTCGCCCACGGAGCGCGAGTTCCAGCCCGTCGCCAAGCTCCGCCTCAACGTGCTTTTCGCCGGCAGCACCGAGGGCGCGCACCGCGCCTGCGTCCTGCTCGGCATCGTCGCGACCTGCCGGGCGATCGGCGTCCCCGTCCAGGCCTACCTGACCTGGGCCTTCGAGCCTCTCGGCACCCACCGCGACGTCTTCGCGCCGCCGGTCGAGCAGCTCACGCCCGCCGCGTTCAAGCGGACGCTGCGCTGATCGCGCGCCCGGCAGGGCCGACCGCCCGGCACGGCCGTCGACTGCCGTCATCCCGGCGTCGTTGATCGGTCACCCTGTACGTCGCGGTGCACTGACATGGCGAGCCAAGGGGCACGAAACTCCAACAAAACCAACCTCATGCGAATCTCCTCGACTTCGTAGGCAACCTTGACGCTGGCTGGTCGATAGCCTCGTCAATGACGATCGACGCCAGCCACAACCCACACGGTCTCGATCCTGCCGTCGCGCCTGCGGCGGGCAAGGCACCTGGCCGTCGCACGCTTACGAGTCAGCTTCCAGCGCGCTCGCGAGGATCCGCGTCCGTTGCGGATGATCCGGAAGCTCCGGCACCAGCTACGTCGGGCGCGCTGCAGCTTCGCGAGGCGGGTGCGCGTGAATCTCTGGCGGGAGTGCTTCCGCCGATGGACGACCCCTTCGGGTTGCACCTGCCTGAGTTCGCCGCGCCTCCGCGCAGCGTACAGACCAAAGCCGCTTCGGCGCGTGGGGGAGCCAACTCAGAGATTCAGGCGACCGCTGCGCTAGGAATCGCGGGACCGGGTGGAACGCTGCCGCACCTGGACCAGATCCAGGTGGCCTTCGGCCACCACGATGTGCGTGGCGTACGCGCGCACGTTGGCGGCAACGCTGAGCGTGCAGCCACCGCGATCGGCGCGACCGCGTACGCGACGGGGAACGCCGTCGCGCTCCCGGCCGGAGTGGACCTTCACACGACGGCCCATGAAGCTGCCCACATCGTCCAGCAGCGCGAAGGGGTACAGCTCTACGGCGGCGTTGGCGTCGCCGGAGACGTCTACGAACAACACGCCGATGCCGTTGCCGATCTCGTGGTTCGCGGCCAGTCGGCGGCGGCGCTGCTTGACGCCGGGCCGCGAGGCGGTGTCGCAGCCACGGCCGCAGTGCAGCGAAAAGGCAGCGGAGGGGGGAAACGGAAGGACTCCGAACCGACCCTGCCGGTCGGCACGAAGCTGCTCCGCAGCGCGGCAACCGACCTGCGTGCTCTCGCAGTGCGCTTGGCGCCGGTCAACGCGGCGATACCCATGCTGGGTATCGCCGTCAGCCCCGCCGAGGCGGTCGCTACGATAGCCGCCGCCGCGCGTCGCGCGGATGAGGCCAGCGGTGCTGGCCGTGAGAACTCCTCCGACGAGATCGAGAACCTCGCCACCGCTGTTCGCGATTTGGCGATGGCGCTGCCGCCGGACTTGCGCAAGGAGCCGGCCGTGACCGGCGCACTCGACGCTCTGCAGACGGCGATCGGCGAGCTGGCCACGGCCGCTGGTACACAGCTCCCCGCTGAGCCGATCGTCGTCAAGCCCGAGCTCGACGAAGCCCACCAAGCTGAACTCGTGCGCACGTTGCTCTCGGACGCCTCGGTTGCACTGGACGTCGACGCCAGCGGTGGCCTCGCCAAAGAGCGCAAGGTTTACGCGCGCGCCGCGACTATCGCGACGGACAAGCTCCGGATCGCCGTTGACCTCATCAACGCTCACGTTCCTCGCGGGTCAGGCCGCGTCGCGCTCGGACAGCGCGTCGCTTGGGTGTCCGAGCGCATCGACAAGCTGGACCAATGGACGCGCGTGTCTGGAGCCGATCCGGATGCGGCGATCGCCGCGCTCTACGCCAACGAGCAGACGCTGCGCGAACTGACCGGCCTCGCTCCGGCGCCCCGCGCTGCGGTTGCATCGATGGATGCTGACGCGGTGACGGACCGCATCGTTGCCGGGGCCGAGCCGCCGCGCGGGCCCGCGACCATCGAGGACGTATGCATCGAGTTGACCGCGGTGCTCACCAGCCTTCACGACGCGATCAGCAACTTCGCCGAGGCCGCGGATGAAGGGCCACCGGCACCCAAAGACCAAGGGCTCGCCGAGAAGCTCGTTGGAGCCGCCGTAGGCGGCGTCTTCGGCGGCAGCATCCCAGGCGCGTTCGCCCGCGCGGCGGTCGACGCAATGGGAGGCGGTAGCATCACCGAGAAGGCGTTCAGCACGATCGTCGATCATGGCGTCGCGGTCTTGGGCGAGAAGCCCGCGACCAACGCCGTCATGCTGCTGCACCAGTACACGCGAACGTTGCGCTCGCGGTTCCTCGCGACGCAGACCGCGATGCTCACGAGCTTCAACCACGAGCCGCGACTCAAGACGGCCCACCCAGACGCGCTTCGCGCCTTGGCGGACCGACTCCGCGACCACCGCGTCCAGATCACCAATGACGTCACCGCCGGCTACGTCCTCGGTTGGCAGACCTTGCTCGCCCGCGCCGTCGGTGGAGTCCCGAACGCGCCCACAACGATCGGGGACGCGATCAAGCCTGGCCCTGGGTCGACCTATGACGCCAATGTGACACCCGCCGTCGACATGAAGATTCCCGGCGTTCTCAAGGTTCACCTGCCCATCCAGCGCGCGAACCCCCGCGGCTCGAGTGTCGATCCAGCGACGACCGAGATTGAGGGCATCACATCCGATCACTTGAAGATGCTCAGGGCGATGAGCGCTCGACCGTTGCGAGACCTCCACCTGAACACAGTGATCCAGGTGAGCTACGAGGGCGGCCCGATGGAACGGGCCGAGATTGTCTGGCACCCCGACAGCGGGGACGTCGACGTGGCTTGGTTCCGCGGCGCCACCTACACGCGGGACCTGCATGATGCGCGGCATCTCCAAGCCTACGCTCTCGGTGTGCCTACCACGTCACATGCGGTCGACGCGGCCACGGCGGAGGACGCTCTGCGCGGTGCGCAGATGATCGCCGCCGCCGTGACCGCCGCCCCTGTCGCGAACGTGATACGAAAGCGGGCCGGAGGCTCAAGCTCGTGAGGATCATCCGCGTCGTGATCGCGCTCGGGCTTGTTGCCTGCGGGGACAAACATGTCTCGCCGTTCATCGATGGGCCACCTCCCATCGAAAGCCAGCAACGATTCCTGGCTGAGTGTGGTGTCCCCCACGATGGGCGTCATCCGGGCGCCGCGATACAGTACTTCGTCAGGAGTGAGTACCCTGACGGACCTTTCCACGGAACGATGTGTAGGGTGCACCTGCTTTGGACGGGCAACACCATCGATGCCGTCGAGGTGCTAGTCGACAACGATCGCGTTTGGCTCGACAAGTTCGTGCGGTCGGCGGTGCTGCCTCTCCTAAAGCCCCAGGCGCGCGCCGTGGTCGAGCGCGAATTCTTGACCTATGTCTCTACGACGCCTCGGAAGCCAATGCGGGTGCCAGCGGCGGACGGCCAGGTTGAACTAGAACTCCGGTGGCATGACTCGCCTGGGCCGCCTGCCTTCGGGTACGGAATGCTCACGATCGGGCGTTGACGCTTGTCGCGACCGAGATCCACGAGGCGGCCGTGACCGCCGGCGAGGGCTGCGATCCGCCTGACGGGACGTTGTGCTCGCCGACGTGCGTCTTTCTCGGCGGCCGCGCGTCGTCAGCCCGTGCGTCCGTGTCTCCGCGAGAGAGGGAAGCGCACCGCCGGGCTGCCGTCTGCACCGCCGATCCGTTCGCCGACGCCTGCCAGGACTGACGGGCGCGTCCGAGGCTGACGTGAGCGAGGAGAAGATGAGCTACTTCAAGTATCAAGCGATGAGCAAGGTCATCGCGCACCTGTGACCGAGTGATGATGTCAACGGGCTCACCAGATAGCAACCTGCCCGCGACCGGGCACCCCTACCGCGAGGCGCATGCGCCCGTCGGCGAGCCCGCGCGCGATGACGAGGCGCTGCTGGCGCTCGACGTGTCGGGGCTCCCCGGCGAGCCCGCTGAGCATGGACGCGACGGGGAGCGGGGGCACGCGGCGCGCGGGCCGGGGCAGCCCGGAGGTGCTGGGCAGCCGGGGTGGCACGCGGGGCCGGCGCAGGTCGGGCAGCACGCGGGTGAGATCCGGCTGACGCTGACGGCGTCGGGCGATGGGATGATCACGGTGCGCGGGTCGACGATGCCGCCGCACCGGCCGCGGCAGCCGATCGATGAGACGCGGTACGCCGGTGAGCACGGCAGCATCGTGCTGCGCGCGGTCGGCGGTGACGGCGGACGCGGCGGCAATGGGGGACGAGGTGGGGATGGAGGTCGGGGTGCGCACGGCCGCGACGCGACCTCCACGTCCCGCGGCACCGACGGTGCGCCGGGCGGCCCAGGTGGCACGGGGGGCGACGCGACCTCGGGCGGCGCCGGCGGGCGCGGGGGCACGGTCATCGTGAGCGTCGACGCCCGCGATACCGCGCTGTTGATGCTGGTCGAGCACGCGGTGGCGGGGGGGCGCGGCGGGGCCCCGGGACGCAACGGGCGCGGCGGTGACGGCGGCGCGGGGGGGACAGGTGGGTCGTCGTACGCGTGGACCGAGACCGACAGCGATGGTGACAGCCGCCATTGTAGTAACGCCGGCGGCTCGACTGGGCGGACGGGCCCACGCGGCCCAGCCGGCAACGCGGCGGTGGTCGAAGGTGCGCTGGGCCCCGAGGGCCGCTTCGCGATCGAGGTGACGGGCGGCGAGGCCGCGGCCCCATCGACGTACGGCGGTCGCTTCGATCTGCACCTGTGCCACTTCGTGCATGTCGACGCCTCGGTCGACGACATCTACGAACCAGGCGAGGAGGTGAGCCTGCGCGCGATCCAGGTCGAGAACGCTGGCGCGATGCCGATGCCAGCGCTCGGGCAGGTCGCGGTTCAGCTCGCGGCGACCGCGTGGCACACGCCCTGTAGCGCGCCGCTGATGGCGCCCGGTGGCATCGGCGCAGGTGACGTGGTGACGCTCGACGGCGAGCTGCGCACCCGGCTCGCCGATCGCCCTGCCGCCGTGGGCGCGCCGCTGGCGGAGCCGATGACGCTGTTGCCCGAGGCGTGGGTGACCAGCGTGCGGCGGCCCTTCGTCGGCTTCGCGGACGGCGCCGCGACCTTCGGTCAGTTCGTCCTTCAGTGGCCTGCGCAGCTGGCCGAGCCGACGCACCTGCGCGCGCTGGCCGCGGGCGAAGTGACGCGCGTCCGCGTGGCGGTCACCAACGTGTCGTCGCGGACGCTCGGGCGCGCGAGCCCCGATGGTCGCGTGCTGCGCCTGCGCGTGCGAACGGCACCTGAGTCTGACCTGGGCGACGATGTCGTGGCGCTCCGCGCGGGCGCGTTCGAGTTCGCACCCAGCACCGGCTGGCTCCACGAGCTCGAGCAGCTTGAGGAGCGCGCCACGACGACGGTCGAGTTCGAGCTGGTCATCCACGAGCGCGCGCCGGCGTACCTGCAGTGGCGCGGCGAGGTGACGCTCGAGCTGAGCCACGCCGCCGATCGCGACGACGTCCGCCCGATCCAGACACGGTCGATCGAGGTCCGCGTCGCGCTGCGGTTCACGCCGGACGACGCCGACCTGCTGCTCGTCGTCAACCACCGGACGTCGCGGGGGGCCTTGGCCGCCTGGGAAGCGACAGCGCGGCAGGTGATGGCGCATCTCGCGGTCTGGGACCTGTCGCGTGAGCAGCACCTCGATCTCGATCGCCCGCTCGCCGGCGGCCGTTCGCTCGCCGAGCACTTCGCGGGCAAGGCGATCGTGATCCTCGACAACGTGTTCGACGGACCCGACGGGCCGATCCGGGCCAACGCCTACCTGTGCCCGGACCAGCTGCGCCGCTGCGCGGCGGCCGGGATCGAGGTAGCCTTCCTCGGCGGCCCGCTCGATCTTCGCGCCCAGCTCATCCCGCCACCGAAGCCGACGGCAGATCTTGCGCTGGTGGCGACCTCCGCCGAGGCCAGCGCGTCATTGCGGCACAGCAGCCAGACGCGGATGACGGTCGAGCACGCGACGCGCTGGCCGTGGTGGCGCCCGTCGCGCGAGTGGCTGGCCGCGCGCGCCCAGGCGCTGAGTGCGCAGCTCGCGCGCGCGTTGCCGGACCAGCGCCACATCGTCATCTATCGCTTCGCGCCGAAGCTGCTTGCGCAGCGCTGGACCGGCGGACGCTGGTTCGTCGGTACCATCGAGACCCGACGCACGCTCGACCCCACCGCGGTCAGCGTCGTCCACGTCGAGGTCAGCGACGCGGTGGCAGGAGACCTCGACACGATTCTGGCCGGGACGCCCCGGCTGGCGGTGCTCACGATGCTGGACGTCGCGCAGCAGCTCGAGCGGCTGCGCTGGGTGCTCGCGCGACCGATGCCGGAGCCCGCGGTGCTCACCGACCTGTGCGACGCGCTCCTGGCGACGCTGACCAGCGAGGTGGCTGCCGCGCTGACGCCCGGGCGCGTCCTCCCACGCGATCTCGGCCAGGCGTTCCCGCGCCTCGCGGCGGTCGCGGCGCGGTCCGGCACGGCGATCCTCGAGGGACGCGCCGGCGGCGCGCTGATCGCGTTCGCGGCGTCGCTGTGGCACGTGGTTCGATGCCAGGTCGCCTGGTACGAGCGCCTGCCGCCGTGGCGCTGGCTCAGCCGCAGCCGGCGCGTCCACGCGCACGTGCGCGATGCGCTCACCGCGTGGATCGGCCACGTGTTCGGAGACTCGATGGTGGCCGCCGCCTGGGACCAGATCGAACAGCAGGCCGACGACCTGCTGGCGACGATGCGCCGGCGCCAGTTCTGGTGGGCCGACCGACGCACCGGTGGCCTCGCCCATGGCCGCCGCGCCCTCGACACGCCCGGCCTGACCGCCGACACCGAGCTGCTCGGGACGGCTGCCGACCGGGTTGTCGACGGCGACACCGCCGACGCTCTCGCCCAGGCCGCCCGCGACGCCGCGGCACGACGCGCCGAGTTGATGCGCGCCGGCGCTGCCGCTCGGGCGACGCACGAGATCGCGCCGGCCTCACCGAAGGGCGCATCGTGACGGTCTCAACCGCCGTGGCGACCCCGGACTTCGGAAATGCTGTCGAACCACCCATGCACGCACATCCCCCGATGAAGGCCCTGTTCCTCGCCGTCGTCCTGACCGCTGTGGTGGGCTGCACCACCGCGGCCCGCAGGCCGGCCACGCAGACCAGCGTCGGCGCCCAGCCGCCGCGCGAGGCGGCGGTCCTTCGCTCGGTCGTGGCCACGCCCCGCTGCCCGCCAAGCGCGACGGCGGAAGCGCGGCCGCTGCTGACCACCGTGCCGGACGAGGTGCACCTGAATCGCCGGGAGGCGGTGTGCGGGGCCGCGACGCCGGCCGAGGTGTGCGCGTGTCTGGCGAAGGATCTGGCAGCCCTGAGCGCTGACTTCGACCATGGACCGGGGACGTGTGAGGTCGCGAGGGCGTCGTCGATGTCGGTGCAAGTGGCGACGGTGTTCAGCACGGGGGGCGGCGATGGCGTGGTGCCGGCGGTCGCGACGGTGGTGATCGCGCGTGGCCCTGCTGGGTGGGCAGCGTACGGCGTGGCGGAGACGGTCGCGGAGATCGACTTGGCCGAGACCCCGCAGATGTCGGCGGGGGTCGACGTCGTGGGGGTGTCGGAGGCGGTGTTCGGGGCGGCGCGCTTCGCCTGGATCGAGACGGCCACGACCGAGGAGGATGTCGCGGGGGATGAGCGCTACGTCGACGCGACGTCGGCGCTGACGATCTGTGAACTCGGCCAGGCCCTGCGCTGTGGGCGCGTCGACATCGCGGCCTGGCAGTACGTGGTCGCCCGTGACGGCGACGATGGCGACGATGCGGACGACGACGCGGACGACGACGCCACCGCAGACGATGACGACGATGCGGAGGACGGCGAGGGCGCGGACGTCGAGGGAGGCGACGGCGACGCCTGCCGATCGGCGCAGGGCACCGCGCTTCGAGCGGAGCAGCGTGATGCGAGCAGTCTGATGTTGACGGGTGTCGGCGGCGCTGGCGGCAGCGACGCGCGACGCCTGGCGTTCGTGCGGATGTAGCGCGACCGCGACGACGGCCAGAAATTGCGCGCCTACGGCCGCGCGGCTGGTCGGGCGCCAACGGTCGGTGCGACGTGGCCGGGGGCAGCGCCGGTGGCGGGGACCTCGTCGGCGACGCGGTAGTTGAACGCGATCGTGCGGCAGGCTGGCGCGGGCTGGTCGCTTGTGCGGCGTGAGTAGCGCCAGGTCCGGATCTCGCGAGCGA
>Ga0073899_10002571_pt1 | contig 16278 bp, 17 predicted proteins | sample KloWWTmetaKNB5Ph_FD_88975 | JGI IMG/M metagenome (GOLD analysis project Ga0073899, IMG submission 88975) | Active sludge microbial communities from Klosterneuburg, Austria, studying microevolution and ecology of nitrifiers - Klosterneuburg... | ecosystem: Engineered > WWTP > Aerobic digester >...
ACCGAGGTGCCGCCGTACTTCTGAACTATCAGTGCCATCGTCGTATCCAAGTGACTGTGGATAAACCGGTGATTCTATCTAAAGGAGAAGAATCGTGCAGGACATCACACATCAAAGCCATCAAACGCGCTCTTTACGCCTCTAATACAAAAACTGATAAATCTGATGTTGTAGTTGTACGGGATAGTGATCTATACTTTTCGAAGTACTACTTTAGTCATAGAACCCCATTAGAAATTCAATCGGCAACGTCACTTTTATCCGATGACGAACGCCCTAACCGAGGAAATATCCATGAAGCCCAGCGATGACATCGACGTCCGCGAAATTCGCCGCAAACTAGGTCTGAACCAGTCCCAGTTCTGGTCGAAAATTGGCGTGACCCAAAGTGGCGGTTCCCGCTACGAAAGCGGCCGCAACATCCCGCGTCCCGTGCAGGCGCTGTTGCGTCTGGTACATGTTGAACAGATCGACATCAACAAGGTCAAGAAGGACGACGTTGACGTGGCCGAGTACCTGAAGGCGACCAACCCCGATCTGTACAAGACCTTGAAGAAGGAAGCACGCGGTAAGAAGAAAGACCGTTGAGCCAGGTGCCAAACACCGATCAGGGGCTGACGCGAACCGTCAGCCCTTTTTTTTCGATCCGTGCGCCGATTTGTTCCAGTTCGCGTGCGCTGACCGGCGACAGATGCATCGCCTCGGGCTGCATGGACGGCCGTGCCAGTCCATACAGCAAGACTCCGCGCAATCGCTCCACACCCGCCCGTTCGAGCAGCGCGAGATAGGCCTCGATCTCGGCATCGGTCGGGCTTGCGCCGTCCCAGCGGAACATGCAGGTCTGCACCCAGGTGGCGCATAGCTCGGCACAGCGCGCCAGATCACGCGCCACGGACGCCGGCTCGAGGCGCACACCATTGATGCGCTCGAAGGCTTCGACGCTGCCGGCATCCACCTTGAACCACACCTCGCCCCCGGCATCGCCCATGCAGCGTAATCCCTGCTGCACCCGCAGCTGCCCCAGCTGGCTGCCATTGGTGATGAGCCGCAGCGGCACACTGGCCTGGTCAAGGCCAAACTCGGCGCGCAGGCGCAAGGCGATGTCGACTGCTTCCGGAAATTGCACCGCAGTGGTCGGCTCACCATTACCGGAGAAGGCAATGTCGCGGATGACGCGCGCCTCCTCGGGCACAAAGCGCTGCATCCAGTCACCCTGCGTGAGATCGGCAAGAAAGGCGCGCAACTCGGCCTCGAGCATTGCCAGATCCAGTTCCGGTGCCCTGCCGCGTACCAGGTCAGGCACCTGACAATACGCACAATGCCAGTTGCAAGCGTTGTTCGGATTGAGGTTGATGCCAACGGACACGCCGCCGGCACGACGCGACAGCACCGGATAAACATAGCGCAACCCGGCCAGATTGCGGTCGTGATCACGCACCGAGAGCGGGCGCGGGGGTGGAGAAGAAATCATCTTATGCTCAACGAGTTGCAGCGTTTGCGCGGGTCGCCGAACGCTTCGGCGATGCTATACTCCGCGCCCGTTTGAAAGAGGTCAGCCATGCGCATCACCCGTCGCCTCGAATTCGATGCCGGACATCGGATTCCCGACCATGCGAGCCAATGCCGTCACCTGCACGGCCACCGTTACGCCATCGAACTGACGCTGTCGGGCGAGATCATCAAGGCCGACGGCCTGCCGGTCAATGGCATGGTGATGGACTTTGCCGACGTCAAGCGCATTGCCAACGAATGCGTGGTCGAGCGCTGGGACCATGCTTTCCTGGTCTATCGCGGCGACGCCACGGTGATGACGATGCTGAACGCCATCCCCAACCACAAAACCGTGGTGCTGGACGTGGTGCCGACCGCCGAGAATCTGGCCGCCGAGGCCTTCCGCATCCTGGAGCCGGCCTACCGCGACATCTACGGCAATCACCTGCAGCTCGAACGCGTCCGTTTGTACGAAACCCCCAACTGCTGGGCCGACGCCCTCCGCGGCTGAAGCCGGGCGTAGAACGCTCGCCGCACGGGTAGGCTTTCATCGACCTTCGGTGCCGCATCGAACGGCCTGTTGTCAGGCCGTGGTCAAACGGCGTAGCGCCGCAGCCGCAGCGAGAAATCCTGCAACTGCTTGATCCCGCTTTGCTCGGCACGCAAAACCCAGTCCTGCAACTGCGCCAGCAATTGCTCACGGCTCGCGTTTGAACGGGCCCAGATCGCGCTCAGCTCCTCGCGCATGCTCATCAAGGTGCTCAAGGCCGGGCTCTGCTGCACCACCGCCTGCAATTGTCTGCGCTGCTCGTCGGCCAGGCCGGCATCCTCGCCCGACAACACCCAGCGCCGGAGCGCACGAGCGTCAACACGATCTCCATGGACGCTCTTCAGCCGTTTCGTCTCCTGCGCGCAGACGCGCTTCAGCGAACCCACGTAGCGCGTCATCACGTCGTAGCGGTGGGTGACGACGGCCTGCAAGGTATCGAAGTCCGGCACCTGCTTGGCCTTGGCAAAGCGCGGCGTCGGGATTGTCTTCTTCACTTTGGCCAGGCCGAGCATCTCCAGGATGCGGATGTACATCCAGCCGATGTCGAACTCGTACCACCTGGACGATAGCTTGGCCGAGGTGGCGAAGCTGTGATGATTGTTGTGCAGCTCTTCACCGCCGACCAGGATGCCCCAGGGCGAAATATTGCGCGACGCATCCGCACAATCGTAGTTGCGATAGCCCCAGTAATGGCCAATACCATTGACCACACCCGCGGCCCAAAACGGAATCCAGGCCATCTGCACCGCCCAGATCGTCAGGCCCATCGCGCCAAAGACAATCACATCGATGACCAGCATGATGGAAACGCCCAATACCGAACGTCGATAGACATTGCGCTCGAGCCAGTCATCAGGCGTGCCATGACCGTAACGCTGCGGCGTATCGGCATTCTTCGCTTCGGCGCGATACAGCTCGGCGCCCTCCCACAGCACCTTCTTGATGCCACGCGTCTGCGGACTGTGCGGGTCTTCCGTCGTTTCGCACTTGGCATGGTGCTTGCGATGGATGGCGACCCATTCCCTGGTGACCATGCCGGTCGTCAGCCACAACCAGAAACGAAAAAAATGGCTCGGAACCGGATGCAACTCCAGCGCCCGGTGGGCCTGGTGACGATGCAGGAAAATCGTCACCGAGGCGATGGTGACGTGAGTGAGTACCAGGGCGACGACGATGTAAGCCCACCATGGAAGATCTATCAAGCCGGTATACACGTGGACGAATATCCTTGAGAAACAATAAACGCGAAGACTTCACGCAAGGCGTGGGCAGGCCACTTGCACTGGACAGCCTGCGCACTCGGCGCATTTCGCTCGCCCTGCTCTGACACGGCCAAGTGGGCTGCGTTCAGCCCGCGCCTGGCGACGCGAACGCGATCAGCGCTTGAGCGGCAGTGAGGTGATCGCCACGGCTTCAAGGCGATGGCGCAGCCAGTTTTCGCGGTAAGCCTGTGCAAGCTCGCAGTGCCCGCGCAACACCAGGACGTTCTCGGCGTTGCGATTCTGCGCCGACCAAGTGAAGTTGTACGAGCCGGTCAACACCGCACAGCCCGGACCATCGGCATCGGCGATCAGCACTTTGTTGTGCGCAGCGCTGTAGCGGGTCTCGAGTGCGACCGGCACGCCCGCGGCGAGCAGGGTGGGCAGGGCGTTACCCTTTGGCCGGCGATTCATTTCGGCGTCGGCGAGTACCTGCACATCCACGCCGCGCCGTCGAGCCGCCACCATCGCATCGGCAATCCGGCGGCTGGTAAAGGCGTAGGCCTGCACGTGCAGGCTGCGACGCGCACGCTTGATGACGCCAAGCAGCACGGCTTCGACATCATCACGCGGCGTAAACGCGACCTCGATCTCACCCTCCGCCGCGAAACGCTGAGCCGCAAAGGCCGGCACGCCCGCCAGCAATGCCAGTGCTGCGCAGAGACCGGTGCACAGAGCCGCGGACATTTGTCGCGCGACGCCCCGCTCAGGCATCCGCCGCGCGCTCCATCACGGCGGCAAAGAAGCCATCGGTGTCGTGCACGTGCGGCAGCAGGCGCAGGCGCTCGCCGGTTTCCAGCGCCACCCCCTGCTTTGCCAGCACCTCCTGCGCGGACACCGGGCGAAATTGCGGATGCGCGCCCAGGAAGGCATCGACCACCGCGTCATTCTCCTCGGCCAGCAGGCTGCAGGTGGCGTAGACCAGCCGACCACCCGGTCGCACCAAACGTGCCGCGGAAGCCAGGATGGCGCCCTGCTTGGCGACCATCTCTTCGACTGCGGCGGGCGACTGGCGCCACTTCAGGTCCGGATTGCGGCGCAGCGTGCCCAGGCCCGTGCATGGCGCATCGACCAGTACGCGATCGGCCTTGCCGACCATGCGCTTCACCTTGGCGTCATTCTCGTGCGCAATCAACACCGGATGCACGTTCGACAAGCCCGCGCGGGCCATGCGCGGCTTGAGCTTGGCGAGGCGCTTCTCCGACACATCCAGGGCGTACAGGCGCCCGGTGGACCGCATCATCGCACCCAGCTGCAGCGTCTTGCCCCCTGCGCCGGCGCAGAAATCGACGACCAGCTCACCCCGTTTGGGCTGCACCAGCAGGCCAAGCAACTGGCTGCCTTCGTCCTGCACCTCGAAATTGCCCCCCAGAAACAGCGGGTGCTTTTGCAGCGCAGGCTTGCCCACCAGGCGCACCGCCTGCGGCGACAGCGCACCGGGCTCGGCACCGATGTGCTCTTCACGCAGACGTGCGAGCAGGGTATCGCGATCCATCTTCAGCACGTTCGCGCGCAGATCGAGCGGCGCCGCACGATTGAGCCCCTGCGCCAGCGCCAGCACACCGTCCTCATCAAAGCTGCGCAGCAGACGCTCGACCAGCCAGTCGGGCAGGTCAGCACGTTCGGCCAGGCTCGCCTCACCCAGGCTGGCCGATTTGACACTGGCCACCCAGTCGCGCTCGGTGGCCGAGGCCAGACCTTCGAAATTGCGCATCGGCCAGCCCTCGCCACGGGCAAACCAGGCCAGCAGCAGCATGCGCGGCGTGGCGTCGTCACCCGCCAGGCGGCGCAGCCAGCGCAGCCGGCGCAACACGGCATAGACCGTTTCGGCGATGAAGCCGCGGTCACGATGACCCAGGTCACGGTTATCGCGAAAATGGCGCGACAGCACCGCATCGGCGGGAAACTCGAACGCCAGCACCGCCCCGAGAACCTGCATGGTCTGGATGAAAAGCGCGCGTGTTACCGCGCCTTCGGGGACAGTCGTGGTGCTTTTGGCCGCAGTGGTGCTTTTGGCCGCAGTGGTGTTCCTGGTCGCCGTGGTGCTCCTGGTCGCCGTGGTGCTTTTGGTCTTTTGCATTTCAGTTCTTCTCTGTAGTGATCGACCCGGGCTTGCGCTCCGGGTCGATCATGGTGGCACGCTGATCGAGCACGCTGCCCTCATCGTCGGCAATGCGGATACGGACCGGGAGCAGGTCGTGCTGCAGCGAAAGCCAGATGTCAATGTCGAGTTCCCCGCCTTCGGCCTGTGCCTGCATGCGCAAGGTCTCGACCTCGCCAAGGGGAAGCTTCAGCAGCTCCCGCCCTAGCACCCTGACACTCGCGCGCTTGATGCTTTTGCCCGTGACAACGTTCAGCGCGACCGGCTGCTCCGATCGGGCGAAGCGTCGAACCTGGTGCCAAAGGCTCAGCACATCCTGATCACCGCTGGAAATTGTTCCGCTGCGACGCTCCTTGCCGTCACGTCGAAGGCTGACGCGCGCCGCTGGCCAGTCGAAGTGCGCACTTTCGCGCTTGCGCCGACGCTGATCGACGACGAAGACGTCCGGCCGCAGGCCCGCCGGCCCCACAGTGCCGGAACTATGCTGCTCGTACTGCAAGCCAAACAGGCTCGCCAGGCCTTTCGCCTCGAGGTTGAGATTCAGCTCATAACTATCCGGGCCGATCCGCCAGTCGTGACGGGCCTCACCCACCTTCAAGCCTTGCGTTCCGTAGTACACGTCGAAGCGCATGCTGCCGACAGAAGTCAACTCCGCGCCCACGGCGTAGCCAAAGGGCATGAGCCACATGGCCAGTACGAGTAGTTTGCGCAAGGCATCACGAAACCTCATTCGTGTTGCCCTGCAGCATCGAGGGCAGGCACCACGCAGACGGCTTCAGCGCCAAAAACGCCGTCACACAGCCTGACCCGACCGGCCTCATCCAGGCTCAAGCGCCCGTCGACAAACCAGCGTACGGCCTGCGGATAGATCCGGTGCTCCTGCGCCAGGACCCGCGCCGCCAGCACCGTCTCATCATCATCCGGGAGCACCGGCACCACCGCCTGCACGATGATCGGCCCACAGTCGAGCGTCGGGGTGACGAAATGCACCGTTGCCCCATGCACGCACACCCCCGCCTCGAGCGCACGCTGGTGCGTGTGCAGGCCGGGGAAGGAAGGCAGCAGCGAGGGATGGATGTTGATCAGGCGGCCGGCGTAGCGGCCAACGAATTCGTCGGTCAGCACCCGCATGAAACCGGCCAGCACGACCAGATCGGGCTCAAAGTGGTCGATACGGTCGGCCAGAGCGACGTCAAACGTGGCGCGATCAGGGTAGGCCTTGTGATCCACCACGACGGTTTCGATGCCTCGCTCTGCGGCAAAGGCGAGCCCGCCGGCATCCGGGCGGTTGCTGATGATCGCAGCGACACGCACACCGGGGATGGCGGCATCGACAATGGCCTGCATGTTGCTGCCGCGACCGGAAACGAGAATGACAATGGACTTCATGGGCAGGAGAATGAGTTGAAAGGCCGCAGGGCGTTCAGTAAACCGGGAGGAACACCGCTGTGGTCAGGTTCTGAACCACACGCGTCACCGTGCGCTCGGTCTCTTCCTCGATCACGTCGGAGAGCGCATCGAGCAAACCGATGATGCGCCCGAACTCGCGCTCGAAACTGAGATTGGGCGAATCGCCCAGTTCGTTGGACAACAGCAACAACCCGCCGTGGGCGTCTCGCGCATCGGCAAGCTTCCACACCGCGATCTCGACGTTGCGGGCCGCATTGTAGAGGTGCTGTGGCTCAAGATCATCCAGCAGGTAAAAAACTTCGCGATCACCGAAGGCCGACTGCACCATGCTCGCCAGGCCCACGATCAGCGCCTGCACGCGGTCGCCGCGGTAGTCCGGATGCAGGGCGACATGCAGGGCATCGAGGTCACGCCGGTTGCCGAGCGATTCGAAGCGCCAGCGGTGCTGCTCATCAAAAATGCGTGATATCGCCGCCTCGGCGCTCGGCGCGTCGGACTTGCGCCACTCCCTTGGATTACGTTTGTAGAGCTTGCCGGCCAGGCGGCGCAAGCTTGCAAAAATATGATGCTGATGCGCCTCGGCGACGCGATTGAGGTCGGTCTTGATCAATTGGCGCGGATCAAAGCCGCGCTCGCGCGTTGCGCTGGGTGCAGTACCGGGGGAGGAGCAGCCCGCCAGCGCCAGACAAATCAGCAGCGCCAGGCCACTTTTCGGCAAGCCCTGGCCACTCCGCGGCGACGCCCTTTCCCCCTCGAACATCCAAGCGGCTCCCCGCCAATTCACTTGCGCCATGATACCGGAAGGGCCGCGGCCACCGCGCGCGCGGCCGCCTTATAATCACCGGCTGTCTCCTCAATCCGGCCCGGCCATGTCCGTCATCCACCGCCTGTCCGACCTGCTGGTCAATCAGATCGCTGCCGGCGAGGTCGTTGAACGTCCGGCCTCCGTGCTCAAGGAGGTGCTGGAGAACGCCGTTGATGCGGGCGCGCGCGCAATCGAGGTGCAACTGGAACAGGGCGGCGTGCGCCGCATCCGCGTCGCCGACGATGGCGGCGGCATCGACCGCGACGAGCTTGCGCTGGCACTGGAGCGTCACGCCACCAGCAAGATCAGCACCCTCGACGACCTCGAACACGTCGGCACCATGGGCTTTCGCGGCGAGGCGCTGGCCGCCATCGCCGCCGTGGCGCGCACCTCCATCACCAGCCGCGCTACCGGCGCCAGCCACGCCTGGCGCATCGACGGCGGCGATCGCAGCCTGAGCCCGGCGGCACTCAACCAGGGCACGGTGGTGGACGTCGCCGACCTTTACTACAACACCCCCGCACGGCGGAAATTCCTCAAGACCGAAGCCACCGAATACGCCCACTGCGACGACATGTTCCGCCGCATCGCCCTCGCCCGCCCGGACGTCGGCATGCAGTTGTCGCACAATGGCCGCGTCATCCATCGCCTGCCAGCAGGCGCCCCCGACGCACGCGTGGCGGCCCTGATGGGTGACGACTTCCTCCAGCACGCACGCGAGGTGTCCGCCGCTGGCGGCATATTGAGCCTCAGCGGCTTTGCCTCCTTGCCGGCTTACTCTCGCACCAGCCGGGATGCGCAGTTCTTCTTCGTCAACGGCCGCTTCGTGCGCGACAGGTTGCTGACCCATGCGGTGCGCGAAGCCTACACCGACATCCTGCACGGCAGCCGGCATCCCGCTTATGTGCTTTTTCTCGAGCTCGACCCCGCCGGCGTTGACGTCAACGTGCACCCCGCCAAGATCGAAGTCCGCTTTCGCGAATCGCGTGCCGTACATCAGTTCGTGTATCACGCCGTCAAGCGGGTGTTGGCCGAATCGGGCGCGGGCCGGATCGAGCCCCCGACAACATCCACACCGGCGATGACCAACCCGGGCGCTGGCATCGCCGCCAACGCCGCGCGCTACCCAGCGTCAGGCCATGCCCCAGGCCCCGGCCAGACACAATATTCCTCGGCCCGGCCATGGGCAGCCGCATTCCAGCAGCAGGGCCAACTGGCGATGGATTCGGCAAGTCGCGCCTACCTGGATTTTGCCGCCAGCGCACAGCACCTCGCGGTAAGCCAGACGCCGAGCGCAAGCTCTACGTTCGCACCTCACCTACCCGAAGGTGGGGATGCGCCGCCACTGGGCTTCGCCCTGGCACAACTGCACGGCGTCTACATCCTGGCGCAGAACCGCGCCGGCCTGGTGCTGATTGACATGCATGCTGCACACGAGCGCATCCTCTACGAAAAGCTCAAGACCGTGCTTGACGGACGCCCGTCGATACAACGCCTGCTGATTCCTGCGGTGTTCTCGGTCGGCGCCAAAGACATGGCTGCCGCAGAGGACTGCAATGAAGTGCTGGCCGGGATGGGCTTCGAAGTCAGCGCCGCCGGCCCGCAGGAGCTGGCCGTGCGCAGCGTGCCGGCACTTCTGGCAAACGCACCGGTGGCCGAACTGATGCGCAAGCTGCTTGAAGAGTTGCGCGAATACCCGGCATCCGAGGTGGTGACCGCGCGGCGCAACGAACTGCTCGCCACCATGGCCTGCCACGCTGCAGTGCGCGCCAACCGCCAGCTCACCCTTCCCGAAATGAACGCGCTGCTGCGCGACATGGAAGCCACCGAGCGCGCCGACCAGTGCAACCATGGCCGTCCCACCTGGACACAGCTGACGATGGGCGATCTCGACCGATTCTTCATGCGCGGCCAATAAACCTCACCCGGACGAATCAAACCTCGCCCCGAGGTAGCCGCAGCAGCGCGACCGCAGGCTGGCCGCAGATCAAACGCCAGCCTGAAAGCCCGGTCTCAAAACCTCAGGATCAGCACGCCCGCAATCACTGCCAGCACCGTCGCCCAGCCGATGCGGTCCACGTACGTCCGCAGCATGCCTTCCATACGCTCGCCACCCCAGGCCATCAGGCTGGCAACCAGAAAGAAGCGCGCCCCTCGGCCAATGAAGGAAGCCAGGGTAAAGGGCAGCAGCGCCATCGACGCCACACCCGCTGCGATCGTGAACACCTTGTACGGAATCGGCGAAAACCCGGCAATGAAGATGGCCCAGAACCCCCAGGACTGGAACCAGGCAACGGCCTGCTCATAGGCCCCCCAATAGCGCGTTTCGCGCAGCCAGGGCTCGAGCGCATCAAAGGCGAAATAGCCGATCAGGTAGCCAAACAAGCCCCCCGCTACCGAGGCCAGCGTGGTCAGCAGCGCGAACCACAGCGCGCGGCGCGGATTGGCCAGGCTCATCGGCGCCAGCATGACGTCGGGCGGGATCGGGAAGAAGGAAGACTCGGCAAAACTCAGCCCGCCGAGGAACCACGGCGCGCGCGGATGGCGCGACCACAACATCGCCCGCTCGTACAGCGGCGAAAATATCTTCACGACAACATTCCCCGAAATGGTCCACGAGACGGCCGGCTGGCCGCAAGCGCGACATCATACCCGCGGCGCCGGCTGGCCGATGCCTGATCGGCGCGACTTGCACCATGGCGCAGCAATCCGCAGAATCCGGCGTTCTTCTTGCTGCCGCGATGCGGGGAACCCTGCCCTCCGACCATGTCCCTCCGATTTCTCAAGTCCTCCTCCTTGCGTCTGGTGTTGATTGTCCCCTACGTGGTACTCGTCACCGCGCTCGCGATCGCGATCGGCATGTTGTCCTATTCGGCGGGCAGCAATGCAGTCGCGACAGTGTCGGGACATCTGCTGATGGAGACAGTCGGCCGTATCTCGCAAGCCGTCGACCGCCACATCGTGGGCTCGAGCGCGGTGCTCGAAACCGCGTTTCCCAGTGGCGTAGCCGCCCCGCCGTCGCTCGAGGCCGATTTTCACGAGATCCGTAACCGCTTCTGGGTCGCAACGACGCTGCACACCGACCCCAACAACTATGTGTACTACGGCAACGAGGCGGGTCAGGGCCTGGGGCTGATGCGCAGAACGGCCGAAGAGGTGGAACTGCGCATGAAGCTGCAGGCCGGCGAACACCGCGCCATTTACACTTATTCGGGCATCGATGGCCCGCTGCAGTTCCAGCGCCGCGAAGGCGCTCTGTTCGACCCCCGCACCCGCCCCTGGTACCAGAACGGCAAACATAGTGCGGGGCACACCTGGACCTCGGTGTACATCGATTTCGGTACGCTTCAGCTCGTAGCCACGCGCGCGCGTCAAGTCCATGGCGCCGATGGCAGCTTCGAAGGGGTGGTCGCCACCGACTTGTCACTGAAAGCTCTCAATGATTTCGTCGGCCGCTTGAAGGTGTCGCCCAACGGCGTGGCCTTCATCATCGAACCCGACGGCAACCTCATCGCCTCATCCGCCAGCCGCAACGTCGTCACCCTGCCCAATGGTGGCAGTGGCCGCCTCAATGCCGGCAGCAGCGACCACCCGCTGCTGAAGGCCGCCTACGTTACGGTACAGGGCTGCATCGCCGCCCGCGAAGACAAGCAGCTACCGCGCGTATTCGAGTTCGAGACCGCCGATGGAAGCCTGATCCACACTGCCTTCGACCGAATCCGCGACGAGGCCGGGCTCGACTGGATCATGGTCGTTGCCATGCCCGCCAGCGATTTCCTCGGCGGTGTGCGCGAAAACGTCAGCCGCACCATCGTGCTCGCGACCCTGGCCGTGCTGCTGGCCGTGGTCATCGGTCTGCGCATCCTGGGCTGGGTGTCGAACGACCTTCGTCGGCTATCGGACGTCGCCTGTCGCGTCGGCGATGGCGAGCTCGACGCGCCGGTCGGTATCGAGCGCCGCGACGAAATCGGCGCCCTGGCGCGCAGTTTCGAATCCATGCAGAACCGCCTGCGCACCGACCGCCTGACCGGGCTCGCCAACCGCGAAGCCTTCCTCGAGCAACTCCGGCGTCGCATCGATACCGCTGAATCCGACCGCCGCAAGCCGCTGCTGGGCGTGCTGTTCATCGACCTGAACGGCTTCAAAGCCATCAACGACACGCTCGGCCACGACGCTGGCGACCGCGCCCTGCAGGAAATCGCCGCACGCCTGTCGCAGAATCTGCGCAAGAACGACCTCGTCGCACGCTACGCCGGAGACGAGTTCGTCATCCTGCTCACCGAGGTCGCCGATCGCGACACCCTCGAAGCCATTCGCCGCCATGTCGATGGCTTCCTGCGCGAGCCGCTCGAGTCGGTCAGCGGCACCAGCGCCCACGCCAGCAACGGCGGCGCGGTCGGCGCCGCCCTCTACCCCGACGACGCCACCGACCCTGAAGGGCTCCTGAAGCATGCGGACCGCATGATGTATTTAGACAAACTGGGCAGCCAGGGCCTTGAGTGAGGAATAGTGCGCAAACCGGGATGCTGTTGGCTTGAGCCAATCAGGACATTCTGGCTCGCGAAATGCGCGACAGGGTGCGGATCGAACCGTTACCCTGTTTCCTTTTTGTGCGCTGCCGGACATGATTGGCGGCTGTTGCCGCACGACGCGGACCAGGTTCGTGACCCTGACATCTTTGCCCTGTTCGCGGAGCGTGGTCTGACACGCTTCAACTGACGCACTTCAACTTATCCACTTCCACTTCTGCTCACAAGCTCATGAACAAGACGCTACTAGTATTCCTGCTCAGCCTTGCTACACCTATCGCCGCCAATGCAGCCGACGCAGCCCCGCACGATGTCGAAATGTTGCCCTCGGGCGTTCGCGTCGAACACCTTCAGCGTGGTGACGGCCCCCTGCCCAGCGCATCGAGCACCGTGCTCGTGGACTATCACGGCACCCTCAGCGACGGAACGGTGTTCGACAGTTCGATCGAGCGCAAGCAACCTATCGCCTTCCCGCTTCGGAACGTCATCCCGTGCTGGACGCAGGGCGTGCAGCGCATGAAGGTCGGCGGCAAGGCGATACTGACCTGCCCCTCACGCACGGCGTATGGCGAAGCTGGCGCAGGCAACAAAATCCCGCCCAACGCTACCTTGAACTTCGAAGTCCATCTGCTTGAAATCCAGTAGGCCAGCCACCCGCAGCCGCAGCCGGATCGCAGCCAGGGCAAGCACTCAATCCGCACCCAGGCTGCGAACACGCAGAAATACCGGAAATCGCGGCATGCCGTTTTCGGTCAGTTCGCGATAGCGGTAAGTCACCAGGCTGCCGACCGGTGGCGGATCAAGACGTTCGGCATCAGTAAAACCCGTGCCAAGCCGAAAGCGGCGCCCATCCGCAGACTCGACCTCGAGCGCCCCGAGCACGCCATGATGTTTGCCCTGTCCGGGCAGGTGCGCGACCACCCTCGCCTCGGCATCAAGAAAGGGGGTCAGCTTTAGCAGCGCATCGCTGCGCCCTGGCTGCCAGTGCGCATTGGCACGATGCAGCATCAAGCCCTCGCCACCGCTGCCAACCACGCGGGCAAGCGTTGCCGCCAGCACCACAGGATCAGCCACACGAAACTGCGGCAGGACCTGCAACCAAGGCGGGGCCACACCGTCGATGAGGGCATGCATCAGGCTCAAACGCTGGTCAAAACTGCCTTCGTTACCGGGAAGATCAAAGATCAGATAGCGGATCTGTCGCCAACCGGCGTCGTCGACCGTGTCGCGCCGTACCAGTCCCGACAAGGCTTCGAAGCGCCCTCGCCCGAGCCACAGTTCGCCATCGAGTGCAATCGCAGGCAGACCCGTGGTGAACCAGGCGGGCGCTGCAATCGGCCGCCCGCTGCGAAAGCACAGGCGATGTCCGTCCCAATAGGCCCTTACGCCATCGAGCTTTTCGCTCACCCAGTAGACCGATGGATCAAGCCCTTCCTGCCATCGGCTTGCCAGCATCAGCGCGGGTGGCTCATCCACGTTTGCGTGCAGCCCACACACGGGCAAGCCCAGCACGCACAGGGAGAGCATGTGCAGAAACAGTCGACGACGGCCATGCTGGAGATGCGATGACATATTGGAACCGAGGGCCTGAAGACGCCCCATGATATTGCAAATGGCATAATCTGATAATTCTTCCGGCCCCGTCTCGAAGCAAGCGCTTCACCCACGGGCATGCAAGCAGCGGATAATCCGGACCGTCGCAGCCCGATCTCAGCCCCAAGTGACCGTAGCCCCAAGCCACTCCGCTCTGCCCCCTGCCCTGTTGCTGCTCGGCCCCACCGCCAGTGGCAAGACCGCCTGTGCCCTCGCACTTGCCCGCGAGTTGCCGGTCGAAATCATCAGTGTGGACTCCGCGCTGGTGTATCGCGACATGAGTATCGGCACCGCCAAGCCCAGCGCCGACGAACTCGCGACGTGCCCGCATCACTTGATCGACCTCATCTCGCCGGAAGAGGCCTACTCCGCCGCCCGCTTTCGCGCTGATGCCGCGCGCTTGATGGCGGAGATCACGGCGCGTGGCCGCATTCCCTTGCTGACAGGCGGCACCATGCTGTACTTCAAGGCCTTGCGCGACGGACTGTCCGACCTGCCTGCGGCCGATGCAGCCATGCGTCGCGCCATTGATGAGCACGCTGCTGCGCGTGGCTGGCCTGAAGTGCACGCCGAACTGGCCCGGCTCGACCCGGATGCCGCCGCACGGCTCGAACCGACCGACGCCCAGCGCATCCAGCGCGCGCTCGAAATCGTGCGCGTCACCGGACGCCCACTGGCCGCCAGTTACGCCAACAAGGAAAACGACGCCCTGCCCTGCCGTTTGCTGACAATAGCCATCGCACCGTCGGATCGCAGCGTGCTGCACGCCCGCATTGCGAAACGCTTCGATGCGATGCTGCATGCCGGCTTCGTTGACGAAGTCCGGCAACTGCGTCGGCAGTACCGCCTGACACCGGATATGCCCTCAATGCGCTGCGTTGGCTACCGTCAGGCATGGGAATATCTAGACGGTGGCATCGGCTACCAAGAACTGCAGTTCAAGGGCATCGCCGCCACGCGCCAGCTGGCCAAGCGCCAGCTCACCTGGCAGCGCCAGTTCCGTGAGGCCTGGCCCGGCTTTGTCGAACTCGACTGCCTGCGCCCAGACCTGACCGATGCCCTCCGCTACACCGCGCTGCAATTGATCGCGGCCTGAACCCACCCGACGGGCCATTGGGCCCGTTCTGCCTCACCCAGCTCACACACTCAAGGAAGCCCCCGCATGGACCAGCAGATCATCGATGACGTCAATCAATGGCTCGATGAGGTTGTGATCGGCCTCAACCTGTGCCCCTTCGCCGCCAGGCCACGGCGCGAAAACCGCGTACGCATCGCCATCAGCCACGCCACCGACGAAGAAGGCCTGCTCAACGACCTGCAGGCCGAGCTCGAGCGCCTGTCGAACACACCGACCGAAGCGCTCGAAACCACGCTGCTGGCGATTCCCGACATGCTCGAGGATTTCGAGCAGTACAACAACTTTCACGACGCGGTGGACCTGTGGGTCGAGCAGTTCGGCTGGGAGGGCGAATTGCAGGTTGCGAGCTTTCACCCTCGCTACCAGTTTGCCGACACCGATCCCGACGACCCGGGCAACCTTACCAATCGCTCACCTTGGCCGCTGCTGCACATCATCCGCGAAGAGAGCCTGGAACAGGCAATCGAGCACTATCCGGACGTGGATGGCATCCCCGAGCACAACATCAAGCGCATGAACGCGCTGAGCGCAGACGAGAAAAAGAAGCTGTTTCCCTACCTGTTCGGCTAGCCATTTGAGCGCTGCGACAAGCTCCGCATCAGGCCCCTTCGATCAGCACTTTCTTTCGTAGAAACAGTCGGTTTTATGTGATCTCCGACGCGCCTTCAGCTGGATCGCGGGCGCGTAGTTTCACCTAATTTCGCACTTGGCAGCGGTCTGCTGTGAGGAGTACAGTGGGGCCAATGTAAGGATTTTCCCTGACCCATGATTTGGAGAAATGCCCATGTTCCCTGAGCATCGCGAGTTGATCACCCGTCTCAAGACCACCGATCGTCACTTCTCCGGTCTGTTCGACAAGCACAACGATCTTGACCAGAAAATCAAGAACATTGAGGCGCGCATCGAACCTGGCACGCACGATGAGATTGAGGTATTGAAGAAGGAGAAGCTGCAACTGAAGGATCAGGTTTACGCCATTTTGCAAAAGGTCGCTGTGGCCTGACCCCAGCAGACTGCCCGGGCCTCGACGGTCTTTGGCTCGCGGCCCATGTAATAAGGCCCCGGATGAGTCCTATCATCCGGGGCCTTATTACATGGGCGCTCGACAAGGCCTCGCGCTCCGTATCGACGGCCTTCAGCGGTTTGAAGGCAGACAGCGGCCGCGGTTGGCGATCAGTTCCTTGGGCGTCCTGTCTCGTCCATCAGTTCAAGCGGGCACAGTGAACAGACCCTAATGCTTGTTGTGTTCAGCATGACCTGGCACCTCCCAGATCGGTACCACCGGCTTCTGGCCCAGCATCTGTTCGGGCGAGACGCCGCCAACCTCGTGCATGGGGCCGGGAAATCCCATCAGCTTCCAGCCGACGTAGTTATCGTTGCCACCGTACTTCGGATCGGAAAT
>Ga0073899_10002574_pt1 | contig 16264 bp, 12 predicted proteins | sample KloWWTmetaKNB5Ph_FD_88975 | JGI IMG/M metagenome (GOLD analysis project Ga0073899, IMG submission 88975) | Active sludge microbial communities from Klosterneuburg, Austria, studying microevolution and ecology of nitrifiers - Klosterneuburg... | ecosystem: Engineered > WWTP > Aerobic digester >...
CGCCCGCCCTGGAACCCGTGCCCGAGCACGACGACCTGCTGCTGACGGAGATTCGGCGGGCCCTGCGTTCCGATGACCCTGCCGCCGTGGCGACCCTGGTCTCGAGCCTGCTCTCCGTCACCTCCGACTGGGCTGACGACCTTGACGGTGCCATCGACGACGTCTTCGGTGGGGACGACGACGTCGCGTTGTCCATCCCGCTGGCTGCTCTCCTGGAGTCCTTCATCGGCGTCTCGTTCGCCGAAACCACGGCGGCGCTCACCGTCTTGGAGCCCATGCTGACCGATGACCTCGAGGCGGCCAAGGTGCGGAGGGCGCTCGCGGCGCGACGGCATCCGATGCCTGAGCACGTCACCGGGGTCCGCGACATCGCGGTCACGCACGCGGGGCACGTCGGCGACGAGCTCTGCGACGGGGACAACGTCGTGCTCGGTCTGCACTGGCCCGGCACCCGCGGCGTGACCGTCGTGATCTACGTCGACGAGGCGTTCGGTACCCGGGTCAAGGACGTCTTCCTCGTGCCGGAGCCGTTCGACGTCGTGCTCGACCGCTACAGCGAGCTCATCGCCGAGCAGGGTCGCCGTCCCTCGGACGTCGTGGAGATCGACCTGGCCGACGCCCGAGCCAGCCTCCACCTGGCGATCAGCCTCGGCGAGGCCCCGGACGCCCAGGCGGTGCCAGCCGACTGGAGTGGCCCGGATGATGAGCCACTCGGGTGGCCCGCGGCCCGGCCCTTCGTCGAGATGCTCCTGCGACGGATGCCGCCCGACGGCACCTCCGTGCTCAGCAGCAGCAGCTTCCCCGAGCTGTCCGCAGCGGATGCCGTGGCGCAGTTCCTCTCGTCCCCCGAGTTCGCCCGGGTGCGCGGACCGCACGCCCGCGCAGCGGCTGAGCTGATCGCCGTCGATGCCGAGCAGTGGGCCGGGCACCCACTGCGCTTGTCACCCCTCCAGGTCGAGCTGGCGCTGTCCCAGCGGCTGCCCTGGGCGCCTGCGCCCGATGAGGTCCTCGATGCCATCGAGGACGTGCTGCCCGCGTACGTGCGCTTTGCCCACGCGCGTCTCGGGGTCCCCGCGGCGGCGACGATGGAGACACTCGATGCCGTCGACGAGTGGCTGGACGACTTCGACGATGCCCGCTCCGACGAGTTCGGCGGCCTCGGCGACGAGTTCCTGGCGGCCCTTGCGGCGGCCCGAAGCGGCGACCTCGGGCCGCTGATGCGGCGCTCACTCGCGGCCCGCGTGGGTGGCCCGGCCGAGTTGGACCGACTCGACGCCGAACCGCTCCCTCCCGAACCGCTCACCCTGGATGCCGTGCCGCACGACATCCACGACACCGTCACCGCAGTCTCGGCTGTCATCGACCGGTGGCTCGACACCTCGCCAGCCGTCGAGCACCTCGGCGGCGTGCGCGAGGAGTGGCGAACGGCCTGCCGGCGCTTCCTCGCCGGCGCGGCGTCCCGCGACCCCGGGTGCATGCGCCGCCGTGCCTCCGTGGAGGGGCGAGCGGGTGGCGTGCTCTGGGCGACGGGGCGCGCGAACCGCCTCGTCGGCCACGGCGGTGCGATCCCCGCCCAGGACCTCGCGGCCGACTTCGGCATCAAGGGGTCTCCGTCGGCAAAGGTCACGACGATGGCGCGCGCCTACACCGCGGGCCGGTGGGATGTCGACGGCGACCTGGTTGATGCCCGGCTCCTCGTCTCGACCGTTCGCGCCGAGCTCGTCACGCTGCGCGACCAACCCTGATGAGCACCCGACCGACGGCGGCCGACCTCGTCCGGGTCGGCCCACTCGAGGTCGTGCAACAACTCGAGGAGCTCGGTGTTCGGTTCGGGCACGGACCGGCCGGAGATCGCTGCGGCTGCGGCCCGGAAGGATGTCCTCACGGGCACGCCTTGACGGCGACGGGACAGGTACTCGTCGCGGAACCAGGCGCTGAGCACCTGGTCCTCGAACTCGCCATCGGGGGCCAGGAGGTCATCAGGGACCGGTGTGGGTGTAACACCCGACATGAGCGGCTGCCAGATCATCTGGTTGAGCCAGGCCCGCCCGGCGGCGCCCTGCGCGATCGCCAGCACGTGCGCGATGTCCTCACAGACCGTGGTCGAGGCCCCGGTGGCGCTGCCCGCTGTCAGGTGGCGTGACTTCTCCTGCGCCAGGCCGTCAACGGGCCACACCGCACTGCACCGGCCGTCATTGTTGGCGTAGGACCGCATGATCCGAAAGAGGATGACGTACCACTCGCCGCTGGCCGTGTCGGGCGCTGTGGCCACCAACTCTCGGTTCACGGTCGCTGCCATGCCGTCGGCCCGCGCGGGCTTGGCGGCCCAGCCTTTGGCTACCCGGGCTGCGCGCTGCCTATCGACGAGCAGAGTCGGCACGATCGAGGCTGCATACCTCACCGCATCGCGTGGAGCGGGCGCGGTTCCCCATCGCCGCTCCAACCGTGCCCCCACACCCATCAGGACCTCGTGGAAGAGGTCAAGGCAGTCATCGGCCAGGCAGGTCTCGTGGACGGCGGCGCCGTGGAGGTCGGCTTCGCCGTACGGGACTCGCGACGTGGGGCACCTGCTTCGGCCGTGGCGGCCGTGCGCAGCCCGCCGCTCAATCGACGTCGCCTGCCAACACACCTCCGCAAGCTGGCTGAGCGGCAAGATCGTCGTGAACCGAGCGCTCCGCTCGGGGTCAGTGAGCCCTGGGTTGCGTGCTGGAGTCATGGTCGGAAACTAGGTACCGACCGCCCGCACCAGTCGAGATGGGGGGCTTTGTGCCAACAATCTGCCAACTCCGGCCGGATCTGACGCCACGACGTGGCGTGGTCCCAGCCGCTGACGTCCGTCAGAGCGAGGTGCGAACCGGATGCGAGAGTTGCATGACCAGCCTACGGTGAGCGTGGCTGGAGGATCGACGGCAGGCCGCTGCCTTCACGACGAGCGAGGCGATCGAGTGGGACCCTGCAGTGCACGATCGCTTGTTCAGGCACTTCTGCGTGATCCAGCCTTCGCCCGCTTCACGGGGTGGGGTGGCGGGGTGCAGCGCAGCGAGCTGACGCGCTCTGCACTGCGGATGTTCGACGCCGAATTCGTCACCCGGGGCGAGGCCCGGGTGTCCTCCCACCACGACCTGCTCAGCGCCCGCCACGAGCGGGTCGCCCGGGAGGTCCTCGTCGACCTGACCGGTCCGCTGGTGCTCGTCGCCACGATGACGGCTGGTCTGCTCACCGAGGTGGCGCAACAGTGCGAGGCCGCCGGTGTTGCGGTTTCCCTGGACCAGATCTCCGGTCGGTGCACCTCAGCCGCGACAAGCCACGTCCGTCGGGAGTGGCGAGAGCCGACCCGCGCGGAACTCGTGGACGCAGCCGATCGAATCACGAACAAGGTGCTCGCCAGCGTGCCGCGGTTGTGGTCGGCCGAGCAGTTTGAGGCGCGCTTCGCACCGCAGTACGACGCCCAATGGAGATGCCGGGGCGGCCTGAACCTGGCGGCATATCCACCGTCCCTGCTCCTCCTGGGACACGACGAGAGGCCGCCGCTGACCCGAAGAGATAGCCAGGAGACCGATGCCTGCGGAACCAACCGCAGCGTCTACAGCCGCTACGCCTCCTATCGCCCACCCGGGCGTGGGCAACCCGTGCCCTTTCGCTCCCGGGCCACACGCTGCACCCAACCGGTGACCCTGCGAAGCACCAGCCGTGACGTCGCGAGCGAGGAGGTCAACCGAGCCTGTCTGCCCTATGGGCTGGACCAGCAGAGCCACCGCACCGTGCTCCGGGGCACCTTCCATGGGCTGGCCTTCGATGGCGAAGGAACCCGCACCGCCGTGGGGGAGGACTTGTCCGGGCGGTGCGTGCCGCTCAACCGGGCCAACGAGGTGGACATCGCGGAGACCGTCCGCCGGGTTCTGCAGCGACGCTACCCCCGGCGCAGCCAGGCCCCGGCAGCGACGGCGATACCCGAGATGGTGGGAATGCACATCGCCGACGACGGCCTGGACCCGACCCTTCTCGCCGGGCAACTGGACCGGGTGGCGCGGGTCGTCACCCGACGGCTCTGGAAGGCGCTCCACGGCCTCGAGCTCTACGTCGAGGAACACATCTGCTCGTGCAGCCTCAAGGCACTGGTGTCCGTCGCCCTGGACCGGGCGGTTCCCTCGGCTCGTCTGGGCTGGAACGACCCGTGTGGCGGACCCAGCACCGAAACGGCATCCGATCTCTTCCATCTGACCGCGGAGGCAGGCGCGGCGGCCGCGCTTCTCGAAGCTCAGAACAGGACCTGTGAGCTGCTGATGGGCCACCCGGATATCGCCTCCGCAGTGCTGACCCTGAACCCAGGGTGGCGCGCGACCTACCTCGAGCTGGTGGCCGGGGACCCGGACTCCTACCTGCCCGCGGACGAGTTCGCGCGGTGGTGCCGCGACGTCGTCCCCGGCGTTCGCCGGACCGACGAGGAGGCATCATGACCGGCAGGTGGGAGGACGGCACCGTGCGAGTGCGGCGGCTCACCAATGGTGTGCTGCGTGTGGGCCCCTACTCGCCGTCCGCTGCCGGGGTGGCTCGGATCAACCTGCCCGGCTCGACGATGCTCGTGGATCCGTTGATGCCGCAGTGCGTCCCGAGCCTTGAGGTCTCGGAGGCGGCCGAGGCGGCCGAGGTCGTCCGGGCCCTCTACGGATCCTCAGTGGCCGAACACGTGCTCGATCCGGAACCGGAGGTTGCGGAGGTAGCCGACGTCGAGTGGGTCGCGGGGCCCGAGCTGTGGGACCTCGCCCAGCTCGGTCAGCTGATCTGGCTGGCCCGCAACGCACCGTGGCCGATGCCCTCAACGGTGCTGGTCGCCGAGCTCATCATCGCGATCGACTCGTGCCTGGTCGTGCTCGAGGCTTCCGAGGACGTGTCACGGGCCATCGCCGGATACGCCGGGGCGATGCTCGCCGCGCTCCCTGCGGGACTCGCGGGGCGCGCGTCGTCGACGGTCATGGCGCCGCTCGTCGACGCATCCCGAGCCATCACGAGACACCTCGCCGTGACGGATGCCGCTCGGCCGCAGCTGTTGGCTGCGATCGAGCGGGCCACGGCCTCCTCAGAAGACAGCGGGGGCCGTTCCGTCGGGAACGGGTCGCTCCTGGACGCGTGCACCCCAGCGGCGGCTCTGCATGCCGGCCCCGCGGACGAGGGGGTCCTGTACGCCGGTTCCACGACCGCGGAGTGGTCGCGCAACACTGGCGGTTTGGTGTCCCGGGACGAGGACAGCGTCAGTTGGACGGTGCAGACCCACCCTGAGGACGGCGCCCTGGTGACCGTGGTGGCGACGCGGGGGCTGCCCGAGCCGCTGGTGGGGGAGAACGCCCTGCCAGCCACCTCCCCCGACGCGCTCATCCGGGCCGTGTCGGATACCGAATGGGTCGCCGGTCGGGCGGCGGTCTGCAGCATCCACACGCCGGCCTGGCCGCTGCCACTGCTGGAGGCCCTGCTCTCCCCACACCCCGAGACCGGCGACCTGACCGCTTCCGCCGCGGTGCGGGGCCCGGCCGCCGATGCCCTGGGTGCGGCCCTGCGTCAGGGAACACTCGTGGTCGACGTTCACGACCTCGGACTGCGCCATGCTCACCTGGCGGGCAGCGATCCCGCCGTCGAGGCCGCACGACGGTGGACGGGGCGTGCCGTGTGTGCGTCCCGAGTGTCCCTGGCCTGGCCCGACGAGACCGTGGCGATGGCAGCCAGCGGGGCCTGGGCCCGCGCCCTCACGCTGTGGCGGCGCACCGGTGAACACACGCTGGCAGCGGATCGAGCCCGCCATTGCGCGGCGTGGCTGGCCCTGGTGACAGCAGACGGCGGTAAGGGCGCCCCACCCTCGCCGATGCTGGCGGATCTTGGCGATGTGATCACCGCATCGGACGCCCGCGCCGTGGGCGAACGCATCACCCTCAGCGAGGTACTGGCTGCCGGTCGGGCCGGGAGCCGATGACCCCGCCGGTGGGATGGCTGCTGACCATGGAGCCGTTCGGTGCCTCCATCGGGTGGTCGCTGCTGCGCAACGACGGGGAGACGACCCTGGTCGACACCGGAGTCATCGACGACGGCGTCGCCCTGCGGCAGGTTGCGATCACGGCGTATCCGGTGGTGGACGCCCGACCGGGCGCGGACGGTCGCGCCGGTCTCTGGGCCAGCGCCCTGACTCGTCCGGATGACGAGCTGCGCGTGGCAATCGCGCTGGGGAAGGGGTTGATACCCGATCGACTGCGGGCTTCGCTTCTGAGCAGGGGCACCTCCGGCACGGTGGATGCCGTGACCGTCGCGACCCGCGGCTGGCTGGCTGGCATCCCGTGGGATGTCGTGGCGCTCGATGAAACGGGCACCCGTCTGATCGAGCGCGCGGTCGTCGCGGGCGGGTTGTCTCCGGCCATTGCCGCCAGCAGGCGCCGCATCGCTCCCCGGTTGGACGTGAGCAGTCCCGGTTACGCCGTGGTCGACCAAGGGCCGGTGACTGGCCTCACCAAACAGTTGTACCCCAGCGGGTTCCCGAGCCGGCTCGTGAGCCAGTTGCATGGTGCGGACGACGACTACTCCGCTCCCGGCGCGGGAGTCACCACCGATCTGTTCGCCTACGCACTGAACCGTGGACCGTCGCGGCTGCTGTACCTCGGCCACATCCGGGCGGGTCGCCAAGGGACCCCTGCCGCCGCCGCTCTCGTGCTGAGCGGGCGAGGGGTGGACGACCCGGATCTGCTCACCGCCCGCAGGTGGCTCGCTGACCCTGACCGCTGGCCCTGCCCGGCCCGGGTGGCCCTGATCGGCTGCGCCAGCGATGACAGTGCCGTCTTCGAGCAGAGCGGCCTGGTGGTTGCCGCCGTGAATGCCGGCGCGCGGCTGGTGACGTCCACGCGGTGGCCACTGCCGACGGATCACCCGGCTCCCCGCCCCACCTCCGCGCTGCAGCCGGTGAACCACGAAGGTCTCACCGACCTCGCCCTGGCGGTTCACGCGGCGCATCAACAGGCCGATCCTCTCGTGGCGCTACGGCGGTGGCAGCTCGACCAGCTCGACCGGTGGCGGGCGACTGGTGACCTGGCCGTCAGCCCCTTGCTCTGGGCGTCCGCCGTCACGTACTCCGCGCCCGGCGGCGGGGAGGTGTGATGAGCCGAGAGGCCGAGCTGCACCACATCATCGACGGGTGGGCCAGCGAGCCGGACCACGGTGTCATCCGTCATGTCCTGTGCACCAGTTCGGACCGCTACCACCTGGCCACGTTGTGTGTCGTTGCCGACCTGCCGCTCCCAGAGGACTTGGTGGACCTCGTTCTCGAACTGATCGACTCCGACCCGTTGATGCAGTTCGCCCTCGACTCGCTCATGCAGGTAGCACTGGACCCCGCGGTGGCGAATCTGCCGGACCCTGGAGCGCTTGCTGAGTTGATCCTGGCGCGGCCGGACAGCCTCGCGTTCCAGCAGATCCTGGCGGACGACCTCGTCGATGCCCTGTTCGATGCTGAGACCGACACCCCGACGCACGTCAAGGACCGGCTCGCCCGAGTGGCATGTGAGCTGGTCGTGACGCTGCCGCACCCGGCGTTCGCCCCCGTGTTCCTGGCCGGCGCCTTGACCGGGGAGGACCCCGAAGGGGTCTCGCGAGACCTTCGGCTGTGCTGGGAGCGGGCAGTACAGCTTCCCGAAGAGGAGTTGTACTGGATCGCCCTCGACGCTGCCGACCTCGTCGATGTCGACACTGACCCCGACCTTGCCGTTGCCGCCGCACGCACGGTGTTGCGGCTGGCACCGGACGTCGAGACGGCGGACGCCGATCCGGGGCAGACGGCATCCGTGCGGCTGCTTCTGGTCGAGGCCACGGCTCGAACCGATCGCCTCGGGGCCGTGGACCTCGCTGAGTCGATGATCGCGCAGGACCCTGCCCTCGCCGACTCCGTCGTGGCAGCGTCGTGGACGATGACCCTGCTCGGCCACCTGCTGGACCTTGCTCAGCACGATGCACCACCCGCCGTGCTCCTCGGCCTGGCCGATCGACTGGCAGCCCACCGCGAATGGTGGCCCGAGGAGGACGAAGCGCCGACCTACGCAGCGCTGGTCCTGGCTCGGGTCTACCTCGCGGGGAATGCACCACTGCAGGCACAGCCGTGGTGCGAGTATGCCGCGGACCACCCGGCTGACATCGAGGACTTTCCGGCTGAGGCGGCCATGCTGCGTGTCAACGTGGCCCTGCAGCTCGGCCGCACCGAAGAGCTTCCCGCTCGCCTTCGGGAGTCGGCGCAGGCTGTTGCGGACGCCAAGAGCGATGAGTACCGACTTGCCTGGGGCGCCATCGTCGAGGCGACGGCCAGGACCAACGGCGACCAGACCCTGGCCGACTCCGCGAACCAGGGAAGCGCGGACGTCGTGAGGGAGATGGTCGGGAGGCTTCAGGCCTCGACGTCCCCGGACGTCGCGTTGTCCGTGGATGGCCCGCCGGCCGCCGAGGTGCTCGAACCCTTCGCCTTCAGTGCTGAGCTCATGGACCTGCACGAACGGTTCGTCGCTCAGGGCGAGTCGGATGCGTCGCTTCGCGATGCCGCGGTGGAACTGTGTGGTCGGATCCCGAAGGGCCAACCTCAGCTGTTCATCGGAGCCCACATGTACGCCTGCGTGGCCGAGTTCGGGCAGCAGAACACGGCAAGGGCCCGTTACCACCTCGACGAACTCAGCGCCGAGCTGCACCGTCAGCGGCTGCAGCCGGTGGGGGGGTTCCCCATCGTGGTGGCAGAGCAGATCGAGAGCGTGTTCCGGGTGGGGTTGGCCGATGTGTCCGGGTCCCCGTTCGAACGCAATGCTCGGCTGCGGGAGTTGCGTGAGCTGCGTGAGGAGAACGAGGTTGCTGGTCGGGCGCACATGGCCTACCTGCTGTCGCGCGGCCTCATGCAACTCCACGTCGGGCGCGGCGACTTCGTCGCGGCAACCGATGAGGGCATCCGAGCCCTGTCCTTCCACGCACGGCGAGCAGTGACGACCCCGGATGCGCGGGAGCGGGCTGCCCTGCACGAGGGCTTCAGTGAGATTGCCGCTGACACCTTCCGGGCTGCCCTGTCGGCCGGACGTCCGCGGGTGGCCGCCGAGGTCCTTGAGGTCGTGCGGGCCCAGCCGGTGCCACTCGCGCGCATGGACGTGCCCCGAACCGAGCAGTCGCTCATGGGCCTGGTCACGGAGCTGTTCTCACCCTCGGCCCCGGCCGGGCAAACGGCCTGGAGCGGTACCTGGTCGGCTGCAGGGCAGGAATCCCCGGTGCCGGACCCTGGGACGTACTCCCCGGTTGAGGAGAGCGCTCTGCTCCTGACCGGGCTGCCCTCGATCCTCATGCCGTGGGGCCCGGCGCTTGGGGACCGTCTGCGGGACGTCACCTGCACTGCCGCCGTGCGGGTCGTGGTGTCTCGCGGTGAGGTGGGCGCCTGACGCCGGTCGTCGGGTAGCACGCGAAGGTCCCGTCAATCGGGACCGGTGGGTTCTCCTGAAAGGAGGCCCACATGTATCTCTTCCGCTCGCTGATCGACCTGGTCCTACCACTGTTCATGTATCACGGCTGACCTTGAGTCAACCTCGATGGAGAGCCCCGATCACCACTGGTCGGGGCTCTCCGGCGTTGCGCGGTGACTCACGGGCTGGGGCGGCCACGCCACGTCCACCGCAGCCCGTACACCAGACCCGGGACGAGGTTGTGGAACTCCACCGTGGGGCGCGGCTCGGCCGCCGGATCGATGAGCGGCCCCGTGGGCTCGTCATCGGTCACGGTGGGCGGGGTGACCCCGTCAAGGACCCAGACCTGGTCGGCCAGCCCGGCAAGGTGCACGGTCGCGGCGAAGAGTCGACAGTCTCGGCGGGGGGCCATGACCAGCATCGGAGGCACCACTGTTCGGTCTGGCAGGCGTACGGATGAGGTGTACTGGATCAGTTCGCCGCACCCGTACGTGCGGTCCAGGGACATCTGGCACTCCCAGGTCTGCGGATGAACTCGGCGCACGGCATCCAGGCGGACACTTCCGGAGACGGCGAACCCCGGCTCCAAGTCGGTCCCGTCGCCGGGCAGGCTGATCATCTCCGTGACGTGCGTCAGCGTCGGCGCCGTCACGACGAGTGTGTAGGAGGCGCGATACACGGGACTGTCGTTCCGTAGGTCCACGTGGGATCTCAGCTCGTGCAGGAACCACCCCTTGGCGTCCTTGGTGTTCTCCATGAGCCGGGACGCCACGAGGAGGTTGGCGTCGGTGACACGGCGCCTGGCGACCTCGGTGCTCCGCTTGATGTGCGTGCCAACGTCCCGAAGGCGTGCGGTCAGCGTCGGCTGGTCGTCCGGGCGGGTCGCGCAGGCCCGCGCAAAGGCAAGGTGAAGGTCCGGTGGCAGGTCCTGCGCGGCGACGAGGAGCTGGCGAACGAGGGAGGTTCGTGCGTCGGCGCCGCGCGCGGGCCCGTAGCCGGTCACCTGCGCCAGGGCTGGTCCGACTCGCGCAGCCAGATTGGCCGACTGGAGGCCACGATTGCGTTGCAGGTGTGCCAGATCATCCGCGATGTCGCTCACGTCGATGCCCACGTTCCACCCTTCGCTCGCTGCGTGTCCCGGGCGCCAGAATACGCAGCGTGCACCATCCTCGTCCTTTTCACCAAGGACGTATTGCCGTGGGTCAGGGCAGCAGCTGCTGTCCGTCAGCAGTAGGTGACGAGAACACGGGTCGGTCGACGGCATCTGCGGGATGTCGGCGAGGCCCTCGAATGAGGGGTAAGGCATGGAGACGATGCTCGTGGTGGGCTACCTGGGGTGCACCGTGGTGGCAGTGACCGTGATCAAGGCCCGGGCGGGTGTTGGAATCTGGGGTCGCCCAAAGATCTTCGGGCCGGACGGTTTCGGGCCCGTGTGGACGGCCACGACGATCGTGTCTGCGATGTTCTGGCCGGTGGTCCTGGTGCGCTGGCTCGTTCAGGGGCGACCGGAACCGAGGGTGGTGTTCAACGAGAAGGCCATGGAACGCGAGGGGCGCACCATGGCTGGTACCGACCGCCTCTGAGCGCGATGCGCGCGGTAGCGGCTGCAGCGGTTACCGGATCGAGCCGACCAGAACGATGGCGCCTGCGACCAGGGTGGCCACCGTGACGGCGACCAGCCACTGCAGGAGTCGGCTCCGCGGTGCCGACGGTGACCGCGTGGGCTCCATGCTCCACAGCCCCGGGTCATCGATGTGCTGGAGGACCGGTTCGGGTGCCGTCGGGGGTGCCTGGATTCCCATGGGCTCTGCCGGGGGTGGCGGTGCCACCATCCCCGGGCGGGGCGATGGCGTCAAGGGCACCGCCCGCTCGGGGAGCGGCCGGGGTCGTGGCGCCGGCCACAGCTCGCCGAGCCTGCGCCTCGGGGTGTCACTCCTCACTGGGGCCCTCCGAGCCTCGGAGCCAGGTGGCCCAGCGCCTCTTCGGACGTTCCGTCTCGGGATCCGGTGAGCCGACCTGGGGTGGCGGGGTCTGCGACGGCACGAGCGCCCTCGGGTGTGCCGCAGGCATCCGGGGCGGGTGGTCCACCGCGCCGACCGGGAATGCCGCAGGTTCGCTCGGCGTGCGCCAGCAGGCAGTCTCGATGACGATCGCCGTGGCGTCGTCCACGCTTCCCTCCGCCGCAGAGATGAGGGTGTGCACGAGCTGACGCGGAGTCACTGTTGACTCGGCGCACATCAACTCCTGCAACAGCTCGGCTCCCACAGTCCGGTACAGGCCGTCGGTGCACAGCAGGAGTCGCTGTGACCGCACGGGCTCCACCGTGGTGACGAAAGGGTCCACACGGTGCACATCGGGTCGGCCGAGCCACATGGACATCCCACCGCGGGCGTCGACGTCGTCCCGGGACATCTGGACGAGTGAACCAGCGCTCGTGCGGTAGATCCTGGAGTCCCCGACGTTGAAGCAGATCACCGTGCCCTGGACGGTGATGATGGCGCCGGCGACGGTGGTCCCCGCGGTGCCCGGGAGGCCCAGCTCCTGACCCGCCTCGGTCAGGCGAGTGTGCAAGGCATTTGCGCTCGACACGAGCATGGACCGCTGGGCGGCGAGGCCGCTGCGCGTCAAGTGCTCGGCGGCAGCCAGGCTCGCCGAGGCAGCAGCCGGGTGCCCACTCACGCCATCGGCGACGGCCACGAGCAGTGGGCCGGACAGCGGGGACTGCTGGAACTCGCCGGGAAGCCCCCCGTCCATGCCCGCTGCGTCGCCGTGCAGGGCCCAGCCGTTCACCCCGATCGCGTCTTCGCAGAAGAGTTGACCATCGCCACGGCGCGTGCCGAAGGCAACCATCACATGTGTCTCGCGCATCTCAGGCCACCCCACGGTCGATGCGGACGAAGCAGGACTGTCCGAGGCACAACGTCCACGCATCACCGGGGCCCATCGCTTGCGTCACGATCTGGGTGAACTGCTCACCCTCGACGTGGAACACCAGGGTGCGGCTGGTGCTGGGGACATGGACCTCGAGGAAGTCCTTGGCCACATCGAGCTCAAGCTGGGCCCGGCTGACGTCGGGATAGAGGCGGAGCACCCGGGCGATGGCAGGGTGGGAAGCACCCCGGCCGATGGCGTGCGAGCCCGTCGACAGAGCAACCACGCTGAAGTCGGGGAGCGTGATGCGCCACCCGTGCACGCCGCCTCGGGGCGTGTCGTGCTGCCGCCCCCGGGGCTCCTGCGCCGGTGCCCGTGTCGGCGCCGGTACCGGTACCGGCGCCGTCCGAGGCCGAGCACACACTGCGCACACCGGCAGGCTCAGCTGGTTCTCCGCGAAGCCGCACGCCGGGCAGCCCCACAGCCCTTCGCTCATTGTCGGCTCAAGTGATGGTTCGGTCATCGGTTGCTCCTTCGATTCCAGCGGTGTGACCAGTGCTCCCACAGGCGGGCTAGCAGCCCCGGTGCCGGCCGCACCGCAGATCGTGGGTCGTAGCCCGTCGGGCCGGCCGCTTCGGGAGGAGGAGCCCGGCCGTCCAAGTGCGCGAACCACGCCTGGCTCACCCCATTTCGCGCGACCGCCTCCATCGCTTCTCGGCGAAGCTCCGCGGCATTCTCGTCATCGACCAGGGCACGAAGTGCGAGCGCGCGCGCCGTCAGGCCGAACGCTGCGTGGGGGCCGGTGTCCTCGCCCGCTGCGAACCGCTCCCAGTCGCCGCGCTGGAGCTCGAAGAGCTTGTCCTCGGGCAGGCCGGCCTCGCTGATCACCTGGCGATACGTCGCTCGGCTCCGTGCTGCGCCCAGGCTGGCCCAGCGCAACAGTCTCGTCAGTTCGGACATCACCTGGGGCCAGTCGTCGTCCAGGTCACCGAGCCACGCGTAGCCGTCCATGCCCGAGAACGCCTGCATGATCCCCGACTGGTAGAGGTGGCTGACCCATCTGACCTCGTACGCATCGACGTGACCCTGATGCACCAACGCCGCAGCGTTGCGCCCCGTTCTCGCGAGTGTCGCGGCGGTGAGGTCGATGGCGTCTCCATCGCCGAGGGCGTACCGAGGCGGACCGGCTGGGTTCAGGGCGGTGATGAGCATTGCCGCCACGTGGTCCGGGTGGACGACCGTGTGGGGCGAGAGGCTTTGTGTCGGGTCGCCGATGCGCAGGTGGACGAGGTCGAGCACCCGCTGTGCGACGGGATGCCCAATGCTGGTCAGGAGGTCACCGAGCCAACGGATGTACGGCTCGCCGTCGCGCTCACGCTGGAGCTCGCGACGGGTCTCGGGCCAGTGGTGTGACATCCGATCGCCGAGTGATGAGGGGCTCGTGCAGGCTTGGCCAGCAAAATGCACGACGAAGTCCGGGCTTGCCGCGCCCCAGCCGCCCATCGGCACGGGCTCGACGACGGCGACGTCCTCGCCCTCGAGCCACCGCCGGACCTGTGCGTACCCCCACCGGTCGTCCGGCATCCGGGCGCACAGCCCTTTGACCAGCATGGCCAGTCTCGGGTCCAGCGCACCGAGGTCCCATTCCCAGACCTGTCGCGCCGGCCGCCGGATCCCCGTGGCCAGCGACAGGGCGGTGTAGCCCAGCTGGGCCCAGTCGAACGCAGGGGTGAACGTCGGGTCCTGCGGGTCGTACCCCATCGTGCGACCGGGAGTGTGCTCGTCCTGTGCCGGCTGCGCCGTCACGCTCACGGCGAGATCGAGGTCGGCCAGGGCGACCGAGCCGTCGGCGCGCATGAGGATGTTGTCCGGCTTGATGTCGGTGTGGATCAGTTGTTTGGTCTCGTGGAGGTAGTTGAGTCCCTCGGCGACCTCGGCTACCACGTGGTCGATGAGCTCCCGGGGGGAAGGCGGATAGCCCTCTCCTCCGGCAAGCTCGGGCTGGCCGTGGGTCCGGACCTGGGTCAGCGATCCCTGTGCGCAGTACTCAAGCACCTGCCATCGGTACCCCCCCACCTCCAGCGGCCCGTCGAGGCCCTGGACGATGTTGGGGTGATCCATGGTTCGTAGTTCCTCGGCCTGAATGTGGTGGGCCCTGGCACTCCTCGGTCGATTCGCCTGCCGCATGACCACCTCCATCCCGTCGGAGGTCCGCGCAAGGCTGACCAAGGACTGCCCGCCGTGGGGAAGGTCCGCAACCCACGTGTACCGGGACCGCCAGGGTTCCGGGTAGACACGGTGTCCCGACCTGATGTCGATGCGCTGCCCGCCCTCGACGCCCGCAGTGGGGCAGTCGATCCCGTAGGCGGTGGGACCTTCCGCGCCGGCTGTCGACGGTGAGGTGACGGCATCAACCGCACGGTGCGCTGCTCCCGTCTCAGTCATCGTCAGGCGCCCCCCACGATCGGTTCACGATGCTCAGGGAGCGCGACTGCAGCTCCGCCTCCAGTTGCACGAGGTCGCCCTCACCGGGGACCCCGACCGTCCAGAGCTGATTGCCCCTCATGGAGGCCTGAACACGTCGGGGCGACGACGCGGCCGAGGCGTAGCGCTCGCGTCCGAGGTCGGTCAAGCAGACGAGCTCCTGGTTGCCTGATCCCATGAGCGGATGGGTGGTCGGGTTCGATCGCACGTACGGGCCCGTGACGATGGCATCGAGGTGCGCGGTCACCGTCGAGTAGGCCGTTCGCACTGCGGACGTTGATCGGCCGGTGAAGCACAGGATGTCCACGTCATGTGGCCACAGCGTCCGGATGCCGCCCAACAACTCGATGAGCTCGTCCGGCTGGTCGAGGGGCTCACCCCCGGAGACGGTGACGCCGTCGACGTCGGGGTGGGAAGACAGCCACTGCAGCACCTCGTCGACCTCGACGTCGTTGGCGGGGTTCGCATCCCAGGTGTCCCGGGCTATGCAGCCCTCGCATGCGAGCACGCACCCCTGGGTCCAGACGCCGGCGCGGCGTCCGTACCCGAGGGTGAGGACTGGGTAGTGGGCACGGGAGATCAGCATCAGCTACTCCAGCGTGACCTTCCAGGCGTCTGCCTCACCGTCGCGCTCCAGACGGGTGATGTGGACGGCTGCCCGTTCCAGCTGACCCGCCTCGTCGATGCAGTCCGCCAGTGCGCGTGCCAGTGGGTTGACCACGACCTCGGCAAGTGCGGAGTTCACACCGCGACCACCCATGGCGAGAACCCTCTCGACCAGGGTGGCCAGCTCGAGTTGCTCGCGGGCCTCCTGGGAAAGGCTGAGGGTGGCCCCGTGCTTCTCAGCCACACGAGTCGCGACGTTGTCGAGCGCGGTGCCGAGGATGTCCAAGGCTGTTGGTCGGCTGATGAAGTCGAACACCACGATGTTGCCGAGACCGATCCGATTGAGCAGTTCAGGTCGCTGCAGGCGAGTCAGGAAGTGGTCCATCACGGACTTCCTCACCCGCAAGGCGAAGTCCCCGTACGAGATGCCGGTGCCAGTGGCGGGGAAGCGCTCGGAGTACTCGATCTGCTGAACGGCCACCGTCCGGCCCCCGACGACCGCTTCGGCCATCACCCCGAGGTTTGAGGTGAACACGATGATCGTCTCCGAGAAGTTGACGGTGGCGCCACTGCCATCAGTGAGCCTGCCCTCGTCGAGGATCTGGAGGAACTTGTCCATGATGAGCGGGTGGGCCTTCTCGATCTCGTCGAACAGCAGGAGCGAGAACGGTCGCTGTCGCACGGCATCGGTCAGCTGCCCGCCTGCGTCATAGCCGACATAGCCCGGCGGTGCGCCGATGAGTCGGGCTTCGGAATGCTCTTGCGAGTACTCCGACATGTCGAACCGGGTGTAGCTCTCCGCGTTGCCGAAGATGAGCTCGGCGATGGCCTTGGCGAGCAGGGTCTTGCCG
>Ga0073899_10002575_pt1 | contig 16264 bp, 9 predicted proteins | sample KloWWTmetaKNB5Ph_FD_88975 | JGI IMG/M metagenome (GOLD analysis project Ga0073899, IMG submission 88975) | Active sludge microbial communities from Klosterneuburg, Austria, studying microevolution and ecology of nitrifiers - Klosterneuburg... | ecosystem: Engineered > WWTP > Aerobic digester >...
AACGTTCTCCTTCTTAGGGGAAGGACCGCCCGAATCGTAATAACCATAGTTGTCGGGATGGGGCAGCGTGTTGTCCAGTGCGTAAGCGAAATTGCTCTGGTCGGCCATCTGATCGGAAAGACCATTAACTCCTTCGGGCAAGCTAGCCGGGTCCTTGTAGGTGGTGCTCACATCATCCAGATAATCGGAGAAGGTGGTACGCCAGCCCATGTCCATCCCGAACCTGTGGCGGCGTGCTTTGGTAATGTGGAATCCAAGGCCCACCGGGATGGCAAGTCCGAAACGAGAGTAATTGGCCAACTCGGTGTTCAAGGGTTGCAGTGTGTAGAATTCGCCTTGGCGGTTCAACTGGCCTTTAGGGTTGCTGTAATAGGCGGCAACACCAACATAGCCGAAGAGGCGGAAGTCCATCCGGTAGCGGCCTTGTCCACCCAGGTCATTATCTTGATAGATCGTGAACTCGGGTCTGACGTACAACTCGAACATATCGTTCCGGAAGTTCAGGTTCCGTCCAACCCGAGGGCGGTAGGTCGAAAGCGCATCTGCACCTTGGATCCTTAAATACATCAGCCCGGCATTCAATGAGAACATGCGGTTCAGCTTTCTCCGCGCGAAACCACCAATGGCCCAGCGAGTTTGGCTCAACTTCATGTCCCACACGAAATCGCGGCGGGGCTGGTCGGTACCACCCATTTCCCCCAAGTAGTTCGCAGCTCCAACGTGAACACCGAAGTCCCAAGCGTATTGGGCAGAAGTGTCCTTACCGAACAAGGTTACTACACCGAGTAGAAATGCAATGCGTAATGTTTTCAAGCTCATGTCAATAGGGTGGCACGCCGTGTACCATCGGGCAAACATAATAAAGATCCCGCTGGCATCGCCAGAAAGGGCCAGATAGAATATCAACAACCTTCTACGGTAGGACATCAATTGGGGTTGTGCCCTAGGTCTTTAACCACCTTTTACTGACACCGCGGACCTCCGTGCCGAAATTTCGAGATGGTTGGATATGAACATCCTTTATTTGGGATTTCCACGGTGCGCGGGTCGACCCTTGATCCACCATGGTTTTGTGAATTATGACTTGGGTCTTAGGTATTGCCTTTGGCTTTGCCACCTATCACCTGCACTTGCCCTTGTATTTTCCATTACGGGTTGCCTTTCTTCATTCGTCCCCAATTTCCCTCCTTTACTTTTGGCCCATGCCCGGTCCATCCCGTATTCCCGAATTGTTCGGCACTCGATACCCTCTGGTACAAGCGGGAATGATCTGGTGTTCCGGTTGGGAATTGGCCTCCGCAGTAAGCAATGCCGGAGGACTTGGGATCATCGGTTCCGGGTCCATGTATCCGGATGTATTGCGAGAGCATATCCGCAAATGCCAGGCGGCAACCAGCAAGCCTTTCGGTGTGAACGTGCCCATGCTTTACCCCGATGTGGAAAAGCACATCCGAACGATCATTGAAGAGAACGTACCGATCGTTTTCACCTCCGCTGGTAACCCAAGTACATTCACTTCGATGCTGAAAAAGCAAGGAAGGACCGTGGTGCACGTGGTCAGTAGCGTGAAATTCGCGCAACGTGCACAAGCTGCCGGGGTGGATGCCGTTGTGGCCGAAGGTTTCGAAGCCGGCGGGCACAACGGGAGGGAGGAGACGACCACGTTGGTCTTGGTTCCCATGGTGAGTGATGCGCTCGACATCCCGGTTATCGCCGCAGGAGGTATTTCCGATGGAAGGTCCATGTTGGCCGCCATGAGCCTCGGTGCTGAAGGGGTGCAGGTGGGAAGCCGTTTCGTCTGTTCGCACGAATCTTCCGCCCATCCGGCCTTCAAACAGTGCGTAGTGGAATCCGGTGAAGGAAATACTACCCTGACACTGAAGGAGTTGGCGCCGGTTCGGTTGATCCACAACAAATTCTTCAAGGAGATCCAGGAAGCCTATGCACGATGTGCCGGTCCGGAAGAATTAAAAGCCCTTTTGGGCAGGGCAAGAGCAAAGCGCGGAATGTTTGAAGGGGATCTGGAAGAAGGGGAGTTGGAGATCGGTCAAGTGAGTGGTCGGATCAATGGCATTTTACCTGCTGCCGCGATCGTGCAAGAGATCATGGAAGAATATCAGACGGCCATCCATAGGATCACATCGAGCAAACAATTTGTATGAAAGCAGCATGTGGCGGCAACATCCAATGGGCATTGTACGTCTTTATCATGTGGATAGGATGAAGGTGATCAGGTGCTATGCAACGCACTTCGTTATGGGGCTGGCGGCTGGGACCGTTCTTCTCATTTCGTCGTTTTCGGCATCTGCCGCTGTTGGCCCGCCAGCGTTGCAATGCGCCTCGGTATCGTCCAATGGAGATGTGACTCTTTCATGGGACATTCCGCCTGATCCGTTGACTGAGTTTGCTTCATACCAGATATGGACGTCCGCCGCGGCTGCGGGTCCGTATGTTCTGTTGATGAATGTGCCCGTCTATGCACAGACCACTCAGCTCCATCTTGGGGCGAATGCGGACACCGGACCGCGTTTCTACTATATGACAACGACCACTGGCGGTCCATCCCCTGAGGTCTCCGCTTCTAGCGATACGGTAGCCACGCTATTCCTCCAAGTCTTCCAAAGTGCGCCGTTGGGAAGCGCCGATCTCAGTTGGAACAGTTTGTCCCCCGCACCATCTGCCAACGATTCGTTCATCGTTTGGCTGGAATATCCACAAGGGATATGGACCGAATTGGATACTGTTTCCAACACCACATTCTCTTATCAACATGTGGTTTCGGTCTGCGAGGATTCCCTGCACTTCCGGATCGAATTGGACGATGCCACCGGTTGTAGTTCCTTCAGCAACCGCAATGGTGATCTGTTCACGGATGTAACGCCGCCAAGTTCACCGGTGATCACGGTCGTTACCGTGGATACCATCACTGGACTCGCTTCCATCCAGTGGGACCCAAGTCCAGAAGGCGATACCGACGGTTATATCATTGTATTTCAAGCTCCAGGAGGGGCGGTGGTCATCGACACGGTTTACGGACAGGGTACCACGACCTACGAATGGCCCGATAGTGATGCGGATACAAGGATCGAAGGGTTCACGGTGGCGGCTTTCGATACCTGTTTGACCGGTACGCCTCCCAGTCCGAACACCAGTGCAACACGGCCGATCCACAGTTCCATCCTGCTCAACAACAGTTATGACGCTTGTGCCCTACGGGTCTCATTGGGTTGGAACCGTTACATAGGCTGGCCTGCCGTAGGCTATCGCATTTTCGTTCAATTGGATCAAGGTCCATGGCAATTGCTCGCTACGGTGGACAGTAGCACATTCACGTACGACCACACTGTAACCCCGTTCCATACGTACTGTTATAGCATTGAAGCCATTCGCGGAGCAAGCGCGGTTGTTTCATCATCGAACCGGACCTGCGTCATCACGGATTATCCTGGTTTGCCGGCCTTCAATTACATCCGTTCCGTGTCGGTCACAGGGAGCACGGAGATCACCATCATTGACAGCGTAGATGCGTTCGCTTCCGTCCAAGGCTATCGATTGGAAAGATCAGCGAACGGGGCCCCATTTGAGGCCGTCCAGACCGTTGGAGTACCCTTTGGGTCATTGGTGCAATTCGTGGACACTGACGTGGAACCTTCTACCACCGGATACCAATACAGGGTTGCAGTGATCGATGCGTGTGGGAATGGATCGGTCGTCAGCAACATCGGGGCTAGCATTCTTCTTCAAGCTGTGGCGGACCTTTCCGGGTTCAACAACCTGCGATGGAACGGGTATGTGCAATGGGCAGGAAATGTTCAGGCCTACGGTATTTTCAGACAAATGGACGGATCCGATCTGGAGCTCGTACACATCTCACCACCGGATCCGTGGGCGTATGCCGACAACGTGAACCTGTTCACCGCGGGCACGGGCCGTTTCTGCTATCAGGTCAGGGCCTTGGAGATCGGTAATCCTTCTGGGATCAACGCCAGTTCCGAAAGCAACATTGCATGTGCTGTTCAGGAGGATCTGGTATACATCCCCAGTGCCATAGTAAGGGGTGGTGCGAACCCGATATTCAAGCCGGTGATCTCCTATGCCGACGTCGCCGATTATGAATTGAGCATCATCAACCGTTGGGGCCAGGTCTTTTGGACCAGCACGGAACCAACCGTTGGCTGGGATGGTACGTACGGTGGAAGTCCGGTCCCAATGGGCATTTACGCGTACTACTGCCGGTACGAGAATGGTGCTGGCCGACTCTTCGAAAAGCGTGGCACGGTCACCGTGCTATCCGCTACGGATTGATCAACCGTAGTTTGATCCATTTCAGTCCTTCTTGCCCATTACTGTGGGTGTCGGGTCAAAGTTTTGCTCTCCATTTACATCGAGGAAGCCTTAGTTGATATGTTTCCGCCTCTTCCCGATCGGCGATCAGGGTCCAATTTCGGCCATCGCATCCCGAACCGTACTTTTGTGCATGGAACGATCAATTGTTGCTCCCACCCCAAAGCAGGTAGAGAGCAAGGCCACCAGCGGTTCAGCCACCAATAACAGGCTCGTTGGCGAAGGGCTTACTTACGACGATGTGCTTTTGGTACCCGGGTACAGTGAGGTATTGCCACATCAGGTCGATGTCCGTTCCCAATTCACACGGAATATTCGGTTGAACATCCCGGTGGTTTCTGCCGCAATGGATACGGTCACTGATGCCACTTTGGCCATTGCAATTGCCCAACAAGGCGGGATCGGTGTCGTACACAAGAACCAAACGATCACCGAACAGGCAGCCCAAGTGCGCCGTGTGAAGCGGTCCGAGAGCGGGATGATCCTTGACCCGGTGAAATTGGAGCAGACCGCGAAGGTCGGAGATGCACTGCGCTTGATGGCGGAACATACCATCGGCGGTATACCAGTGGTTGATGCTAAGAACAACTTGGTCGGCATCGTTACCAACCGTGATCTCCGTTTCGAGAAGCGGATGGAACGGCCGGTGACCGAGGTCATGACCAGTTCATCGATCATAACGGCCAAGCCGGATACCACCATGGCCCAAGCGGAAGGGATCCTACAAGAACATAAGATCGAGAAGCTTCCTGTCGTTGACACGAATGGCAAGCTCGTGGGTTTGATCACGTACAAGGACATCATCAAATTGAAGCAACGCCCAAATGCCTGCAAGGACAAGTTGGGGCGGTTGCGCGTTGCAGCAGCCATCGGTGTTACAGCAGATACGATTGAACGGGCAAGGGCTTTGGTCGATGCAGGAGTGGACGCATTGGTGATCGATACTGCGCATGGCCACAGCAAAGGCGTGTTGGACATGCTGCGAAAGGTGAAACAGGAACTGCCCGGTGTTGAAGTGATCGTGGGCAATGTGGCCACCGCCGACGCGGCACTGGCGTTGGTCGAAGCAGGTGCGGATGCGATCAAAGTGGGCATCGGTCCGGGCAGTATTTGCACCACCCGGGTCATCGCTGGTGTTGGTGTTCCGCAACTCACAGCGGTGATCGATTGTGCTACCGCATTGGAAGGCTCAGGTGTACCGGTGATCGCAGATGGTGGTGTTCGCTACACAGGGGATATCGTAAAGGCCCTTGCAGCAGGAGCAGGAACCGTGATGATCGGAAGCATGTTCGCAGGAGTGGAGGAAAGCCCAGGAGAGACCATCATCTTTGAAGGCCGCCGGTTCAAGACCTATAGAGGTATGGGGTCGTTGGAGGCCATGCAGCAAGGCAGTAAGGATCGCTATTTCCAGGATATGGAGGACGATGTGAAGAAACTTGTACCCGAAGGGATCAGTGGACGTGTTCCGTATAAGGGCCGTTTGGGTGAGGTGGTCCATCAATTGGTCGGTGGGCTGCGCGCAGGCATGGGCTATTGTGGTGCCAAGGACATCGAGGCATTGCGTAATGCGAAGTTCATCCGGATCACCTTCGCTGGGGTTCGGGAAAGCCATCCGCATGATGTGCATGTAACACGGGAGGCGCCTAATTACAGCCACATTTGAGCGGTTTGTTGGTTCGATCTTATTAACGACAAGGTCCCTTCGACCGTAATGGTCGAAGGGTTACATTTGCGACCCTTGTTCCCGGTACCACCAGAGGTTTGGGACCAATTTGACCACCCGATGCAACGATCCATGAAAATTTATGGCCTGCTCTGCGCAGCTGTGTTGATCTTTTCCTCAAGCCGAGTGAATGCACAGGCGGACCCCACGATCATGACGGTTGATGGCCAAGTCGTCCCACGCAGCGAATTCGAGGCGATCTACAAGAAGAACAACAAGGAAGCGTCCGTGACCAAAGAAGCGTTGGATGAATACCTCGATCTGTTCATCAACTACAAACTGAAAGTGCGGGAGGCGGAGACCTTGGGAATGGACACCATCGGCAAGTTCAAGACCGAACTTGCTGGATACCGCACCCAGCTTGCCCGTCCTTACTTGATCGATCGCGAGCTCAATGAGGCACTTATGCAAGAGGCTTTCGATCGCATGGGTACCGAAGTTCGAGCCAGCCACATACTTCTCCAGGTAGCCCCGGATGCATCATCGGAAGACACGCTTGTCGTCTACAAGCGCATCATGGCGTTGCGTGATCGGATCTTGAAAGGCGAGGATTTTGCCACCTTGGCGAAGGAGAAGGGCGGTTCAGAGGATCCGAGTGCGGCCAACAACGGCGGCGATCTCGGCTGGTTCAGTGCCCTGCAAATGGTGTATCCGTTCGAAACAGCTGCGTACAGCACCAAGGTGGGTGAAGTAAGCATGCCGGTACGGACCCGGTTCGGGTACCACATCATCAAGGTCGTTGATCGCAGACCCGCTCGTGGGCAGGTCAAGGTCGCGCACATCATGTTGCGCAGCACACCAGAGGATCCCGCCGAGAAACAGGCAAGCGCCGAGAACAGGGCCAAGGAGATCCATGAACAGGTCACCACCGGAAAGATGACCTTCTCGGAGGCCGCCCTGAAGTACAGTGAGGATGAAAGTTCCAATACAAAGGGGGGTGAATTGCCCATGTTCGGCACGGGCAAAATGATCGAGGAGTTCGAAGATGCCGCCTTCGCATTGAAGAAAATGGATGATATCAGCGCACCGATCAAGTCACGCTATGGGTGGCACATCATCAAGCTGCTGGAGAAACAGGAACCTGCAACCTTCGAAGCCAGCAGATCCGAATTGAAGAACAAGATCTCCCGCGATAGTCGCGCCGAGATCACGCGCAAGGTGTTCATGGAGAAGTTGAAGAAAGATTACAGCTTCATGGAGTATCCGAACAACCTGAAGAAAGTGGTCGCTATGGTGGACACCAACATCTTCAAGAAAGGGACTTCTGTGAGTGACACGTTGATCCGACGCAATGTTGCCGAAGGGTCGTTCATCAAGGACGGTGCGACCTACAGGCGCGAACTATTGGGCGCCATGAGCGGTGGCCGATTGTTGAATGTGAAGAGCCGTCAATACGAGGAAATGACCCAGACTTTGGACGACACGGTCGTGGTACGGACCATCATGGAAGGGTGGAAGTATGATCGTAAGAAGGCGGAGAAACTGACCAAGCCTGTGTTCAGCTTCAAGGGGAAGACCTACACCCAAAAGGACCTGTTGGATTTTATGGAAACCGGCCAGAAGCGAGAGAAGGTGACTTCATTGCAGGACTATGTGAAAGGTCAAGCGCATGAGTTTGGCGATGAGCGTGTCATGGCCTACGAGGACGAGAACTTGGAGGAGAAGTACGCCGATTTCAGGTTGCTGATGAAGGAATACCGCGATGGCATCCTCCTCTTCGAACTTACCGACCAGAAAGTTTGGGGAAAGGCAGTTCGGGATACCACCGGCCTAGAGGCGTACTACACGGCCCACAAGGATGATTTCATGTGGGATACACGGTTCGATGCGACCGTTTACACCTGTACGGATGCGTCAGTCGCCAAGCAAGTTCGTGGGTTGATCGCCAAAAAGAAGAAGGCACAGGAGATACTTGATGTGGTGAACAAGGACAATGCATTGGCCCTTACAATAGAAAGTGGGCTGTTCACGGTGGAACAGAAGCCTTTCTTGAGCGGGCTTACAAAACCAGGGCTCAGTGCGGATATGAAGGTGGACGATCGCGTTGTCTTTGTGGATGTGAAAGGAGTAAGGTCTCCGGAACCCAAGACCATGGAGGAAGCCCGTGGGCTCATCACCGCAGCTTATCAGGATAGCCTCGAGAAGGCGTGGATCGAAGAACTGCGCGCCAAGTATCCCGTTTCCGTTGTTCAAGAGGTCCTCTATTCCATCAAGTGACAAAAGGGCGATGTACCGAGCGGACAGCGTCCATCGGCTTGTTCGGTGTGGTGCTCGTGTGTTTGGGAGCTTGTGCAGCACCGGAAGACGCTGCGGATCGTCTTCTGGCCCGGGCCTATGAAGATGAGTTGCGCTGGAGCGACTTGAGGCAAGTGATACCTTTGGACGCAACCGCAGAGGATAGCACTGCACTTGCGCAACGTTACATCAACAACTGGGTCCAACAACATGTGGTGCTTCACATGGCCGAGAGCAATCTGCTGGATGAACGTCTGGACCTGGAGGAACAAATGGAGGACTACAGGAGGTCCTTGTTGATATTCAACTACGAGCAGGCTTTGGTGGAGCAAAAGCTGGATACCTCATTTTCGGATGCGGAAATTCAAGGATATTACGATCAGCACAAGGCGAACTTCGAGTTGAAGGACAATATTGTAAAGGCGAGATGGTTCAAGGTGAACGAAGCGGATGATCGGGTCGTGCGCAAAATGAGTGAGCGGTTCTTGGACGGTAGTTCCGATAAAATGAGAGAGGTGGAACTATGGCTAGCAGGACTCGGTGTAACGATAATGGATCGTAGTTCGGGCTGGGCCCCATGGACTGGATTCGAGGCTGAAATTCCCTTGGGGGAACGTGAGAGTGCTGCTGTTATGGCCAGCAATGGCAAACGTGTGATCAGGGAAGGTGGAGCGGCATGGTTCGTGGAAGTATTGGACCATCGGGATAAGAATACCATTTCGCCGCTCGAATTGGTGCATCAGGACATACGGTCGATATTGTTGAACCAACGAAAGCTCAAATTGATCGAGACCATGCGAGCGAACTTGTATAAGCAAGCCCAAGAGAACAATGATGTGGAGATCTTTCAGTAGCGTCGGGGCGGCGCTTTTTGCGGTGTCCGTCAGCATGGCCCAGCCAGCCGGTGTTGTTATCGATCGCATCATTGCGGTAGTTGGCAGGCAAGCCATTCTTCATTCCGATCTCATTGCTCGCGTTGATCAAGACCGCCAGAACGGGGCTATTATCAACCCGGTAGTCGAGTGCGGGGCGTTCGAGGACCTGCTCTATGAGAAACTGTTGGTGGAACAAGGAAGGATCGACAGTGTTGAGGTGGATGAAGCACAGATAAAGGCTGAACTTGATCGCCGGATTCGATACTTCTCGGCCCAGTTGGGAGGGGATGTTGAACTGGAGAAATTCTATGGCAAATCGGTCACCGAGATCAAATCGGATTTTAGGGACCAGGTCCGTGATCAACTGATGGTGCAGAATATGCAACAGACGATCACCTCAGACATACGTATCACACCAAGGGAGGTGCAGCGGTTCTACCAGCGAATACCTGAAGACAGTGTGCCGTTGATCAATGCCGAAGTGGAATATGCCCAGATCTTGCGTATCCCTAAACCAAGCATTGATGAAGAGCGAAGGGTTCGTAGGAGAATAGAAGAGTTCCGGGAGAGTGTGCTCGGCGGGGAAAAGGACATGTGTACGGTGGCGACCCTGTACTCCGAGGATCCTGGATCGGCCAAGGATTGTGGGGAACTGGGACTGGTTCCCTTGGGCACCATGGTCCCCGAATTCGATGCAGTGGCGATGAGCTTGAAGGAAGGGGAAGTGAGCCAAGTGTTCAAGACGCAATTCGGTTACCACTTCATGCAGATGGTGGAAAGACGCGGAGAATATTACAATGCGCGCCACGTGCTAATGAGACCGCAAGTAGGTTCAGCTGAATTGCAGGAGGCGCGTCTTTTGTTGGATAGTCTTGCGGGACTTGTTCGGGACGGTATGGCAACTTTCGCCGACCTTGCCACCAAGTATTCCGATGATGAGGATAGTAAGGGCGCGAACGGACTGATGATCGAGCCCAACAGCAATTCGCCGCGGTGGGATATGGGTGATCTGGAACAGCAGACATTCTTCGTATTGGACAAGTTGAAAGAACAAGAGCTGAGCGATCCGCAGCTGATCGTAATGCCGGATGCGACCAAGGCGTACCGTATCGTCCAACTCATTCTGCGTTCCCCTCCGCACCGTGCCAACCTGAAGGACGATTATCGGATGATACAGCAAGCCGCTGAAGGTAAAATGCGTGCAGAGGTTGTGGACAAATGGGTGAGGGATCGGCTTGCCAATACGAATGTCCGGATCGTGGACAAATACACCACTTGTACATTCGGCCATGATTGGTTGAAGACCACAGCCGACCAAGGTGGAAAGATCGACCCTTGACAACGACAACGAGATATGAGCGATACACAGGCAGTAGAACAATTCGGTGAGCATTACCGCAAGCTCAAGGCAGAGATCGGTAAAGTGATCATTGGTCAGGAAAAAGTGGTGGATCTGGTATTGCTGGGCATCTTCAGTAGGGGGCATTGCCTGCTGGTAGGCGTTCCGGGTTTGGCCAAAACACTCTTGGTCAACACCGTTGCTCAAGGACTTGGTCTCAGTTTCAACAGGATCCAGTTCACCCCGGACCTGATGCCCAGCGACATCATCGGCTCGGAGATCTTGGACCAGGACCGTCGGTTCCGGTTCGTTCGTGGCCCCATCTTCGCGAACATCATATTGGCGGATGAGATCAACCGCACCCCGCCCAAAACACAAGCGGCACTTTTGGAAGCGATGCAAGAGAAGGCCGTTACGGCGGCTGGTTCCACCCACCTCTTGCCAGAGCCCTTCTTCGTGCTTGCCACCCAGAACCCGATCGAGCAAGAAGGCACTTATCCATTGCCCGAAGCACAGTTGGACCGCTTCATGTTCAACATCTGGGTGGATTACCCCACGTACGAAGAAGAGCTGTCCGTCGTAAAAGCAACCACCGGCGATTCCAAACCAGTGGTACAACCTGTGCTTTCAGCGGAAGACATAATGCGCTACCAGGGCTTGGTCCGGCGGATACCGGTCGCTGACAATGTGCTGGAGTACGCCGTGAAACTCGCGACACGTACACGTCCAGGTTTACCAACTGCCCCGGCCATTATCAACGAACACGTCAGTTGGGGTGCAGGTCCAAGGGCCTCGCAATTCCTTGTGGTGGGAGCGAAGGCACACGCTTTGGCGCACGGGCGGTTCTCTCCGGATATCGCCGATGTCCAGGCCGTTGCAACCCCTATTCTTCGGCATCGGTTGGTCCGGAACTACAAGGCAGAGGCGGAAGGGGTTACGGTGGATAAGATCGTGCAAGGGATCTTGTAGACGGGATTCGGGGGTCTCCGTCGGTGCGAAGATCTTCGGATCCGAACCATGTGAAGAACGCGAACACAACGTGTCGCACACGCTTCCATTTTGAGATCTGTTCGTGCTATCTTTGACAAATACGTTACTGAGATATGCAGACCGAAAAAATTCTAAAGTACCTATTCGCAGTGGTCTTCACTTTCGCAATGTTCGAAGGTGCTGTAATGGCCCAAGGAATTCATGTCGACATTGGTGTTCAACATCTTGAAACCGACCAGATCCAGATTTGGCTGATCTCAGATTCGACGTGGACGGGTTACTTGTCTTCTATTCAATGGACCCTTAGGTGGGATGAGGTCTCAACCGCAACACTAAGTGATCTTGTAGCTTCTTCATCCGTGGCTTTCCTTGATGGCCTTCCACAGTCCGGACCAACCGGTGATGCCAATGGTTACCACCATGCCTTGTTCTCCGCTGTTCCTGGCCAGAACGCCACATCCTTTATTGCAGATGTACCGTTGCTACTGGGCACCTTCAATGTGACTAACGGTCCTGGCAATTTTGAGATCGCCGATGATGCGTGGACCCTTGCCAACAATGGCGATTACTATATTTCCTTGAATGGCCAGCCAAGTACCGGCGAAATTGTGGACCTCACCACGGCTGTTGAGACCACCGTGTCCTATTCTTCAAGTGCAACGCTATTCCCAAATCCTACGAATGGCAACTCGGTACTGACCGTGGAATTGGAACAAGCTGGTTCCTTGGATATTCTGGTGTTCGATCCAGCAGGTCGTTTGGTCGAGCAACGAAAAGTTACCGCCAATGCAGGGGAGTTCCGCTACACCATGGCCAGCCAAGCATTGGCCGAAGGGCTTTACTCCATTCAGGTGGATGGTCCTGGAGTGTTCGCCACGGTCTCCTGGTTGGTAGTTCGTTGAAGTATCCTTTGAAATGTTCAATTGGCACGTTCCCTTGCTTTCATTGCTGGCTTTACTTAGCCCTTTTGGTGCCGTACTTGGCCAGAACTGGGAAGTGTTCGACATGGGCAACAGTCCTATTCCGAGCACAACGGTGAATGCTATTTCCGAAGATGGGTCGGGAGGGATCTGGGCAGGTACGGATTGGGGGCTTGCACATCGCGACGCTGTCGGCACGTGGGAAGTTTTCCAAACGGCGAACTCGGAGATCCCCAGCAACTTCATTACGTGCTTGGCCTCGGACAGCACGGTGCTCTGGGTCGGAACGCAGGTCAATGGCTTGGCGAAATGGGATGGAACTGAATGGACGAATTACACCACAGCGAATTCGCCACTCCCGGAGGATGTGGTGCGTGATCTATTCGTTGACCACCGCCATTGGTTATGGGTAAGTACTGCAAGTGGCTTGGCGGCATACACCGGGAGTGAGTGGTTCGTGTACGACGGTACCGATGAAAGTCAGAATGACTTGATCCTGAACACGAGCAGTACAAGTTGTGTGGCGGTGCGTGAAGATGGGACCATTTGTTTGGGTACGATCAATGGAGGGCTTCATTTTCTGACCGATACGAGTGTCTTTTTCCTTACTATTTCGCAAGATGGTTTCTTCGACAACACGGCCACCGATGTCCTCTTCGATCCCGTGAATGGTGAACGTTGGGTGAGCACGCCATCGGCTGGGCTGCTAAGGCAACAAGGGCCTGTATTCGGCGGGGTGTGGTACAGATGGAGTACCGCTATTGGATTCCCTAGCAATAGCATTGGCGCTATTGACATGGACCAGCAAGGTCGTGTCTGGTGCGCCACACAAGCGGCAGGGGTGATCAGGGTCGAAAGTGATGGTTCCCATGTTCAATTGGACCAGGTCACATCCGGACTGCCGGACAACGAGCTAAGATCGATATTGACTACTTCCTCGGACGATGTTTGGGTGGGAATGATTTATGGAGGTCTGGCTCGCTACATTGTAAACGTGGGAGTCGAAGAGTTCGGAAATGAACTATCCCTGAAGATCTTTCCGAACCCGACATCAGATCGTTGTACTGTTCAGTTCACCAGTTGTGCTGCTGATCTCAATTGGAACTTGGCCAGCGGCGACGGTAAGGTTGTACAACAAGGCAGGAGTATGGGTTCAATTTTGGAACTGGACTTGTCGGGAACCGATCCCGGAACCTATATTCTTGAGTTAGTTCAAGATGAACTTGTTCGGCATGGGAGAATTGTAATACAATAGGACCTTCCTTGACTTGGACGGTCCTGCATGTTACTTTAGCGGACCCCAAAACAACATTCAGCTGATGATGAAACAACTACGTGCGCTGGCTCTCGTCTTGTTACTTATGTTGGGCCTTCCGGAATATACCAGTGCGCAATGCACACTGACGAATGCAACGAGCTGTGTTTGCGCCACTGCAGGCCAGACGAATTGTGATCTGCTCCCGGACATCACCATCTCATGGAAAGGACTGGAGGGTTATGGTTCATATGGTGGACCCAGTGAATATCCCCAGAACCACGCGACCAATCCGGGAAGATTACGTGTTACGGGTTCCACTCCTAATATTGGTAATGGTCCGTTGAATGTGCGTGGCGTGAACAGGAACGGATATCGCTTTTTCCTTTGTGGCAACGAGCTTGATTCGATCTATGACGTGAATGCAACGAACGATTATGTGCCATGCCCGGATGCAAAACAACTCATCCTGCAGCGTGTCTATCATAAGAATGGAAATGCGATGAGCTTTACGGAGCGCTTTGCTGGAACTATGACCTATCACCCTACGCACGGCCACAATCACGTGGATGACTGGGTCACCTTCTCGCTACGTTCCGAAATACCAGGAGAAACAAATGCATTGAACTGGCCAATTGTGGGGACGGGGGCGAAGGTGGGATTTTGCTTGATGGATTACCATAGCTGCACTGCGAGTATTGCTAATGGTCATTGTCGAACATCGCAAGAATACCAAGGTGGAACGGCCTTGAATTCAACAACTAACTATCCGAATTACGGCTTGGGAGGTGGGAGCTACAATTGCAGCCAAGTTTCACAGGGCATCACAGTGGGCTATACGGATGTTTACTGGGAGGAGTTGGATGGAATGTGGATCAATATTCCACCTGGCACCTGCAATGGGAACTACTGGGTGGTAATGGAAGTGGATCCTCGCAACAACTTCATAGAAGAGAACGAGAATAACAACTGGACCGCGGTTCCTTTTACCCTTACCCAACAAGTGCCGGGGGGCGGCCCATTTGCCAGCATCACGGCGTCCGGTGCTACCACCACATGCGCTGGTACACCCCTTACACTTACCGCAGCTTTCGGTACATCCTATGCTTGGAGTAATGGTGCTACAACACGGACGATCACACCGACCACATCAGGTTCATATACCTGCACGATATCAGGAAATTGCGGTACGGATGCGGCAACCACTTCCGTTACCTTCTTGAACGCTGCCACTCCGGTTGGGACCGGTGCACAGATCCCAGGTCCAGGGCAGGCCACCTTGCAAGCAACGGGGGGCAATGTACATTGGTACGATGCCGCATCAGGCGGTGGCGAAGTAGGTACTGGAAATCAATTCACTACACCATTGATCAGTGGAACAACGACCTATTGGGCGGAGAACCAGGTGGTGCAACCCGGCCTGTCCGGAATTGTGGGAAAGACAAATAATAGCGGTGGCGGTGGATATGGCACGTTCGACCAACATTTGGTCTTCGATAGCTTTCGACCATGCAAGTTGCGCAGCGTGAAGGTATATGCGCAAAGCGCCGGGAATAGGACGTTTCAAGTGCTCACTTCGGCCGGTGATCTGGTCGCCCAAGCCACTGTGAATGTGCCTAATGGCGAGTCGCGAGTAACCTTGAACCTGGATCTGCCACAGGCTAGTAACTTGCGCTTAAAAGTGACAGCGACCAGTATCAACTTGTACCGTAACACCAGTGGAACCACCTTCCCTTACACGATCAGCAACTTGGTCAGTGTAAGGACCTCCAGTGCTGGGGACCAGTATTATTATTACTGCTACGATTGGGACGTAGCAGAACCTGACCTGACCTGTGCTAGTGCTCGGGTTCCTGTGGTTGCAGAAGTTGCCAATGGAGTTGTGGTGAATGTGAAAGCTTTCCTGGAAGGGCCATTCGACACGGCCAATGGATTGATGGCGGATTCGCTCCGTGTGAATGGACTTATTCCTTTGTCGGAGCCCTTCAGCGCAATGGGTTTCACACAAGCTGGTGGAGGAGGTGGTGAGGTTATGCCTGCAAATATGCTAACAACCACAGGCAACAATGCAATAGTGGATTGGGTGTTGGTTGAACTACGTAATGCTTCAGTCCCGGCGACTATCGTTGCCACACAAAGCGCATTGATCACGCGGTCGGGGAATGTCATTTCCGCCAACGGGAGTCCTGTGCGATTGAGCGTGCAGAATGGAAATTACTACATCGCCCTTCGGCATAGGAACCATTTCGGTGTCATGTCCGCAGTACCACTTTCCCTTTCAGCTTCGGCCACAAGCTTTGATCTTTCCTTGCTCAGTACGGCCACGTGGGGCACGGAGGCCCGTAAGACGAAGGGTGCCGTGCAGACACTGTGGTCAGGAGAAGTGGTGCGCGATGGAAAGATCATGTATACCGGTTCGGGTAATGATCGTGATGTAATGCTTGTCACCATTGGTGGTGCTGTAGCTACCAATGTTGCAAATGGCTACTTGCGCGATGACCTTAATCTGGATGGTCGGGTCAAGTATACCGGTGCGGCCAATGATCGCGACCTGATCCTTGTCAACATCGGCGGAATGGTCGC
>Ga0073899_10002577_pt1 | contig 16260 bp, 19 predicted proteins | sample KloWWTmetaKNB5Ph_FD_88975 | JGI IMG/M metagenome (GOLD analysis project Ga0073899, IMG submission 88975) | Active sludge microbial communities from Klosterneuburg, Austria, studying microevolution and ecology of nitrifiers - Klosterneuburg... | ecosystem: Engineered > WWTP > Aerobic digester >...
TACATTAAAGGAAAGGAATAGAAGATTACATGTAAGTACGTAAAATGCTTTTTTCCTTTTCATGGTAAACATAAATTGATCGTAGGCTTCCCCTCTTTCGGACAGTGCTAATTTAGGTTTTCAAGTGTTTGTTCTGGTTTCAGCGCCTTAGCTGGGCGCGCCCGGCTAAGGCGCTGGCGGGCGAATTCCATCGGAGCAAGGTCATCCAAGGCATTATGTGGTCTGTGGTGGTTGTAGTGGTGCATCCACTGATCGGATCGCTCTCTCACTTGGTCCAGATCCTCGAACAGGTAGGCATCACCCTTCTTCCAAAGCTGCCGTTGAAGCGTTCCATGTATACGTTCTGGGTGGGCTTACTTGGTTGTATATGATGGAATTCCATGCCATGTGCATGGCTCCGATCCTCGGTGATCTTGGCGATGAACTCAGGGCCGTTTTCCATTCGGATCTTCATGGGTTTAGCCGGTCGAGCCATCAAGTGGTTCAATACCCGGACCACTCTGGTGCGAGGTGCTGCTGGGCTTTCTTCAATAATGCTTCTTCCATTTGGGTGTCATCCTTCTGTTGCAAGCTGCGGTACATCGCAGAGCGACTGAAAACTACCACACGAAACGCCCTGCTGATGCCGTGCTCTTCTCTGTAATGTTCCACCATCGCTCGCCGCTCGCAGGGTTTTGGGGCTTTTTTGCGATGATCTCCTTGGCCAGTTCATGGTCCAGAGCCAGCTCCGCATACATGCGTTTGAGCTTGGTGTTCTCAGCCTCTAACTCTAAGCTCACTGGCATCCATACCACCATATCGCTTGCGCCAGTTGTACAAGGTCTGCTGGCTTTTACCGCGCTCACGGCATACTTCAACGGCGGCTTTGCCACCTTCATGCTCCTTCAGGATCGATACGATCAGCTGTGGAGTGTATCTGCTTTTCTTCATCATTGGTCAGTTTCAAAGTTCTCAACTTTTCAACTGTCCGAATTGTGAGGAAGCTTACACTATTTCCTGAACAGCTGATACGATCAGCGATACGCCAATTTCACCAGACCTGATTTATCGGCGATCTGAATATCCCGCCCTTGTGTGATGATCAATCCTTCATCCTTCAGGTCGCTTAAACACCGGATCAACGATTCCGTGGCGGTGCCCACAATGCTTGCCAGATCTTCTCTGCTAATGCGCAGGCCAAGGTCTGCTTTGTTCTCCTCCGCATAGCGGTCATGGACGCGTAACAACGCTTGCGCAACGCGTTGGCGAACACTTGCATAGGCAAGTTGCAAAAGGTGCATTTCCTTTTCCTTTACATCGTGCGTGAGCATTTTGATGAATCGGATACTTACATCACGGTCTTTCTGAAGCAAGGCCAAGAGGTCTTCGCACGGGATCAGCGCAACTTCGCATTCTTCCAACGCTTCGGCGGTCTCCATTGCTCGGCCATTCTCCAAGAGCCCCATGTAGCCAACGAAATCGCCGGTGCCGTGCAGGCCCGTTACCAATTCCTTGCCGTCGTTGTTCATCTTGTACGTTCGCACTTTCCCGGATACGATGTATGGGATCTGGCGCATCTCGTCGCCGTCATGGAACAACGTTTCCTTCTTCGCGATCTTTCTCGTTTTACGGTCGCTGCTGATGTCCTTCAAAGCCTCCAGACCGCGGGCCTGATCCATGAATTTGTTCAAGCCTTCGAACCCATTGTCAAAGCCTTTGCGGAACAATTCGCTCCGTTTCAAACGCCCTTCAACGGCGTTGAGCAATTCGCCCTCTTCGTATGGTTTGGTCAGGTAGTCATCGGCTCCCAATTCCATCCCCTTGCGTACATCGCTGCGTTCTGCTTTTGCACTGAGAAAGATGAACGGGATCTCCGCTGTTGCTGGATCACGGCCCAGCAGATATAGTACACCATGCCCATCGAGCTCCGGCATCATGATGTCGCAGAGCACCAGATCGGGCGATTCCTTTCGCGCTATTTCCACGCCCCGCCTACCGTTCTCCGCTTTCAACACGCGGTAGTCCGCGAGTTCTAGGATCTCGGCGGTATTATCCCGCATATCGGCATCGTCTTCGATCAGGAGTATCGTCTTCGTGGAGTGCATGTCAAGTAGCGAGGTTTTGTGGAAGCGTTACAGTGAATTTCGTATTGCCCGATCCACTATTGAAATCAATGATGCCTTCAAGATGATCCAAATAGCGCTTCACAAGATTGAGCCCTAGGCCAGTTCCTTGAATGGTGGTCGCATTGCTTCCACGGAAGAACCTTTCGAACAAGTGTTGTTGGTCTTCCGGTGGGATCCCGATCCCTTCATCTCGTACAGTGATCACCAACCGACCACCCTCAATATGCGAGCGTAATTCGATGGGTTTGTTCTCAGGCGAATATTTGATCGCGTTGGTCACTAAGTTGGAGATCACATTGCTCAGCATTTGGCGATCCGATAGGACGTTGCGCTCTGCAGCAGTATGATCATAATCCAACGCTTGGCCGGGTCTGGCGAGCTGCCGCAGTTCCTCCATCAATTCGATGCAAAGATCAACGATGTCGAAAGTCGTAGGATTGCATTGCACTTGGCCTTGTTCGATGCGTTCCAACGATAGGAACTCGTTCAGCATGGCAGTCATCTCCCTCACTTTTCCTCTTATGCGTCCAAGGTGCTTGTCCACTTTCTCATCACCCGTTTTTTCGGTGTACCGACCGATAAGGTCAACACTGCTCATGATGGTGCTCAGCGGAGTGCGGAATTCGTGACTTGCCATGGACACGAACCTGCTCTTTAAAGCATGCAGTTCGCGCTCCTTTTCCAATGCTTCGCGAACACTTGATTCAGCGTTCATCAATTCGCTGGTGCGCTGTTGCACAAGTTCTTCCAAGTCCAATTTACTTCTACGTAGGACTACTATCGCTTCGTGCCGTAGTGTAATATCCGTCACCAGACCCATCGCATATTGTTGATCGTCCACTTTGAAGTGATTCAAACTGACCTCAACAGGGAACACACTTCCATCTTTGCGTTGCCCATTAAGTTCCATTCCGATCCCCATGATCCGCTCCACTGGTCGTTCATTGAACTTTTCTCTGTGCACCTTGTGTTTTCCGCGTATCGCATCGGGGATCAATATCTCTATCGTTCGTCCACTCAATTCGCCTTTTGTATAACCGAACATCTCATCCAGCCGAGGGTTGTGCAGTACAATTACACCTGCACGATCCACCACGACCATTCCTTCTGCTGCAGTTCGGAACAGTAGGCCACCGACCCGCTCCATGTCCAACGAACCTGGAACCTTTTTCTTTGAGGTGCTCATGCCGGAAAGATAAGGTGGAGCAGGCACAAGCATGCTCATGGTGCTGGACCTGCTGGTGCGATCGTGGCTTCACCTGTGCCAGGGTCGTAGACACGCCACTTGCTCATAGGTTTTGCGTAGAGATTCAAGGTAACTGCGCGTTCGGGTGCAATGTTGATGAACCGGTGGATGGAGGTTCCATTGGTGAGCGAGTCATCTTCTCCCGGTCGAAGCGTCAATTCCCTAGTTCGTTGGAGACCGCTACTGGTATTGACGAAGCGTTCTTCCACCACTTCGCCTTTCACGGCATGTATCCAAGCCGTATGGCTGTCATAATCGTGGATGCTTGTGCTTTGGCCAGGCTCATAACAGATCACTAAAAGCTCAAAGTCATTGTTCCTCTGGATGCATGTGCGGGTGTAGTGCTTCTTGTTCCACCGGAAATAGGGCGCAATGTCCTTTATCGGAACATTGTAGCGCGAAAGGATCTCTCCATATGCGCTACGGTCCCGGTGCCGCAGTAGTTCGCGCACCAATTCACGTATCGATGTGATCGATTGCAAATGCATTGTTCAGTGCGTCACATGGACGCAATGCACAAACGTACCGGGCCAATTGGTGTTCTACCCTGACGAACGTCAGGGTAGACGCAATGAAATTGCAGAAAATGAGATCAGTTCCCGAGCTCACATGCCACCGCAATGACATGTCCATCAGGATCTGCGAAATACGCTACGCGATGACCCCAATCCCTGTCCTTGGCTTTGTTGATCGATCGTGCGCCAGCTTTATTGGCCCGTTCGTATACGGCGCCGAAGTCTTTTTCCAAAAGATACAGCTCACATCGTGGAGCGCCATTGGCCGTGGACGGATGCGGTAACGGCCCACTGATGATCTTGGCAATTCCGTTCTCAGGCATCAACCCCAATATGCTGCCACCTGGAAGTTCAAACTCCGTCATGCCCGGCACGTTGAGCGTGGGTTCCAGGGCCAATAGAGTGGTGTAGAATGATGTGCTCTTGAGTTGATCCTTGACGTATAGGATGAAGTGAATGCGCACCATCCGGAATTCAAAATTTGTATTGCATGGATGGTCATGGACCGATGAAAGGATCGGTCCATGACCGTTACGATCACATGCGTTTCACCAACCACTGCATGAATTCATGCTTCAGTTCGTAATACAGTTTGTCGAATGTCTCCATGGCATCACGGTGCGTGGTGTGATCCGCAAAAAGCCGATGGTCGATGGCGATCGGATGCTCGATGCTCTCTTTTGCCAATCCGTTTTCATGGAGCTTCAGTTCGTGTCTTAGTTCATCGATCACTTCACGTTGACGGATGTATTGGTTCTGGAAATGTTCCAGCTCAGCCATGACGTCATTGCCGGTGTTCCGCTTCGCGATCTCTTCCATCCGGTGTTCCAAAATGCTGATCTCTTCTTTGCAGAATGCCAATTTGTTCAACCACAGTTTATGGTCATTGTGGAGGTCGGTGATGTGTACTTTTTTTTCTTTCGTGGTGCTCATGGGATCTTGTTTCAATGACAATTTATTACGGTGCCGGCGACTTCCGGTGGAGGTGGACTGATCAAAGGTATTCCTAATTCAAGGCCACGTAGGATCATTAACACTGCTAAACCTGTGACCAGTACAGGTGATGCTTTTCGCATTAATGTACGGGCATTGGTGCCGAGCATGGAACCACTCATGCGCAATGCGATCAATGCGGGCCAAGTTCCTAGACCGAACAACGCCATGAACAATGCGCCTTGCCAGACCGTTCCGAACGTTGCTGCCCCAAGCGCTGCAGCGTAGACCAACCCGCATGGCAACAGACCGTTCAGTGATCCGGTGAGGAACAAGGCTTCGGCTGCTGTGCGTTTCAAGTTCCTTGCCAATAGACTACGCATTCTACCAATGGATAGTGCTATTGATCCTGTTGGTGACCAACGCTCAAAGAGGCTCGGTACGATCACGGATATCAACAGTACGATACCTGCAATGATCGTCGTGGCGCGTTGCAGACCAGCAAGCTCCAATGCATTTCCAAAGGCTCCGAAGGCTGCGCCCAAGAGTATGTAAGTGAGTAGCCGTCCGTTGTTCAGGATCAATGTGCTGGTAAACCGTGAACGCCAATCCGGTGAAGGGGAGGGCACGGCCAATGCAATAGGACCACACATGCCAACACAGTGTGCGCTGCCCGCAATACCAAGAACGAAAGCCGTAGCGAGCAGGGCATTCATTGTACCACAATTTTTTGTTCCGAGTAATACGTGTTCTCAGCTGACCTCCATTCCAACAACGCGTTGTAACGGCCCGGTGCAAGCCGATCCGCATCGATCTCGAAAATATTATCACTACTAACTGTAACAGCTATCGTCTTATCCAATGTGGGGTTGTTCGGGCGCAATAAGGTGAGCTCGCCTGTAATGGTTGCCGGGTCGATCTCCTTGGGGAACTCCAATCGGATCAGCTTCGCGGTGATCTCCATTGCAACTTCCGCTGACAGCGCATTTGCGCGGTTGGTGCTGTTTATCCTTTGCTGGTATTCAAGTTCTTGCTCGTAGTAGTTGTCCGTTACTAATGGCGAAGGGCTTTGCGCAGCTTTGATCAAGAAGAAGAGCATCATTCCCGCAAAGGCTACAAGTGCTAACGTTATTCCTTTTCCCCAGTTCATTTCTTGTTCACTACGATGGGTCCGACAAATGAGGTCTTTACTGTCTCTAATAGCTTATCACCACTGAATACGCCGATCTCCAACTTGGTCTTGGTGCCTTGCAATTGGTCCTTTGGTAGGATGATGAACAACTCACCTTGCGCCAATTCACCGGCCTTAAGGTCCATTTTCTTTCCGATCAATTTGATCTCGCCTTCGGCATTCATCAATTCCATGCGTAATGGCATATCATACCGGGTCTTGTTCACGGTCTTTACATGGTACAAGTTACTTATGCGGCCGTCCGGTTGTTCCTGGAAGAGCATTCCTGGTGTGCGTAAGAGGGTAGTATCCGTATCTGAACGAATGGCTATCAATGTGCTAAGCACACCTATCAGTGCTACCAATACTACGGAATACGCTTTCATACGCGTATCGAAACGGAACGGCTTCTTATCCGCGATCTCGGATTCACTGGCATAGCGGATCAGGCCTTTGGGCAGGCTCACACTTTCCATCATGTGATCACACGCATCAATGCATGCTGTGCAATTCACGCATTCCAACTGTGTTCCGTTCCGAATGTCGATCCCTGTAGGACATACATGCACGCACGCCTTGCAATCGATGCAATCGCCCTTGCCTGCTTCTTCCCGAACTTCATTCTTACGGAAAAGACCGCGTGCTTCTCCTCGCACATGATCATACGCGATGACGATGCTCTTGCGATCCAACAATACTCCTTGCAAGCGTCCGTAAGGACAAACCGTGGTACACGCCTGTTCACGGAAGAACGCGAAGTTGCCGTAGAACACTGCACTGAACACGGATATCGCGATCAACCCTCCCGCATGCTGAGTGGCGGGTTCGCGGATGATCCGGAACAATTCATCACTGCCGATGATGTACGCTAAAAAGGTGTTCGCAATGATGAAGCTGATGCTGAAGAAGATGATGTGCTTCAGCGTTTTCTTCCAAGCCTTGTTGGCATCCATCGGGCCTTTGTTCAAGGCTTGTTGTTGTTTCCAATCGCCCTCAATGGCATACTCGATCCAGCGGAAAACGTGCTCCATGAATACCGTTTGCGGACAGGCCCAACCGCAGAACAGACGACCGAATGCCACGGTGAACAAGGCAATAAAGACAATGAACGTGAGGAAGCCGATCACGAAGATCAAGAAGTCCTGTGGCCAGAATACCTGCCCGAAGAAAACGAATCGTCGCTCAACCAGGTTGATCATTAACAAGGGTTCGCCATTAATGCGAATGAACGGACCAACGAACAACAGGATAAGCACTGCATAGGCGAATAATTGTCGCCAGTTGGTGAACTTTCCTTTTGGTTTTTTGGGGTATACCCAAACGCGTTTGCCCGCCTTGTCCACCGTGCTTATTGCATCCCGGTAGCTTTCGTCCGGCGCTGCGTCGCGCTTGATATGGGCTGGTTGAGGTGTCATTGCGTCACCGCCACGGAAGTAGTATCCGCAGTGATGGCCGTACTATCGGTAGGTGCTGCACCAGCATCTTGCCAAAGCTCTCCCTGCGGTGCTTTCTGCGTGGCAGGGCCAGTCCCTTGCAAGCTGATGATGTAGCTGGACAAAGCACTGATCTCAGCGGGTTGCAGTTGGCTCTTCCAACTGATCATGCCTTTTTCAGGTACACCGTATTTAATGGTCTTGAAGATACTTTTCACTCCACCACCATGTATCCAATAGGCATCGGTCAAATTCGGTCCTACGGAGGTCTCGGACCCCGCTCCATCCGCTCCGTGGCAGGGCATACAGAAGGTCGTGAAGTTGGCCTTGCCCGCTCCGATAATGCTCGCATCAGTGCTCAAGACCACAGTGTTCTCATCCACTGTATTGGTCTGGGTCGCCTTATAGGCTGCAATGTCGACCTCGGCTTGGGCCATGGCTTCTTTGTATTCCTCGGTCTGTTCAGGGATGATCTCAATAACATGGACGGCAACCAAGTAGAATACTCCCCACGCGATGCAACCGTAGAAAAGCCACAACCACCAAGGTGGAAGAACGTTGTCCAGCTCACGGATACCATCGTAGTCGTGGTCCAACATGATGTCCTTTTCCTGTTCGATCTCTACCTGCTTGGTCAAGCTCTTCATCAACTTGTCCCACCAACTCGGTTCCAGTGCTCGTGATGCTTCAAGCGCTGCCTCCTTGGCTTCAGATCCGCTTATTATTCGCGTAAGTCGGCGAACCAAGTTCAATTGTACAAGTAGCACGATGAAAAGGAATAGGTTGATCACCGCCAGCATCCAGAACGCATGATAACTGCTTATTGCATCCCCTGTTCCTTTGAACGCTTGCGCATTTGCGGAGTTCGCGGTGAGCAACAGGAAAGGCAATAGCATAGCTGCTTTATTGCGGTTGCTCATCAACTTTTGGATCCATCCACCTGGGCCTCCCATAGTGCGCATGATGCTTGCGAGCGATGCTATGAATACCACTTGAACAACCGCCAGTGCGACGAGTGCATACAGGAGATTCCGGCTTACGTGAAGGAGAGGTTCTACTTGAACAGCTTGTACCGTGTCCTGTGCGAGAAGGGGGAGGGTGATAGTTGCCAAGAATGCAACGATGGTTCCGCGTTGGATAGAATTGCGATCAATGATCATTGTGTTCTATTTCGAGGGTGGAAAATTCTTCGGTTATCGGCAATGCCGCCATGTGGTCAACATGACTACGCCCCACCTTCCGCAACCAGATCAGCATCAGAACGAAGAAGGTGAAGAACAGTACGAACGAGATCAAGGGATATATTCCGATCCCGATGATCGTGTCCATGTGGTGCTTGATGAATTTCAGCATTAGGGTAGTTCACTTATTTCAGTGACAGGCTTACTCTTGATGTCCGTTCCCAACCGTTGTAAGTACGCAATGACAGCAATGATCTCACGATCACTTTGGGCATCAATCCCATCCTTTTTCAATCGAGCAGTTATTTCTGCGCTTTGCTTTTGGATGTCATCGTTCGCTTTCGTCGGGAAGTCTTCTGCATATGGAACGCCCATGGTGCGCATGGCTTCCATCTTCTTCTCGGTAGTGGTAATGTCAAGTTCGTTCTCGAACATGTTTTCATAAGCCGGCATCAATGATCCCGGGCTCATGGACGTAGGGTCGAACATGTGGTAATAGTGCCAACTGTCGGGATACTTGGCTCCTACGCGCAATAGATCGGGACCTGTTCGTTTGCTGCCCCATTGGAACGGATGATCATATACGAATTCACCGGCTTTGGCATATTCGCCATAGCGTTCAGTTTCACTCCGGAACGGACGGATCATCTGCGAGTGACACGTGTAACATCCTTCGCGTATGTAAATGTCCCGTCCATGAAGTTCAAGCGGCGTGTACGGCTTTACTTGACTGATCGTTGGGATGTTGCTCTTCACCAGGAACGTAGGTACGATCTCCAGCACACCACCAATACCGACAACGATCAAACTCAATATCAACATCTGGATCGGACGACGCTCGATGGCTCTGTGCCAGCTTTCACTGTGACCTTCTTTCAACGCTTCCATTGCCGGTGCCTCGGCATCCTCATTCACGATCAGTTTACCCGTGCTCACCGTCTTACGGATGTTGTAGATCATGATCAACAGACCGATGATGTACAAGGTGCCTCCTAAGGCGCGTAACCAGTATGCGGTCTGGATCTCCAACAACGTATCCAGGAAGTTCTTGTACACCAGGAATCCATCGGGGGTGAATTGCTTCCACATCAAACTTTGGAAGAAACCGGCGAAGTAGAGTGGGATCGCATAGAAGATGATGCCCAATGTGCCCAACCAGAAGTGCCAATTCGCCAAAGTGGTGGAATAAAGCTTGGTGCCGTAAAGGCGTGGTGCCATCCAATAGATCATACCGAAGGCCAAGAACCCGTTCCAACCTAAGCCGCCAATGTGGACGTGGGCAATGATCCAGTCCGTGAAGTGCGCAATGGCATTGATGCTCTTGATGCTCAGTAGCGGACCTTCCAACGTTGCCATTCCGTAACAGGTAACGGCTACCACCATGAACTTCAGAACAGGATCTTCGCGAACACGGTCCCAAGCACCGCGCAGTGTGAGCAGACCGTTGAGCATTCCACCCCAGCTTGGTGCGATCAACATGATACTGAACACGACACCGAGGGATTGTGCCCATTCAGGAAGTGCGCTGTATAACAAGTGGTGCGGTCCTGCCCAGATGTAAAGGAAGATCAAACTCCAGAAGTGGATGATCGAAAGCTTGTAGCTGTATACCGGACGGTTCGCAGCTTTGGGTAAGTAGTAGTACATCAGACCCAGGAACGGAGTGGTCAAGAAAAACGCTACCGCATTGTGCCCGTACCACCATTGCACCAAGGCATCCTGAACTCCAGCGTACCAGCTGTAGCTTTTGGTCAATGAGATCGGCAGCTCGATACTGTTCACAATGTGCAGCATCGCCACAGTTACCCATGTTGCGATGTAGAACCAGATCGCTACGTACAAATGCCGTTCGCGACGCTTGAGGATCGTGCCGAACATATTGATGCCGAATACGACCCAGACCAGTGTGATCGCAATGTCGATCGGCCATTCGAGCTCGGCATATTCCTTGCCGGTGGTCATACCCAAGGGCAGTGTGATGGCGGCAGCGACAATGATCAACTGCCAACCCCAGAAATGTATCGAGCTGAGCAGGTCGCTGAACATGCGCGTTTTCAGCAAACGTTGCAAGCTGTAATAGACTCCAGCGAACATGGCGTTTCCAACAAAGGCGAAGATCATGGCGTTGGTATGCAACGGACGCAACCTCCCGAAGCTGCCCCATTCAGCGAAATTCCAAGAGGGCAAGACCAATTGCATGGCTGCTGTTAACCCTACCAATGCGCCCACCAGACCCCAGAGAATGGTGACGAACATGAAGTTCTTCGCAATGCGGTTGTCGTATTGAAAACGTTCCATCATGGTTTCTTGATCTTGCTGTTCTGCTTTCGAAATGGCGGGTGTGTCTATTTGACTTTCGTGTTGGTATCCACTTGCGGCGGATGGTCGTGCAGCATGCGCACTGCGGGCGACCGGTCATCATCATATTGCCCTTTGCGCACCGCCCATACAAAGGCACCCAGAAAGATCAGGGCTACCAGTGTGCTGCAGGTGATCAATAGAAAAATGACGCTCATCAAGGGTTCTATCCTTTGGCGATGCGAAACTGATAAGGATCAGTTCGCCGTACCTTGAATTCGGTCAGCCGGAAAGATGACTTTTGTCAGGTGCGTGGATAATTGGGTGGGTACGAAGGAGCTGAAAACACAAACAACGAAAGCACCCGTTCAGGACGCTTTCGTCGCTTTCACTCAGCTGCACACTTTTCCCGTATGTGCAGTTGAATTATTAATTTGCTGTAGGAGGTAATAGCACTTGCTCGATCACGCAAACAATTCCATTGCTCGCAGGTACGGTGGCTACAACCTTCGCTCCGTTGATCATAACAGCTCCATCAACAACAGTGATCTCCGCATTCTGTCCGTTCACCATTCCAAGTCTTTGGCCGTTCTTAAGCATCTCTGGTTTCAATACGCCGAGTGCTACGTGATACTCAAGGATATTAATAAGGTCTCCTTTGCTCTCGGGCTTCAACAACCCATCAACAGTTCCGGCAGGAAGTGCTTCGAATGCTGCGTTGGTCGGTGCATACACAGTGAAGGGGCCAGCGTTGCTGAGTGCATCAACAAGTTCAGCAGCTTGTACTGCCGTAACCAAGGTGGTGTGGTCCTTGGAACCAACCGCAACTCCCACAACGTCCTTTTGGGACTGGTCATCCTGAACTGTGCTTTGGCCACCACCGGCAGGGGCTGTGGATGGGTTAACCTGAACAGGAGCCGGTGCGTCGACGCCACAAGCCGTTAAAAGTGTAAGGCTGAATGCCAGGATTGAAAGAATGGAAATGTTCTGCTTGCGCATGGTTCAATGTTTATGGCTGCAATGTCTGCCGCTATGAGTGACCAATAAATGAGCAATATCAATGGAATGAATGATAGTTTACAGTTATTCTCGCGCCAGCATTATTGATGGCCGTATAAGCAGTCGAAGCATTATTGCATGATCTGTGATCATCACAAATTCTTACGCCTGAAAGCACTTACCGTCCAGAACGTAGGCAAGACCACCCAGAGGAACAAGGCGAACAACGATACCAACATGCCGCCAGCACTGCCGAAGAATTGCTGGTATACCGCACCCGTGTAACCAAGTAACGCGGCGAGGTCGATCTTCAGCATGATGAGGATCCGCGCTAGATCGATGGGATTCAACGCTGCAAGCGGAACAATGACCGGTTCGATCGGACGATCACTGAAGCTGAACATGATCCACAATAAAATGGCATCGTAAACCAGTACCATGATCACCCAAGTAACCAGACCAATGCCAACTCCGCGCGCTCGATCACGGTTCTTTACGGCGATCAACCCACCTATGGCTGTGAATACCGCAGTTAACGCAGCTCCGGTAAGTAGCAGCGTATATCCAGCGCCTCCAGGGGCATACACCAGAACGGGAAGCCCAACGCCAAAAAGGAACGCGACCAACAGCGCCAACGCCACAGCCACCAATTGACCCATTACGATGTTGCGCCTGTGCATCGGCTGTACGGCCAACAACACAGTAAACTCATATTGATTGTAGAAGTAGATAATGGTGAAGACCACGGACAACAAGGGCACCAAAGCGAGCGCGACCTGCGTTGTGCTGATCAATGCTTTGGTAGGGTCGCCTTCCAACATGAATAGACCCATTGTTACCAGCATCAGTAACAACGCATACCCCAAAGCGAACTTGTTACGCGCCAGGTCGATCAACGTGTATTTACAGACTTTCCACATGGTTCTTGGGGAGTTTGGCCAGGTACTTCGGTAATGCCTTGGAAAGCAATTTTTCACCGGTAACATCCATCACGGTCTCGGGGGCCAGAAGGGCCCTGAGGTTTCCATCCTGCAGGTACGCCATACGATCACCCAATTGTTGAACCTCCTCCATGATATGCGAGGTGATCATTACCGTGGCGCCATTGCGTTTGGTTTCCATCACCGCTTCCAGCAATGTCCCGGCACTGATCGGGTCAAGTCCTGCAGTGGGTTCATCCAGGATCAGTACACTGGGTTTATACCGGAAGGCGAGTACGGCACTTACTTTCTGTCGCATACCACCGCTCAATGTACTTACACGCTTGTTCAGCAAGCCATCAACGCCCAACGCACCGATCAGCCGATCATCCGTACTGCCCGGTACCGCATTGCGAATGTCGTTCATCATATTCAACAACTGCTCAACAGTAAGCTCACGAGGGAACTCTGAAAGCTGGGGCATGTAACCGATGGCATGTCGGTATTTCGGATCACCATTAACATCCAGTCCGCGCACTTGGATAGCGCCTTCGGTGGCACGGACCAGACCCAGGATGCATTTGATCAATGTGGTTTTTCCTGATCCATTCGGACCGATCACCATGATCACTTCTCCAGAAGCGAATGCTGCGTTGACATTGCGCAATGCCCACAGTTTCCCATAGCGTTTGCCAACATTATTCAATACTACGTTATCCATGAGGCGGTTTCATTAATGGAGTTAGATCCTCCAACGCTTTAGGTGTGAGTGATGGTAGTAATTGCTCGGCCTGGTCCAACAGCTGCACCATTAAACTGCGAGAGAGGACCATAGCGTACGGCATGCGTTCCGTAACCAAGGCGAACAATCCGAAAGGGCGGTAGGGGACATCACCCTTGCCGTTACGATCAAGGTCATATCCGCGGTAGCGGTCCCAGTAATTGCCGTTCAGTTTGCTTAGCACAAGATTCCCATTGGTGGTTACATCGAAGGTATTCCCGGTAAAAGTGTTGGTCTCGAACACACAATCAATACTGTTCGCAAAAAGCTTTGCGGCCCAACCATTATTGCCGAAGTAGTTGTCATGAACTTGCCCGCGGTTACAGCCATCCAGTAGAATTGCAATGGTATTGTCGGTGAATGTGTTTCGCGCAATTTCCACATCATTGATCTCTTTCAACATTAGCGCATAGGAACTGGCACCACAGTTATTGTGGAACCGGTTGTCCGTCATGGTCACATGGTGCGTGAACATCACGGCAACACCCGCACCGTTCTCCTCGAAGATGTTGTGTGTATAGCTGTCGCGATGACTGAACATGAAGTGCAGGCCGTAGCGTGAATTGAACGCGCTGGTATCATAGTCTATGTGTGAATCCGTCACGAATTCCAAGTAGATACCGTCGCGGTGGTATTGCACGCGATTGCCGTGGATCGTGATGCTCGCGCATTTCCACAAATGGATGCCGTTGGCACGCCGGTTCTCTTCCAACGATGGGTCGCCGGTCACCACATTGTGTTCAATGATAGCCCTGCGCACGCTGTTCAACCGGATCCCGAAGAAGCATTTTTCGATGCGGTTATTTCGAACGATGAGATCCGAAAGGCCAACCGCATTTATCGCAGCGTGATCATTCATGTCGCTTATCGCAGTTCCACGGAATACGAAACCCTCGATCACCACATGCGATGCTGTAACGAGAAGCACATCTCCTTTTTCTTCGCCATCGATCACTGGCCAGCCTTCGCCAAGCAGAACGACCGGCCTGTTGATACTGATAGTTCCTTCTTTGTATGTTCCGCTCGTAACGCGGATCGTATCGCAATCGTTCGAAAGCGTGAGAGCTTCGTTAATGGTATGCACAGCATTCGGGCCCACGGTTATGGTGGTCCCCTTCACGATAAGTCCAAAAAGGACCAGCACAATGGCCAGTGAATATGAGAGGTAATGTGTCACTCCGTAAGTTCAATTCTAGCTTCTTCCCATGTTAAGACCTTCCCATGGTTGATCTCTTCAGCAGCCGCTCGATCCGGCTCGGTCGAAAACCCTGCAACATTGCCGTTCATAGGGCTGTGCAAGTCCGGTGATGCCAGGTAAAAAGCCTTGGTCGCATCGATGAAAGAGCTTGGATGTGCATGGTCACATATCCACCAGCCCTTTACTTGGTCCTCGGCAATTGCACCCTCAGCCACGTGTTGTACCATACATTCCGGTGAATCGAAGGCATACGTTCTTCCTTTCATTGTCACTATAGCGGATGCAAATTGCGGATCTACGACCGTCATCCGACAGGATGCACATTCTGCTTTTCCGATCGCGATCTCCGGTGCGCCGCTTGGCCCGGCGCATGAGGAAATCATTAGCAAGGTCATTGCTGCAACCGTAGCGGTAGTGGGTACCGCAGTCGAACCATCACCGGATACTTTCTGCTTTTTCGAAGGCCAGCGCCATTCGACGAACCAAATGATGCATGCGACCGTGATGATGGCGAACAGTATCCAGCCACCCGTATCGGGTAGGGACCAAGCGTCGAAATTCAATAGTTGCTTATGACCAAAGAGCGGAGGTTGGTAAGCCATGCCTTCCACTTTGATGGCTGCGTGTGGATCCAAGTTATGGCCGTAGTTATAGCCCCAACTGTACATGTCCCACATGGCCCAAAGCACAAAAGCGAAGAGTGCCATCAACCAGGTGAACAGCGCGCTTAAGCGACCGATAAGTGCTGCAATTATTCCCCATGCTATCAGCAGAAAGAACACATACCGCATGATCTCGAATTCCGGGAACATCTCATTCTCGATGGTGGCCATGCCAATGTAATGGTTCAGTCCATTGATGTTCCGTACGTCACCATCGAACCGATCATGGAAGATCTGTAAGTAGAGCCCCTCCGGATATTGTGGTGCCATCAGGTCGATACGCCAGATCGGAACAATGAGCAAGGCACCCAAAGAGATGGCCGCGATAGCTAGCAATATGCGATTGAATGGACGTATACGTGGAGTAGTCATTGTGTTTGGTATCTATATCAAATGGAACATCCGGTGGGCGTTCATTCCCACCGGATGCCCTTTGTCATCTCTTAATATTCTCTACGATCCAGGTTCGAAGGATCGCGTAACAGCGGTCAACGGCACCTTGCTGTTCGCAGGTGATACACGCGCATAACCTTGCATCTCTTGGTGCAACGCACTGCAGAAGTCGGTGCAATAGAATGGTATGATACCTACTTGGTCCGGTATCCACTTCAGTGTTTGTGTTTCACCCGGCATGATCAACAGTTCCGCAGTGGCCGCACCTTTGATCGCGAAACCGTGCGGTACATCCCAATCCTGCTCCAAGTTGGTCACGTGGAAGTAATCGACATCACCCATCTTGATCCCTTCGATGTTATCCGGGGTGATGTGCGAGCGAATGGTGGTCATCCAAACGTGTACTTGATTACCTCTACGTTCGA
>Ga0073899_10002579_pt1 | contig 16254 bp, 11 predicted proteins | sample KloWWTmetaKNB5Ph_FD_88975 | JGI IMG/M metagenome (GOLD analysis project Ga0073899, IMG submission 88975) | Active sludge microbial communities from Klosterneuburg, Austria, studying microevolution and ecology of nitrifiers - Klosterneuburg... | ecosystem: Engineered > WWTP > Aerobic digester >...
CGGCCAGGCCAGCCTTCCGTCTCGGCCACAAAGACGCCCCCCTGCGGGTCGTCCTCGCGGATGATCACGTTGTTCTCAGGCAGGCGCTCGCCACCCTCCTCGGCACCCGTCCCGATGTCGATATCGTCGCCGAGGTCTCCGATGGCCACGAAGCGATTGACGCAGCGGACAGGCTCCGCCCCGATATCGTCATCATGGATCTCTCCATGCCCCGCCTGAACGGCTGTGACGCCACCCGCCAGATCCGCGCCAGGTTCCCCGCCGTCCGGGTCATCATCCTCAGCGCCTACGGCGATGCCAGCGCGGTCGGCCAGGCCATCGCCGCCGGGGCCTCCGGCTTCATCATCAAGCGCTCCGATGTCGATGAGCTCGTCCTCGCACTCCAGCTCGTCACCTCTGGCAATACCTACTTCTCTCACGAGCTCGCCGAACAGATGGACCTCGCCGAGATCGCCTATGCCGCCCGCACCGGGGCCGAATCCCACCAGGGGCTCACCGACCGCGAGCGCGAAATCCTTCAGCTCATCGCCGAAGGCCATACGATGAAGGAAATCGCCGACATCCTGGTGATCAGCCCCAAGACCGTCGAGGGGCACAATGGCCACATCATGGCCAAGGTTGGCGCCCGCAACCGCGCCGATCTTGTCCGCTACGCCATCGGCGCGGGGCTCATCCGCCCGGAGATGCCTCCTCCCCAGGAGTAGCCCGCCGGCGCGGCCATCCCACTGGAGGATGCCATGGACGGTTCGCCTGGTCCGCTGCCCCTCCTCGATGTGGTCTTCGAGACCATCCCGAGCATGGTCTTCGTCAAACGCGCCGATGACCTGACCCTCCTCCGCGTCAATGCTGCCGGCCAGCGATTCCTTCAGCGCTCCCAGGCCGAACTCGCCGGCAAAACCCTCTTCGATATCCTCGATAGCGAACAGGCAACGCGCTTCGATCGTGCCGAACGCGAAGTCCTCGCATCTGGCGAACCTGCGGACCTGGGCGATGTCCGCGTCCGCCTGCCCACCGGCGATTTCTGGCTCTGGGTCCAGACTGCTCCCGTGGCCGAACAGGGCGCGCGGCCCAGCATCCTCGTTACCATCGCCCGCGATGTCACCGAAAAACACCTCTTGCGCGCCGCCAACCAACGCTGGCAGCTCGCCTTCGAACACGCCGATTGGGGCGTCGTCATCGTCAGCGCCGATGGAACCTGCTTCGAGGATGTGAACCCGGCGTTCGCCCGTATGCATGGCTACGAACGCGAGGAACTGATCGGTGCCTCCCGCCTCAAAGTTGTCGCCCCGGAAGCGCGTGAGGAGGTCGCGCGCCTGCTCGACATGGTCGCCGAGCGCGGCCACTACTCCTTCGAATCTGTCCATGCCCGCAAGGATGGCTCAACCTTCCCGGTAGCCATCGATGCCGGTATCGCCTTCGACCAGAACGGGAAACCGTTGTTCCGCGCCGTCAACGTCCAGGATGTCTCGGTCCTCAAACTCACCGAGCAGGGCCTCCGCGCCGCCCGTGCCGAGGCCGAACGCGCCAACCAGGCAAAGAGCGAATTCCTCTCCCGCATGAGCCACGAGCTGCGCACGCCCCTGAACGTCATCCTCGGCTTCTCCCAGGTCCTCCAGATGGACCACCTCACCGCGGACCAATCCGAAAGCATCGACCACATCCTCCGCGCCGGCCGCCACTTGCTCGCGCTCATCGATGATGTCCTCGATATCTCCCGCATCGAGTCCGGGAAACTTCCCCTCTCCATCGAGCCGGTCGATGCCGCCCCTGTCTTTGCCGAAGTCCTCCGGCTCATGGAACCCGCCGCCGCCCGGGCGCGTGTCCAGCTCATCCGCGGCTCCGGGCACCAGAGCTGCTTCGTCCTCGCCGACCGCCAGCGCCTCACCCAGGTCCTCATGAACGTCGTCTCCAACGCCATCAAGTACAACGTCGAAGGCGGCTTCGTCCGTATCGAATGCTCTCACAGCGGCTCACTCGTCGAATTCGCTGTCTCCGATTCCGGCATCGGCATCCCCCAGGACGATACCGATCGCCTGTTCGCACCCTTCGACCGCCTCGGTTTCGAATCTTCCGGAATCGAAGGCACGGGCCTCGGCCTCAGCCTCTGCCGGAGCCTCGTCGAAGCGATGGATGGCTCCATCGCCGCCGCCCGCAACACCGGCCGCGGCAGCACCTTCACCGTTACGCTCAAAAAGGCCGAAGCCCCTTACCCCCTGGAACCCCGGCCCGATACCAGCGTCCTGGACCCCGTGGCATCGGCCACCACCGGCACGATCCTCTGCATCGAAGACAACCTGGCCAACTTCAAAGTCATCCAGCACGTCCTCGCCCACCGCCAGGGTATCGTGCTCATCCCCGCCATGCAGGGCGAGATCGGCCTTCAGCTCGCCCGCGATCACCGGCCCGACCTCATCCTCCTCGACCTCCACCTGCCCGATATCCCCGGAGAAGAGGTGCTCCAGCGTCTCCTCCAGAATCCCCTAACCGCCGGGATCCCCGTCGTCATCGCCAGCGCCGATGCCACCCCCCGCCGCGTCGAACACCTCCTTCAGAGTGGCGCCCGGGGCTACCTCACCAAGCCCCTCGATATCGCGAAGCTCCTCCAGACCGTCGATTCACTCCTGCCCGGTCCCCAGGAACCACCACCATCCTGAGCCGACCCGCCCCCGCCGGCTCCGCCGCTGGTTCGCTCCCTTACCCCGGGCTCTTCCTTACCGGTTGGATGGCCGGCCCGCGCGCCGGTAAGATGCGGCGGCGCCCCACGCGCCCCACGCTCAGCCCGGGAGGCTCCACATGTCCGCACCACTCGATGGAATCCGTGTCATCGAAGTCGCCAACTGGCTCGCCGCGCCCGCCGCGACCGCGCTCATGGCCGATTTGGGCGCCGACGTCATCAAGGTCGAGCCCCCGGGTGGCGATGCCTTCCGCGCCTTTCCCATCCAGGCCCTCGGCTACCCCTACCCCTTCCAGTTCAACCCCGCCATCGAACTCGATAATCGCGGCAAGCGCAGCGTCACTATCGACCTTGATAAGCCAGGCGGGCCTGAGCTCGTCAAGCAGCTCGCCTCCACCGCCGATGTCTTCCTCACCAACCTCATCCAGCGCCGCCGCGTCCGTTTTGGCCTCACCTTCGAAGATATCCGGGCGGTGAACCCCAGGGTCATCTACGCCTCGTTCAGCGGCTATGGCGCCCAGGGCCCGGACCAGGACAGGCCCGGCTACGACTACGCCGCCTTCTGGGCGCGTTCCGGCATCATGGGGCTCCTCGGCGAACCCGATGCTCCCCCGCCCCTCTGCCGCGGCGCCCAGGGCGACCACTCCACCTCTCTCAACATCCTCTCCGGCGTCCTTGCCGCGCTCCTCCAGCGCGAACGCACCGGCGAGGCGCAACACACGGAAACCACCCTCCAGGCATCCGGCATGTGGACCATCGCCGGCGACTACTCAGCCGCCCTCGTCGCCCGGATGAATCCCCCGCGCATCAGCCGCAAGGCGCCAACCCACCCCGCATGGAACTCCTACCAGTGCGCCGATGGCCGCTGGGTGCTCTTCGTCCACACCCAGCCGTTCCCCTTCTACTGGGGCGCCATCTGCCGCGCCATCGGCCGGCCCGAATGGGCCGATGACGAGCGCTGGAACACCCTCCCCGGCCTCCTCGCCCACAGCGCTGAGCTCACCGCCATGTTCGAACCGATCATCGCATCCAGGCCTCTCGCCGAATGGGGCGCCGATTTCGATGCCGCCGGCCTCATCTGGGCGCCGGTCTCCACCGTCACTGAAGGTGTTGATGATCCCCAGGCCCGCGAAATGGGCTGGTTCAAGACCATCGAACGCCCCGATACCGGACCCTTCGAAACGCTCGATACCCCGTTCAAGCTCTACGGCACCGATACCGGCGCTCGCGGACCCGCTCCAGCCGCTGGCCAGCACACCTTCGAAGTCCTCGCCGAACTCGGCATCGAAGGCGACGCCCTCGACCAGCTGGCCGTCAATGGCGTCATCGGCTGAAGTGCCTCCCCCCACAAACACGGGCCGCTCTTTCAGTGTCCGCCCTCGCTAAACGCCGCCTTGGCCGCACCGGCCTCGTGGTCGCCGGGCTCGGCCTCGGCGCCATGGATACGCCGCACTCGCCTGAAGCGGTCGAGACGGTTACTGCCGCCCTCGATCTCGGCATCGGCTTCATCGACACCGCCCGCGAGTACGAAGGCAGCGAACACCTGCTCGGCCGCGTGATCCGCGAACGCGGCAACCGGGATTTTCACGTCGCATCCAAGACCTTCAGCCACACCTCCAGCGGCGCGCAGTGGGATGTCGATCGATCGCTCCGTGTCCTCGGCCTCGAACAAATCAGCCTCTATCAGCTTCACGATGTCTCCACGCCCGCCGCGTGGGAGCGAGTGATGGCCCCCGATGGCGCCCTCGCCGGCCTCCAGGCGGCCCGCTATCGCCGGCTCATTGGCCACATCGGCCTCTCCTGTCACGACCTGGAGATCGCCGCACTCGCCATCACCTCAGGCGAGTTCGCCACCGTCATGCTCGAGTATTCCGCCTTCTTCCCCGCTTCCGCACCCCTCCTCGGCCTCGCCGCCGCCCACGATGTCGGCGTCATCGCCATGCGCCCCCTCGGCGGATCGGGGCGGGCCAGCGTCATCCGGGGCATGGCCGCCGATGGCTCCGCCGGCCCACTCACCCCGGCCAACCTGCTCCGTTACGTGCTCTCGAACCCCGCCGTCTCGGTTGCCATCCCCGGCGCCCGCTACCCCTCCCGGATCGCGGAAAACGTCGCCACCGCCAGCACCGCTACCCCCATGACCGTTGACGAGCAGCGCATACTGGAAGAGGCTGCCGCGCGGCTCTACTAGATCCGGCCGCCGGCCCGCAAACCACCGGAGGGGCTGCATGACCGCGACCGCACTCTTTGTCGTCACCCTGCGCGAATGGCTGGAGAGCCAGCGCCTCCAGGATACCCCTCACCGGGCCGCGCTCAACGCCGCCATGAACGAAGGCGATACCTCGGCTATTCGCCGGCTCCTGCTCGAAGCCCCATTCTCATCCGATCAGCGCCGCTACCTCGATGACCTGATTACCCGCTGGGAACACGCGGAAGCCGGCGGCCCGTAGCCGCCGCGCCGCCGCCGCGCCTACGCTCGCGAGTAGGTCCCTACCAGCCGGTTCATCCCCAGCGTGCACGGCTCGATTTTCTCGAGCAGCTGCCAGAGCGTCAGCCCGGGCGGAAGGTTCAGCTCCTCGCTCAGCGCGAACACCCAGTAGTAGTAGTGGTGCGTGCCGTGCCCGTTCGGCGGCATCGGGCCGCCATACCCGGGCTTCCCGAAGTCCGAAACGCCCTGCGTGTAGTCCTTTGTCCCTTCCGGCAGGCTCGTCACCGTTGCCGGGATGTTGTACAGCACCCAGTGCACATACCCGTACGTCCCCTTCGAAACGAGCGGCGCATCCGGGTCGTGGCAGACAATCGCGAACGAGCGGGCCGCCTCGGGCGCCCCGTTCCAGGCCAGCGCCGGCGAAACATCCTCCGCCTCGCCCGTGTGCTTCGCCGGTATCCGTCCGCCCTGCTCGAATGCGGAGCTCGTTAACTGCATCTTCGAAAGTGCGAATCCCAGGGCATTCCTCCTTCCCGCGCCCCCATGCGGGCGCCGGGCAGCGAAGATACTGGCACACCCGGGCCGCTCCCGCTACCGCCCCCGCCGGGATGTCCCCGCCTCCATGTAGCGGACGGTGACCGGGGCCGGTTAAGGTGGGCGGTATCTCCCTGTGGCGGTACCTTCGGGCACCCGCCCCCAAAATGGACCACCCGGAGGTGTCCGTGCCCGCCAGGCGCAAGCCAACCGCCACCACCTTTCGCATGAGCGCGGATGACCTCCACCTCTTCAACGAAGGCACGCACGCCGGGCTCTACCGCCTCCTCGGTGCGCATCTGCTCGACCGCGATGGAACCCCCGGTGTCGCTTTCGCCACCTGGGCGCCCAACGCGCGCGCCGTCAGCGTCGTCGGTGATTTCAATAGCTGGGATGCCGCCGCGAACCCGCTCGCCAGCCTTGGGAGTTCCGGCATCTGGGAGGGATTTGTCCCCGGCGCCGTTGAAGGCCAGCGGTACAAGTTTCATATCGCCAGCAATCTCGGAGGGAGTCTCCTCAAGGCCGATCCGTTCGCCTTCCGTTCGGAAGATGCGCCCTCCACTGCTTCCATCATCCACAGCCTCGGCTACGAATGGAGCGATCGCGATTGGATGGCGAACCGCGCCGCCCACAATCGCCACGATGCTCCGATTTCCATCTACGAACTGCACATCGGCTCATGGATGCGCGATGACGGCCGCCCCCTCTCCTACCGCGAACTGGCGCCGCGCCTCGCAGCCTACATCGCCGCCCACGGGTTCACCCACGTCGAGTTTCTCCCCGTGATGGAGCACCCGTTCTACGGCTCGTGGGGATACCAGACCACCGGGTACTTCGCAGTCACCGGCCGCTACGGCTCGCCCCAGGATTTCATGTACCTCGTCGATACGCTCCACCAGCATGGCATCGGCGTCATCCTCGATTGGGTGCCCTCGCACTTCCCCGCCGACGATTTCGCCCTCGCCCGCTTCGATGGCTCCCACCTCTTTGAGCACGCCGATCCGCGCCGCGGTTACCACCCCGATTGGGGCAGCCTCATCTTCAACTACGGCCGCCACGAAGTCCGCTCGTTCCTCCTCAGCAGCGCCCTCTTCTGGCTCGACCTCTTCCACGCCGATGGCATCCGCGTCGATGCCGTCGCTTCGATGCTCTACCTCGATTACTCCCGCAAGGCGGGCGAGTGGCTGCCCAACGAATTCGGCGGGAGGGAGGACCTCCAGGCCATCAGCTTCCTTCGCAAGCTCAACGAAATCGCCTACGCCTCCCACCCGGATATCCAGATGTTCGCCGAAGAATCGACTGCCTGGCCGATGGTCTCCCGCCCAACATCCATGGGCGGCCTTGGTTTCGGCTTCAAATGGGATATGGGCTGGATGCACGACACCCTGAAGTACCTCGCTGAAGACCCGGTCCACCGCAGGTACCACCATCACCAGCTCACCTTCCGCGCGCTCTACGGGTTCACCGAAAGCTTCGTACTCGCCCTTTCCCACGATGAGGTCGTCCACGGCAAAGGCTCGCTCCTTGCCAAGATGCCCGGCGATGACTGGCAGAAGTTCGCCAACCTCCGCACCCTTCTCGCCTACATGTGGTGCCTGCCCGGGAAGAAGCTCCTCTTCATGGGCGGCGAGTTCGGACAGTGGGCCGAATGGAATCATGAGGCCAGCCTCGATTGGTCCCTCACCGCCCTTGAACGCCACAGCGGCCTGCAGCGCCTCACCGGCGACCTCAATGCTCTCTACCGCGGCACGCCAGCACTCCACACCACCGATTCCGACCCGGCTGGCTTCGAATGGATCGATTGCAACGATGGTGACCAGAGCACCCTCTCCTTCCTCCGCCGGACCGTCGATGGCAGCCAGCAGCACGCCATCATCTGCAACTTCACACCCGTGCCCCGGGCTCACTTCCGCGTTGGTGTTCCCACATCCGGCGCCTGGCGCGAAGTGCTAAACACCGATGCCCCGATCTATGGCGGCAGCGGCCTTGGCAATCTCGGCGGGGTAGACGCCCTTGCGAGTCCCGCCCACGGCGAGCCCTTTTCGCTCGAAATCACCCTTCCGCCGCTGGCCGTCGTCATCTTCCAGTCCGGACAGCCATCACCCTGAGGCGCCTCACGCAGGCCGGTCCCCTGTCACTCCCTCATCAGCAAGCGACTGCAGTTCCTCCGCATCAACCCCCAGTCCCGCCAGCACCTCGGCTGTGTGCTGGCCGAGCGTGGGAGCCGGCCCGGTCACGCCCGCCCGGCCGCCTTCCCCGCGAATCGGCAGCCCGGGGTAGAGGTGGTACCCCACATAAGCCCGTTCCTCGCCCACCCAGAACCCCGATTCCACCAGCGGCGCAAACGCCAGCAGGTCCCCCTCGTTGAGCACCGGCGCCGCTGCGATGCCGGCCGCCAGGCACGCGGTGACGACTTCCTCCCGGGCACGCATCCGGGTCCACTCCCTCAGCCGCTCTTCTACCTCGGCCTCCCGTTCCACACGTCCCGCCAGGGCCTCCAGCTCCGGCGCCGCTGCCCACTCCAGGCCGATTAGCCCTGCCAGCGCGGCCCATTCCGCATCCGAGCGCACTTCGATCACCAGCCATTCCCCGCCGTGGCAGGGGAATGCCCCTGCTGGCACGTGCCCCGGCCGCCGTGTGCCATTGCGCTCCGGGATTCGCCCGGTGACCTGGTAGCTGATGAGCGCCTCCGAAACCAGCGGAAGGAAGCCTTCCAGCTGTGCCGTCTCCACCAGCCTGCCCTTCCCGTCCCGGTTCCGCGCGGCCAGCGCCGAAAGCAGCGCAATCGCCCCAATCAGCCCGCTCACCGGGTCGCCCAGTGCGTTGCTCAGCATCAGCGGCGGCCCCCCCGCGTATCCCGTCAGTGCGGTCAGCCCCGACATCCCCTCGATCGTGTTTCCAAACGTCACGTACCCTGCCTCTGGCCCATCGCTCCCAAACCCCGGCTGGCGGAGCATGATCAGGCCCGGGTTGTCCGCGTTCAATCGCTCGTAGGTCAGTCCGAGCTTCTCGATAACGCCCGCCCCGAAGTTCTCGATCACGATGTCCGCTCCCTGGATGAGGCGCCGGGCCAGTTCGTTTCCCCGCCCCGTGCGCAGATCCAGGCAGATCCCGCGCTTGCCACGGTTCACCGCGTTGAATACGTGGCTCCGCTCGTGCAACGCGAGCCCGCTCCCATCGCCCGGCGGCCGCGATCCGCGCCACCAGTCGAAGTGAGCGTGGCTTTCGACCTTGATCACATCCGCGCCGAGCGCCGCAAGGATCTGCCCGGCCAGCGGCCCGGCCCACCCCATCGAAAGATCCACCACCCGCAGCGTGCCGTCTTTCCATGGCCCACCGCGATCCGGCCCGGACGTCCGCGCCGTCCCTTCCCGCACACGCGCTGGCGCACCCGGTACGCGCAGTTTGCGCCCCCCGGGTGTTTCCACCCCGCGCCAGGAGCCCCGCACCGCCAACTGCGGCGATTCCAGCACTTCCGCCATATCCGGGTGGGCCGATGCAGGGATCCGGCTCCGCTGGAGCTCGTGATACGCCTCCCACCGCGTCCGCTGCGCAAGCCACGGCAGCAGGTACTCGTCGAGCTGCGCGATGTTGCGCGCCCGGTCACCGGGCGAAGCGAACCGCCTGTCGTGAACCAGTTCCGGGTGCCCCGCCAGCCCCGCCAGGGCGACCCACTGGTTGTGCAGCGCCGCATGGATTCCGATGTAACCGTCCCGGCAAGGGAGCGTGACAATCGTCGGCTGCGTGCGGCTATAGCGGTTGCCCACCCGGCCCCTGAGTGTGCCGTGGTACTGGAACGCCACCGTGTCGTAGATCAACGTCGCCGCCATCGCCTCAATCCCGGCAATCTCCACAAGCCCCCGCTCCCGGCCCCGGCCGGCCTCCCGCGTGAGCCCCGCAATCGCCCCGCAGAGCCCGGCGATGAAGGGCGCCAGGTCCACCGGTGGTGCCAGCGGCTCCCGCCCTGGCTCGCCAACCATCGTCATCCAGCCGCCCGCCGCATAGAGCGAAAGACCGCTCGCCGGGTATTCGCTCCAGCTCGTATCGCTGCCCCACGGCGTTAGCCAGATCACCAGTGCCCGGCCCCGCAATTCCTGTATCGCCGCCCGTGTTCCTGGATTCACCGGCGCATCGGTGATGAGTGTCCCGCCCGCCGGGGCCGAGAGTGGCGGATACGCATCGAACGTCGCCCCCTGGCCCAGGAATACACCAATCCCTTCCGGGTCCAGCGCTGTCCTGTGGGAAACGTCCGCACCAAACTCCCGCAGAATCCAGCCCGCGTAGGCTGCGCCGATGCCGTACGAAGCCACCGTGAATTCCCGTCCGGCCAAAAGGTCCATGTGGCCGCGCATCATAAAGCCCCCGGGCCCGCGCGCGAACTTCTCCCGGCTATCACCAGCCACTTCAGGCCGGCCCATCACCTACCGTTAATCCGGGTATGGAGGACCTCGACAGCCCCATTGAGTCCGTGCAGGCAGGGATGGCTGTCTCCGTGATGCCGCGTGCCTGCTCCAGCGCTGAAGCCGAGTACGGTGTCCTGGCTGGCGCGCGCGGGTTTTCCGTCTACGTCTCCACCGATGCCCACCCATGGCAGCCTGGGGACCATGTGGTGATCGCCTGCGGAGCCCTGGGCCGGCGGGTCGCCGCCCTCGCCCGTTTCCGCGAATACGCGGATGACAACGCCCTCTTCACCCGGCAGAGTCCCTGGCGGCCGTTCAACCGTCGCGTCCTCGATCGTTATCCGGTCAGCCTCGGCGCCACCTTCGGCAAGACGGGCGCCTCCGTCCCGGCCACCATCACCAATATCTCCGCCGGCGGCGCAGCCGTCCTCCTGGATTCTACCCCCGATTTCGTGCGAGGCCCCCTCACCATCACCGCCGGTTCAAGGCAGATCACCATCGCCTCCGCCGTCGTCGGAGGGCACGCCGAAGACGCGGGTATCGTCCTCCACCTCCGTTTCGAAGATGCCAACCCCGACGCCGCCATCTTCCTCGGGGGACTCATCGGCGACATCATCTCCGGGATGACTTTCGAAGCCGCCTGAGGGCTGGCTGCGCTCTGCTAGAATCCCCCGGTGGTAACCGCGCCCCTCATCGAACGCCTCCGCCAACTCCTCGGCGCCGAACACGTCCTGACCGACCCCGACCTGCGCGCAAGCTACGAGACAGACTGGACCCGCCGCTACCACGGCCCAACCCCCGCCGTCATCCGCCCCGGTTCCGCCGCGGAAGTGGCCGCCACCGTTCGGCTCTGCCGTGCGGCTGGCGCACCACTCGTGCCCCAGGGCGGCAACACCGGCCTTGTCGGCGGCGGTGTCCCCCGCGCAGGAGAGCTCGTCCTCTCGCTCCGCCGCCTCGATAGCATTTCCGGCCTCGATACGGGCGCAGGTGAGGTGACCGCCGGCGCGGGCGCCACCCTCGCGAGCCTGCAGGAAGCCGTTCGCGCCCACGGCTGGAACTTCGGGGTCGACCTCGCATCGCGCGATTCGGCCACCATCGGCGGTATGACCGCGACCAACGCCGGCGGAATCCGCGTCCTCCGCTATGGCGGCATGCGCCACCAGGTGCTCGGCCTCGAAGCCGTCACTTCCGGCGGGCTCATCATCAGCCGGCTGCCCGGCCTCCTCAAGGACAACTCCGGCTACGACCTTCCCCAGCTCCTCACCGGTAGCGAAGGAACCCTCGCCATCATCACCGCCGTCCGCCTGAAGCTCGTCCCGCAACTCCCCCGCCGCAGCGTCGCCCTCCTTGGCGTCCCCGGCCTCGCCATGGCTCTCACCACTGCCTCCGCCGTCCGGCGGGCCATGCCCTCGCTCGAAGCCGCCGAGGTCTTCTTCCCCGAAGGTCTCGACCTCGTCTGCCGCCATGCTGGTTTGCCCCTCCCCTTCCCCCGCGCCCATCCCTGCTACCTCCTCCTCGAATGCGCCGCTCAGCAGGATGAGTCCGAGACCCTGGCCGGGGTGCTCGGCGGGCTCGAAGGCATCGGCGATTCCGCCATCGCCACCGGCACCGTCGAACGCGAACGTCTCTGGGCCTACCGCGAACGCCACACCGAGTCGATCGGCGCTGAGGGCGTCCCGCATAAGCTCGATGTCACGCTTCCCCTGGCGGCCCTCCCGGAGTTCGAACGCCGCGTTCGCGCCGTCATCGCCTCCGTCTCCCCCGTTGCCCGCCCCGTCCTCTTCGGCCACGCCGGCGATGGCAACCTTCATGTCAACATCCTCGGCCTCGATCCGGCCGACTACGCCCCCGATGACGCCGTGTTCCGCCTGGTCGCATCCCTTGGCGGCAGCATCAGCGCCGAACACGGCATCGGCATCGCCAAGATGCCATGGCTCGATCTCACCCGCTCACCCGCCGACCGCGAAGCAATGCGCGCCATCAAAGCTGCGCTCGATCCTTCGGGCATCCTGAACCCCGGCGTCATCGTCCCGGCTCCCGGCGAGGCCGAGCCTTCCCATTCCTGCTAGGATCCCTCCACCGGAGGACCACATGACCGTCGATAGCTACAAATTCCTTCCTCGCTCCATGCGGCTCGCCTACGAAGCCGTCCCCGCCATCGATGAGCCTCCGGCCTGGGCCCCCCTGCCAAAGCCGCTGCGCCGCTGCACCATCGCCCTGATGACATCCGCCGGCATCTACCTCCGCGATTCCCAGGAACCCTTCGATACCGAGCGTGAAAAGCAGGAGCCGGCCTGGGGAGACCCAACCTTTCGCGTCATCCCCCGCTCCGTTCGCTCGGCCGATGTCGCCTGCTCCCACCTCCACATCAGCCACGACGACCTCCTCCAGGATGTCGATGTCGTCCTGCCCGTCCGGGCTTTTTCCGCCCTCGAAGCCGAAGGCCGCATCGGTTCGCTCGCCGATGAGCACTATTCCCTCATGGGCTATCAAGACCGCCGGCTCGAAGACTGGCGCAACGTCCAGGGGCCCGAAATCGCCGCCCGCCTGAAAGAACGTGCGGTCGATGTCCTCCTCCTGGCGCCTGCCTGACCGGACTGCTGCAGAAACGTGCCCGTGTTGGCGCGTGTTATCGAAACCCTCGGCATCCCAACCGTCACCGTCACGATGATGCCCGACCTCGCGATGAAGTTTCGGCTCTCGCGCGTCGTTGGCGTCGAGTTTCCCTTCGGCCACAACTTCGGCACGCCGGGCAATGATGCGATGATGCTCGCCGTTGCCCGGGCTGCCTGCCAGGCTCTCGAAGAGGCTGGCGCACCGGGCTACCGGCTGGATCTCGACCTCGAATGGCCTGTCCCGCTCGAGGTCGCCTATCGCAGCTGGCAACCGCCCCACCCCAGCCCGATCGTCGCCCAGATGCTCAAGCGCCGGGAGGGGTAGCTTCCACCATCTCGCCCGCCGCAATCCGCGGGATGAGTTCCTTCACGGCCTGCTTCCACCGGTCGAGTTCTTCCACCGCCCGTTCGATCTGGGGCTCGGTGAAGACAAACCAGACTGCCTCAACGGGCCGCCCCAGTGCGTGCTCCACCGCCACCGCGTACGCCGCCCCCTGCAGCCGGTAACGCTCCAACGCCCGGTCGATATCGGCCTCGCTTCGCGCCGAATCGGTCTTGTAGTCCACCACCACCAGCCCGTCGGCTCCTTCGTACAGCAGGTCGATGAAGCCCTCGACCGTCACCCCCTCGATCCGGGTGCCCACGTACACTTCGCGCCAGTATCGCCCCCGCCCCGCCGCGATTGCTTCCTGGACGGGCCTGGATTGCAGTGCGTTCCTCGATAGCTTCGCGATCCGCGCTGCCTCGGCCGGCACACCCTCGGCCACCGCCTGCGAGCTTGCCGCGTCCTCCAGGCCCTCGCCACCCTCCAGCTTGACCGTCTGGAGCACCGCGTGGACCGCCCGCCCGATTGAGGTGCCCGCACGGCCCTTCCGCCAGGGCTGCTCTTCGTCATCCGGCGGCGCCTTCTCTTCTGTCGTCTTCCCCCCATGCGCGATGGCCGTGGCGGCGATGACCGGCGCGCGGCCCGTTCGCCGCAGCAAGCCGGCCCGCGAAACCCGCCAGCCGTTACGCAGCGCTGACGAATCATCCCGGCGGGGCGCAGCGCTGGCTGCCACAGCCTCCCCCGGCGCCGGCGCAAAACGCTCGCAGAGGCCCGCGGCTTCTGCCTGGGCGGCCGCCGCTTCGATGCACTCAGCCGCCGTGCAGCTGCCGGCGGAATGGCGCTCATCATGCGTCTTCGTTTTCGCCTCCGCCCGCCAGAGCGAAACCACAAGCCGTCTTCTCGCCCGGGTAGCGCCCACATAGAGCAGCCGGGTGCGCTGCAGCCGATCGTGGCTCTTCTCCCGCGCCGCGGCCTCCACGTACCCGGCGCTGCCAAATCGGGCATACTCGGGGCCCGTTCGAAGCTCCACCACTCCGCCGCTTTCGCTCCGCCCCGGCCAGATGCTCTCGGCGCTCGAAGTGCTCTGCCCCGCGCCGAGCCCGGCGAGGAATACCACCTCGAACTCCAGACCCTTTGCCGCGTGGATCGTCATGATCCGCACCGCATCGTCATCGGGTTCCACGGCCACTCCCTCGTTCACGCGCGCGCCCTCGGCCGCCTGCAGCCGTAGCCATTCGATGAACTGGCGGAGCGTTACCAGTATCGCCCCCGCGTCGAGCTCACGCGCTTGCTCCGCCACGAATCGAAGCCGTCGCCAGCTCTCTCGCGGGCGCGTCCCGGCAAGCGCAATCTCCAGCAAGTGCCGGCTGGCGACAACCTCTTCGATCAGTGCTCCCGGGCTCAACTGCCAGCGGCGTTCATGCAGCTCGCGCAGCGCCTCCATCGCGCCCCGCACCCGCTCCGCACTGCCCGCCGGCATCTCCGCCAGGTAGTTCCACCGCCCGCCCGCCTGTCTGTGGTTCAGCAGGTCGCCATCGCGGCAGCCAAGGCCCGGAGTGCGCAGCGCCGCGACCACCGCCACCTCGTCCGTCGGGTCGTCGATCGCCGCGAGCACATTGGTCAGGTCTCGCACGTCCTGCGTGGCGAACAGCAGAGACCGGCTCTCGACCCGGAATGGCACCTGCCGCCGCGCCAGTGCCCGTTCGATCGCCGGCGAATTGGTCCTCGCCGGCAGCAGAATCCCCATCTGCCCGAAGCGGGTGCCCGCCTCGCCGCCCAGCCAGTTCTCCCGCTGCGCCGCCAGTACCGCATCGGCGATGCCATCCGCCTCCCGCTCCCGCACTTCCCGGGCATTCGCACCGGGCGCTTCCCCGCCAATCAGCAGGACTGGGGCTCCCTGCTCCGCCTCTGGCCGCGGTTCGAGCGAGGCCCACGCCGCCTGCGCCACTCCCGGGTCACCACCCGGCGCGAACAGACCGCTGAAGACAGAGTTGACCCACTCCAGGATAGCCCTGGTCGAACGGAAATTCGTCGTGAGCGGCACGCTGGCCGAGTCGAACGCCCCCGCTGCACGCTGGTAGAGCTCGATGTCTGCCCGCCGGAACCGGTAGATCGATTGCCTGGGGTCGCCAACGAAGAACAGCCGGCCACCCTGCGGATGGCTCTCGGTCCAGTGGACCGCCGGGCTATCCGGGGCGCTTGCCAGCAGTGCCGCCAGTTCCACCTGCAGTGGGTCGGTGTCCTGGAACTCATCGATCAGGATGCGCTGGTAGCGGTTGTGAAGCGCACCCCGGGCATCGCCATTCGTCCGCAGCAGTTCAACAGCCAGCGCGAGCAAGTCCTGGTACCCCAGGAGCCCCGCCTCGCGCCGCTCGGCCGCGTACTCCAGCGCAAACTCCCGTATCCGCGGCAAGAGAGCACAGAGGTACGCCCTCCGCGCCTGCGCAATCCACTCCTCATGCACGCTCCCGAGATCCTTGAAAACTCCCTTCTTTCCCACTCCCCCGTTGGGCTTTGGAACCGCCACCGCGAGCCGTAGCAGGTCAACCTCCGCAAGCTCCCGCTCCCCGGCACCGGTGGCTGCGTTGATCCGCCCCACTGCCTGCTCGAGTTTCTCCGCCCAGGAGCGGAGGCGGGCCACCTCGGCCAGCGCGCTGCTTGTCGGATTCGGCCCCAGCAGGCGCCGGGCTTCTGCCAGTGCCGCCGGGAAGGGCACATCCGCCGGGTCGGGCTCATCCGCCTGCGGAAGACCCACCTCTTTCAGCCGTTCCCAGTTCCGGTGGAACGCCATGCCGATAGGCTGCAGGTCCTTCAGCCTCAGCCCCATGGTCAGCGCCCTGAGCAACGGCCGCCGGAGCTCCGCATCCTCCAGGAGCTGATCCATGAATTCGCGCCATCGTTCCCCGAAGGCAATCTGGGATTCGATGTCGTCAAGGACCTTGAATTGCGGCGGAAGCATGGCTTCGAGCGGGTACAGCCCAAGAATCCGCTGTGCGAACGAATGCAACGTCTGGATCGCCGCTCTTTCGAACTCCGGGAGTGCCGCCTCACACCGCTCGCGCTCGGCCTCACTGAGTGACTCGTACCCTGCGTCCCGTCGCGCCGCGTGCTCGAGCTCCTGCCTGGCCCGCTCGCTCAGCTCTGCTGCCGCCTTGTCTGTGAACGTGATCGCCGCGATTTGCCAGAGTGGGACGCCGTTTCGCACCAGCCCAACGATGCGGCTGACGAGAGCGGTGGTCTTACCCGTGCCCGCGCCCGCCTCCACAAAGAGCGTCCGTTCA
>Ga0073899_10002582_pt1 | contig 16245 bp, 15 predicted proteins | sample KloWWTmetaKNB5Ph_FD_88975 | JGI IMG/M metagenome (GOLD analysis project Ga0073899, IMG submission 88975) | Active sludge microbial communities from Klosterneuburg, Austria, studying microevolution and ecology of nitrifiers - Klosterneuburg... | ecosystem: Engineered > WWTP > Aerobic digester >...
GTCTTAGAATAGCCGCACAAATGGCAACGCTTCATTTGATGGTGGGTTTGCCGGGCGCGGGCAAAACCACCCTTGCAAAACAGTTGGAACGCGCCCTGCCCGCGTTGCGGCTCACCCCAGATGAATGGCAAATTCCGTTGTTTGGGCAGGATTTCCTGGAAGATGAGGCCGCGCACAACCAGCGGCATGACCTGATCGAATCGCTGCTTTGGAACATTGCCGCCCGCGCGTTGGAGCTGGGCGTGAATGTGATTCTTGATTATGGCTTTTGGGCAAAGGTAGAGCGCGATGATTTTCGCGCCCGCGCCGCCAAACTTGGCGCGGGTTTCCAAATTCATTTTGTGGATGTGGATGAGGCAGAGTTGCTGGCACGGGTCACCCGCCGCAACGCCGAAAACCGCGCCGATGCGTATGCCATCCCCGCCGAAAAGATAAAGCAGTGGTTTGCATTTTTTCAGCGCCCCACCCCAGAAGAGCTGGGCAGCGTTTAACCAGATGGGCTTGCGTAAAAATCAAGATCGTCATTCCCGCGCTCAAAACGCGCGCCCGGCTTACATACAATTGCCTCACAAGGAAAAACACAACTATGCCACGCAAAGTTTTTGTCAGCGGGTGCTATGACCTTTTGCACAGCGGCCATGTGGCCTTTTTTCAGCAAGCAGCCAAATATGGCGATGTGTATGTCGCGCTGGGGTCGGACCGCACCGTCTTTGAGCTAAAAGGCCGCCCGCCGGTGAACAGCGAACAAGAGCGGCTGTTCATGGTCAAATCTGTGGCCTGCGTAAAAGATGCGATGATCTCGCGCGGGTCTGGCCTGCTGGATTTTGCGGATGAGCTTGCGGTCATCCGCCCAGATGTGTTCATCGTAAACGAGGATGGAAACATTCCGGCCAAGCGCGAGCTGTGCCAGACGCTGGACATTGAATACGTGGTGCTGCACCGTGTGCCAGAGGCCGGGTTGACCGCGCGTTCCACCACCGATCTGCGCGCGGTAGACACCATGCCGTATCGCATTGATGTGGCTGGCGGCTGGCTCGATCAGCCCTTTGTCTCAAAACTGCACCCGGGTGCGGTCATCACCATCTCGCTGGAGCCAACGATTGAATTTAACGAGCGGAGTGGCATGGCCACCAGCACCCGCCGAAAAGCCATTGAGCTTTGGGGCAAACGCCTGCCGCCCGGCTCGCCAGAAAAGCTGGCAAAAATTTTGTTTGCCTATGATAACCCGCCCGGCACAACCGAAGTTTCTGGCTCGCAAGACACAATTGGCATTATTTATCCGGGGTTGAACAAAGCCGATTACGCGGGCAAATACTGGCCGGAGCGCATTCAGTCTGTGCAAGATGAAACCGTGCTGCAATTCATCGAGCAATCGCTTTATCTCATGCCCATCGGCCAGCGCCCCAACGAATTTCACGTGCTGGAAAATACGCGCCTCACGGCAGATGGGGCGCGGGCGCTGGCGCAGGCAACCGAATCGTGCTGGGCAGCCATCTTGCAAAAAGACCGCCCCGCGTTTGGGCGCTTTTTCAGAGATTCGTTTGAGGCGCAAATTGCCATGTTCCCCAACATGCTCACGCCCACCATTCAAATGCTGATTGAGCAATATGGGCCGCAGGCGCTGGGGTGGAAAATTTCCGGGGCGGGCGGCGGCGGGTATGTGATTTTTGTGGCCGAGCAGCCCATCCCCGATGCCGTGCGCGTCATCATCCGCCGCGAGGACCACCAGACCGCGCGGGTGGCCTAAAAAAGCCGCGGGGTATGATCAAGACCCGCAACTCAAATCAAAATCAACATGAACACACATTACCCAGTAGAAATCGCCGGAATCAAACGCCAGTTGCGGCTGATGGAAGTCGCGCCGGGCGTAAAAATCGCCATCCTGAATATTTTGGGCGACACCGAATTGGTGCAGGCCGCGGGCAAGGCTCTGGCCGCGCAACTGCCAAAAGACGCGCAAATGATTGTGACCGCCGAGGCCAAAAGCATCCCGCTGGCGCACGCCATCTCGGTAGAGTCTGGCCTGCCATACGTGGTGTTGCGCAAACTTTACAAGCCGTATATGGGCGATGCGCTCTCGGCAGAAACGTTATCCATCACCACCGGAACGCCGCAAACGCTGTTTTTGGACGAGAAAGACCGCGCTGCAATTAAAGGCAAAAAAACGATTGTGCTGGACGACGTGATCAGCACGGGCAGCACTTTGCAGGGGATGCGACTGATTTTGCGCAAAGCGGGCGCGGAAGTTATTGGCGAGGCGGCCATCTTCACCGAGGGCGACCGCGCCAAGTGGACGCACGTCATCGCGCTGGGTCACCTGCCCGTGTTTGTGGAATAAAAAGAATGCTGAATTCTGAATTCTGAAAATTTTCTACATTCAGCATTCAGCATTCCTTATCTCTCATGTCAAAACACTTTATTTTGGTGGCCGGAAACATTGGCGCGGGCAAGACCTCGCTCACCGAGCGGGTGGGCGCGCGGCTGGGCTGGCGCACGGCGTATGAATCGGTGGCCGACAACCCCTACCTGCCCGATTTTTACACAGACATGCGCCAGTGGTCATTCCATTTGCAAGTGTTTTTTCTGGGGCATCGCGCCCAGCAGCACCGCGATCTTGCGCTGGATGGCCGCTCGGCCATCGCGGATCGCAGCATTTACGAGGATGCCTACATTTTTGCGCGCGCCCTTCACCACATGGGCAACCTAAACGAGCGCGATTACGCTTCGTACCGCGCGGTGTTTGACCTGGTGGCAAGCGGGCTGCCCAAGCCAGATTTGCTGCTCTACCTGCGCGCGCCGGTAGATGTGCTCGTGAAACGCATCCGCTCGCGCGGGCGCGAGATTGAGACTGGCATCTCGGCAGATTATTTGCATTTGCTAGACACGTTTTACGAGGAGTGGATGCAGAACTTTGACTTGTGCCCGGTGCTCACCATTCACACCGATGATCTTGACTTTGTGAACAAGCCGCGCCACCTAAGCACGGTGGTCAAACGCATTCAAGATCGTTTGTCTGGCCGCGAGGATATTGTGCTGAAATAAAAAAAGGGATGAACAAGATAAAAGTCTTGTTCATCCCTTTCATCCACGTTAAATAATTTTCTAGCTGGGCTTGCACAAAGCTGAGTTAATTTCGTGAAAATGATGAAATAAACCGAAGGTTTAGGCGTAGGGGTGAGGCATGCCCCGCCCCTACCGCACCATTTCCCGCGTTAAAGGAAGTTTTTGGGTAAATCCAGTTCTACTTCAGGTCGCGCTCCATCCACGCCAGAAAATCCGAAATTTGAGCGGGCGAGAGCGTTTGAGCAAAAGTTTGGGGCATCAGGTTGGGTTGAAACTTATCCACCACAAATTTGTTGGGCGCAACAATGCTCTCATACAGATATTCCTTTGCGCCAACATTTGGCTCGCGGGTGGCGGCGGTGGTGAACACGCCCGCCAGCGATGGCCCAACCAAAACCGTGCCTTTATCCAGGCTGTGACAAGCCAGACAGCCCTGGCTGGTGTATAGCCCCTTGCCGCGATCTGCGCTGCCAGCAGGCAACCCCGCCACGACTTTGGCAATATCGCCAGAGGCCGCCAGCCCGGACGACGCGGGTTTTTCTGCGCTCACGCCGGCGCCCGGTATGGGCCGGAACGCAAAAAACGACAAAACAGCGCCCGTGACCACCGCGCCAATTAAAAACAAACCAACAATGGCAAATTTAGACAAATTGCGCGGGGCCTGAGGCTGGCTCATCGAAAGCGCCAGACTTCCAGAAGAAGAATTTAGCTGCGCCATCACCGCTGGGGATGGGATTCTGGTTCGGAAGAATTTGGTGATTCCGCGCACAATTGCAGAAATGACAAGGCCACCAATAAATGAGGCGACAATCGCAAGAGCTGCGAACAAAAGTATGTTGAAAAGTTCAATCATGATTGTGAGTTCAATGACTGCATTCGCCCCAATGCGAGCAAATGCCGAATGCCCTCATTTTACTCCTCGGCCACGCGCCTACTCGCCCGAAACAATCAGCGGCGGCGTTTGATCCACCACGTCAAACCGCCGCACTTTCTCCAGCAGGTCAGAGTCTTGCAATTCCTCGTAGTGCGCGCCCATTGGCGGAAGCTGCGGGTAGACCTGGATATTCTCAAACCCCAGGCTGCGGGCAATCCCGGTGATGGCAACTGCGGCGTGCTCGCTGGCCTTGTTCAGCAGACCCTTCTCAATGGCCGCGGTGACCATGCCGTCCATCGCCTCGCGGCGGGCCGCGTCCATCATGTTGATGTCGTGCCCGCTAAACCAGCCTTTTTTGTGCTCCACCACGCGGGTCAGGTTTTCATCCACATACACCATCATCACTTTGGTGGGCGGCAGGTTAATTTGCACCGATGAGCCATTCACGATGATGTCATCCTCGCGCAAATGCTTGAGGTTGACCCCCGCGATCATGCGCACACCCACATCCATCGTCAACTCCTCGCCAATAAACGGGTTAAGCAGCGCAGATGACATCTCGCCTTTGGCTGGTTTGCGCTCTTTCTTCACCGTCATCTGGCCGATCTGGCCGTAGCTGACCAAGGCCGCCGCGCGAATTTCATTCACCAAAATCGTAGGCGTGAGCAGGGTGGTCTCAACCGTGGGCGGCTCGCGTTTTGGCGGCTCTGGCGGGTAACGCGCCATCACAAACAAGCCAACCAGCGCGGCAAAAATAATCCCCACCGCCAGAAACACATTAAAGTTGTATTCCTTCAGGCTAAACGCCAGATAAAACAGCGAGATGCCCGCTGGCAGCAGCAAAACCCACATCCAGGTTTGTCTGGCGCGGGTAGTGAGGCTGTATAAAAATCTTTTCATCGTTTAATTGTCATTTCACAAAAATCGCAAATGCAAGCGCCATCAACCCCAGCACAACCAGCGCGATTGCGCCCGCGCGCAACGCGCCCGCCGCCCATACGCTGCGCCCGTGCCGCGCATGAGAGGCCGTGCCGCGGCGCAAGTCCTCGGTGTTGGCGGGCGCAATGCCCTTGACCGAGCCAAGCCACCACGCCCGCGCACAGTAGCCATATTGCGCCAGCTCGCTGGCCTTGATGATGCGGTTGCGATTTGCCATCGGCTTGATTCTACGCCCGCGCATTAGAAATTGCATACAGGGCAGCCATACCGAAGTTTGGTTTTGAGGGACGGGGGAATCAGACAGAGGGCTTACGAAACCTCTTGCAAAGGTGCATCCTCGGCAAGGCCGTTTTTCCAAAACCTCGCAGGCCTACCTGCGAGGTTTTAATCTTGCTTAAGTCCGGTTGAAATTATTAAAGCGGGGCCAAAACAAACCGCGCATAGGCCACAAATACAAGCAATGCCAGAAAGACAACAGGCACAATATTCTTAGACATCTCGCCCAGCCGAATATGGGTGATGATTGCCCCAAGCATGGTTAGCGCCAAACCGACGGCGGCCAATGCGGTTAGCCAGGGCAAAATCCCGGTCAGCCCCGGCAAGATGAGGCCCAGCGCACCCAGAACTTCCAACCCGCCAATGATTTTCACCGTTTGGGCAGATACATTTTTTACCCAATCCATCTTTTTTTCAAGATTCTCCTTTGGCTGAAAAATCTTCATTCCCCCAGCGCTTAGAAAAACCACACTCATCAGCCCTTGCAAAACCCACAAAATGACATTCAACGTGCTATTCATATTTTTAATGACTCCATTTTTAATAATTGACTTTCGTAAATTTATTTACAGGCGTATAGTAATAACCTAAACACGAATGTCAAATGTTTTGACAAATAATGGACAGCCTGGCAAATATGTCAATGAACTCAAAAACCGGCCTCCCCGCCACCCCCAGCGCCGATTTGCGCGCAAGACGCACCCGCAAATGGCTTCAGGACGCTTTGGCCAACCTCATGAAAGAAAAGCCCTTTGATGACATTCAGATCAAAGAAATTACAGATCGGGCGCAGGTCTCGCGTCAGACGTTTTACTTGCACTTTCACTCCAAAGAAGAATTGTTGCTCAGCCAGGTGGATGTGATCTTCAACGAGTTTCATACCGCGATGACGGGCGAAATTGCGCGGGGCAACGCCAACCGCAAGAGCTTTAGCATCATGCTGTTCAAGCACTGGGAACGGCACGCCGACACCTTGCAAATGGTGATTCACGCCGGGCAGCCCGATATTTTTCTGGGACGGCTTAAAGCCCACATGCATGTCATTCTGACGGAGCTGGCAACCCGCATCCGTCGGCCCATTGCCGACCCACGCGCAAAAAATCTTGTGGAAGGGTTTCTAGCGGGCGGCGCGTATATGTTGCTTACAGAATGGGTGGCGCAAGACACGCCCTTCACTGGCGAGCAGATGGGCCTGCTTTTTTATGAGCTAACCAGCAGCTGCGAAAGCTCCATGACGGGCAAGATGAGTTCACCACAATGCCGATGAACCCGCGCATCAACGCATGTCACCAGCAAAAATTGCGCTGCGCCCATTAATTTTTTCCAAGTCGGTATACTCGGCCAAACTAAAACCATGACACAAGCCAAAACCTTTGCAGAAAAAGCGCTGGCCCGCGCCGCCGGGTTGGATGAGGCCCGCGCCGGGCAAATTGTGGATGCCCGGCCAGATGCCGTGCTGAGCCACGACAACACCGCGCCCATTTGGAAACTGTTCAAACAGTTGGGTGTGGATGAGGTTGTGATCGCCGACAAGCTGTGCATTACGCTGGATCACGCCGTGCCCGCGCCCAGCACCGCCCACGCCCAAAACCACGCCGATGTGCGCGCGTTTGTTAAAAAATATGGCGTGCGCAATTTCTTTGAGGTGGGGCGCGGCATTTGCCACCAGGTACTGAGCGAGGAGGCGTGCGTGCTGCCCGGCCAGACCATCGTTGGGTCAGATTCGCACACCACGCATTATGGCTGGATGGGCGCGTTTGGCGCGGGCATTGGCCGCACCGAGGTGGCCGCGCTCTGGGCCACCGGCGAGCTTTGGCTGCGCGTGCCAGAAACTTTGCGCGTTATTTTGCGCGGCCAGTTGCAGCCGGGCGCAACCAGCAAAGATTTTTGCCTCAAGATGATTGGCGATTTGGGTCAGGATGGCGGCTTGTATCGCTCGATTGAGTTTGCGGGCGAGGGCGTGAGCGCGTTGAGCGTGGAGAGCCGCATGGTGATCCCAAACATGATGGCCGAGTTTGGGGCGAAGAACGCCTACCTGCCGCCAGATGAGGCCGTGTTCGCGTATCTTGAGCGGGCGTTGGAAAAACGCAAAGCGCGGGGCGCCATCACCCAGCAAGAGTTTGAACACAAGATGAGCCATTTGCGGAACGATGCGATTTACCCCGACCCGGATTCCATCGCCCAGGAAACCCGCGAGTATGACCTGAGCCAAATTGAGCCAATGATTGCCGCGCCGCACCGCGTGGACAATGTGACCCCCGTGAGCGCATTGCGCGGCACAAAAGTGAACCAGGTTTTTCTGGGCACCTGCACAAACGGGCGCATTGAAGATTTGAGCGCGGCGGTTGAGATTTTGCGCGGCAAACAGGTGGCCAATGGCGTTCGGCTTCTCGTCATCCCGGCCTCCAGCGAGGTGCTGCGCGAGGCGACGCGGCGCGGCTACATCGCCGACTTTTTGGATGCGGGCGCGGTGATTGGCGTGCCGGGCTGCGGGCCGTGCATGGGCAACCACATGGGCGTGCCAGCCGCGGGCGAGGTGACCGTGAGCACGGCCAACCGCAACTTTCGCGGGCGCATGGGCACCCGCGATTCCGAGATTTATCTGGCCTCGCCCGCGGTGGCGGCGGCGGCGGCCATCGCCGGAGAAATTGTGAATCCAGCGGAGGTGTAAGATGGGGGAAGAGGGTTGAGGAAATGGAACAAATTTGTCCAAAATGCGGCGCAGCCATTCCAGTGACCGAGGGGTATCCGGTCTGGTGTGACAAGTGTGACTGGGGAGTTAAACTAAATGAGCGCCCGCGTAAGACAAACATTTTTACGAAAGCGTACGACAAACTGAGTAAACAACAAGCCGAGGGCATTTATAAAGATGTCATTAAAAACAATGTCAAGCCATTAGTTCTTCCTCCGGCCACATTACTGGCATATGCCATCGCTTTAGCAGTAACGCTTATCACCCTCTTGTTTGTGGCGTTTTCTATTTACATCGTCGGTTTTACCGTGGTGGAATGGTCAAGCGGGCGAACTCCGCCAACTGCTTGTCTGGGCATCATGATGTTGCCCCTTTTGCTCGGCCTTGCCTGGTTTTTGCGTCCGGAACTGGGGCGCATGCCAAGAATTTATTTGTCACGCGCAGAAGCCCCAAATTTGTATTCGCTTTCTGACAGAATTGCAGATGAGCTAAAAGCAAAACACATCGAGGCCATTGTTCTCTCACCGATTTACAACGCCGGATATAAGCAGGTCGGTGTGTTTCGTCGTCCAGTCATGACATTGGGTTTGCCTCTGCTCATCGCCAGCTCACCGCAAGAGATTGTGGCCTGTATCTCGCATGAAATAGCGCATGGCGTGAATGGCGACCCAAACCGCACTTTGCTTCTTGGCGGAGCAATCCAAAGCCTAAAGCGCTGGTATTTTCTACTAAGCCCAGAAGGGGCAATCCGAATTCCTATTTTTGGACTGATCGTAGCTGCGATCATGTATGTCATATCCTCTGTGCCCAGACTTTTAGCTTTGGCGCTTACCCATCTGACATACCCAACAATGCAAAGATCAGAATATTATGCTGATGCGCTGGGCGCGAAGGTGAGCGGCGCAGAATTTGCAATATCTTCGCTTAGAAAAACAGAACTGGCCGATAATTTTTATCAGGTTGCTAAACGCACTTGGGATCGACGACGGGCAAGGCCGTTGAGTGTTTGGAATGAGTTTAGAGATTATCTAGTTTCTCTGCCTGCGCGTGAATATGAAAGATTCATCCATGCGCAGAGCAAGTTAGAAATGCGGCTGGATGATTCTCATCCCCCCACTCACTTTCGTGTGTTGGCGCTTCAGGGTTCGCCAGATAGACACCTTGCCCCAAAAATTGTTTTGTCGCCGGAGGAATACAACAAGATCATTGCGGAGACAAATCCATTTGAAAAGCAATTGGAAATAGCGCTAATGAATGATTGATGCTGGCGTGAATGCTACGCACACAAAGCTTTTCAACAGCGGCGGCCGCAAAATTTGTCAAAGATTTGCCATGAAAAAAACTTGTCCGAATTGCAAATCGTAGCGAATTCGCCCGCTAATCGCAGGGCGCAAAAACAAAACTTGTGCCAGAATACGGGCCATGTCCAAGTTCATCATTCAGGGCGGGGTGGCGCTGCAAGGCGAAGTAACCCCCGCTGGAAATAAAAATGCCGCGCTGCCCATGCTGGCAGCGACCCTGCTCACCGATAAACCCGTCATTCTTCACAATGTGCCGTATATCAGCGATGTGCGCAATTTGATCCGGCTGATTGGCACGCTGGGCGCAAGCGCGGAATGGGTTGATGAACGCACCGTCCGCATCGAGGCCGCCACGATCAACTCTTGCTCGCTGGACCCGCAAATTTGCCGCGAAATACGCGCCAGCATTTTGCTGGCCGGGCCGATGGTGTCGCGGTGCGGCGACATCTCATTGCCCCCGCCGGGCGGTGATGTGATTGGCCGCCGCCGCCTGGACACACATTTTTTGGCGCTGCGGGCGCTGGGCGCAACCGTGCGCGTGGGCCAGCAGTTTGACCTGAAAGCCGACAAATTGCGCGGCGCGGATTTTATGCTGGATGAGGCCAGCGTGACCGCGACCGAGAACGCCATCATGGCCGCGGTTCGCGCCAAAGGCACAACCATCCTGCGCAATGCGGCCAGCGAGCCGCACGTGCAAGACCTGTGCAACATGCTCAACGCGATGGGCGCGAAAATTGAGAACATCGGCTCCAACCAGCTCGTGATTCACGGGACGGATGGAGAAATGTTGAACGGCGCGGAGGTCAATGTTGGGCCAGATAACATCGAGGTCGCCAGCTTCATCGCCCTGAGCGCGGTGTGCGGCCAGCCGGGGGACGGGGTTTGGATACGCAACGCCGCGCCGCAACACCTGGGCATGACCCGTTTGGCGCTGGGGCGGCTGGGCATTCATTTTCAGGCGCATGGGGGTGATGTGTTTGTGCCGGGCGCGCAGTCTTTGCGGGTGGTGCCAGAGATGGACGGCGGCATCCCAAAAATTGACGACGCCCCGTGGCCCGGCTTCCCGGCGGATGCGTTAAGCAGCGTGATCGTGGCGGCCACGCAATGCGAAGGCACGGTGCTCATTCACGAAAAAATGTTTGAGAGCCGCCTGTATTTTGTGGATAAGCTGATTGGCATGGGGGCGCGCATCGTGTTGTGCGACCCGCACCGCGCGTTGGTGCAGGGCGTCAGCCGTCTGCGCGGCGATAACGTGCAAAGCCCAGACATCCGCGCGGGGTTCGCGCTGGTCATTGCGGCGTTGTGCGCAGATGGGCAGAGCGTCATCAGCAACGCCCAGCAAATTGACCGGGGTTACGATCACCTTGAGGAAAAACTGCGCGCGCTGGGCGCAAAGATTGAACGGCAGGAGTAACCAGCAAAACCTACGCGCTGGCGCCGCTATACCGGCGGGTGCCAGCGCGCCATACCAGCCGTGAGATGACAAACGCAATCACGCTCACGGCCAGCGCGAGCACAATTTGCGCGGGCGTGAGTTCGCCGCGCAGGGCTTGCAGCGGCACGGTGGTGGCCACCGCGATGGGCACGATGAACGTGACGATCACGCGCAGCCACGGCGGGTAAATGACCGATGGATACCGCCCGGTGTCCATCAGCGCCTGCATGAGCGTGACATTGTTATCAAACTTGGTCAGCCAGAACGTGAGCGAAATCATCACAATCCACACGCTGTAAATGATGGCCGCCCCGCTGATGGCGAGCGCGATAAACACGAGGATGTTGGGGATGGTGGGCAGGCTGTCTCGCGCGCCAAACAGGCCGATGGCGATGAGGATGATGCCGAGCACGATATCCCACACACGCCACACGATGATGCGGCGCAGACTCACCACCGCCTGCGTGTTCACCGGCAAGAGAAACACATAATCCAGCGTGCCTTCGCGGATGCCCTTGTTAAACTCCTCGGTGTTGGGCCACACGATGGCCGCCATGAGGGTATGCACCAGCCGGAACACGCCCAGCAGCGCGATCAGGTCAGCGGCCTTCCATCCGCCAATTTCCGGGGTGTTGGAAAAAATGATGGCGATGCCCAGCAGCTCCCAAATCGTCCACATGATGCTGAGCAGGATGTTCACCACCGTATCCGCCCGGTAGGCCAGCTCTTGCTGAAGGTTGACCTTGAAAAATGCGCGAAGCACGCGAAGAAAACTCATGGTTTTATAAAAAGACAAAACAAAATGCTCTTTTAGATGGGAGCATTTTAGAGCAAAGCCAACCGGGGAATGCTGGCGAGCGCGCCAACTCTTTTTTTTGCATACTCGGTTTATGCAAACGGTGTGTGGTTAATCCGCAACCGCCATGAGAAAATGACTGCATGGAACTACGCAAACTTGGCAATTCTTCGTTGATGGTGTCGCCGCTGTGCCTGGGTGGCAACGTGTTTGGCTGGACGATTGACGAGCGCCGCTCGTTTGAGGTGCTGGACGCATTTTTGGCGCATGGCGGCAATTTTGTTGACTCCGCCGATGTCTACTCGCGCTGGAAAGAGGGCAACACCGGCGGCGAGAGCGAGACGATTGTTGGCGCGTGGATGAAGGCGCGCGGCAATCGCGGCAAGGTGATTTTGGCGACAAAATGCGGAAGCGATATGGGCGATGGCAAGAAAGGTCTGAGCGCAAAATGGATCGCCCGCGCGGTGGAAGATTCTCTGCGCCGCCTGCAAACAGATTATATTGACTTGTATCAGGCGCACATTGATGATGCCGCCACGCCGCTGGAGGAGACGCTGGCCGCGTTTGACGCGCTGGTCAAAGCGGGTAAGGTGCGGGCGATTGGCGCCTCGAATTACACCGGGGCGCGTTTGCAAGCCGCACTAGACATCAGCAAAGCCAACGGCCTGGCCCGCTACGAAAGCCTTCAACCCAAATACAACGCGATTGACCGCGAGATTGAGGCCGACCAATTGCCCATCTGCCAAAAAAACAACGTGGGCGTGATTCCGTATTACGCGCTGGCGGCGGGGTTTCTCACCGGCAAATACCGCCCCGGCCAGCAACTGCCAGACACAGCCCGCGCTGGCGGCGTGCAAAAAAATTACATGAACGAGCGCGGGTTTGCCGTGCTTGAAAAAGTGGAGCGGCTGGCAAAAGAAAACAACGCCACGCCGTCTCAGGTGGCGCTGGCCTGGCTGATGCGCCGGCCGGGCATTACTGCGCCCATTGCCAGCGCCACCAGCGCGGCGCAAGTGGCCGAAATGTTTGGCGCTTTTGGCATTTCAAACATAGAGTTGTAAACGCGCAACGCGGGCAAAGAGGCCAAGCCGCAAAGAAAAGACATCTCTTTGCAACTTGGCGTCTTTGCGAGAGTTTTTCAGAGAAGCACCAATTCGTCTTGACAATATGATTTACGACTTGGCGCTGTCCAGTCAAACGTTACCCGCGAAGTAAAATCATGCAGGTAATTTGCGGGGTGCGAAATCCCGGTGATTGAGGCAGACATTTTGATAAAACAAAAAAGAATTTTTGCCGCGCTGGCAGTGAGCGCGGCTCTGGCGGGATGCAGCGCAACCGCGACGCCAGATGTCAACGGGTTGCCAGTGATCCCCGGTGTGACGTATTTCCCATCGCCAACGGTGCCGCCAACTGCCACGCCCATCCCCACCCCAACGCCCGCAATTAAATACGCGCAAATTGATGTGAGCTTGCCGCAAGAGGCGCAGGTGGCGCTGGCAAAAGTCCTCTCTGGCACGGGGCTGGTGGCAACCACCGCGCCGCAAAATGGCGCAGTGGCGCAGTATGATGCGGTCGCGGGCGGGCGGGTTGTGCTCACCCGCACCTACGTTTTGGCCGCGCCGTTTCCCACCATTGCCGATGGAATCTCGCTCGGCGCGTTGCAGGCGTTTTGGCAAGGCAACGCCGATGCGCTTAGCCCATACACCAACGACAAAAAAGCGCCGCTGCTTTTTATGGATGCCGACACGCGCAAAGCGCTCGGCATTTTGCTGGGCGCCCCGGCAGATGGGGCAAAGATTGGCATTGTGGCCGCTGGCGAGATCCCCAGCCGCACATTTGCCACGCGGCCCAGCGCGTTTGCCATCCTCCCGTTTGAGCAACTGGAAGGCCGCTGGAAGGCGATGAAGATTGACGACGCCTATGCGCTGGACAAGGCGATGGACGAGGCGAAGTATCCGCTCACGTTGCGCGTCTACGAAAAAACGCAGGCCGCGCCAATCGTGTCACCCATCACCAACCGAGACACCAGCAAAATGGCCATTGTGGCGATGACCGGCGTGACGGCTTTGGTGCGCGGCACGGCGATAAAAATGGAAGAGAAGGGCGTGCTCTACCCCGCCGCAAAAATTCGAGATTGGTTTCTCACCGCGGATGTGCGGCACATTTCCAACGAAATTTCTTTTTACGACAAATGCCCCTTCCCCACCCGCAACGATGGCACAAAGTTTTGCTCCAACCCCAAATACATTGACATGCTCAAGGATATTGGCGCAAATTTAATTGACCTCACGGGCAATCACCTTTGGGATTACGGCTGGCAAAATCTGTTGCCCACGCTGGACACGTATGACCAGCTTGGCTGGAAATATTTTGGGGGCGGGCGCAATTTAACAGATTCGCTCAAACCGGTGACCATGACCGTGAACGGCAACAAAATTGCGTTTGTGGGCTGCAACTGGTTTGGCATGGACTGGGCCACCAGCAAGGTGGCTGGCTCTGCGCCGTGTGGGGCAGACGACCCGCATCAACTGGATTTAATTGTGCCAACCATCAAACAGTTAAAGAAAGATGGCTACAACGTCATCGCCACGCTGCAATATTTGGAGTTGTATCAATACGACACCACGGCCCAGCAGGAAAAAGATTTCCGCGCGTTGCGCGATGCGGGCGCGGTGGTGGTGAACGGTTCGCAAGGCCATCATGTGCAGGCGTTTGATGTAAACGCGGCGGGGTTCATCCATTACGGCACGGGCAATTTGTTTTTTGGCGACCAGACCTTCATGGATGGCACACAACAAACATTTGTAGACCGGCATGTGTTTTACAACGGGAAATATCTTGGCGCAGATTTGCGCAGCGCGCGAATTGAGGACATGTCTCAGCCGCGCCCCATGACCACCGCCGAACGCGCCGACCTGCTGGGCACGCTGTTTAAGTACAGCTATTTTGACAAGTGACGGGAGAGGGGAGACGGAAAATCGTCTTCGGTCCTCCGTCTTCCGTCACTCGGCTAAAATTTCTTTCAACCCATGACCAACAAAATCCGCCCAAACCAGAAATTCCGGCAATTGCGCTGGCTTGTGCCAGGGTTGTTTGTAAAACGCTGGCTGGCGCTCATGGTGTTTGGGGTGGTGTTGATTGGTCTGGGCATTGGCTACATTTTGGTGGATATTTACCGCAATGCCGACCTGCCCAACTTCTTTTATTACCTCACTCTGCAATTTTTAGACCGCATTGTCCGCGCGGTGATGTTTGGCGCGTTGGGCATTGGCGCAGCGGTGTATGGGTTTTACCGGCTCAATCGCACCCTTGTTGAATCGGTCAAGCCATCAAATCAAAATGTCATTGATAATCTTTGGGAAAAGAGGATCGCTTCGCAAGGCCCAAAAGTGGTGGCGATTGGCGGCGGCCACGGGCTGAGCGCCCTCTTGCGCGGGCTAAAGCATCACACCTCCAACATCACCGCGATTGTGACCGTGGCCGATGACGGCGGGAGCAGCGGCCGCCTGCGCCGTGAGCTGGGCGTGTTGCCGCCGGGCGACTTTCGCATGTGCATTGCCGCGCTGGCCGATGAAGAAAGTTTGGTGACGCAGCTCATGCAATACCGCTTTGGCGGCGATAGCGGTTTGGCCGGTCACGCCTTTGGCAATTTGTTTATCGCCTCCATGGCCGAGCTGACCGGCAGTTTTGAAAAAGCGCTACTGGAGTCATCCAAGGTGGTGGCCAGCCAGGGCAAAATTTTGCCCAGCACTTTGGCCGATGTGACCCTGTGCGCCGAGCTAAAAATTGAATCGGCGCAAATTTCGCCCACGCTGGCCGCCAATGGGCTGGATGTGAAGGCCAACGCCCGCGGCGAGTCGTCCATTGGCAAGGCGGGCTTCCCAATCGAGCGGGTGTGGCTGGACCCAGACAACGCCCCGGCCTACCCAGACGCCATCCGCGCGATTTTGGACGCCGACCTGGTGGTGATGGGGCCGGGCAGCTTGTTCACCAGCGTGATGCCCAACGTGCTGGTGCGCGGCATCCAGCAAGCCATCACCCAAACCCGCGCCACCGTTGCCTATGTGTGCAACGTAGCAACCGAGAAAGGCGAGACCGATGGGTTTACGCTGGACGATCACCTTGAACATTTGGAGCGGCACATTGGGCGGGGCGCGGTAGATGTGGTTGTGGCGAACGATCATCCGTATGCTTCCGCGCCGGAGGGCGTGGAAATTGTCGCGCCGGTGCTTTCGCAAAAAAACGAGCACATTCGGCTCATCCGCGCGGATGTGGTCTCGGATGAAAACCCGCTCATCCATGATTCCATCAAACTGGGCAACGCGGTGATTGGGCTGGTAAAGACCGAGGCGTAAACACATCTCACCGCCAAGGCGCAAAAGCGCTGGGAAATAAACAGGGGCGAGACATGCCTCCCCTACCGCCCCACTCCACGCGTTCATGGGATTTTTGGGGTAAATCCAATTCTTCCTCTCCGCGTCTCAGCGCCTCTGCGGTGAAAAAACTAAATCCCCACCCACAACACCTGATACGGCTGCACCATGAGCGATGGGCCATGAATGTTGATCCGCGAGCCGTTCATCAAATTTTGGATGTTGTTGCGCGTGCCCAGAATGTTGCGCCAGTCCACCGCCACAAACTGAAACTCGTTTGTGACATTGATGATGCACACCACCGTGTTGCGAAACACCTGCGCCGGGTCGCGCATGTCCACGCCGGGGGCGGTGCGGGCCAGCGCGAACACGCCGGGGTCAAGGTCTAGCACGCGTTGCGCGCCGTGCGGATGAAAGGCCGGGTGCGCCGCGCGGACGCGCAAGAGCGCCCGCAGCCCGGCGAACACTTTTGCCCGCAATGAGTTTGGGTCGGCCA